>Ga0074046_10004408_pt1 | contig 11517 bp, 12 predicted proteins | sample BogForMeECP23OM3_FD_94441 | JGI IMG/M metagenome (GOLD analysis project Ga0074046, IMG submission 94441) | Bog forest soil microbial communities from Calvert Island, British Columbia, Canada - Bog Forest MetaG ECP23OM3 | ecosystem: Environmental > Terrestrial > Soil > Wetlands ...
GGGGAAGTCGGTCGTCGACTGCACGGCAGCCCCCGCCGACTGATTCCAGCCGATGAACAGAAATCCGAATGCTGCCGTCGAAGGCACGCCGGCGACCAGGCCTCCAATTCTACTCCCGCGGACATCGCCCAGCCAAGTGACGAAGGCGATCCAGCTCCCTCCCACGATGAAGCCCCCGAGTATGTGGAAAAGGAACGAGCTGTCCATCATGCGTTCATTCACACCCGCTTGGGCTTCTTATGCTGCAACGGGTCGACGTCTGGGTCCAGCTTAACAACCGATTCGGATTAGGCTCTAAAACGGCTTGATAGGCTTTCGGCACCTAATAAGTCAGCGCGCGCGCTTTATCAGGGATCTTGTTTTGGTTGGTTGAGTCCCATGGTGTCAGCGTTCCTACTGTTGGCACTGCTCGCACCGTTGTGTTGGGCTGGTGCGAACCTGGTGGACAACCACATCCTGTCCAAGCGACTGCGAGATCCCGTTGCATATGATGTTCTCGAAATTTGGGTAGGCTCAATCTTCGCCGTTCTCATTCTCATCTCCGTGAAGGTCTCTCTGGAGTTCGACGCATACTTCTACGGAACGCTGGTCGGTCTGGGCTTCTCCGGGCTATACGTTCTGTACGACATTGGCATGATGAAGGAGGAGGGTACGCGCGTCGTTTCTCTCATTTACACCCTTCCTCTTTACGTCGCCGTCATTTCGTGGTTCGTGTTCGGTGAAGAGCTTGTAGTCCGGAATTACCTCGGTATCGTTCTGCTTGTGGTGAGCGCATTTCTGGTTTCCTACAAGAAGCTGACACGTTCGAACGTGTCCACTTCTGGTCTGCTCATGGTGATCTTTTTCGCAATCGGGTCTGCTTGTACGAGAATCGTCAGTAAGTTTGCACTCGGTGGCGTAGATGTCTGGTCCTATCTGTTCTGGGTCTTTGTCGGCGAAAACATAGGCGCGCTCTTGCTCATTTCTTATCCCCCGTTCCGAAGAAGGACCAAGGCTACAATCCGCTCTGTTGGAGGGCAGCTTTCCCTCTTGCTTGTCATGAGCGCGTCGTTTGCATTCGCAGGATATCTCTCGTTCTATGCGGCGATCTCCATCGGGTCGGTGTCTATCGCATCAGGCGTTTCGGCACTGCAGCCTACGGTCGTGTTAGTGTATTCTACGATTGTCTCGCGACGATGGCCCGGAACTGTACCCGAGGAGCCAAGCGGCTCATCGTATTACTTCAAGATAGCCGCTGTGGTTCTGATCATCGTCGGCACTCTGCTGCTGGGAAACTTGGGGTGAATTGCGCGCGCTCTGAAAGGTGACGTCCTGTAGCATTCGTCTTGAAGACCCGCGTATCATCTCAGACTAACGCGAATTGGCTCCACGGCGAACAGCTCTAGACGAGGCGTAATATACGTCAGAAAGCGCGGCGAATGCGGCGCTTGACAGCCGTATCTCATGCTTATTGCGTCTACTGCGGCGGATTGCTGGAGGAACCCAATGACGTGCGGGCAATCACCTGCTCGCAGTGCCGTACTGTTCGCTCAGTCAAGGACGAGCTTTCGAGAGCCGAGGGAAGCCCTCCGTGCCTATGGTGCGATTCGAACGAGGCTGCGCCAATTATCTACGGGGCACCTTCAAACGGGATGTGGAAGGCATGTGCAGAAAGGAAGGCCGTCTGGGGCGGTTGCTGCGTGAACGGGCTCGAGCCACAGTGGCGCTGTCTAAACTGTGGCAAGGAATGGGGCAGGCCTCACGAGGAAAAGTTCCACTACTGTTCAATCTGCGGCTCTGCTAGCAGTACGGTCCCTTGCTCTTTTTGCCGCGACCGGATTAACGAAGACGCAGAGCGGATCTTAGCGGAAGTGGCGAAGTCGGCAGTGGAAGAGGCAAGAGGCAGGAGGAGAGTCATACTGTCGCTCTTGGGCTTGATTCTTCTCCTTAGGACGTGGGGCCCTAGGCTATGGGGAGGACAGACGGAGGCCATCCTCCACCCCAGGTAGGGTGGACACGGACGGACGGCGGTGGCATGATCGCATCCGAGGACTCTCACTTCTGCATGTATTGCGGCGTCGAACTCGAAGGGAGGAACAAGAACTGGTACAGAGACAGATGCGCCAGGTGCGACACAGTCCTCTCCAAGGATTTCAGGTGGATGCTAGCAAGACCGCACTATTGCTGCGTCTGCGGAGACAGCTGTCTGGGGTCAGAGATGTGCGATAGATGCGCGAGACGCAAGCATCTCTACGAGTGTGTCGAGTGCGCCATCGAATGCTTCTTGCTGTATAAGCAGGGCCTCTAGAACATTTGTAGCAAGGAACTCGACGACTGTCTCAGAGAGCCCGCGCCCCCCGCGGGAATGCAACCCATCAGGGATTCGCTTAATGCTTTAAGTCAAGGACCTTCCTCTGAAGATAATTCTTTGCCTGCTTCCTGGGCGCCCGCGCGCGCTATCACCCCCGCTCTTTGTGCGAACCAAGCCAGGATTAAAGTCGGCATCAAACGGTTCGCGTTCTGAATCAGCGTCAACCATTTGTTCTTCCCGTTAACGCCGACTCCCGCGACCTGTGGCGCGCGCTAAATGTTGAGTGCAGTGAGAATTGCGTCACTTCTTTATCCGTTCATTGATAACGAAAGCCTGATTGCATCGTTTGCCAAGAGAAGAGTAGGGTCTATCAAACGCTTTCTCGGCACCTCTACTTTGACCATCGACAATTCAGTGCATGCCAACAACACGGTTTCTGACTCCAACTCAGATATTATGGTCCGTAAATCGTTTCTTACAGATGAGGCTTCTGACCCTAGACGTTTTATCCGCAGTGTTAGTTCATTTGTTTGGGTTATTCGATTTTTGGGCCTTTCAATTTCCACTAGATCTTGTAATGCAGAATAGGGTGACCACTTTCCGAGTTCCATAACATTTCGTGCCCCGAGTATTGCCAGTTTCGAGATTTCATTATCCCTAACGTATTTTGTAACTGAGTCGACCATGGACACAAATCTAGATGGAAGCTCCAATTTGATGATGTCATTACTGAAGTAGTGCAATGTGTGGCAGGCGATGCAGAATAGATCGGTTCTCTTTGCTAAGTCTCGCGCAGTGGCTTCGAGGAAGCTCCAGACCAACTTCTCGTTCCACTCTAGGTCCATCGATAATCCGAGTTCTGGGATGGAATCAACACTTACTTCTGGTGCTTCCAAGTCTCCATGGAATTGGTTACCACGCTGCTTCTTGTTTGCGTCGAGTATCTTCTTCCAAAGGTCAATCCCAGCTTCTGGACCTGAGCCAGATATGATGCCAATTCTGCCTCCGTTCGGTCGCCGGCGATTTAGGAGCGTATCGTCCATACTGCAAATTCCAAGCGCTCGCCACGCATATATTAATGACTCCAAAGCCAGACGGGCAAATTTCGTCTGAAGCGTCCAATATCGGACTCAGAGAATTAGTGTTCCGCTTTGGAAAGAAAATCCCTTCGGCAAGACTTAAGGGATTGGGAAGACGCTCCTCTTAGCGTGGAAGGGCCTCTCTTGAAAGGCAACCTCGTTTTTTGCTGTGACGACCACGAGGATGAAGCACTCGAGGGGGATGCGATTTGCGGAAAATCTTCTGGTTCAACAACGACTACCGAACCTCTATGTCATACTTGCTGGCTTTCGGAGTTGTCAAATGTATTTGGGGCCGATTAATTTGCCCGAGAGTGTCTCAACTATTAGCAAGATTGCGCCTTGGTTGGAGCCAATCTTGGCCGCCGTTATTGGCCTGATTCTTTTATCACCACCATTCAACCAACCTAATCTAGCAGTAGTAGTATGGATCGTTGGACTTCTGTTTTCCGTTAGTAATCTCACCATTACCGAGAGATTGAAGAACGAATTCGCCACGGCGAACGAACTTAAAGAAATGATGGGCCTGTATCAAGCATCTAGCTCGCCGGAGTTCAAGGAACTCCTTCAGGCCTACGAAAGGGTGGAACAACCAGAATTCAAGATGCTTCGGAATGAGTTTCTTCAGGAATGCACGGAAAGGCTTCGTAAGCTATCAATGGAAAAGACAATCCATGTAGGAAGCGGCGAATACTTCGTCTGGTTGATGGACATGCTACAAATGACGACGAAGGATGAAATGATTCGAGCAGTTAGTGTGATTCCGGAGGATGCATGGGTGAACGTGACACCGCAATCAAAGTATCTTGATGGGTGTATCCAGACGGCAAAACGAGGAGTTAGAATTGAGAGAATCTTTGTTACTTCAAAGGACAAGTTGCAAGCCGAGAAGAACAAAGAAGTTTTTCGTAGACACAAAGGAAACTTGATTGCCTACGTTGCCTTTAGAGAGGACTTGGCAAAGGGAGATTCCGATTTGGTGAAGGACCTCGGCATGGGATTCGTAATGTTTGGCAAGAGGGTGCTCATGATTGACGCTTGGCTACCTCCACAAGAAGGAAACGGTACAGTAACTCTCGACCCTGTTCAGATTAGACAATACGAACACGTCTTTGACCGTTTGAAGCTACAATCAAAAGAAAGCAGGTTTGCAATGCAAATTGGCCCAAAGTGACGCGCGCACGCACCCCCACTTCACAAGGGATGTCCCCTGCGATATATCCAATATTTGATATCTGGCTCCCTAATGCTGCACTTGTCGGTACAACTGCCTTGGCAGCAATCTCGACTTCTGCCTTTGTTCTTATGATTCGGAAGAGCGGCATCAGACATAGAGAGGAACCGGCCCGTTAGGGAGTGATCTGCCAATTGGTGAGTACCCCAAATCCGGCTGCTAGGAAATACTATGATGAAGCGGAGAAGTTGTTCGAAGAGAACAAGTTCGACGAAGCCATCAAATTATACAACAAAGCGATAGAGGCGGACGACAAGTACGCTTCAGCTTACTTCAATAGAGCCTTGAGCTACGCTCTTCTGAAAGAATACGAGAGTGCGGCGAGGGATGCTGTAGCTGCCATGCAATTGGAACCAGAGTGCTGCGACGGCCCGTACGTTCTCGGAGTCATTCGTGAGTACCAGAACGACTACGTAGGTGCAGCGAAGTGGTATCACATAGCATTAAGCAAGAACCTGCAGTACGAACAGGCAAGAGACAGGCTAAGCAAGTTGGAAAACAAGCTTCGTGGAGGAGACTCAACAATTGGGGACTTCGATGCTGCCAAGACGTCTGTCCAGCTGGTCGATCCTTTTGGGACCGTGTCTCATGAGAGGCTCGGTCAGACCATCATCACAGAAGGTCAAATCAAAGGTGTCGCCTTATTCCGTCCAAACAAGAAACTGGAAGATGCAATCGGCCTCGAACAAGTCAAGCAGGAGCTCGAGTTGAGTGTGATTGGACCGGCAATGTGGCCTGAGGGCCTTAAAAGGTGGAATCTCGAGCGTGGCATCTCTGTTCTACTCTATGGGCCGAGTGGATGTGGAAAGACACTCCTTGTAGAAGCATTGGCAGGGGAGCTGGGTGCCTACATTCTCATCTTTAAGCTACATGAAGTACTGGACATGTATGTAGGTAATACAGAAAAGAATATTCATACAGTTTTCGAAGAGGCTCGGAATCTCATAGCGTCAAAGAAGACTAGTCACGTCGTAATCTTCATGGACGAGCTTGATGCATTAGGGATGAACAGATCACTAGAAAGGGAAGACACAGGCCGCAGGGCTGCAGTCAACGAACTTCTAGCAGAACTTGATGGCGTGGAGAGAAGCCCTGAAGGGCTGATTATCATAGGTGCTACCAACCGTCCTTGGGACATCGACCCTGCACTAACCAGGGCAGGTCGGTTCGGTGACGAGTGGTATGTGAACGTACCAACTACATCGGAAAGGAAGGAGCTGTTTGAATACTATTTACGGGGAGTTCCAACAAGTGGCATCGACACTCAGAGGCTTGCTGAAGTGACAGAGACATATTCACCCGCAGACATCATGCTGGTTGTCAAGAGAGCTGAGCGACATGCGTTCGAAAGGGAACGAACCTCTGGCAAGGAAATTCCAATGACCACTGATGATCTCATGGAAATCATAAAAGACAACCAGACAAGCTCACTTCACGACTGGTTCCTCTCGGTCGCCGAGGAATTTGCCACCAGGCAACTAGACAGAGCGAAGTACAAGCGGCTCTTGGACGATATGGAGGCCATTCTAGGGTCCGGAGATGAGGCGAAGCGACAAATGGAGTATGGCTGAAATTCTTGGGCACATCAATGGCAATGGCACGCACTTTTCATTGAGCGCGCGCGACATCTCTTTTTAGAGGAGGAGAGAAGAACTGGATGTTGAGCGTGACCACGAGAGCTCTTGTAGTCAGCGACGTACATTACGAACTAGTCTCTCACCACGGCGTTGACGAATCAGGGGCCTTCGAATGGCTTTTCAAAACAGTGAAACAGACCAACCCTGACTTCCTCGTCGGGCTGGGAGACTGGGGCAGTGCTTGGACCATGTCGCAATGGTTCAAGCTTGCCAAGCTAGTCAGAATCTTCGCGATATATGGGAATCACGAGAAAATCCAGATGCTGAGGGGAGCGGTGAACGCCGACGGGAAAAGGGTTCTAGTCGAAGACGGCGGAGTCAGGGTCATCGGAGGTCTCCGCTTCGGGTTCATCAACGGAATTGTCTCGGAGGACAAGCCCCTGAAGCAGGGAGTTCCCCGCAAGACGGCAAGAGAGTACCTTAGAGTAGGCTCTCTCCTGTCAGGAATCGATGTGCTCTGCACCCACGAGAGCCCTTTCGTCCACGAATATGATGGCCGACTGCGTCCTTCGCCAGGGACTGAGGCTGTGGGGTCGATTATTGAGCTGCTCAGACCCAGGTTGGCGCTCTCGGGGCATCTTACGGGGCCCTATACTCTGGCGCAGATAGGAAGGACAGTGTCTCTTCGGATTGAATCGAGCCCAACGGAAAAGCACTTCGCCGTCCTGAAACTCCCCGACTTGAGTTTGCAGGTCTACCATGACTGGGACCTAGTTCTCGAGAAGCCGATAAGCTGATTGAGTGCGCTTTTGTCACCGCGCTGCACTGAATACCCGGAACTAGAAGTCATAGGAGCAAGTGAAAGAACGGCCCGCTCTACAAGTGAAGACACTTGCCGAGATTCTTGCAACAGCCATGACTATTGCGAGTTGGAAAGGTCCGCGGTAGCTGCGGCTTCAGGCATGCCTGGCCCAAGCAGAGCACATTATCTACTCTGGGCTCGGGTGCCGAAAAGTCGTGTAGTTGACTGCATCAGAGTGGTTGACTGCAACTAATGATTTGTTCTCGAACCAAAAGAGGCAGTGCGGACAAAAGTCAGAGATCCCCGGATTGTGTCCCCCACAGTTAGGACAGACCCTCTCTTTCCCAAGCGTGTCGACAGAGAAGGAGGCAGGATAATACGGCAGCTTCTCCTTGCTTCCGAACGGACTGTTGCATCTCTTGCAATACCATTCTGGAGGATAACTTGCGATTGTACAGCCTCCCGTGACGAAGTCTCCTATAGCCTTCCTGATCCGCTCTTTACCTTCTGCCCTTATCAACCCGTAGCGCGCGCGCTTCCGTGAAGCGCCCGTTTGTCTGGGTTGTCGTGGTTGCCAAGTACTACGACCAATGGCTTCCTTGACCCGGACGCCAATTGTAGTAGCCTATTTCTCGTCGTGTCTCGGACTAGAGAGCACTCCAACGCATTAGACTGGAATCGCCCCATTTGCACGTCTGGTTCGCCTACATCTCCGCCAATTATTGTGATGTCGTGCTTACTCACCGTCCTAGTCCACTCGAATATTGTGTCATCCCCATGAATGTCAGTCGCGAATGCGATACTCAGAAACATTGCGCACGCGCTAACTGCTCAGCAGGAAAGACCAAACTCTTTGAGGATTTCAAGAAAGCGATTCTCAAATCAGCCCCCGAACTTCTTGTAATTCTCCGACAATTTCCTAAGTTCCTCATCTCGCTTCTCCTCTAGCGCCTTTCTTTCGTGAATTCTTGCAAGCTGAATAATCTGATTCAGCTTTTCTCTAACGTTCTTGTCCGCATTGCCCTTCTTACCACATTTGTCACAGTTCAGTGCAAGTTCATTCAAGAACGACCCTATTCCTTCCAGATTGAAGCTTGTCGTCGCGATGCTCTGATCGTTACCCATCAGATAGACGGTTGGATTCTCAGTCCTGAGCCAATCATAAAGGAATTTGCAAATTGCCTCCAGGCGTTGCGCAACATCCAATACATATTCGCACTTGTACTCACCGTTCACGATTCTACGCCAGATTGATGTGAACTTATCAGCGTGACTCCGCAATAGATCTAGTGCCTTACCAAGATCTCTCGAGTTCCGCGCTTCCTCTTGTAACACTCGTACTCCGGTCTCGTTGAATCTACCAAGGGAGATGCTCGTCATCAAGAAATATGCTCGGTCAATTGCCGCAGAGTCAATGGTTTGCATCCTCCAGAAATTGGAGACTTCGTCGGTGTTCTCTTGTACTAATGGCTCAATTGCATTTCGCAGAGGAGCTTCAGTAACTCCCTCGCTAGGGTTGCTTTCGATGGACTGGAGAATCTCGTGAAGATTCTGACTCTTGAGCGACTCGGTGACTTCCTCTGCTGGGATGCTCAGTTTGGAGAACTCCTCCCCCGAAATGAACGGTCTGGCATCGGCTAACATCGTCTCATACTCGTTCAGCTCCCTGTTCAGTTGACGCCACTCATCCTGGGTCACGGATGTCCTCTTACCCATCTGATCAAGCTGATTCACCAGTTCCGTGTTTCTTTGTTGTAAGTCTGCTCGGATACCCTCTTTCTTGTGATTCTTTTGAATGAACTCATCCAAGTATTCCTGAAGTTCGGCTAACGAGAGATTGTCGACGATCCCCAAGACATCAATTAGGCTCAGTGCAAGTTTCCTTTTCCATGAGATGAATTCTGTAAAGCTCTCCGTCAGCTCTCGTGGATCGATACCTCGGAGGCTGTCGATGTAACCCCCATTGGTGGGAGGTTGGGGAAGCTGCCTACTTTCTTTACCGTAGACTATGGCAATTCTCTCAGGGTACTCGGCATCAAGAGGCGTCACGATTGTCGAGAACGACCACTTGACAATGTTAGGAGATGAGCGCAGAAGGCAGTGCATCACCAGAAGCCCTTCCTCCACGCTATTGCAATAGAACTTCGCCTTCGGTCCGTCCAAACCGAAGTAGGATTGAGCGTCTTTGCAGTCTGGAAGGTTCTTACTCGGATCGACTGATAGTCGGCTGGTCTCGAGAGTCAGTGTTTTCAGGCCTAGATCTTTGCTTTCTTCGGTCAAGCGGAACGCCTCTTCGTAATCAGGGCTCTCGATTGCGAGCAGCTTAGCGGGATTGATTTGGTTCTTCAGTACTTCGGAGATATCAATTGCGAAATACTGTACGAAGGGGACTTTTAGTCCACCCTTCCTCTCCTTTTGCAAGGTGGAAACGACTCTCCCTTTGCCGACCACCAGTCTATTTCCTAAGCGCGTGTGAATCGGATACTCCAGGAAGAATGTTGAGCCAATGGCTAGACCTGGGAATCTCTGTGGACCTACGAGTTCTCCTAGGTGGGTTTCTATCCTGAAGTCGGCCCCGATTTCCTCGCCAGAAACGACATTCTTGAAATCTTTACTGGAGTGGAAGTATAATCCTTGGACTACGCGAAGGCTCATGAACCGAAGGTGGTCTTTAACCACTTTATTAGGTCCAAATACTGCGCTACTGAGTATTCTACCCGCCTCATGTGTCGGGCATTGTCTGTTTCTATTGAGAACTTGAGGTGACCATCTTTGTCCTTGGTCTCATTCAGCATAGAATAGAAGACCTTGTACTGCGTCTTTTGGTCCCTGTTGAAGTTAGAAGCGTAGTTGTCAACCTGTGGAAGAAAGTTCTTCACCATTTTGCGTAGTTCTTCATCCGTCGGGTTAGGCATCTGAATCCTCCACTGGTCGAACTTCGTGAGAAGCAGCGCGACGCCCTTTGGTGCCTCTCCATGGGACTTGACAAATTGATTTAGGTTGTCGAGGTAGTATGCCAAGTCGCCGTCCGGTGTTTCAGCCTGGCCTATCTTGCTCGCGTCCGCCACTAGGATCACGCCTTTTGCAGAAAGCAAGCTCCGCACGAGGCGGTCTACGTCCTCCTCGTTTAGTCCAGCATCTATCAATTTGGATTTCACCTCATCGGGCGTCATAGTGGCGAGTGAAGGGAAGACCTTCATGAGCGCGCTACTGATTCCGCCGGACATGTCGGCGAAGATGAGTTTGACGACCTTTCTCCTCATGAAATTCCTGAATTCCAATGTGAGCTCGACTCTGTGATCTTTCTCGCTCGGGTTGGTTGGAGGAGGGGGGATTCCCTGCAGAATCAGGTTGCTGGTGTCCTGGTACAGGTTGAATCCTGCAGTACGGATATTCGGAGTGTAAACCATATTCAGGTCATCCCTATAGTCTAAGCATGTTTCATGTAACAGTATGAGGCTAGTAGTCTTGCCCGATGCAGACGGGCCGACGAACACAACACTAGAGGTCTCTTGCTGGACTCCTTCCACCCCGGGGACGCGTGTACTCATCTAATGAGTGGGACAAGTTGTGCACTATATAGACAATTCTCTGCAAATGTTCCACTTATTTGTTGGAAAGTACCGAACTCTTCAGCGAAGGCACCCCATCTCATGTCTGTCTAGAATGGGTAGTTCAAGACAGATTCATCCTCTGACGCACAAGTCAAGGTGTATTGCCGTCCTCTCCGTCCTAGCCCTACTCACTCCGCAGGGATATTCTCGACACTGCTGAGGTGCTGATTACGACTTCGGAGACGGAACCGGCATCATGTATATTACGAGGACTCACCTCGCAAAGGGGATGGTCGTGGCGCGCGCGCTACACAACGTCACCGAGCAACTAGTAAAGAGCCAAGAAGACTTGAACCGAACGCGCCAAAGGGCAAACGACTTACACCTTCGATTAAGCCTCTACGACGTCATTTTCACAATGCTCAAACACAAAACTCTGCGGAAAATCAACATCTACTGGCTTGGAGAGATGATGCTGACGGTAACCCCTTAGAGTCTCGTCCTTACCAGACACCTAGTGCGCACGGAGCGCAAGTCGGAGCAACGTGAGACTGACACGATTCGCACGCTCTTTCAGCACAATGGATTGGGTTCCTCTCTATACATGCAGTTACGCCCTCTCACGCTCACTAACTCACGCACGCGCCAGCCTTCCGTAGGCTGGCAGTCTCAGGTTAACTGCTGTAGAATTTTTTAAAATTTTTTGCAGCAGTTAAACAGCCTCCGTGCCTACAGGCATCAAGAGAGAGAGCGAAATAGATGCGGTCGCAGGGCAGTGCACCTTAAGTGCAAATCACCACCGGTCCATGCGAGACGAAAACAGGTATGTAAGGGCCAGACGGGAAGGATGTGGGCCGCTTGGAAAAAAAGGGTAATTCGAGGATGTCACTTGAGAAGGTGGATTGGGCGATTATATCCTTCTCAGTCTTGTCTCTAATCATCGGCGTCGTTCTGCTCGCTTTCGGGTTCCAGGCCCTGGTA
>Ga0074046_10004409_pt1 | contig 11516 bp, 8 predicted proteins | sample BogForMeECP23OM3_FD_94441 | JGI IMG/M metagenome (GOLD analysis project Ga0074046, IMG submission 94441) | Bog forest soil microbial communities from Calvert Island, British Columbia, Canada - Bog Forest MetaG ECP23OM3 | ecosystem: Environmental > Terrestrial > Soil > Wetlands ...
AGATTGCGATCGACGGGCAGCCCTTCACCATCATCGGCGTGTCCCGGAAGTGGTTTACGGGTATGACGACCGGCGTGGCGCCGGACCTGACAATTCCGATGAAGGGAACCGACAACCGAGCGATGCTTTGGGTGTTTATTACGGGGCGGCTCAGGGACGGTGTCACTGTCGCGCAGGCTCGTGGGCAGCTGCAATCATTCTGGCCTGAGGTGCTGCGAGCGACGGCTTCGACCGAGACTCCCGGCCTGCGGCGGCAACTGTTCTTCTCGATGGGTTTGGATGTTGCACCCGCCGCGACGGGGATTAACGTTGCGCTGCGGTCCCGCTTCACGCGGCCGGCCTATGTGCTAATGGGTATTGTTGGACTGATCCTGCTGGTCGCCTGCGTGAACCTGGCGAGCCTGATGCTGGCACGCGCTGCCGCGCGCGGCCACGAAATGAGTGTGCGTGTGGCTCTGGGAGCCAGCCGCTGGGCGCTCGCCCGGCAAGTTTTGACCGAGAGTCTCGCCCTCTCCGTCTGCGGAGCGCTGCTGGGACTTGCTTTCGCGTTCTGGGGCAGCCGCCTGCTGGTGGCCCTCATGACGGAGGGATATCTCACACCGGTCATGCTTGACCTGAGCCCTGATTGGCGTGTGCTCTCGCTCACCGCGTCGGTGGCCATCCTGGCTGGAATCCTCTTTGGCCTGGCGCCCGCCTGGCGCGCGTCACGCGAAGATCCGGCTTCACTGCTCCAGCAGAACGCGCGCAGCCTGACGGGCGCCACGGGGAAGTTGGGTAAGGCACTCATCGTCACCCAGGTTGCCCTTTCGCTTACGGTGCTGTTGGGGGCGGGACTTCTAGTGCGAAGCTTCCGGAAGTTGTGTTCCATCGATCCCGGGCTCCAGCAGAGCGTGCTCGAGTTGAGCCTTTATCCCAGGCCGGGCGGCTACCAGAACCTGGACATGAATAGCTACCGCCGGCAGCTTGCCGCGCGCATTTCGAGCGTTCCGGGGGTCCTTTCGGCAGGCTTTTCGGATGGTTCCCTTCCTGCCCAGGGAGGGTGGGGTGACACCGTTTCGACAATGGCTGCCGCTTCGAGCCCAGACGCCGGTGTGATGGCCAAAGAAGCGACGGTTTCACCAAGTTTCTTCCCGACGCTCGGAATCAGCCTGGTTCGTGGCCGGAATTTTGAAGATACGGACGACGAGCATCACCCGCACGTCGCCATCCTCAGCAGCAGTCTTGCTGGGCGGCTTTTCCCCTTGGGCAATGCTCTCGGCCAGCACATTCGCTTTGGCTTCATGCCTGAACTCCAGAACCTCGAAATTGTAGGCATCGCAAGCGATGCACGGCTTTTCGATCTCCACAACGCAGCCGCGCCGGTTGTTTATCTTTCCTGTCTGCAATTTCCTCAGTGGACGCAACAGGGCCATCTTTTTGTGCGCACCCGGAAGGCGCCCGAAGCGCTGGCCAGGACAGTAGGGCATGAGATCGAGTCGCTCGGGCACGAATATCCACTGAGCACGAAAACCATTCCGCAGGAGGTCAGCCAAGCGCTGGTGGAAGAGCGGGTTATTGCCATGCTGTCGAGTTTCTTCGGAGCGTTGGCGCTTTTGCTGGCTTCGGTCGGGCTGTACGGACTGATGTCCTATGCCGTTACGCGCCGTACCCGCGAAATCGGTATTCGCATGACGCTCGGCGCGCAGCCGCGGACCGTGCTTTGGGCTGTACTGCGAGAAGCGCTGGCGCTGGCCCTGTTCGGGGTAGCGCTCGGAATCCCTTGCGCGCTGGCATCGAGCCGCCTCATTGCCAGCATGCTCTTCGGGCTTTCACCGCACGACTTGCCCACCGTCGCCACGGTCTCGCTGGTGCTCCTCGTGGTAGCTCTGTTCGCCGGCTACTGGCCGGCCCAGCGGGCCTCGCGCATCGATCCCATGGCCGCGGTGCGCGTGGAATGACAGGCGAGTAGGGGTGTCATTTGGGATGGGATTTCTTTGGATAGGCAGGTCATTCCCGCGAAAGCGGGAATCCAGTCCGTAGATTGCGCATTTCAGAAAGTTTGCGGAGTAGATTCTCGCTTTCGCGGGAATGACTGCGACCGGCGACCCCTATGCCTCGCAACTGACACCCATGCCGATATACGTGCCGAGTAGAAATGCTGTCTGCCGCATGATACTCTCAGAGCGATGGAGGTCGAGATTGTCTCGAGAAATGATCGCGCTGACGACCTGCTTCTCAAAGTGTCGCAATACCTCGCAGCCGGAGCGAAGGCCGTTTGGCTTCTCTACCCCAACACGCGGCTGGCCTACCGCTACCTTCCCGGTAAGCTCGAACCCGAAGTGCGCAGCGCCGCTGCCGGGCAGGCGTTTGAAGAGCCTGAGTTGCTACCCGGATTCTCGCTTCCACTCGAGCAGATTTTTCGCGCTCCCGAAGCGCAGCTAGGTGAGTAGTGCCATGCGTTATCACACTAGAATCCGAAACATCGTGTTAGCGGTCGCGCTCTCTCTCATTCCCTGCTCGATCTCCACTTCACAGACGACGGGGAAGGACCTGGTGAACCGTCTCTGGAAAGCCTGGTGGATTACCCATCCTGACGGGCCACAGAGGGAGTTCGGGGTGTTTCACTTCCGCAAGACTTTCACACTGGAGTCAGTTCCCCAGCGCTTTGTCATCCACGTGAGCGGCGACAACCGTTATGAACTATTCGTGAATGGCGAGCGGGTGCTTGTCGGGCCCGCGCGCGGCGACTTGAATCATTGGCGCTATGAGACCCTGGAGATTGCCCCACACCTCGTAGCCGGCCAGAACGCGCTGGCCGCAGTCGTGTGGAATTTCGCCGAAATGGCTCCCATCGCGCAGATGACCAATGAAACCGGCCTGATCGTTCAAGGCGACAGCAGCGTGGAAAAAATGGTGAACACCGACAATTCCTGGAAAGTTCTTAAAAGCCAAGCCGTGCGCCTGATTCGGCCGGACGCGCGGAAGATCGGCGGGTATCTGGCGTCCGGCCCAGGCGAGCATGTGGACGGCTCTAAATATCCGTGGGGATGGGAGGCACAAGATTTTGACGATTCCGGCTGGGTTGCGGCAAAGCCGATTACTCAAGGCGGGCCGCGCGGCATCAAGGACACTCCATCACGCTGGATGCTGATCCCGCGAACCATTCCCTTGATGGAAGACAAGATGGAAAGATTCTCTCGCGTGGCCCGCGCGAGTGGCTTGGAAACCCCGGCGGAATTTCTTCAGGGCGCACGTCCCGTTACCCTGCCTGCGAATTCACGAGCATCGTTGCTCTTCGATGAGAGTTACCTGACCACGGGCTATCCCGAACTCGTCACCAGCGGGGGGCGCGGCGCAAGCATCACGCTAACCTACGCGGAGGCGCTTTACAAAGGGCGCGAAAAAGGCAATCGGAACGAAATCGAAGGGAAGGAAATTCGCGGCATCGAGGACCGCTTCCAGCCGGATGGCGGCCAGCACCGGACCTTCCGGCCGCTGTGGTGGCGCACCTTTCGTTACCTGCAACTGGATGCGGAGACCGGCGGAGAACCGCTGATCATCGAAGACCTGAGGTCGCGCTTCACCGCCTACCCATTCAAAGCTCAGGCTAGCTTCGAGAGTGACGATCCCGAGCTCGCCAGAATTTGGGAGGTGGGCTGGCACACCGCGCGGCTCTGCGCGCACGAGACCTACATGGATTGTCCGTACTGGGAACAACTCCAATACGGCGGCGACACACGCATCCAGGCGCTGATTTCTCTCTACATGACCGGGGACGACCGCCTGGTGAAGAATGCCATCGAATCCTTGGACGAATCCCGTACCCCAGAAGGCTTGACCCAGAGCCGCTACCCTTCGTTCCTGCCGCAATACATCCCGCCGTTCTCACTCTTTTGGATCGGCATGATGCACGACCTCTGGTGGTACCACGGCGACGTCGATTTCTTACGCGGCTACCTGCCCGGCGTGCGTGGCGTGCTGGGCTGGTTCGAGCATCGCCTGGCGCCCTCGGGATTGCTGGGGCGCCTGGAGTGGTGGAATTTCGTCGATTGGCCAAAGGAGTTCGACGACGGCGTTCCTCCGCAGGAAAGTGATGGACAGTCCTCCATGCTCAGCCTGCAATTCGCCGCCGGGCTGCGCTATGCTGCGGACCTTGAAGAATCTTATGGCAGCATGGAGCAGGCTGCGCGCGACCGCCAACTCGCCTCCAAGATCGCTGCGGCGGTCTATCGAACCTGCTGGGATCCGGCGCGAAAGTTGGTGGCTGACACGCCCGGGCGCAAGATCTTCAGTCAACACGCGAATATTCTGGCAGTGCTCGAGGATGCCATTCCGGCGCCCGACCAACGCGCCGTAATCAAAACCGTGCTGGCCGATTCAAGCCTTACAGAAGCTACCTACTACTTCCGCTTCTACCTCTTCCGGGCCATGAAGAAAGTGGGCCTGGGAGATGAATACGTGGCGCAGCTCGGCCCCTGGCGGCAGATGCTGGCGTTGGGCTTGACTACCTGGGCTGAAAACCCTGAACCCACGCGCTCAGATTGCCACGCCTGGAGCGCTCATCCTAACTTCGACTTGCTGGCTACGGTGGCGGGAATCGAACCCGCGGCCCCGGGCTTCCGCGAGGTGGCAATTCAACCCCACCTGGGCCTGCTCAAACAGCTTAAGGCCACCTTGCCTCACCCGGCAGGGGACATCATTGTTTCATATCAGCGCCAAGGGCGAGGGTTGGCTGCCGACGTGACTCTGCCGGATAAGCTCTCGGGGTGGTTCTACTGGAATGGGAAGAAGGTTGCGCTTCACCCCGGATCTCAACACCTGGCGCTCTAACGCAGTGACAAGTGGCGAGTGGAATTACGATTAGTGAATTGGTGAATAGTGAATAGTGAATGGTGAATAGTAAATTGTGAATTGCGGACGAACAGTTTGCTTTTTGGGCCTCGCCGAATAGCGAACAGTCAATAGTGAATGGCCCTCTCCCCCTTGGGGGAGAGGGTGGCCCGCGCCGGCGCTTTTACCAGCCGGCGCGGGACGGGTGAGGGGGTCGGGAAGGAATATAGAAACTCGAGAATTCACTACTCAGGAGAGCTGCCATGTGGATATTGAGGCATGCGTCATTGGCCGTGCGTCGGGTTTTCTTGTTTGCACTGCTACTGCTGACGCTGGCTTGGATGCAGGGCAGCCGCTTCCTCTGGCCACAGGAGAGATCCGTGACGGTGAGCGTCGGGTCTGCGGAAGCCGATGTGGTCGGCACTGACAACGCCGCCATACAGAAGGCTATTGACCGCGTGGCAGCCGCCGGTGGGGGAATCGTCCTAATCAGGGCTGGAACTTACACGCTCAATAACTCCGTACGCCTGGCCAGCCACATCACCCTGCGCGGTGAAGGACCTGAAAAGACCATCCTGAAGAAAGCGCCGGGCGTTAAGAGCAAGCTGGCGTTGGATGCCGACTACGGTGAATCCCAAGCCACTATTGAGGATGCGCGCGGTTTTGCTCCGGGCATGGGGGTCACCGTCGTTGACAATACTAAACGTGGGGACTGGGTTGCCAGCGTTCGCAGCATCGTCCGCGTCGAGGGCCGGACGCTCTACTTCGACCGCTTCCTGCACATGGACTATTCGGTGGAGAAGGCGGGCGAGGTTTTCAACACTTTTCCCCTCATCGCCGGATATGAGGTCGAGGATGTACGCGTCGAGGAACTTACCGTGGATGGGAACCGGGCGGCCAGCGAGACACTAGACGGCTGCCAGGCGGGCGGCATTTACTTCTTCCACTCCAAGAGAATGACGATCCGGAACTGCGTGGCGCGGTATTTTCCGGGTGATGGCATCAGCGCCCAATTTGTGGAAGAACCCGTGGTGGAAAACTGCGAAGTCTATGCCAACGCTGAACTGGGCATCCATCTTGGGACCGGCGCGCTGCGCGGGCTTGTCCGCCATAACCGCGCCCATGACAACGGCCAAGACGGCCTGTTCCTCTGCTGGCGTGTCCAACACGCGCGTTACGAACAGAACCAATCCTGGAACAATGGCCAGGATGGAATCTCCCTTGGGCACAAGGACACGGATAACGTGTTCTCCAAGAACGTGGTGAGTGGCAACGGGCGGGCGGGAATCTTTTTCCGTGATGAGTCTGAAAGTAATGCTGCAAATAGAAATACCTTTAACGGGAACACCATCGAAGATAACGGGTGCCCCGGCGCACTCGGCTACGGAATCCGCATTGAAGGCGCCACGCACGACCTCAGATTCATCTCCAATATCATCCGAGGAACACGCAAAGGCGGTAAGCCTATTCAGCCAGTCGGCATTTACCTTGGTCCCAGGACGGACTACATCATTTGCGATCGTAATGTTTTCGAAGGTGAACTGAACCGGGCTGTGGTGAACGAGTCCCAGGGAAGCCACAACCAGTTGCAGGAACCGGCGGCTCCATGAGGCGGCGCTGGGGGCTAGGGGCTGAGGAGGAGAACTTCAACATTCTCTTTCACGACTTTTCGGTTTTGACGCCTATTGCTTACTGCCTGCTGTCTACTGTTATTTCCCAGCCCCGTTCTTCCGAGGCCTCACCGACAGGGCTGGGGGCGGGGAAGAACCGGGGCTAGTAGGCACTAAGCGGAAGGCAGGAAGAGCAGGAACAGTTGAGGCAGAACGTCCAACTGCCTTTCCCCAGCCCCCAGCCCCTAGCCCCCAGTCCCCGGTCGCCGGTATCCCAGGCGAAAGGAAATCTGCTGGCTGGTGGCGCAAACCAAGCGGGCAATTTCGGGCAAGCGCGGCGGAGTCACGCGCGTAGCAGGTCCGGCCACGCTGAAAGCCGCAATAACATGCCCTGTATGATCGAACACCGGCCCAGCCACACAGCGCAAGCCTTCGACAGCCTCTTCCTGGTCCAGCGCGTAGCCTTGCTCGCGAATCTGTTCCAGTTCCTTCCTCAGGTTCGCCAGACTGGTGATGGTGTGCGGAGTAAAACGCGCAAAGCCTCGTGTGCGGGCGATCTGGATCAACAAGTCCTCGCTTTGATAGGCCAAGAGGATTTTACCGACGCCGGTACAATGCAAGGGCATCACCCCACCGAGGCGCGCGTCGAGGCCCACCGGTTGGGGACTCCCCAACTTATCAATGGAAATGGCCCGAGTCTCCTGGAGAATCGCCAACTGGATGGTCTCCTTGGTTTGCTGGTTCAGTTCACGCAGGAGGGGTTGAACAACCAAGCGGAAATCGAGGCGATCCAAAACCTGCATGCCCATGCGTAGCACCTTAAAACTCAGTTGGTATCTGCCTGAACCCTGCGCTTCTTCGACAAAACCGTGGCGGACCAGGTTCACAAGCAAGCGATGGACGGTGCTGATGTGAAGGTGCAGACGGCGGCTCAATTGCGTGAGTGTATAAGCCGATTCTTCTCCTTCCGCCAGAGCTTCCAAAATGTTCAGTGCCTTTACGAGCGACTTAACGGTGTAGGCGCCTCCTGCCGAGGAAGATGGGGCTTGGGCATTTTTCATAGGGTGAGAATTATTGCAGGAACCGAGACAGTGTCAACAGGTTTCAGCAGCCTGCTATAATGCACGACGATTTCAGGTATCGGAGTCCCACTTATGCTGGAAGTGAACAACAACCCAAAGCCGGATCACGCGCCCCGACTGTTTTCAGCCGGCAACACCTTACCCTTCGTTTTGGTGACCGCGTTGTTTTTGCTTTGGGGCATTCCTAGCAACATGAACGACGTCTTGATCAAGCAGTTCATGAAGTCATTCGAGATGACACGTCTCAAGGCGGGTTTGATCCAATCAGCTTTCTACATGGGGTACTTCCTTCTTTCCATGCCTGCGGCGCTGTTGATGCGAAAATATGGCTACAAAGCGGGCTTGGTGACGGGGCTTTTTCTTTACAGCACGGGTACCTATCTGTTTTGGCCGGCCGCCCTCGTCCGGCAGTATGGCCTATTCCTGCTGGCCTTGTTCGTAATCGCCAGCGGTGCGGCATTCCTGGAAACGGGGGCGAACTCTTTCATCGCGCTGTTGGGTGATCCGAGAACCTCTGAACGAAGGCTCAATTTCTCGCAGGCCTTCAACCCTCTCGGGGCCGTGACAGGCGTGCTTGTCGGAACGGTTTTCATCTTTTCAGGGGTCGAACTTCGCCCTCAGCAGGTCAACGCCTTAAAGGCTGCCGGTAGGTACGACGCGTACTTGCAGACAGAAACAATGAGAGTCGTGATGCCCTACCTTGTTCTGGGCACGGTTGTCTTCATCTGGGCGTTGCTCATAATCCGAACCAAGTTCCCAAAGATCGCGGAAGAAGCAGAACTCGAGGGCAGCCGTCAACATGGCAAGATTAAGGACTTGTTTCGCTACCCGCACTTTGTTCAGGGAGTGATCGCGCAGTTCTTCTACGTTGGGGCCCAGGTGGGAACCTGGAGTTACTTCATTCAATACATCCAGGACTACACGCGGCAACCGGAAAAGGCTGCAGGCTATCTTCTAACCGGGAGTCTTGTGGCATTTGGCGTGGGGAGATTTACTGCCACCTACTTGATGAAGTTTATTCAGCCCAGCCGGCTGATGGGGATTTACGGGTGCATCAACGTGACACTGGTTAGTATTGGGGTTCTGTTTCCGGGCTGGATTGGCGTCTGGGCGGTGTTCCTGACCAGCTTCTTCATGTCGCTGATGTTCCCGACCATATTTGCATTGGGCATTAAGGAGTTGGGCCCGAACACCAAGCTAGGCGGTTCCATGATCATCATGGCCATTATCGGCGGTGCGGTCGCTACACCCATCATGGGGCTGCTGTTTCAACTGACCCATAGCATGGCAGTGGCGATGCTTGTGCCTCTGGTCTGCTACACATTCATCACTTATTACGCCTTCATTGGCTCGAAGGTGCGGGTGCCTGAGATGGCGGAAGTGGCGGTTGGGTAGGGCCGAACGGCGTTCGGCCCCAGGGCGAGCGCCGCTCGCCCCTACACGGCGGCTGCCCTTATAATTGAAAGAAGAGGTGAGAGTTGCTTATGGAACCGAAGACGCTGGATGACCTCGCCATCATCATCAAACCCAAGAAAGATAACGTTGCCGTGGTGACGGCGGATTTCATCGAACAAGGAACCCAGCTTAAGTACGGCGACCAGTTGCTGACGATGTCCGGGCGCGCCCTGTGCGGGCAAAGCTTCGCCATCAAGGATATTCCTGAAGGAAAGCCCTTTATCTCTCTTGGTGATCCCATCGGCTTGGCCTCCGTTTCACTCAAGCCCGGCGACCCCGTCAACGAAAGCAATATTCAGCGACGGCTGCCACGCCTGGTGGTACGGTATCGCGACAACCCGAAGCCCACCCAGCTTGACCCCGAGTTGACGCGCCTGACCTTCGACGGCTACTTGCGCAACGACAGGAGTGTGGGAATCCGCAACCTGATTGGAGTGGTGACCTCCGGCATGTGCTCGTCCACTGAGGTGAAAGAAATCGCCAGACGTGCGATGCGAGAAATCTACACGCGCGAGAAGTTTCAACGTGGATGGCGTGGTCCCCATCGTGCACGAATCAGGCTGCGGCATGCCGGATGGGCGTGCGGTTCAGATGTTGAACCAGTGGCTCGCCAACACCCTGCGGCATCCCAACCTGGGCGCGGCGGTTTATATTGACCTCGGATGCGGAAAGACCTGCGTGGAATGCTCAGCCCCGGTCTTCCAAACCGCCGTCCCGGATTACAACCAGCGCGTCGTGAATATGACGATCCAGCATCTGGGCGGCAGTCGCAAGACGGTGGAGCGCGGGCTTGAAATCGTCGAGAAGCTGCTTCATTACGCAAACCAGTTCAAACGCCAACCGGCGCCCATCTCAAAACTCATCGTCGGGACCGAATGCGGCGGGTCGGATCGCTGGTCGGGGGTGACTGCTAATCCTGCCGTGGGAGTTGCTTCCGACACGTTCGTGAAGGCTGGGGCAGCCGTCTTCCTTCCGGAAATCCCCGAACTCCAGGGCGCCGCGATGGTGGACCTGGCGCGCCGCGCCCGCACGCGCGCTGTGGGGAAAAAGTTGATGCAGGCTCTGAAACGCTATGAGGCCTATGTGCAGAATTTCGGCGAGGATTTTCGCGACAATCCTTCCCCCGGCAACATCAAAGGCGGACTATACAATATCTATTTGAAGTCAAGCGGGGTGAAGGCCAAAGGCGGGACATCCATCGTGGAAGACCTGATCGAGTACGGCGAGTGGTTGGGTGACCGCAAAGGCCTGTACGTTCTCTATACGCCGGGATACGACCACCTTTGTACCCCTGCCCTTTTCCTGAGCGGCGCGCAGGTGACGCTGTTCACCACTGGCCGGGGAACCGGTATCGGCTGCGCTCTGGGACCGGTAATGAAGATTGGGTCCAATCCCCAGCTCGCCCGTAGCTACGAGGACTTGGATATCGATGCGGGAACCATCCTCGAGCACAAGGAGACCATCGAAGAGGTGGGTCGCAAAATCTTCCAGGAAACCCTGGACGTGGCTTCGGGGCGCAAGCTCACACGCGCTGAGGAGTCCGGCTTCCACCACGAGTTCAAGATCTGGGAACAACTCTGGCCGGCGCTGTAATAGTTGTCAGGCTTGTCTTTCCTCGGTGGGTCGGAAGACTTGAGTGAGGATAACGCCGATTGAAACCAACACGACACCCCCGAACATCAGCCCGTTCAAATACTCGTGAAGGAAGAAGTGGGCGAAGAGCGTGGCCACCAAGGGAGTGAGGGAGGAAAAAGCGTACACGCGGGCCACTGCCATCAGGCGCAAAGCCGTAAACAGGCAGTAGATGGCAAGAACGCCGGAAAGAACCCCGCTGGTAAGGAGCGCCAATAGTGAATGCCGACTTATGCCGAGCAGTGCCGGCCCGCGGCCCAAAACGATCAATCCCACCAATCCAACCAAGACGCTCGTGGCAAACTGCAGGAAGATCGCCGTCGATTGGTGGGCGCCTCGAAGCTGACCGTCACGCCATAAGACTCCGGAAATCCCGTAGGTGAGAGCTGTGCAGAAAGCGAGGGGGATCGCCCAATACCAGAGCGGTGATACGGGATGCCCCTGAAATTGACCCCACGAAAGCGTGACCAATCCGACAAAAATCAACAACACACCCACCACTGCATAGCGAGGAATCCGCTCACCCAGGAAATGCCAGGCAATAAACGTCCCCCAGAGGACGTAGGTTTCCTGCACTGGAACCGTTACGGTGACGCCGCCAACACGGATGGCGAAATAATAGAGAAACAGTCCAAGCGTCGAGACAATGCCTGCCCAAATAAAAGACAGAATCGCACGGCGCCCGATATACCGGGAAGAAGCGGGGCGCAGTTGGTCCAACGTGTGATGTTTCCAAACCAGAAAGACGCCCAGAAGCAAACTAGGCAGGCCCCGGAGAAAGGGCCCGATAAGGGGGTCGGCGTGGATGACGCCAAGGCGGTCGAAGATGTTGGCCGAGGCATAGCCCAGCACCGAGCCTGCAGCCCATGGCTCGCCGCGGCGACGGGAATCCCGGCGGGGTGTATCAACCATTCGGTTCGTCGAATAG
>Ga0074046_10004410_pt1 | contig 11515 bp, 13 predicted proteins | sample BogForMeECP23OM3_FD_94441 | JGI IMG/M metagenome (GOLD analysis project Ga0074046, IMG submission 94441) | Bog forest soil microbial communities from Calvert Island, British Columbia, Canada - Bog Forest MetaG ECP23OM3 | ecosystem: Environmental > Terrestrial > Soil > Wetlands ...
CTGAGGGACGAGCCCTAGGACGCCACGGCAACCGGATAGAGATCATATATCTCAATTGCAGGTGCCAACTCTCGCCCGGTAACGGGGACCATGAGATTCGGGTAAGCGAAAATTGATTCGCATCTCCCGAGCCTCTTTTCCCATTCGGAAAAGGGGTTTTGTAGTAACTGGGGTAATTTTACCCGGCTCGTCCCGCAGGCACAGAAAGAAGTTGCAAGATGGAGACGAGCACCTACCACCTCCGCTGCCGCGAATGCGGCAAGACCTGGGGCAACCAGCCGCGTAGCTACTGCGAAGACTGTTTCTCGCCGCTCGAAATTACCTACGACTACGATTCGCTGCGCAACCGCGTTTCCCGCGAATTGTTTGCCTCGCGCGCGCCCAACATCTGGCGCTATCGCGAGTTGCTGCCGCTGCCTGCGGGGTATCAACCCTCCCTCCCCGTTGGATATACCCCGCTGGTCAGCGTGCCGCGGCTCGGCGACAGGATCGGGTCGCGGCGGCTCTTCGTCAAGAACGATGCGGTTTGCCTGCCCACTTTGAGCTTCAAAGACCGCGTGGTGGCGGTCGCGCTGGCCAATGCCCGCAGCTTCGGGTTCGATACGGTGGCTTGCTCGTCGACGGGAAACCTCGCCAATTCAGTGGCGGCGCAGGCAGCTCGCGAAGGATTCAAAGCGTGGATTTTCATTCCTTCGGATCTTGAGCCCGCGAAAATTCTCGGCACCCAGGTCTTTGGCGCGGAACTGGTGCGCATCAACGGCAGCTACGACCACGTCAACCGCCTGTGCTCGCAGATCGCCGACGAACGCAGCTGGGGATTCGTGAACGTCAATCTTCGTCCGTACTATGCCGAAGGCTCGAAGACGGTGGGCTATGAAATCGCCGAACAACTGGGCTGGAAACTGCCCGATAACGTGGTGGTGCCGATGGCGGGCGGGTCGCTGATCACGAAGATCAAAAAGGCGTTTGACGAACTGATTCTCCTCGGACTGGTCGATCCGAAACCGGTCAAGTTTTTTGGCGCGCAGGCGTCTGGCTGCTCGCCGATTTCCACTGCGATCAAGCAGTACAGCTCCGAGATCGAGCCGCAGCGTCCGAAGACGATTGTGCGGTCGCTGGCGATCGGCAATCCGGCCGATGGACATTACGCCGTGAAGGCCATCACCAAAAGCGGGGGATGGGCGGAAGACATTTCCGATCCCGACGTTGTCAGTGGCATCCAGTTGCTGGCAGAGAGTGAAGGCATCTTCACCGAGACCGCGGGCGGAGTAACCGTGGGGACAGCGCGCAAACTGATTCATCAGGATCGAATCCTTCCCGATGAAACGACCGTGCTCTGCATCACGGGTAATGGACTCAAGACCACCGACGTGCTGGCGGACAAGTATCAGGCCGAAATTCCGATCGCTCCGAAGCTGGCCGAGTTCGAAGCTTATCTCGCGGCGAAAGCGGCAAGTTTGCCGGTGTTTGCGGCGGTGCCGGATTCGCCTCCGGCGGCGGTCGCTTAGCCGTTGGACAAGGTTGCATTTTCATACGGGCTTGTAGCCCGGGAGGCTTTTTCATGAGCATTACGATTCAAATTCCTACCCCTTTGCGGCGGCTGACTGCCGGGACACCGCGTGTGGTGTGCTCGGCGGCTAACCTCAATGAGCTGTTCTCGGAGCTTGACCAGCAGTTCCCCGACCTGAAGCCCCATTTGCGGGATGAAGCGGGCGAGACGCGGCGTTTCCTGAATATTTATGTGAATGAGGAAGATATCCGCTTTCTGGGGGGCGCTTCGTACTCGTTCCGGGACGGCGATGAGGTGCTGCTGGTGCCTTCGATCGCGGGCGGATCGCAGTAGACCGCTGCCCGACCACTCGCAGGGCCTTAAATCCCCAGTTAGTGCAATCGCACGCTCTCAGAGGCCAGCTGGATTTTGCGACAGGGACAGGAGTCGTTCCCGCTCTTCGAGGGCAGCAAAGATTTCTTCCATGATGGTTCCGAGCTTTTCGGGGTCGGTTTCCATGGAAGCTGCGGCGATAAGTTCCTCCCAAGGCTTCTTGACTTGCTTCGGAGCATCGCTGGTCATAGTGACCTCTTTCGGAGGAAACGGGAATTGTTCCTTAATCTAGGAGCAATTCTTACGGCCCGCAAGCACATAAGTGTTTTCAGTGCTAAAAATCGCGCGGCGGGATCAGTATTGGGAAAGGCATGAAGCTCCGGATGACCACGGGTCTTAACTGCCTGAATAAGATCACATCTCCGATGGATCGGGCGGCTTCGGAGTATTCGCCAGCACTTTCAACTCTAGTCTCTTCAGCGTACCCAGCGAGTACGCCGCAGATTCTCGTTCTTTACTGGCGGTGTTGAAATCCAGCAATTCATGAAGGCGCGCGCCGACGATACGTTTGACGTCTCGTATTCTTTCGGCAAATTCGTCGAGCCGTATCTCTACCAGACCAGCTTCGGAGAGCACTCTCCAAGCCTCCTGCTCTTCGGTCTCGTTATCGGGTCGGCTCATAGCTCCAAACATCCTTCGATGCACGCGATCTGAGAATCCTATTTCGGGGTCAGTTCGTCATTGCTCCGTATCCTTTTTGCGGTCCGCATGCTTAAACCTGAGGTAGGTGTACGCCAGGTACTGGTTCAGTTCCGCCCAGAAAGGCTGGTCCCGTTGGCGAGGATCCATCCCGGACCCAGCCATCGAAAGCAGGCGCTCCTCACACTCCTCGCGCTCATGGTCAGTGACCTCATCAATTTTGCGCCACACCTGCGGCCGGGGACAGCCCGAGATCCGGTGCTCCGGGATCACTCGACCGTCCTCAAGAATGAAATCTCGCCAGACCAGCCCCCAACGCACTTCTTTCAGAACAGCCGTTTCAGATCCGGTGGAAGATTTGAACGAAATGATCTGGCGTTGCTGCGGAGGCCAGTTCGCCTCAGTACGTAGTTGCTCTGCCGTGGACTTCATGGTTCGCGCACCGGTGGGAACTCGGTTTAATTTTGCTCTTCCGGATTGGGTTTGCGGCTGACGACCCGAGATCCGTTTGTTGTTGGTCTCGGCCAATCGCTGCGAGACAAGACCCGGTCCACGGCCTGCTCGATCCTCAACATAAACCCCGCGTCAGGATCCGGCACGGCGGCGGACGTGGCCAAGACCATTCCGAGAGTATTTGCCTTCGTAGCTGGCGCAAGCTTTGGCACAAGTTCCGGCTGCCGTTTCAGATAGCCGATCCAGACCAGAGTGACGGCATTGTACGCCGTGCTCTTCAGCAGACTGATCATCGCTTCTTGACGGCTGCCATAACACATCACAAAGCTAACCAGGATCAGCTCAACGCTGGCAAAGACTCCAAATCCCAGCGCTATGCCGAATACCTGTTGCCGCGAGTAATTCTTGAGCAAACGGCAAAGCAGCATCAGGAGCAGGAAGAGTCCAACCTGCATCAGGCGCATGCTGCGATCAAAGGAAAACACCGCAGCCATGATCCTGTCGCCACCCGCCTCGCCACCCTCCAATGCACTTAAGATTGCAAACAGAAGGAGTAGGCCGCATGACCATCGGAATATGGTGATTCCTAAACTCTGAATGCCTCCATACTCCTTAAAGAGGCTGCGCAATATTTCATCCATCACCGCGACCGTAAAAATCACACTGACGGCGTTTCCGGTCCAGTACGCTTCAAAATAGCTCGCGGGAAAATACCTGTAGGCGACAAACAAACATGCCGACTTGAAGATCTGAAACAGGATGTAGGAAAAGAACCGGGGGAACACCTTGTCGTACTTTCGCCGGACCATGAAGACGAGGAGGGTGATCTGCAACAGCGGACCAGCGAGCCAGTTCACATACATTAACCAGTTCATCGCAGTGGGCCTAGGTTATGCTGAAAAGCATACCTATCCCCCGACCGCTCTGCAACATCTATTTCGGGCGGTCCCGGTGCTGATTTTATGAATCCAAGGTAACGGTTGCTACTGTTACTATGGGGTGCAGTTTATCTTGCGACACAAGGGCATCGGGTCGCTACCATCCGCAACGAGCACCGTCTGGTCTGCTCGACTGACAGAATTGGCAGACGGAGAAACGCTCGTCGGGATTGCGCAGTACAACGCAGCCAGCGCCACGACGGTTAGAAGGATTTCCAGCACCTTGTTCATTTGGGGGAGTCTCCTTTGCGCATATTTATACGCGCCCGCAGTATATGCCTAATCGATGCCTCGTCAACAACAAAACTTGTGGATAATTCTCGTTTCTAGAGGAATCCGCCCTCTGCCCCTTCGCACAACGTCTTTCCTGTATCTTCTGCTTATCTTCACAAAATATTTGTCGCGCTCATTCGTCTACATAAGTGAATGGACGAGGCGCTGAGAGATCAGTGGGCGATGGCGAAGCAGGATCAACGGATCTCCGAAGCAATCGATCGCGAGGGAGCCCGGCTTCGCAACTTCATCCGGAGACGCGTGGCCGACCGCGAGGACGCGGAAGACATCTTGCAGGATGTCTTTTACGAACTCGTGGAGGCCTACCACATGATGAAGCCGGTCGAGCAGGTGACCGCCTGGTTGTTCCGGGTTGCCCGCAATCGAATCACCGACCTCTTCCGCAGGAAAAGCCGGGAGGCGCTGAGAGATCAGCCGCCGGCGATGGCGGAGACCGGGGAGACGCTCCAGTTGGAAGACTGGCTTCCCTCGCCCGATGCCGGGCCGGACGCAGCTTACGCACGAAGTGTGCTGCTGGAAGAACTGGACGCCGCTCTGGACGAGTTGCCCGACGAGCAGCGCGAAGTTTTCATCGCCCACGAGTTGATGGGTTACAGCTTCAAGGAACTCGCGGCGGAAACGGGTGCGAGCGTGAACACCCTGCTTTCGCGCAAGCACTATGCGGTTCTTCATTTGCGCGAACGCCTCCGGGCCATCCACGACGAATTTATGAAAGCATGAGGATAAGGTTATGAGAAGGAATCGGGTTGCAAAAATAATGACGATCGCGTTGGTTGCCGTACCTCTGTTCGTCGCGGTATTTGGCTATGCGGTCATGTGGCTGTGGAACTGGCTGATGCCGGCTCTGTTCGGCTGGCATGGGATCACCTTCTGGCAAGCAATAGGAATTTTGGTGCTGAGCAAGATACTGTTCGGCGGCTTCCACGGGCGGCACGGTGGCCGTGGGCACTGGCGCCCCCGCATGAGCGAGCGCTGGGAGCAGATGACTCCCGAGGAGCGCGAAAGGTTCCGCCAGTCCATGCGCGGCCGTTTCTGCGGCCCCTTTGAACGACCCGCTGAGGCGCCAAAGGCGTGAAGGGAACGGCCTCCGATGGCGTTGGTCTCCACCCGTTTCTTGCCCTGCGTAGTTTAGTCCGGGTCGCCGCTGTGCTATAATCTAACTAACTGGTTAATTATATGAAAACATCTGCAGGGCTGAGCCGGCGGGTCGCCCGCCCCCACACGAGCCGGCGTGCTGGAACTCACCGCCTGGGCACTCGCGGGCGGCCGGAGGAGAGCCGGGCGGCGATCTTGAAGGCGGCGGTAGCCGAATTTGCCGAACACGGCATTGCCGGGGCTCGAACCGATGCCATCGCGCGCGCGGCGCACGTCAACAAGGCGCTGCTGTATTACTACTTCAAGGACAAGGATGCTCTGTACGAAGCAGTGCTGGACCATGTGTTCAGCGGGTTACGGGCGCGCGTGATGCCAGTCCTCGAAAGCGACCTGCCGCCGCGGCAGAAGATGCTGGAATACCTGGGCGCGTATTTCGATTACATCGCAGCCAACCCGCGGTTTCCCCGCGTAGTGCAGTCAGAGTGGATGCGCTCGGGCGAGGGAACCGCTCGCATGCAGCGGGTTGCCCAGGAATATTTCCGTCCCATCTTCGAGAAGGTGACGGAGGTTTTGCGGGAGGGGACTCGGACGGGCGAATTCCGGGCTCTGAATCCGCTGGATTTTTTGCCCTCGGTGGCGGCGATGATTGTGTTTTATTTCAGCGCGGCGCCGCTCATGAAGACGCTCATGAAACTCGATCCCTTGTCGGAGGAGCGGATACGGGAGCGGCGGGCGTTTGTGCTGGATTTTGTTTCGACGGCGCTGTTTAAGAGCTGACAGCTAAGCTAGGAGATTTTTCTATGAGTGCGCGGAACCGGTTCTTGATTGTGCTGGGCATCCTGCTGACGATTGCCTCCGGGTATTACTTTTTCTCGACTCCCGGAGGGAATGATCTCGTGCTGGTGGGGACGGTGGATGCGAACCAGATCGTGGTGAGTCCGCAAATTCAGGGGCGGATCCTGAAGCTGCTGGTGGAGGAAGGATCGCAGGTTAAGCAGGGGGACTTGATCGCGTTGCTCGATCCATCGGAGTTGGAAGCGGAGGAGCGCGCAGCTTCGGCTACGATCTCGAGCATGCGTTCGCAGATGAGCGCGAACGAGTACACGCGGCAGTCGACGAAGGGGTCAACGTCAGGCGACGTGGCAAATTCGCAGGCCAAGCTGCAATCGGCGCGGGCACAGTTGGCGCAGGCGGAAGCAACCTTGACGCGGGTGGAGAGCGACAGCCGGCGAACGATTGGGCTGGCACAGGCGGGCGTGGCATCCGATCAGGACCGGGTGCAGGCGGAGATGAATTTGAAGGCGCAAGAAGCGAGCGTGCAGTCGCTCAAGGACCAGGTAACGGCGGCGCAGGCGGACTTGAATTCGGCGATCGCGCGCACCAATCAGGCGACGGCGGCGCAAAGCACGGTGGCATCGTCGCGGGCGCAGGTGTCAAACGCGGTGGCGCAGTTAAAGGAAGCGGAAGTGCGGCTGGGATACACGAAGATTTATTCGCCGGTGACGGGGACAGTGCTGGTGCGGGCGGCGCGCGAAGGCGAAGTGGTGAATGCGGGCCAGGCGATCGTAACGGTGGTGGATTTCAGCGACACTTGGGCGTTCGCGTCGATTCCGGAGACGGACGCCGACCACATTGGAATTGGAGACACGCTGCGGGTGCGGCTGCCGGGAGGCACGGTGGTTCCGGGAAAAGTTTTCTACAAGGCGGCGGAGGCGGATTTCGCGACGCAGCGGGATGTGGGGCGGCGGAAGCGGGATATCCGGACGATTGCGTTGAAGGTGCGGCTGGAAAATCCGAAAGGCGCGTATGTGCCGGGAATGACGGCGGAAGTGCTGGTGAGTCCGGAGCAGGTGAAGGGTACGGCGCCGAAGAGTGCGGAGGCAGCGGGGAAGCCATGAGCGCCGACGAGAATAAGAAGAATGGTGCGCCGCTTTCGGCTTCGGAGTTCAGTAAGAACGAGGTAGCGGCGGACGCTCCGAATACGATTGAGGTTTCACATATCGTTAAAAAGTACGGAGACTTCACGGCGGTGGACGACATTTCATTTGCGGTGAAGGAAGGGGAGATCTTCGGGCTGCTGGGGCCAAATGGGGCGGGGAAATCCACGTTGATACGGATGATGACCACGCTGATTCCGATCACGGCCGGGTGGGCGCGGGTGGCGGGGCATGATGTAGCTCGGGATCCAAACGCGGTGCGGCACACGATTGGAGTGATTCCGCAGGCGCTGACCAGCGATCTGGATTTGACGGTGGAAGAGAACCTGAATATTTATGCGAAGTTATATGACGTTCCGAAGAAGCGGCGCAAAGAGGTGATTGCGGAATTGCTGGAGACGGTGGACCTGACGAAGTGGCGGGATGCGCAGACGAAAACTCTGTCGGGCGGAATGCGGCGGCGGTTGGAGATTGCGCGGGGATTGGTGCATAGTCCGAAGATTTTTTTTCTGGACGAGCCGACGACAGGGCTCGATCCGGTATCGCGCGTGGCCGTATGGGAGATGCTGACTGCGATCAAGGCTAAGCGTCAACTGACGATCCTGATCACCACGCACTACATGGACGAAGCAGACCGGCTGTGCAACCGGATTGCCATTGTGGATCACGGGAAACTCGTGGCGCTGGAAACTCCGGAGGCGTTGAAGGCAAGCGTACCGGGAACGAACGTGATTGAAGCGCAGTTCGAGCATCCGCCGGATGATTGGGAACAGCGGCTGCGGGGATTGCCGGGAGTAACGTCGGTGCAGAACGAGAGCGGGGGGATGTTCCGGGTGCTGACTTCGAATGGGTCTGGGACAACTACGGATCTGGTTGAGATGGCGGTGACCGCGGGGGTCGTACTAAAGACGCTTTCGGTGCAGAACACGACCTTGGACGATGTGTTTGTCTTTTACACTGGGCGCCAGTTGCGCGACGAACTGGTGAAAGCGCATGCCTTCGTGATGCCGCCGAGACCGGGGTTGCAGCCATGAACCGGATGATGGCGATTATCGAACGCGAGATGCGCAAGTTTTTCCGGTCACCGGCTCTGATGTTTGCGTCGATGGTGTTTCCCCTGGTGCAGCTGATCGTGCTCGGCAATGCGTTTGGCGGAAAAATCCGCGACGCGAAGATGGGCGTCGTGGATGAGGATCATGGGACGCAGGCCATCCGCATCAAGGAAGCGTTTGACGCGGTGCGCGCGAATGCGGGGACGTTTATCGCAGTCCCTTATGACAACGAAGTGCAGGCGCGGGAAGATGTGCGCAACGGGAAGATTCAGGGCGCGGTGATTATTCCGGCGCAGTATTCCAAGATGGTTTATGAGAAGAATCATCCGCGAATCGCGCTGATCGTCGATAACAGCGACAACTTCATGAGTTCGACGTTCGAAGACAAGATGACGGAAGTGACGAACGCGCTGAACCAGCCGGACGTGTCGCCGCGGCTGTTGCAGCAGACGGCGCTGGAGGTGGTCGAACTCTATCCTTATATCGAGTACATGAAGTACCTGCTGCCGGGCTCGATCACGCTGGCGATGTTTGTGTCGGTGATGATCGGTGGGGGGATGCTGTACATCGACGATAAGGCCCGCGGAGTGCATGAGGGATATCTGGTCACTCCGATCACGAAAGCGGAACTGGTGTTTGGACTGAACGGGGCGGGAGCGATCAAGGCAGTGATGACCGGGGTGGTGATTACGGTGATCGGATCGCTGCTGGCGGGGGTGGGGACGATCTTCAATCCGGCGACGATTTTGGGGCTGCTGGTGATGATCATGCTCACCTCAGTGGCGTTCAATACGATGATGTTCTTGTTGATGGTGCGGATTGAAGATCCGCTGGTGCCACGGGCCATGTTTGGGATCCTGAATACGCTGCTGTTTTTCCCCAGCGGATCGATTTATCCCGTGCAAGCGTTTCCGGTGTGGCTGCGGGCGATTGCAAAAGTGGATCCGTTTACGTATGCCGTGCATGGATTCAAGTCGCTGCTGCTCAAGGAAACCGGGCTGGCGGCGATTGTTCCGGACATGATTTATCTGTCGATTTTTGCGGTGGCGACGCTGGCATTGGCCGTGCCGTTGTTCAAGCGGACGCTGTAGAGAACCTTTTAGTCGGCGAGACGCCGAGGACGCGAGAAAAACCTAAGGCCAGACGGATACTCGAATCGCGCGAGTTTGCCAACTTCGCTGCGGGTAAAGCGACGGGAACTGATAGCTGATGGCTGACGGCTGTCCCTATTTCCCCGCCAGTTTCTTGGCAATCTCTTCCACGATCTTCGGGCGAAGATCGGCGAGCACGCTGTCCACGATGCTGGCAATCGCGCTGGCGTCCGTCGTGGACGCGGAACCCTCCGCCGCGGCTGCTGCCATGACCTTGGGAGCCTCTTCGGCTGCGGCCTGTTTCGCCGCTTCCACCACGTCAGTCTTCGCGGCAGCGTTGGCCGGCGCGGTGTGGATCTGACGCCAGTTCGATTTCCCTTTCGATTTCCCGTCCGTGCTCATGGATTCCTGACCTCCGTCTTCTGAACTCGAATCTTGATCCTCGTCTGCCAGCGCAGCCGCCGCCTCGCCGGCGGGCCCTTCCTTCTGTTCCGCCGTCGCCTCGATCTTTTCCCAATCCATCGCATTCGCGAAGGTCGCTCCCGTGGGTTCTTCCTCCGCAACGCTCTCGGAGGAATCTTTCCGCTCGGCTTCGATCTTCTCTGCCGGGCTCTCTTTTTCGATCTCCGGCTCGATCGCGTCTCCCGCGGGAATCACAGGGTTCGAAACCACCGCCATTACCTCCGCGGGTGCTTCCACGACTGATGTTTCCGCGGCTGGCTTCTCCGGACCATGTTCTGCCGAACCGTGTTCTGCCTCTTGTTCAGGCACGCTTGTTGCGGCCGTTATCCCTGCTTCTGCCAGGCGGCTCTCCACCGCGGCCGCAATCGCCTGCACTCCGCTGATCCGTGCTGGTTCAATTTCTTCGACCGGCGTTGGCGCCGGCTTTACCGCAAACGTGCGGAACATTTCCGCTTCCAGCGAGATCGCCGCTTCCTCAGAACTCAACGCCACCGGCTCCGCGACCCACCGTGGACCGGCTGCCGCATTGCGTGCCGCTTCTTCCGGCGGCAGCTGGCTGGCCGCCACCAGGGCTTCGGGCGACGGCATGGCCGGGACATCCGCATGCCCGGTGGCGGGCGTCAGCAAGCGCAAGGCTTCGGCCAGTTCCACGTCGCTCGGGGCCAATTCTTCCACCATCGGCTCTGGCGCCGTCTCCGCAACCGGGGCGGGTGGCGCAGGCATTTCCGCCTGCAATTCCTCGACGGGCTTGTCTGCAATCTTTTCCTCGGCCCTGTCTTCCGTCGCCGGCTCAACCTCGGTCGCCGCCGAAGCGAATCTCGGCTCATCGTCCCTGTCTACGGGCGCTGGCTCCTGGGTAAGCAGGGCAGTATTCACCTCGTCTGCGACAACCGCAGCCGGAGGGGCAACCACCGCGGCAACTTCGCTCGCTGGTTCCACGTGCTCGACCGGACTCTCGGCTTCTTTCTTGGCCTCAACCGCCAAGGCCGGGGCTTCGACGGATGGCGCTGCGACCTCGACCATCTCTGCCGGCAGCGGCGCAGGAGTTTCAACTGCTTCCTTCTCTTCCTGTTTCTCTTCCGCTTTCGTCACTTCCGCCACAGCCGCGGGAGTTTCCACTTCGGTCGTTGTCGCTGCAACCTCTGCCGCCGGAGCCTCAACCGGATCCGTTTTTTCCGCCAAAGGCGCAGTATTCTCAACCGAAGCCGGGCCATCGAGTTTCGCGGCCAGCGCGCTGAGTGCATCGAGCTCTTCCGGCGTGATGTCGCGTGGGATATCTGGAACCATCGCTGGCTCCGGCTCTGGCGGCGGTGGCGCCGCCTTTACCTCGAACGCTTCGCGAGCCTGCGTCTTGGTTTTCCCCTTGCGGAAATCCCGGAAAGCCGGCGCGGGCGCGAAATCATCTCGTTCTGGTTCTGGTTCCGGTTCTTCTTTCTTCTTCTTCGACGGAAAACGCAGGCGGCTCTTCCATCCGGTATCGAGGTCGGTGTTACTCTCCGATTGCTGCGGTACCACCCGGTCTTCGAGCCGCGTGATCGCAGTCAGCAACTCGCTGGCTTCAAAAGGTTTTACGATGTGAGCGTCGGCCCTGGCCCGGCGCGCTTCTTCCGGCTTGAAAGGTTCCAGCTTGCCCACCGTCAGCAGCACCGGAATGTGCGCGGTCTCGGCCGAC
>Ga0074046_10004411_pt1 | contig 11514 bp, 8 predicted proteins | sample BogForMeECP23OM3_FD_94441 | JGI IMG/M metagenome (GOLD analysis project Ga0074046, IMG submission 94441) | Bog forest soil microbial communities from Calvert Island, British Columbia, Canada - Bog Forest MetaG ECP23OM3 | ecosystem: Environmental > Terrestrial > Soil > Wetlands ...
AGAGAGCGACTTCGCCTCGTCGCTCCCGCCCTACCTGCTGAACGAGGTCCTAAAACCTCACCTCCAAGGCCGCCACGCGGTTGTCCTCGCCGAGGAGTGGCAGACGGCGAATGCGGTCCTTCACCTCGATCGGCTCCTCCGCCAAGCAGGGCTCCGTGAACGCGCGAGCATCCTGTGGAATGCCAACAATATGTTTGGCTTTGAGCGGATCGATTGGGCCCGGCTCGCCCAGGCCTCGGTCATCACGACCGTGAGCCGCTACATGAAGCACTCGATGTGGAATGTCGGCGTCGATCCCATCGTCATCCCGAACGGCCTTTCCGCGGACGCTTTCCTGCCGCCGGATCGGGGGGCAGTCACTGAGATGCAGCGCCGGCTGCGGGGGCGGACGGTGATTGCGAAGGTGGCCCGCTTCGATCCTGACAAGCGCTGGCTCGGCGCCCTCGAGATCGTGAGGGAGCTCAAGCGGCAGGGGTATCGGCCGCTGCTGATCGCCCGGGGCGGTGTTGAAGCGCACGGGCACGAGGTACTCGCGGCGGCGCGCGAAATGGGACTGCGGGTCGAAGACCGAAATGGCAAGGACACGGGCGTGAACGGACTCCTCGTGAGGCTGGAGGGCACCGAAGGCGCGGACGTGGTGAACTTGAAAGCCCCGGTCGACCCGGAGAGCCGCCGAGTGCTGTTTCGCGGCGCCGACAGCGTGCTCGCGAACAGCGGCCACGAGCCTTTTGGCTTGGTGGGCCTTGAGACGATGGCCGCGGGGGGGATTGCGTGCACTGGGATCTCGGGGGAGGACTACGCGGTCCCCGGCCGCAATGCCCTTGTGCTCCAGACTCAAGACCCGCGCGAGTTCGTCGGCCAGTTCCAGCGACTCAAGGCCCGCCCCGCGCAGGCAGAGTCTATTCGCCGCGCGGGTCGCGCGACCGCCAAGCACTACGCTTGGCCCGAGATCATCGAGCGCATCTTCTTGCCCCGGCTCGATCTATTGCGGTTCTGCGCGGAATGACGCTTCAACGGGGTGGCGGAAAGTCATGCGGAAGCAGATCGAAGGCAATGATCACGGGTCAGTGACCCGGGAGAGGGGTTCAGCGCCATGAGTACGCTCGCGAGAATGATCCAGAAAGCCGTCACGTGCTCTTGGAGGATCATGGCGATTATACCCACCCCTGGCGCGAAAACGTAGTAGTCCGTGTCCTGCGTATGAGCCGGACCGATCTCACCCTCGCACCTGAGCCGGAAGACGACCGCCTCGTACGTCCCCGCCGGCACTGTCACTTGGTAGGTACCCAGGTACGTGTAAGTACCGTTCAGCCATTCTGAGTAATCCTGATCTTTCGGGTCATCGAGATAATTCACCGAGACGATCTGCGAAAAGGACTGCTTCTCGCCGGGCTTCATGCCTTCCAATACGAAAGGATTGGCAGGGGTCGTCATGACCACCACACCCTCCTTCGTGTCGCTGACAGCAGGCAAGCACGGGTCGGACGACGAGCGGTCCAAGGAGGCCCTTGGGGAGATTCTCCGCCGCTTCAGGCGGACGGGCTTTAGCCGATCCAGCTTGCCCCAGGCCAAGGCGCGCGGCTTTTGCGCCGTCTACAAGAGCCGGCCGTTCTAGGAGCGGCTCGTCAACTTCGTGACGTGCGGGCCCGTGGTGGTAAACGCAATCCAAGGCCCCGTAGAGGCCGTTCCGGGCTCACGGCTAGCCGGGCCAGGCGTCTGGCCTAGGCGTACGCTCGAGCCATCAGCAGGAGCAGGCCCACATACCCAAGGACCAATCACAAACTCTGATTGGCGAAGTGCGCGGCTCACCAGGCCTCCCGATGTCCTCTACGAGCTCTTCAACGAGACCAACCGGGACGAGGTGACGCGCGATGTGTTCGCCTAGACCCGGCCGGACTTTTTGCCGAGGGAATCGAGGACCGCCTTGTACCGGGATCTCCGACGAGGGTCATGTGGTCGCGTCCCGGGCTGAAAGAGAGTTGCGATCCCGATTAGCCGAGCGCCCCAGAAAATGACGGTCAACGTGCGGAGAGGCGACTAAACCCGTCCGGGATTCGATGCACAGCAGATGTTCTGCCGCATCCGGGGCTTTCGAGACCTCCGCAGTCTCTACCAGGCTTCTGACCGGCACGTTCAACACGAGACGCTCGCTCGCGAGGAGCAAGTCGCGAAACATGTAAACCCGAAGAAGCATCGCCCACAACACGATTGGGCCCGCCACTAAGATTGGCGCGAGCCAGGGAACTACGACAACAGCAGGTGCAACCGCAAATCTCCAGAAGCCTTCCCAGAATGCAGCAGTTTTTCTCCAGTAGTGCCTGAAACGGTTCTTGCTTCGCACCATGTCGGTGATTCGCAGCATGCTTGTGTTCCAATGCAACCAGCGTGCCGTGACGCAGAGCATCCGCACAGAGCGGAAACACGAGTCAGATCTCGCGGCGCCTCTGGAATCAGACCGATGCGCAGCTCTCCAATGGCGCGACGAGGCGTAAACAGATGTGACCAGCCGTCGGCGCGAACGGGAGCTCTGCGCACCCGCGGGACGGCCTAGACGAGGCTGCAAGAAGGAGGCAGGACAATTCCGGACTCACTCATCGCTCTTTCGACAGGGGTACATGGTCAAAGGATTGCCTCACATGCTCCTAGGTACAGAACCCGATCACACGCTCGACTGACTCACAGCATCTCTGTGTTCCATCCTGCGCAGGCTTCGGAAGGGCCGGACGAGGCGTGGGAGGGAAGCGGACCTTGCCCAGCCGTACCGGGTCAGCTAGGGCCGCCGCACCAGCGAGGCTCAACACGCGCGACGCGCAGTTCTGCCATCGATTCTATCGAAGGAACCGCGCTCAGGGCCCGAGGTTCGGACGAAGCCGATGGGCGTGCGCAGTCTCGCGCAGCTTCTGGAGGGCGCCCACTTGAAGCTGCCGCACTCGCTCGAGCGAGAGCCCAAGCGACTGGCCGATTTGCTCGAGCGTGTGATCTTCCTCGCCACCGAACCCGTAGCGACGGCGAAGGATGAGCTGCTCGCGTGGGGGGAGAGCGCTCATCAGCCCTCTGACACCTGGACGCAGGCGATCCCCATCGATGTCGCCTTCCAGCACCGAAGCCGCCGGATTGGCGATGAGGTCCTCAAGGCGTTTCTCTGCGCCTGCCGCGGGTGATTCGAGTGAGATGGCCCTGCGCGAGAGGCCCTCAAGTGCCTCGAGCGAATCGATGTCCATCCCGAGCGCGGGCGCGAGCTCGGCTGCCCACGGCTCACGCCCGAGCTGACTCGTCAGCTTCGCCCGCACGCGGCGGCTGCGCTGCAGTCGATCGTGTACATGCGAAGGGAGTCGAATAGTGCGCGAGTGCTTCTGGATCCCGCGGACAAGCGCCTGCCCGATCCACTTGACGGCATACGTCGAGAACTTGACGCCGCGCCGATGATCGAACTTTTCCACCGCGCGCATAAGTCCCAGGTTGCCCTCTTGGATCAGGTCCAGAAACGAAAGCCCGAGATTTCGGTAGTACTTTGCGACGGCGACGACAAGCTTTAGGTTGTGTTCGATGAAGGGGTTCTTCACTCGCATCATCCGGCCATGCGCACGACTGACTTGGATGGTGAGCTGGATCATACGTTCCTTGCTAATGCCTACCTCGGCTTCGAGCGCGCGCAAACGCCGGCTACCCACGGCAACTCTCTTCATCTCCTCAGCAATCCGGCACACTTCCTTCCGAACCTCGGCCAGCAAAGCGAGCGAAAGCCGTGCATTCTGGAGCTCCCGGGTGACCTTTACGGCGAGGCGCTTGAGGACAAGTTCACTCGTCCCCAGAGCGATTAGCTTCTCCCGCTGAACGAGCAGCTCTCGCAGGTGTCTCACGCCGCGCTCGACGCGCAGCGCGATCTCCCCGGTCTCCTCGCTCCCCGCCGATTCCGAGAGCTTCGCCCCGCTGTGGCCGACGATGCGTAGCGCGTCCCAACGCTCGACCACATACCGCGCGGAGTATGGGATTGCATAGAGGGAACCGTGAAGTTCAGCGGTCGCGGCTTCGAGTTCTTTGGCAAGGAGGACCTCTTCCTCACGAGACAGCGTTCGATATTTGCCGATGTCCTGGAGATAGGACTCCAGCAGGCTGGGCCTTCGCCCAGGTTCAAACTGCTCGGTCAGCCCAGAGCGGGACTCGAACAGACTCCTTTCCAAAGGTCGCCGGGAATGCATCATCGAACTTCTCCATATGACGACTGGGTTCCCCAGTGCACGCTCCACATACTTCGCATCTGCCGCCTGTCACTCCCTTGGCGTGGACGGCGGCTTGGTGGCGTTGAGCGAGGTGAGACCCCGCGCGAGTGACGCGGTTGATGCCAGCAAAAAGTTGAGCTCAATGCTCCTTGCCTTACCTTCGCAGGTGTCGCGTCAAGAGGCGATAGGCCACCACCAATCCCCTCGAATGATTCTTTAGGTGATTTCCTCCTGTTCAATGCATCCCCTGACAGTACTTTTGGCAGTCATTCTGGTTCCTGCGAGCGCGAGGCACGACGCTCTCGTGCGTCGCGCTCGATGAGGTTCCGGCAGCCGGGCTGACTTGGCGGGGGGGTGTCGTCTCGGAGGTTCTCAGCCCGGCGCCGGGAACCACCTGCAAAGGATGCATACTGCGTGCCAGGCTGGCACGTTCGCTTCAGACTGTCTCCTGCAGCAGGGAGCTCACCGACTTGCATCTCCCAGCTGTCCGTGATTCGCAGCATGGTTGTGTTCCGCCCTTCGTAACGGCGTCCGGCGCGGCGGGGATCGGTAGAGAGAGGAAGGAAGAAGTCGGTACGCGGGATCCGGAGCGCCCCTGGAGTCGAGTCGATGCGCCGCTGAGGGCGTGTCGAGGCGTAAGCAAATGTGACGAGCCCTGGGCCAGGACGGCATCTCTGCGAACCCTCAGTAGGAGGTCCGCTCGCTCCGCTGCGTTGTGGAGTGAGATGGGCCCGGTGGCCCCGAATCTCTTCAGCCCGGCGCGTCCCATCCCCACTGGAGGCGACCATTTTCCTCCTCCGTTGCTGGACCTCTCGGCTCGGCCGTGGAGCTTTCAACGGGATGCAGCAAAGCCCGATGCGTATGCGTCGCGCCTGTGGCTACCAGGGTGCCGGCGAACGACGGGTTCTGATTGTGCAGTGCGGGCCGGTGAGCGCTCGTGAAAAATCCGTCACGCGGTTTCCGCGGAGTCGTCGCTGGCGATGAGATGCTAGAGGCCGACCCGAATGGGTGACGTCCAGGTTTTGCCCTGACGGCCGACCTCGGACGCCGTCGGTGTGGCTCCCTTCGGCGCGACCACGTCGTCGGGCAGGAGCGGTCGCTCGACGAGCACGGACTCGACGTAGAAGGGCTCGTTCGCGCGCGCGACCGTCAGGTGCACCGTGTCTCCTACGCGGAGATCTTTGAGCGCGCGGCTGAGCTCGTCCGGAGCCTTGACCGCGACACCGTTGATGGCCGTGATGATGTCGCCTCCGACGAGCAATGGGTTCCCATCGATCACGAGGTCGAGTTGGCCGCCGCGCAGGCCAGCGCGTTCGGCCGGGCTGCCAGGCGCGACCACCTCGACCATCAGGCCGTCCACGAGCGGTGCACGGAGGAGGGCTTTGAGCGGCTCGCTCACGAGCTGGCCATCGATGCCGAGCCACGGCCGGATCACGCGCCCGTCCGCTAGGAGCTTCGGAATCAGCTCCTTCGCGAGGTTGATCGGGATCGCGAAGCCGATGTTCTGGGCGCTCGGGAGCATGCCACGCGTGATGCCGAGCACCTGGCCGCACACGTTCACGAGCGGTCCGCCCGAGTTGCCGGGATTGATCGGCGCGTCAGTCTGGATCATCGGCGCCGTCACGGCGAACGGACCGTTGGGCAACGACCGGTTCACGGCCGAGATAATTCCATGCGTGAGGGTCTGCTGAAGCCCGAGCGGGTTGCCGATCGCAAGTACCTCCTCACCCACCAGCGCGTGATCGTATTCTGCGAGCTTCACCACCGGGAACCGCTCTCCGGTCGACCGCGAGAGCCGGACTACGGCAACGTCGAGGACGGGATCTGCGCCCACGAGCTGGGCCGGCACCACCTGGCCGTCGTTCAGGGTTACGGAGATCGTCTGCTGTCCGAAGACAAGGTGCGCGTTCGTGAGCATCAGTCCCGCCGCGTCGAAGAGAAAGCCCGAGCCCGCAATGCGGCCCATCGGCTCACCGACCCTGTAGGGATTCACGGGGGTGGAGGTGATCGACACGACGGCGGGCGAGACCTTCTTGTAGAGCTCGGGCAACGAGCCAGGGCAACCATCCCGGGCGCGCGCCTCGCTTCCCGAGGCTTCGCAGGCGAAAATCGCGGCGAGCAGGAGCGCGAAGGCGCGGAACGGGCTCCGGCTGCTCGCCGACGGTCGCTCTTGCGCACGGGGCTCTTGGCTCGAGCGCGTCGCCAGGCGCTTTGAGAAGCCGTCGCCCGCGGTCCCCTCCGGCACGGGGGCGCATGATCGACTGGCGGGAAAGTGGCACTCCGCCGGCATCACCTTGATTGCTCGCCAGCGGTTGAAGACGTAGTGAAGCGCGTCTCTCATAGTTAAGGCATCTCCTTTGGACACCGGCTAGACGCACCTTCCGAACGGTATCGTCGAGACCCACCGAAGGAACACGGACCCGCGGAATGAGCTCTGCCCTTCAACTGGGCAAAGCAAGTCGCGTGCCACGACGGCGAGCCGCCGTAGAGGTTTGCTGCGTCGTCGACGGTCTCCCGGCGCGCCGCCACTTGGTGTAGAAGGCATCCGCCGCTGAGATTGAGGCACTTTTGTCGGCGTACCGTCACCCTCGAGCAGACACGATCGGATCGTCTTCGAAGCGCGCGCTCACGGGAGGCAGACGGAGCGGCTTTTGGTCCCGGCGCGACCTACACCAGTGCGCGAAGCCCCCTTGCCTCCGATGGCACAGAAGTTGCGAAGTGCCCATGCAGGAGGAGGATAGGATGCTCACTCCGCCGACTTGCGCGGCCAGGTCAGCAGCCAGTTGGCCCACTCAGGACGATGATCGCAATCCGTTAAGAGGACGCGGAATCCTGCTCAGAACCGCTCTTGGCGTCACTCTTCCAATCGCAGTGCGCGCTCTCGTGGAAGGGGACGAGCCTTCCGCAACGAGGCTCGGTGCCGCACCTCCGATCGTGCTGCTCCACGGCTTTGGCGCCTCGAGCCGAGTGCTCGCCCCGCTTGCCCGCCACTTGCAACACGAGCTCCGGCGCCCCGTGGTGCGCATGGGGCTCGGCGAGGGGCTGCCCATTCATCTAGGCGACGTGCGAGCCACCGCGAGGCGGGTACACCGCGACCTCGAGCGTCTCGCCACAGGGTCGGGCTTTCCCTACGTGGACGTGGTGGGTCACTCGCTCGGCGGACTTGTTGGGGCCTATCTCCTCAAGTGTCTTGACCGAGGGCGACACGTGCGGCGCGTCGTTACCCTTGGCACGCCCCATCGCGGTACGCCGTGGGCGCTGCTCGGCGCAATCGTCGTGGGAGCGTTTTCTGCTGCCGTCTGGCAGATGATTCCAGGGTCGCCGCTCCTGCGGACGCTCGCTCGGCTTCCGGTACCGGCCAACTCGGAGCTGATCGCACTCGAGTCAGATTCGGATGGAGTAGTCCCATCTTCCTTTGCATGCCTGCCCCAGGCGCCACGCCACGCGAACGTCCACGTCCTGGGCCTAGCCCGCATTTCTCAGTGCGCCGTGCAAAGGCGCCGATTCTCAGTGGGTGAAAGTCCCACCCGGCAACTGGTCGCTCCAGCCGGTAGCCGCCAAAGCGGGAGTGGAGGTAACGAAGCGATCGAAGCCTTCGGGTAGGGTCAGCTTGGCTGACCTGGCGAGCACGCAGGCCGGAACGTGAGTGAACGCTGAGCAAGCCTCGAAAAGGGCGATGCGGGAGTCGACCGAGTTGAGAAATCGGGAAGACCGTCGTCGCTGGGCGAGATGAGCGACAGCACCCAGCGGCCCCGCCGGGGTAGTGGCGCTGGCATGCGTGCAAGGGAATCGGATGCAACACGGGAAGCCCCGCCAGGTGGTGGCGCGTGACCACCAACTGGACGCCCGCGAGGGACAGGCCGGGCCGGGTGGGGTGGCGGAGAGGCCCGTAGTTACCGGGGAAGCCGGGTAATGCCGGTGGAGGGAAGGGGCCTCGGTTCAAGGTCAGCGGAAGAAGTGGCGCGAGAGCCGGGAGATTGGCGATGAGCCTACGACCTCCGGAGAAGGTTCAGAAGCTACAGGAGACGCTGCACGTCAAAGCGAAGGAAGCTCCGGGTTACCGCTTCTATGCCCTGTACGACAAGGTGTATCGAGCCGACGTACTCGAGTTCGCTTACCGACGCTGCCGTGACCAGGGCGGAGCGCCGGGGGTGGACGCCGAACGGTTCGAAGACATCGAGACGTACGGCGTCGAGCGGTGGCTTGGAGAACTGACGGAAGAGCTCAGGAAGAAGACCTATCAACCCCAAGCCGTCCGACGGGTATGGATCCCGAAGCCCGACGGGTCCAAGCGACCCCTGGGCATTCCGACGGTGAGGGATCGTGTCGTGCAGACGGCCGCGGTGCTGGTCTTGGAGCCGATCTTCGAGGCCGATCTGCAGCCCGAGCAATACGCCTACCGACCCGGGCGCAGCGCTCTGGATGCCGTCAAGGCAGTCCACTCGCTGCTGAACACGGGACATACGGAGGTGGTGGACGCGGACCTGAAGGGGTACTTCGATGAGATCCCGCATGCTGAACTCCTAAAATCGGTGGCTCGTCGCGTGAGCGACAGGCACGTGCTGCACTTGATCAAGCTGTGGCTGCAAGCACCGGTGGAAGAGACCGACGAGCGGGGCGGAAAGCATCGAACGACCCAAAATCGGGATCGAGGCCGGGGCTGCCCGCAGGGTTCCCCGATCTCACCGCTGCTCGCCAATCTCTATATGCGACGGTTCGTCCTTGGCTGGAAGGTGCTGGGACACGAGCGAAGTCTCGACGCCAAACTCGTCACCTATGCCGATGACCTCGTGATCTGCTGCCGTGGCACGGGCCAGGAGGCCCTCGCCACCCTGCGGCGCATGATGCAGAAGCTCAAGCTGACGGTGAACGAGACGAAGACGCGACTTTGTCGCGTGCCGGAAGAGTCGGTCGACTTCCTGGGATACACCATCGGCCGCTGCTACTCGACGAGGACTGGGCGTGCCTATATCGGTACGCGTCCTTCACGGAAGAGTATTCAGCGGCTCTGCCGGGAGGTCAGCGAGCTGACCCGCCGGCGATGGTTGCTCTTCGACGTCGAGGACCGGGTGGAAAGGCTCAACCGCGTCCTGCGCGGTTGGTCCAACTACTTCTGTCTCGGCCCGGTGAGCAAGGCCTATCGGAGTGTGGACTGGCACGCTCGTCGTAGGCTCCGTCAGTGGTTGCGGGCCAAGCACAAGGTGCAGAGCAAGGGAACGGCACGCTTTCCCGACGAGTACCTGCACCAGCGGCTGGGTCTCATCCAGCTCGAGCTGCGAACCCGCGACTTTCCGTGGGCGAAGGCGTGAGTCCTTGTCCGGAAGCCGGATGCGGGCAAACCGCCTGTCCGGTTTGACGAGCGGGGTGTGGAAACGGAGCATGGGGAGACGAGTGAGGCACCGGCAACCGAAAGGGTCGGCAACAGCTGGATCTCCCCTACACCACCGCGCCACACCTCGACTCTACCTGAGGGGACTGCGCACCGGCTGACCGTCCCTGCTAACGGTTTGTTGGCAAACGACAAATCGTGCACAGGGGGGTCAGCACGGTGCAAACACAGTGTAGTCCGGGTCAGCTGGAGTTTCAGGGGTTTTGCGGGCGTCGCGTGGAGGCCGCCTTCGACGGGGGCCGCCAGACGAGCGATGCGGGTCTTTTATTGTTGCGCGAGGTAGCGGAGCGAACGGGGTTGCTGAGGCGGTTTGCGGACTGCTTCACCGACTACCGCCGGCAGGATCGGACCGAGCACACGGTGAGGGAGCTGGTGTCCCAGCGCGTGCTCGCGCAGGTCCAGGGCTACGAGGACTTGAACGATCACGACACGCTGCGGGACGACCCGCTGCTGGCGCTGGCGTCGGGAAAACGGGATCTGGTGGGAGCGGAGCGGGTGCGGCGGCGGGACCGTGGCCATGCGCTGGCGGGCAAGAGCACGCTGAATCGGTGGGAGCGCACGCCCGCGGAGGCGAGCGCGGCGTCGCGCTACCACAAGATCGTCTACCACGGCGAAGCGATTGCTGCGGTGTTTATCGACTATTTCCTGGATGCCCACGCGACGGCGCCGGAGCGGATCGTGCTGGACCTCGATGCCACAGACGATCCGCTGCACGGGCAGCAGGAGGGGCGCTTCTTCCACGGCTACTACCGCCAGTACTGCTACCTGCCGCTGTACATCTTCTGCGGCGAGTTTTTGTTGTGGGCGCAGTTGCGCCGCAGCGACATCGATGCCGCGGCGGGGAGTGTCGAGGCGCTCGAGGCGATCGTGGGGCGAATCCGGGCGCGCTGGCCCGAGGTGGAGATCTGGATCCGGGCGGACTCTGGTTTTGCCCGAGACGCGATCATGACCTGGTGTGAGGCGAAACAGGTCCACTACGTGCTCGGCCTGGCGCGCAACCGGCGGCTGGTGCGGGCGATCGGTGGAGAGCTCGCGCAGGTGCGCGAACAAGCACAGCGCACGGGCGAGAAGGCGCGCTGCTTCCGGGATCTGCGCTATCGCACGAAGAAGAGCTGGAGCCGGGTGCGGCGCGTGGTCGCCAAGGCCGAGCAGCTGGGCGACAAGCCGAATCCGCGCTTCGTGGTGACCTTGCTGGACGAGGTTTCCTATCCCGCCCAGGAGCTGTACGAGAGGCTCTATTGCGCGCGCGGCGAGATGGAGAACCGCATCAAGGAGCAGCAGCTCGGGCTGTTTGCGGATCGCACGAGCACGGCCACGATGCGGGGCAACCAGCTGCGGCTGTGGATCGCGTCGATGGCCTACATGCTGGCGCAGGCGCTGCGCCGCATCGGCCTGGCCGGCACCTCGCTCGCCACGGCGCAGGTGAGCACGATCCGCGTGCGGCTGCTCAAGCTCAGCGGCCTGGTGCGGATCAGCGTGCGTCGCATCCGCGTCGCCCTCAGCAGCGCCTTTCCGCTGCAGGACGTCTTCGCTCAGGTCTTGCGCAACCTCACCTCGATCCCCCCGCCCGTGGCCTGAAAGGCAAATCGCGCAGTTTCAGGGCAGCGACCGGCGAGATCGGCGATCCCGAATGCTGGAAATCCGCGCACTTGCCGGCGCGGGGTCTCCCCAACAACTCCAGAAATCCGATTTCTCGGTGCCCGAGCGAAAAATCGAAAGCATCGAGCTCGATGCGAGCGCCTTCGCGATTCAAAATCGCCGACCCACCCCACTTGGTGAGAAATGCGGGCTAGCCGCGATGCGCCAAGCCTCCTGCCGCGCGAAGCGCATGTGCGAGGCTTTGCGCCCGGGCGGGATCGACCACTCCCGCGTAACGCGACTCGGCCTGAGCGGCGGCGAGCCCCA
>Ga0074046_10004413_pt1 | contig 11511 bp, 13 predicted proteins | sample BogForMeECP23OM3_FD_94441 | JGI IMG/M metagenome (GOLD analysis project Ga0074046, IMG submission 94441) | Bog forest soil microbial communities from Calvert Island, British Columbia, Canada - Bog Forest MetaG ECP23OM3 | ecosystem: Environmental > Terrestrial > Soil > Wetlands ...
CCCCCGCACCGGCCAGCCGGGGCGTGACCGGGGAGGAAAGTATTTGAATTACCAGTCTCGTTATCTATTTGATAATATCCTATCTGATACATACAACGCCATGGTAAAAAATTATCAGCTCTTGAGGTATCCACCAGAATGACTGATATCGATGCCATCGGAGATTTTGTCAAATTTATTTCCACGCATTCGAAAAAAGATGCCTTTGGTAAGATCAGCATCGATCCGGCATTGATCCGGAATCTTGTCACCGAGGATCCGGATACTGCCATAATGGTTGTGGAGCTCTATTGTAAGATGAGAAAAAAAGATCCGGATTTCATCCAGTTTGCGTGGATAATTGCCGGCGCTTACGAGCACCTGTTTGATGACGATGTCCTGATGCTGACGGTTCAGCAGGCGCAGAATGCCGACGGTTCAAAGCCTGTGCCCCGCCCGGATTCCGAACCGGTAATGGGAAAAATTCCATAAGGCAACGGGAAACCGGTCCGGTTCAAAGCCCCGTGCCGCCGCGGTACCTGAACCGGGCAGGATTTTGGGGATCTGTCACGACCGGATATGAGCCCCGCTCCCCCGCACCGGCCAGCCGGGGCACCATCACCGGTTACTCCGGCTGCACCCCGCGAGCACAGCCCAGTCCCCCTCACGACGGCAAAAGGCACCGGGTGAGTTCCGGCAACTCTAAGGGAGAATCAACGAGAAAAAAGATCGTCTACTGCCTGGCGCAGAAGTGCCCGATGACGAGACTGTGCTTCGTCCAGAGTTCGCAGGCCGGACAATAGCAGTTCAGCTCTTTCTTTGTCGGGGCCGATGACGTTCCGCGTGCACAGAAAAGTGCATCGGGCTGGAATCGTTCGAGAGAGTTGTGCTTGTAGGTCGGGCATGCCATGCAGGTCTTCCTGCAGATCTGCCGGTTCTCTTCCGTATCCTCCACAAGAGTCGTGTCGGTTTTCATCATGATGAGTGGATAGTGCGATGGTGGATAATAGGTTTCTTGTGGAGTTCTCCGGTTCTTACGAAAAAATTGTCCGGGCAGCTCATTATTTTTCCGCCCTGAGATCCCAGGCCCTGATGTAATCCCCTGCACCTTCTCCGGCGTGAGCCCGAAGTCGAAGATCCCTTCGGATTCCGAGATGTTCATCAGAACATTAAGGATGTGAAGAATCCATCAGGATTCTTTGTAGTCTTCTCCAGCCAGGTACCGGCTCTCATGCCGGATACGATCGAAAAATTCTATCGTTCCTGGTGAGAATATATCTTTCGTGAATGGACCCCGGGATAGTGAGGTGTCATGCAAGAATCTGAATACCCCGGACTGACCCCGGTACAGGAAAAAAAGCTCAAACTTGCCGTTCAGGGAAGCTGCGAACTCTGCTCTGAATACTTCGCACTCCCGTTCCTCGAGATCCACCGGATCTCCCGGCGCCTGTATCGGGAGATGGTGCGGGATCCCTCGGCCCGTATCCTCGTCGTCTGTCGTCTCTGCCATTATCATATCCACCGGCTTCCCGTGCGGGTAAAGGACCAGCGTGCAATCGTCTCCCACCGTTCTTTTTTTGTCCGGCAGGATATCCGTAAGATTCTCGGGTACACGCCAAAACCCTATTCACCTCCCGATGATACCGATGTCTCCCAGATGTATGAGGAGTATTTCTACCACTTCCCTCCCGGTTCGTTCCGGTTGGGTGGGTGAAAGGGTACGCCCGGCCGGGTACTCATGCTTCCGGGTCTGTTATTATGGAACAATTCCTGCCCTTCATCTCATTGTTCCAGCCTTTGGCTCATAGGGAGTGATTGAAAAAATACCATACTAAATTTTAGAGCGAGAGATCGCGCATCTCAGGAAACGTTGGAAACAGTATCGCACAATCTGAATAGTACCGAACCAAAAAAATGACAGGTATTATCGGCAGAATGATCACTTTGCATATGCTTCTACCAGGTCCCGTGCGGTGATTATCCCTGCAATCTGCTTCTTTTTCATGATGGGAAGCCGCCGGACATGCTGTGCAGCCATTATCTTTGCTGCTTCATGGATACTGATACCGGCAGGAGCTGTTTTCAATGGAGAGGAGAATGCTGTCCCTACCGGAGTATCAAGCGGTCTGCCATGAACGATGAATGTCGAGAGGAGGTCCCGTTCGGTAAATATCCCCGCCGGCTTCCCGTCACGGGTAACAATCACGCTGCCGATCCGTTTTTTCCCCATAATACCGGCTACGGTAAGAACAGTTTCCTCTTCATTGACGCTGACAATCTCCTTTGTCATAAAATCATCAACAACAAGCGATGTTTCCGGGGCCTCGGGCATCTCACGGATCAGGTCGGATGCTGTGATAATCCCGGCGAGCTTACCGCACACGAAGACAACCAGTCTCCCTTTCTTATTGATCATGGTCCGTGCCGCCTCCCTGATCTCGAAAGGCGGGCATATCCTGATGAGCGGATACGACATGACCTGCCCGACCAGCGTTTTTTCCAGGTCTAGGTTGCATGCAAGAACCTTGGAGAGCAGGTCCCGCTCCGTCACAATAGCAACAGGTGTCTTGAATTTTACTACAATAAGGCTCCCGATGTGCTGTTCACCCATAGTCTTTGCTGCCTGAATCATCGGGGTTTCAGGAGTTGTCGTGATGACCCTGCGGCTCATGATGTCGTCTACTTTCAGGTGACGTTTGGATTCCTTGTAGGCGGAATCGAGCACGCTCGGGAATTCAATGACAGATTTTTTAGGTGCCGTCATAACGATCACTCCAATGTGAGAATTGAGTCCAGGAAGTTAAAGATTTCGGTGCCCTTTCTCTCAGGTGAAGGAAAGACCTGATACTCCGGTAACTGATAATGAAAGGTTCCGGGTAATAGATTATCCCCGCTCCGTTCGTTTGCTCTCACTGCACTCCGGTTCGTTTCACATCAGATCGCTTTTTTTTACGGTAGATCGGACAGACGATGACGTACTCCTTTGACCGCAGGCTTGCAGGTTTGATGCTCCGCCAACGCCGGCCAGGCCGGAGCACCGGCCCACGGCAGCACCGCCGCCCGCGACCGGCCTGGCCCCACCGGAAGCGGAAGACCGGCTCTTTTTCCAGTCAGCACTCCTGCCATTTCCGCCGGAAAGGACAGTATCGGATACTTTTTATGCTGCCGGCCGCAGTATTTTCATCAACAACAATCTGTTGTGCTATGGAGGGGGTTACCATGACCGAAGGACCGATCATCACGACACATGACCTGAACCTCTGGTATAACGACACTCATGCCCTCGAGTCGATCTCCATGAGTGTTGCAAAGAACCGGGTCACAGCCCTGATTGGCCCTTCTGGCTGCGGCAAATCCACGCTGCTTCGCTGTTTCAACCGGTTAAACGACCTGATTGACATCGTGAAGATCACCGGCAGGATTATGGTCTCCGGCCGGAATATTCATGAACCAGGAACTGATGTCGTGCAGCTCAGGAAGCGGGTCGGGATGGTATTCCAGAAGCCGAACCCATTCCCCAAATCGGTGTACGAGAACATCGCGTACGGCCCCAGTGTCCACGGGATCAGGGACAGGGCAGAACTTGACAGGATTGTTGAGAAAAGTCTTCGCGATGCGGCGCTCTGGGACGAGGTCAGGGACCGGCTGCACAACTCGGCGCTCGGCCTCTCCGGTGGTCAGCAGCAGCGCCTTTGTATTGCACGCACGCTTGCGGTGGAGCCGGAGGTCATACTGATGGACGAGCCCTGCTCTGCACTCGACCCGATAGCGACAGCCAAGATCGAGAATCTGATTGATATTCTGAAACAGGATTATTCGGTTATCATTGTCACTCACAATATGCAGCAGGCAGCACGGGTAAGTGATTTTACCGGGTTTATGTACCTGGGGAAGCTCGTGGAGTTCGGGCAGACAGATCATATCTTCGAGAACCCGGATGAAGACCTTACAGAAAATTATATCACCGGCCGGTTTGGGTAGGGGGAGCAAAAAGATGTCAGAGAAATTTCATACAGAACTGAACACATTGAAAAAAGACATGCTTGATCTGGCCCGCTTTGCCAGGAACATGATGTGCGACTCCTTAAAGGCACTGACAACGGAAGATACTGAAGCGGCAAAGGAGGTCGCATCCCGCAAAAAACATATCCAGGAGACCATGATCGAGCTCGAGGAACGGACCTACCAGCTGATTGCCCTGTACCAGCCGATGGCAAAGGATATGCGGGAGATAGCCTGCATGCTCAAGATCATCTCTTCAGCAGAACGGATCGGGAGATACGGCAAGGATATCGCAAACATGGTCAAGCATGTCAGGGGCCAGCCTGATTTTGTTCAGCCTCTCCCGGTAATGCATATGGCAGGACTGGTTACCGGTATGATTGATGATGCTATTCATGCCTTTGAAGCTGATAGTACCGGGCCAATCAAGGATTTCTCCCGGCGTGACGATACCGTTGACTCGCTGTGGCATTCGGTACTACGGGAGACGCTCACCTTCATGATGGAGAACCCGAAGACGATAACCCGGGGAACCTATTATATCATGGTCGCACGGTATCTCGAACGGTCAGGCGACCATGCCTGTAAAATGGCAGAAAACGTCCATTACATGGTGACCGGGAAACGGATTGAGATCAGATAAACCGGAATGTGCTTTGAAACTATTAAGAATCGGGATGTAACTACCCAAAAACTGTAGCAAAAAAAGTGCGTAAAAAATAATCTTTTTGGGAATTTAAAAAAAATTATGATGCTGAATGCCGGAATGCAATATCTGACAGTACATCGGCCACATCCTCGCATTCATCGGTGGCGATCTCAAGCGATTCATAAATATCTTTCAGCTTGATCACGGTCATGGGATCATTCGTGCGAAAGAGGTTGGTGATTGCCTCTGCCAGTACATCATCTGCGAGATTTTCGAGCCGGTTTATCTCAATACAGCGTTCCCTGATATAATTGGGATTCCTGATCGAACGGATGCCTTTGACCGCCCCTTCGATCTCAACTGCTGACAAATGTATCACTTTTGCCAGCTCGCAGATATAGACATCCGGTGATTCAATGCCATAATATACCATCTTCTCGACAGATCCGTCGATATAATCAAGAACTTCATCAAGAGAGGATGCGAGGGCGGATATCTCCGTGACCGCAAGCGGGGGATTCCGGGAACGGTTTAATCGTTCAAAGATTGCATGGGTCAGGTCGTCACCCTTGTGCTCGAGTAGTTCGATCGCATGACGCTTCTCCTTAATATTAGTGAAATCTTTGGTGAGATCGACAAGCTGGTGTCCTGCCTGGGTAACTATGGCCGCCTGTTGTTCGAGCAGATCGAAAAATTCCCGGTCGGGGGGTATAAACCACTGTCTGAGACCCATATACAAACCACGGTAGTATCGTACATCACAGATTAAAAATATAGTGGTTAAAATTACCAAAAGTCATGAGAATACGGGCATTTTTTTTAGGCATAGAAAATAACTGATTAAGGTGATCCTTCCGGGCCACACCCCCGGCCAGGGCCAAGGGCCGGAAAAAACCGGAACATGGAGACCGGCCGGCCCGGGCCGGATGCAAAAAACCGGAATTGTTTTCGCCAGTGACCGAAGAGTTACCGGGCAATGGATGAACATGCCCCGGAGATTCCCAAGGGTACCTTCACGAACGGGACATTGCGTTTTCAGGATCCTCCGATGCTCTGGAAACGAGAGGAACAGACCGGGCAGGGTCCTGCCCGTGCAGGAAAAACCTATACCGACTTCTCCCACCCCTGGCCCATGTCGATGAGCGGCCGGACTTCCTCAACCCCGAAGTTCACAACGGCATGGATCATCTTTGCCGCCTCTTTCCCGGCAGCCTTCTCCATCTGGGCCCTGAAGGCATCGAGCACCGGCCCGGATGTCGCGATCTCCTGTGCCTTCAGGTAGACCCGGATCCCCTTCCAGTCCGCGAGGGTTGCTCCCGGCTCCATGATCAGGTATACCGCGTGCGGGTTCTGCTGGAGATTGGCCAGCGTGCGGTTCTTCCCAAGCCCCATGACCACGGTCTTCCCGTCAGTCATGCGGGGCGAGCCGAAGACGCCGGAATCGATGTTTCCCGCTTTGTCGGCGGTGCTGAGCGTCCCGGTCCTCGGTGATTTGTTGAAGTAATCCATGAGTTTTGATGGCATGTACAAACTCCTCATTTTGTGTTGAGTTCCGCGGGAGAGACGTTAAAGGTTATGGGGGAACTGTCCCTCATCCCCCGGTCGAAAGATCATCCCCGCAGACCTCGCAGCCCCGCAGCAGCACCTGGTCTTTCTTGCTGTTGTACCGGTAGACCGTCACCCCCTTGCACCCGAGCGAGCGGGCGAGCAGGAAGATCCTGCCGATCTCGTCCGCATCGGCATGTTCGGGCAGGTTCACGGTCTTCGAGACTGCGTTGTCGACATGCTTCTGGAAGACTGCCTGCATCCGGATGTGGTGATCCGCCGGGATCTCGGGGGCGGTCTTGTAGAGCTCCTTCACGGCCTCGGGAACCGGGGAGGAAGCAAGGGTGCCTGTCCGGTTTACCTGTGCAAGGATATCCGTACCGCTGCTGAGGGACTGGAGATATTTTTTCAGGAGGGGATGAAAGAGGGGCAGAGACCAGGTGCCCATCCGCCGGGTGCTGGCAAGGGAGAAGAGCGGTTCGATCCCGCTGCTGGTATCGGCGATGAGGTGGAGCGAGCCCGTAGGAGCGATGGTCGTTACGGTGGCGTTGCGCATCGGGTTGGTGTAAATGCTCTTCTCAATCGCAGGAAACGAGCCCTTCTCCTCGCCCAGTTCCCGGGAGGTCTCGTGTGCCTCGCGGGAGATGAGCGCCATCGTGCGATCGGCAAAGGCGAGCGCTTCCTTCGATTCGTACGGGATCCCCAGGAGGATGAAGGTATCGGCAAGCCCCATGATACCGAGCCCGATCTTCCGGGTAAGCAGGGTTCTCTCCCGGATCTCGGGCACAGGGAATTTGTTGATATCGATGACTGCGTCGAGGAACTTCACCCCCTGGCGTGTGACCGTCCGCAGGAGGTCCTCGTCCAGGTCCCCGCGGGCGATGCAGCGGGAGAGGTTGATGCTCCCGAGGTTGCAGCTCTCGAACGGGAAGAGCGGCTGCTCCCCGCAGGGGTTCGTTGCATCCATGGTCCCGAGGCCCGGCACGGTATTCTTTTCGTTGATGGTGTCGAGGAAGAGGACCCCGGGATCGCCGGTCTGCCATGCCGAGGAGCAGAGCGCATTCCAGAGTTCGCGGGCATCGATGCTCTTTTTCACCGAACCGTCCCGGGGATTGATGAGATCGTACTCCAGTCCACGCTCGAGGCATGCGAAAAAATGTGCATCGAATCCGACGGAGATGTTGAAGTTGTCCAGTCCGCCCTGGTTCTTCGCATTGATGAATGCCAGGATATCCGGGTGGGAACTGTTGAGCACCGCCATATTCGCCCCTCTCCTTTTTCCCCCCTGTTTGATGGCATTCGTCGCCTCGTCAAAGACGCGTATGAACGGGAGCGGGCCGCTTGCGACACCCGATGTCGAAGCTACCGGATCGCCGGCAGGACGGATACGGCTGAAGGAGAACCCGGTACCTCCGCCGCTCTGGTGGATCTGTGCCATGGTAGCAAGGGTGGAAAAAATTCCCTGGAGGGAGTCTTCCACAGGTAATACAAAACAGGCAGAGAGCTGGCCGCCGGGTGTTCCGGCATTCATCAGGGTCGGGGAGTTGGGTATGAACAGCAGTTCTTCCATACTATGAAGGAAATCCTTCGAACCGGAAGTATCGATTGCATCTGCCACACGGCGGAAAAGTTCGTCGGGAGTTTCGTCCGGAAGAAGGTACCGGTATTCCAGGAGTGCTTCTGCGACAGGAGTGAGATCCATACAGCCACTAGGTGCCCGGGTTAACGTAATGGCATATATAGTATTGGTTTATGGTAAGCGGGATCCTCTCGCCATGTGAAATTCCCGGAAAAATCTTTCCACAAAACTTTTTCCGGAACATTTTCTGGCAATTCAAAAAAAACCGGCCCATCGCTTATCCTCCACACCGGCCAGCCGGGCCGCCACCACCGGCCCCCGGCTGCACCGCCACGCGAGTACCGTCCAGGCCCCCGGCTAAAAAAAGAATTTACGTGTTCAGGGGCGACTCGTTCATGCCAAGGAAATTGAGTGCATTCTCCCCGTACTCGACAGGTGCATACCGGGATCCGGCATGCGGGAGCCCCTTGAACCGCACGAGCCATGGTCCATTGATCTGCCGGGCCATCCGGCACCGGAGCTGATACTGCCGGAACGGACAAGAGGAACTGCCTCGTCCATCAGCCTTATGCTCCGGCGAACATCATTGGATAGAAGATGTGGATAGAAGATGGCTGATAAAAAGTATGAATCATTGATGATTGAGAATATCGTTGCATCCGGCGTGATCGCCGAGTCCATAGATCTCGCTGAGTTCTCAAAAAATGTGGAGAACTGTGAACTCAACAAGAAACGGTTTCCCGGTGCGGTATACCGGATCCCGGATCCCAAGATCGCGTGCCTGGTCTTCTCTTCGGGCAAGATAGTTCTCACCGGCATCCGCAACCACCAGGCGCTTGCTGACGGACTTGCCATTCTCGTCAGCTCGTTAAAAAAGGCGGGTATTGAACCTCTCAAAGAGCCCAGAGTTGCGATCACCAATATGGTCTGTTCATACAATCTCGGGAGATACATCAATATCAACAAGTTGAGCGTCACGCTCAATCTCGAAAATATCGAGTACGAACCCGAACAGTTTCCCGGGCTGGTATACCGGATCAAAGATCCCAAGATCGTCGTCCTTATCTTCTCTTCAGGAAAGATCATTCTCACGGGTGGCAAGAACCTGAAAGACATCAAGAAGGGGCTTGATATCCTCGAAGAGAAGCTCGCGAGCGTCCTGTAAAAGAGGACATATTTTTTGGCTTTGCCGATGCCGCAAAGACTGCATGGCAGTATGCCGGCAGCGGTTGCTGTAGTGCGGGCAGGATCCACGTCTCGCACGTGCACGATGCCGTCTGTTTCCTGTATAACCTGCGGGAGTCACGCGATGCACCACGCCGCAGGAAACGCCATGAATCGCGACACTCAATCGGAACCGTTCATAAAAACCATTAACCATTCAGCGCACGTGTAAGAAAATGGTGATACTCCTGGAAAGACAGCCCGTGAAGTCCCGTATTCTGCGCTCCGTGGGATATGATGCCACCACAAAAATCCTGGAGATCGAATTTCAGACAGGACTGGTGTACCAGTATTCGGGCGTCCCTCCGAAAGTCTACAAGGATCTTATGAGCTCCGATGCGATTGGGAAATACTTTTCCGAGAAGATCCGGAACCGGTTCCACACAAAACCGGTGGTCAAATAACTATCATTCCCAAAAGGACCCGCATGACAGCATTGGCCAGCCCCCGTCCGGCGATCGCATGAGGTGAGCCCCCTTCAAGCAATCGTCATACGTCGAGCCCCGCTCCTCCCCCGCCAGCCGGGGCTCCAGCCTGCCCAATGCGTGAGACATCCCCGGCATCGATTCCCATCTCACGTGTACCCGGGCAGAATGTGGCGGTGGGCCGGTCCGGCTTTTTTAGTTGATCCTCCGTATCCTCCCGTCAACCGTCACGTTCACCGGTTGCGGCAACAACCCCACGTAGGTAACAAGCGCATTGACATCGACCGGCCCGTAGGTCGTGTTCGTTCCTTCCTCAAACGTCGTGTACCCGTCACCGCCCATGGCAAGGTACCCGACCGTGGAAACGGTGTAGCTCGCATTTGCGTCCAACGGGACACCGTGTATCGTCACCGCAGTCACTTTGCTGCCTGAAGGTTTTGCTGCATCCCAGGTATACACAAGTCCCGAGACAATGAGATTGCTTGGTGGGATCGGCTGCTGCCACTGCTGTTCAAGGGCCTGCCGGATCTGAATACCTGACAGGGTCATTGACAGGACCGTCCCGCCGGCCGGCTGGGCAGCATACAGGTCGTTCCAGGTAATAGTTCCCCGTGACAGGTCTGCAAAAATGTCGGCGGAAGTATCAAATCCCACGTCTGTATTCATCGCGGCCCGCTCCCCGTCCGCAACCAGATCTCCCATCGCCGATTCCCCGGCACGGTCCTGGTCCCGGGTAATATTCAGGGCAGCAACGCCGATCGTCCGGTTCTCGACCGGAGCAACGGCATGTTGAGCCGCTGCAAGGAGCGCAGCGGCAGCGGGATCCGGGCTGGTGCCGGGAGGCTGGTCCGCATATGCCGGGATAATCCGTGCGGATTTCCCCACGATCTCCCCGCTCGCCCTGTCGATAGTGAGGTCGACATCCGCATACCCCCTGCTGTACATGTACGCCTGCGTGACGAGCACGGGTTTTCCGCCGGCATCGGGCAGGTAGGCGTTGGTAAACTCATGGGTATGGGCGGACAGCACTACGTCGACAGCCGGGTCGAGGCGGGGAATAATCCCGGTCACCCGCCCGCTCACGTTTCCGTTCACCTGCGTGGGGCCGTCATACGGAGTCTGGTTCCCGCCTTCGTGAAGCAGGACAACGATCGCGTGCACACCCTGTTTCTGAATCTCCGGAATATACCGGTTTATGGAATCGGCCTCGTCAAGGAAGGTCACCCCTTCGACATTGGCAGCGTTCGTGAGCTGGGGGGTGGTCATCGTATCTGCACCGATGAACGCAATCGTCACCCCGCTGACATTCCGCAGGGTATAGGGCGGAAGGACAGGAGTGTTGTTGGCGGTCCAGACCACATTGGCGCAGACATAGTCGATCCTCGTGCCGGGGTACGGATCGACGAGGTGGGTGATATTCGTCGCCCCATCCCCCCCGTTTATCTTTCTCATCAGTTCCGGTATCCCGTTATTGAACTCCTGGTTACCCAGCGTTGCAACCATATTACAGGAGACGTTCGGGGAGTTCGATCCGACGGTACAGTACTGGTTTGCAAAGCTGTTGAAGAACAGCATGGTCGGCTCGTCGAGGAGCAGCCCGGATACGGGGGGCGATGACCCGACCACATCCCCGGGCAGGGCGATGATGGTGCCATCTGCATTCCCGGACGCCATCGCCGATTTGAGGTAGGAGGCCAGTACCGGGGCACCCCCGACGGGGCGGTTGTTCAGGGTCTGCCCCGGGGGCATGTGCCCGTGGAAATCGTTCACCGCGAGAATTTTTACATGGACGGTCGCGTTGGTATGCGGTGCCCGGGCAGGCCCGGGAAGATACCCTGAGAGGAAAATCGGTGCCAGTATGAGAACACAGAGAACGCAGAGCCCCAGGAGAATCTGCAGCTTGATCGGGATCCTGTCCCACCGGAAGTCGGGTGCCATGATACTGGATCTTTTGTATGCGATCATTTAATTGTTGAGTTTCCCGGTGAACAGACGGGAGGATACTGTTTGTGGATCCTCTGGATGTTCGTAGGGTGTCCGGCCAGCTACCGAATTCCCTGCAGAAAAGCCATAAAGGGACTTAAGCGGGATCTTCCTGGTTACTACCG
>Ga0074046_10004415_pt1 | contig 11503 bp, 7 predicted proteins | sample BogForMeECP23OM3_FD_94441 | JGI IMG/M metagenome (GOLD analysis project Ga0074046, IMG submission 94441) | Bog forest soil microbial communities from Calvert Island, British Columbia, Canada - Bog Forest MetaG ECP23OM3 | ecosystem: Environmental > Terrestrial > Soil > Wetlands ...
GTAGTTACCTGCCAGCCTTCGAGCATCTGCAGCGGCGCTTTCCGGGACGGCAAATCGTAGGCGATGGACAAAGTGAAGCGATGCCGGATGTCGTAATCGCCATTGCCGCGCTCGGCCGCGTAGTTCAGGCTGTTCTGCGGGCCAGAGCTCGTGTTGCTGGTCGCGGTGTCGATGGCGTGAGCGTAGGTGTAACCCGCCAGCAGATAGAGTCCGTGCGAGTAACGCTTGGTAAAGGTCACCTGCAGGGAGTGATAGATCGAGTTGCTTTGGTTGCCGAGGTAACTCAAGAATCCGATATAGGGGAAACATGGGCCCCCGAGGCCCAGTCCACTGACTGAGCAGTTTTCGTTGAGTGGCCTCCCGGGGCCTTCGCAGTGGTCGCAAAGAGTGTTCGTGCCCTCCAGGGGCGAAAAGGGATTGACCTGGTTGGCATCAATGACGCTAAACAGCTTGACACCGTGATTTCCCACATAGGCTATCTGCAACATCGTAGTGGCCGAGAGAGCTTGCTGCAGATTCAGGTTCCAGTTCTCGACATACGGAGTGCTCAGGTGCTGATCCACACCAAAAACGGAGCACTGGCCGCTGAGGCTGCAGGATTGACCCGCCGAGGCCGGGAAAATTGGCCCAGGCCCGGTTCCCCAGTTGATCAGGGTGGTATCGCGGGAATCCACCAGGAAAGCGTTGATGGTGCCGTTGGCCTGAATGGTGTTGCCGTATTGATCGACGTAGGGAATGCCGCTGGGATTCAGGTTCAACCCACCCCCGCTGAACATGAACGTACGAATGGAGGGCTGCTCAAAAATGATTCCCCCGCCCCCGCGCAAAATGGTCTTTCCATTGCCAAACACGTCGTAAGCAAAGCCCAACCGGGGCGAAATGTTGTTATAGCGAGTCGGGTAAGGGGAGTCGATTCCGCGGCCGACCTGCACGATTCCGCCCGGCTTCCCGTTGGAAAGAGTGGGAACGTAATTGGCCAGGAGATTGCGCGAATCTTTGACCGGAAAGGTAATGTCGTAGCGCAGGCCGAAGTTCAAGGTCAGGCGCTGGGTGGCGCGGTAGCCATCCTGCACAAACAATCCGAAGGATTTCATGCTCACGTCGCGTCCGGGGTCGCCGTACAAAAATTCCCATTTGTGCGGGTTTCCGGCAACGAAATCCGTCAGGTCACTGAAATCCACGCGGCCGCGGCCCTCGGTCGCACGAAAATACTTCACATCGCCGTACATAAACTGGCCGCCGAAGCGCAGCGTGTGCCTGCCTGCCGTATAGGAGACAGTGTCGGACCAGTTGTAAGTTTGGCTGGGGGTGGTTTCCAGCGGCCAACTCGAGTTTCCGCCCATGTAGTTGTAGTAGAAGTTGTCAGTGCCATATCCAATTCGCGGAAACCCGAAGAGCAGTGGATTGGTGACGCCTGTATTCAAGCCGTAGGTCGTGGGATTGACGTTGTGGTCCAGCGGGAAGATTGCTTCGTTGAATCTGTTGAAGCTGAAACGGGCCTCATTCACCCAGGCGGAATTCGGAGTCCAGGTCCAGTCCGCACCAAAGATCTGGGTAGTCGGACTGGTGGTGGATAGCCATTCGGGCCGAATGGGGATCGTGTCCATTTCCACCAGGTCGCTTTTGCCGTAGAAGTAGCGCGCGCTGAAGGAGTGTTGGTCATTCAGATGGTAGTCGGTCTTGGCCACCAGGTTGTCGCCGCGATTGGTGTTGGTCCAGTCGAAGTTGATAGCCGCCGGGTCTGATTGCTTGAGCGTAAAGCCGGGATTGGGAAGGAAAAGCTGGGCAACTTTCAGGCTTAGGGGGCTGGGAGTACATGGAGGAGTGCCGTTGTAAGAGCTGTAGTAGCCCTGTACACAATAGGCGATCGCGTCCGGCAGGCTGTAGGCGGCCGAGTTTGGGCTTCCATCGGGGTTGGCAATCCCCCCCATCTTTTGCGCCAGCGACACCGTGACCGGGCTGTCGTACACCCCCGGGTTGCCGACCTTGTCGCGAATGCCTTCGTAATTGACGAAGTAAAACCATTTGTCTTTCTTGATGGGTCCGCCGAGGGATGCGCCGAACTGATGCATGATCAGCGCAGACACGGGAGTCGGCGCTTGATCGAAATAGTTTCGCGCATCGAACGCGCTGTTGCGGGTGAAGTAATAGGCCGTGCCGTGGATGTCATTGGTTCCTGACTTAAGGCCCAGGTTCATCACCACGCCCGGCTTGTCGCCATACTCAGCGGAGGGACTCTCCTGCGTGTTGAATTCCTGGATGGCGTCGAGCGGCATGAAACTTGCCGGGGTGCCTTGGATACCCGCCTCGTTCACGACCGATTCGCCGTAGTACACGTCGTTACCATTGGCGCCGTCGATGTAGAAATTGTTCTCATCCGCCCGGTTGCCGTTGGAGGTGATCGACTGAAAACCTCCGCCCGGTGTGCGCTGCACGCCGGGGTGTAGCGGCAGGAGATTCTGAAAATCCCGGCCCTGCAGCGGCAACTCGTTGATGGCCTTGTTGGAAAGCACGCCGTTCAACGTATTGTCCGCAGTATCCACGAGCGTCTGCTCAGCGATGACCAAGACGGTTTCGTTCACGGCGCCCGGCTGGAGCTTCAGGTCCACGCGAATGCTGCGTCCGACTTCGAGAACGACTGCATTGCTCAGACTCTTCTTGAAGCCGGTCATTTCCGCGGCGACGGTGTACGTTCCAGGTTCGAGGTCCGGAGCTACGTACTCTCCGGCACCGTTGGTGACAAGCTTGCGGCTGACGTTTGTGGCAGTATTGGCAACCGTAATCTGTGCCTGGGCCAACACCGCGCCGGTTGGATCCGTGACCGTGCCTTCGATCCTGCCTTGGTAGGTTTGAGCTGTCAGGAGAGTGAGAGAGGCACTGACTGCGACAATTAGTGTTATGAAGACCGCGCGCTGCAGTTTCATGGGAGGCTCCTCAAGTTTCCGATTAACGAAAACGAATATGAGAATGAACATCCGGTTCCCGCTGGAGGGAGAACTCGGGATTGTCAAGAGAAAATGATAGAGCGTACTAGGAGTCGCCCGAGGTTTTGGACAGGCTACTCCCCATCCTTGGCAACGCAAGAGGATACCACGGTTTTCCGCAATTTTCAGTAGATCGAATGATCCGGCTGGCTGGAGTGGATTACACCCTGCTCCACGGAAAGCGTGTAGCTGACCCCGCTATCTCCTGCCCATGAGGACAGATTGAAATGAGAGCCAACTGCGGCCTTGTAGACTGCAGTGTCGCGGAACGTAAGCGGCTCGTTTTTCTTGCATACTTCAGGAGCCCTAGATGGTCGCAAGAAGTAGGCTCCCTTGCCGGGGCCGACAACGGTCGCTCTTCCGTCGGGTTCGACCAGCACCGCGGATTTTTCATCGACCGCAACCTCGCGCGGATCCTGCGACCAACCATCCTGCATGAGACGCGCCAGAAAGACCAGCGTCCGCCCCATGCGGTCGCGCTTGGCGAAATGGCTGTCGGTAATTGTGTTCTGCAGAATCGGAATCTTCAGGAAGTCGCGGACGACCGTCACCCGGGGAAAGTACGGGTTTGGCAAAGCATCCTTGGAGGTCAGTTCGCTGTCATCCGGAGGATCGTTCAAGGCACCGTAGGAGAACTCTCCCTCAATCGCCAGCCCCGCACTGGTGCCGCCAATCGGCTTCCCCGCTGCTACGGCCTCGTTGATGGCATCCTCGACCGGAGTTGTTTTCCAGAAGTTGACATAGAGCGCCTGGTCGCCTCCGGCAATGAAAATCGCCCCGGCGTGGCGGATAATCTCGGCCACTGCGGGATCCAGAGCTGCCAGCCGGTCCGCAATGATCAGCGTGGCCACCGAATTCAGCTTGCACAAGCCATTTACGTATGAGTTGTAATCATCATCGCCGTGGGCGCGCAGGATAAGAAAATTCCCGCCGTTCGCTTTTCGGCAAAGCCAGCGGAAAGCTTCGTCCAGATCGCTGCCGCCGCCCATCATGGCGACCCCGGCGGAAGGTCTGGTCTCAACGTCGTTCTTCTGCCCGATGCGGATGTACTTATAGGACTGAGCTTGGCCGGGGCTGCACAACAAGAACAGGACCGCCAGCAAGGAGAAAAGCCGCGACAATTTGCATGACATAGCGAAACACACTATATCGCAACACAAGAGCGGTTGCTGTGAAGTTGGCCCTCGGGCGCAGTGGTTTTCGTGTGCCGCAACTGCGTACCGGCAGCGAGAGCCTGCTAAATTGCTCGGTTGACTCAACATTTTGGTGCTACACTTCAGCCGTCATTTCCGTCATGGCTTCTGGCATCATTCATCATGTTGGAGGTGGTCTATGGCTGTGAACCGCGGGCGTGTGTGGCTTGGGGGCCTGGCCGGAGGCGTGGTCTGGGTAATCTGGGGCACGGTGGTTGAGCTGTTCATCATTGGGGATGCCCGCTACAAGGCGGCACAAGATGCGGGCCTATTCCTGAAGGCATCCCGCTATCCGTTTTTTGTGGGCCAGTGGATTGTAATCACGCTGCTGCTGGCGATCATCATTGCGCATTTGTACGCCTGGAGTCGCCAGACGCTGGGGCCTGGTCCCGGAACCGCGCTCAAGATCGGGTTCCTGGTCGGCTTTGTGGCCGGCTTTCCGGAGAATTTCGCGCAAGCGGCATGGTCGCCGATGGAACGCATTTTTCCCCTTGGCTGGATGTTGGCGATGTGGATCGGTTCCATCCTAGCGGCCCTGGTGGCGGGCTGGTTCTACAAGGAGTGAGCAACATCGCCCGATTGCCGTCCTGGGAAAGTGCGAAGTCGGCCAGGCGAACGTCGCACTGAGCCGGGTGATTCCGACGTAGCCTTCTCTTCAAAGTTTCTGTGCCTGCAGTTCTGCCCGAATAGCAATACGGCTGATTAGGTCGTTCCGAACTCACTGCGTTTGCGCAATAGCTGCAAGATTTTGCACTTTGCGCGTGATTCCCCTCGTAAATTCGCAGTGGGACGAAGTTACAGATTGACTTCCGCCGGTGGCGGCATCAGAATGACCAAGTCGTTTTGCCTGTTTCTCCGGCATCGTGGGATGCAGGTTTCCCAAGCTGGGGTACCGTACAAAACCAAATCAGCCACAAAGTGAGGACAAGAATTTATGAGACGTTCAGTTGCGCTGCTGACGATTGCTGCAGCGGTATTGTTCCTGGGTTTCGTTACATCCGCACCGGTCGCTGTGGCTCAGGACGGGATTCGAATCATTGTTCCCGATTCCAGCATACAGCACCCTGAGGATATCGGTGTGCGCGCGCACACCAACTATATGTTTGTTGTACCGGATCACTTGGAGATCGGCGACAACGGCGCTCCCGTCGCGGAGAACCCGTTATCTCTCTCTTGCATCTACCATTTGGTCAAACAAACCAAAGGCTGCCCCAAGACCAGCACAATTCTTCCGACTGGTGGAGCTAAGGCCATCGCTATCGTTGACGCCTACGATAATCCCAGCGCAGCAAGCGATATCAAGACCTTTGCTGCGGCCTATGGATATGGGACGCCGAACTTCAGCGTAGTCAAGGTTGGCAGCCCCACCAGTTGCATCCCCCAAGGCTGGTGTCCTGAAGAGTCACTGGACATTGAGTACTCCTTCGGCATGGCGCCAAATGCCCAGATTTACCTGGTGGAAGCCAACTCAAATTCTTTTGCCGATCTGTTGGCGGCAGAGGACAAGGCGACCGAGTTGGTGCAGGCGGCCGGGGGCGGCGAAGCCTCCAATAGCTGGGGTGGTGGCGAATTCTCCGGCGAAACTTCGTATGACTCGCACTTCAAGGGCAAGGGCGTGGTTTACTTTGCCGCGGCCGGCGACACAGATGGCGAGGTAATTTATCCAAGCACCTCACCCTATGTGGTCTCTGCTGGCGGCACGACCATCGTTCGTAAAAGCAATGGCTACTTCGAGGAAGAAACCGCCTGGGGGAACGGCGTAAGGGGTTCTTATCCCGGCGCCGGAGGTGGGCCCAGCCAGTATGAAAAACGCCCCAGCTACCAGAACGTCATTAAGAGTATCGTGGGCAACCAGCGGGGTACGCCGGACATCTCTTCTGAGGCCTCCAACGTGTCTTACGTAGAAATCTACTCGGCAGACGGCTGCGGAGGCTGGTGCGGAGTGGGAGGAACGAGCGTGGCTTCCCCCACGATCGCTGGGATCATCAATGCCGCCGGTCATTTCAAGACGTCGACCAAGGCTGAACTCACTGAAGCGTACGCGGACTACGCGAACGCCACCAAATACAAGGCGGATTTCAACGACATTACCATTGGCAGCAACGGCTATAAGTGCGCGGTAGGTTGGGAGTACTGCACTGGGATTGGCTCCCCAAAAACGTTTAAGGGGAAGTAACTCGTTCCAGTGGATAGTCTTCGTTTTAAGGCCCCGTCATTTGGCGGGGCCTTTTCTTTGCAGTCGTACGCATTCGGAAGGCCTTGGCTGGATGTTGGATATGTGGATCGGTTCGATCTTGACGGCCCTGGTGGCGGGTTGGCTCTACAAAGTGGGCATCACTCGCGTCAGGGGCGAGGCTGGAGATCTGCTATCACAACCGCAATCTGATGCGGCGAGCTCTCGAATCACTGCGTTTGCGCAATAGCTGCAAGATTTTGCACTTTGCGCGTGATTCCCCTCGTAAATTCGCAGTGGGACGAAGTTCCAGATTGACTTCCGTGACTGGGGGCATCAGAATGACCGGGTCGTTGCTAGCTGTTTCTCCTGCGTAGGAGAGTGCAGTTGCCTTAAGCTGCGGCACCGTACAAAACCAAATCAACCACAAAGTGAGGACAAGAGAGTTATGACAATTCGAAGACTAAGTGTGGTCGTACTCACGATCGTCGCGATGGTGGCGGGCGCGACCCTCGTTTGCCAGGCCCAGCCACAGTCCCTGTTGACGCGTCACGTGCGTGATGTCGTTCTCAATGGGCAAGCGCCGTTCATCGGCCGGCTGCCCGCAACACAGTCCATCCGTTTCGACATTGTTCTGCCGGTGCGCGATCAGGCAGGCTTGGATGGTTTCTTGCAAAAGGTCTACGATTCTTCCAGCCCCTTCTATCGGCACTACCTTACAGTGAAGCAGTTTACTGAGACGTTCGGTCCCCGCCAGGAGGATTGGGATGCGGTAATCCGTTTTGCGAGGACGAACGGCTTTACGGTCATGGGCGGTTCCCGCGATGCTATGGACGTGCAGCTCAAGGGCTCGGTGGCGGACATCGAGGCAGCCTTCCACGTAACCATGGGTCTCTATCACGACCCTATCGCAAACCGCGACTTTTATGCTCTGGACCGGGAGCCCACGGTGGACCTGCCTTTCCAGCTATGGCACATCTCGGGCTTGGACAACTATTCGATCCCGCGTCCCGCACTTGTGCGGAGACCTCAGGGCGCGCAGCCCGCTGCCACTACGGGCTCCTGTCCTGGCGCTTCTTTCTGCGGCAGCGACATGAGGAAGGCCTACTACGAGGGAACGTCTCTCACCGGCAAAGGCCAGTACATCGGATTGCTGGAGTTCTACGGATTTGATATAGCCGACGTGAACACCTACTACAAGAACGCTAAGCAAAAGAGAACTGCCAAGGTCAAGGGCATTTCCACGGATGGAACCTCCATCAACTGTGTCTATTCGCAAGGCTGCGATGACACGGAACAGACCCTTGACATCACTCAGGCGCTCGGCATGGCCCCCGGCGTAACTACACTGTACGTGTATGTGGGTTCCAGCGATACCGCGCTGTTGGGTGGCATGTCTTCGGATAAGCCGTTGCCCTTGAATTTGAGCTCGTCGTGGTATTGGGATCCACCGGACCCTTCAAGCGACGACCCGTACTTCAAGAAGATGGCTTCCCAGGGCCAGAGCTTCTTTGAAGCGGCCGGCGACAACGGCGCATGGAAGAGCACGAATACATGGTGGCCGATGGAATCTCCATACGTCATCTGTGTCGGCGGCACGGACTTAACGACCAAGAGCGCGGGTGGCCCCTGGGCCTCGGAAACCGTTTGGGTCGACGGCGGCGGCGGCATTTCTCCCGAACACTACGCGATTCCGAGTTGGCAGAAGCTTAAAGGAGTGATCACCAAAGCGAACAAAGGATCCACCAAATATCGGAACGGCCCGGACGTCTCGGCAAACTCGAATTTTACGTTTTACGTCTGCGCCGACCAAACCACCTGCACTGAGAACTACTGGGGCGGGACCAGTTTTGCCGCGCCCATGTGGGCGGGCTACCTGGCTCTGGCCAATCAACAGGCGGCTGCCAAGGGCGACAAACCGCCGGGTTTCATCAATCCAACCATTTATCCGCTGGGTCTGAAGTCAGGCTATGCCACCGACTTCCACGACATCACCGTGGGCTATAACGGTTTCCCGGCGACCAAAGGGTACGATTTGGCGTCCGGCTGGGGCAGTCCTAACACGGACGGCCTGATTAACGCACTCGCGCCCTAAAACCACTGTCACCATCGCCAAATGGCGACGGTGCAATGTTTCGGTGATTCACTGCGAAAGGCCCGGATCATCCGGGCCTTTCTTCTTCGTAGGTGTACGCCTTTCTTGCGGGTCCGGGTGGCGCTCAGGTTTCCTGGTAACAGAAAGACGCGCCTGCCTATTTCACGGGCTCAACCACCACGGCCGTCCCGTATGCCAGAACCTCGGTGACGCCTTGCATTACCTCGGTAGCGTCATAACGTGCGCCGACGACGGCGTTTCCTCCCAACTCGGCCGCGTGCTGCAGCATGATGTCGAAAGCTTCAGCGCGGGTTTTCTCGCAAAGGTTGGTGAGCAGGGTAATGTTGCCGCCAACGATCGTTTGCAACCCAGCGCCGATGGTACCGAGGATGGAACGCGAACGAACCACGATGCCGCGGACCACTCCCAGGGTGCGCACCACTCGATACCCGTCCAGTTCGAACTGCGTCGTGACCATGTTGTGGGCGACCATCCGGCCCGGTGCAGTGTAGCCAGCTCCCATTGATTCAACCCTCCTATGGGGAACGATGTCGGCAGCTTGCGTGGCTGTACGCTATTCCAATTCCATCGTAATCACAAATCCGGTCTCAGGCCTGCGGTTGTCGGATCATTGCATACGCGGCGCTGAAGCGCCGCTCTTCGTTGGAGCAAATCAAGTTGCGCGCCTTGCGGTTAGAAGCTCTCGCAGTATCGACAGGAACAGGTTAACCGCCGAGTGCGCCAAGTTCTCGCAAAGAGAAGCGGGTTACAGTATCTATGGAAGCGCTATAGCCTCTACAGCACTACGGCCGGCCGCTGAAAGGTGCAGGCATGGTCGCGGAAACTCTCAGCGGCCAGCGGTTGTCCTGAGGGGTTGCGGACTCCGCGCTGGGCGTGTCCGCGGGGGGCCGTCGATCTGCTATGCTGGCGGCGGATTGAATCCCGCCATGGGCTGCTTTGTGATTTCTGACACCTCCAACCGATCCGGGTCCGACCAGCGATGATGGCCGAATCCAACTCGGGTCAGTCCCTGGCCGAACTCGACGGGCAGCTGCCACAAGGCGAGGTCCATGTCTGGCTGGCGAGCCTAGCGCTGAAAGACGACGTCGTCGGGAAAATTGGCTCGCTTCTCACCCCAGAGGAACAAGAGCGGGCGGCGCGATTCGAGGTTGCTGCGGCCAGAAAGCAGTTTGTGGCGAGCCGCGCATTGCTGCGAATGGCGCTGGGAAAGTATCTAGGGATTGACGCGCGGCAAGTAAAGTTTCGTTTGACCTCACACGGGAAACCGGAGCTGGCTGATCACCGAGCAATCCATTTCAATTTGTCACACACGGAGGGGCTGGCGGCGATGGCAGTCACACGGGCGGGCGCCGTCGGAATTGATGTGGAAAAGATTCGTAACGAAGCACATGTCCTGGAACTGGCGGACCGCTTCTTCTCTAAAAAAGAGGCGGCGTTGCTGCGGTCGCAGCCTGAGCGGGAACGCATTTCCTGTTTTTTTTCGTGCTGGACTGCGAAAGAAGCCTACGTGAAGGCGCACGGTGGAGGGCTGTCGATTCCGCTGGACGGGTTCGCGGTCATTCTTGATGCCAAGAGGCCAGAGCTGGAGCTCGAGGTTTTCGGGGACGCTGCTGAGGCGAGGCGATGGTCTATGTGGCGGCTTGAGCTCCCGGCGGAATTCAGAGGAGCGGTAGCTGTGGACGGCGCCATTAGGCGAGTGCGCGTGGGGTGGTTGTCGGCAACAGAATTGTGAGCAGGGTTGGCGGCGATCCGCGGGAGGCACGGACAGCGACAGCCTGTAACCTTTAGGCGAGTTTTCGCGGACAGGAGTGTCCGCGCCACACAGAGCCGCCCCTGCACGATCCTTGTCACACCTTCTTTGCGCGGAGGGTGAATAGCGTAACTTCGGGTGGGCAATTCAGGCGGACGGGCAGGCGAATCGTACCGAGGCCGATGTTGGTGTAGAGGGTCAAGGGGCCAAGCTGACGAAGTCCGCGCGGGTACTTCCGCGCCAGCGGAGGCAACCAGATAGGACCAATCCCGGGGAACCATACCTGCCCGCCGTGCGAATGTCCGGAAAGCTGCAAATCGACCGGGTACCTTTTCACGTGGTCGGCAATGTCCGGCTCGTGCACCAGCATCACCACCGGCTCGTTGGCCGGGATCCCTTGCAGAGCGAGCGTAAGATCAGGATCGCCATCCAAGTGGTCATCCAAACCGGCAAGCCAGAGCCTGGACCCGGAGCGCTCCAGTGCGACGGAGCGATTGCGCAGCACCGGCAGCCCATAGAAGTTCAAGATCTCCGTAATCAGACGGCGATGCGCGCTCACGTCGTGATTACCCAACACGCAGAACCGGCCTTCTCGCGCGCGCAACGGGGTCAGCAACTGCGCACATGGCTCGGCGTCCAATGCGGCTGCGCGTTTGCGATCCAGCAAATCCGGGAGCACTGGCAGGGTAACAAAGTCGCCGGTTAGTACTATTAAGTCCGGGTGCAATTGGTTGGTCATGTCCACCGCGGCCCGGATGACATGAACCGACAGGTAAGGGTCGTAGTGGAAGTCGCTGAGCTGCACGATGGTAAAACCGTCAAAAGCTTCGGGGAGGCGCCTCAACGGAATATCGATGCACACAAGGTGGGGATGGTTGGGCTCCACCATGGCAGCGTCGGCCAAAACCGCGGCGCCAGCCAGTCCGGCCGTAACCTGAAGAAACCTTCGCCGCGTTAAGGAAGCCAAACCGAATTCGTCTCCGTGAATTGCACCCAAACCCAAGTGGGCCGGGCAGGCGGGATGCCTGATATGAATTGTACCGGATTAGCGGGGATTGCCGGCGATACCTTCCGGCCGCCTAAGGTGGTAACATCGCGGCGTTATGAAAAAACATCTTTCGTTCGTCATGCCGAGTGTGTTTGTGCTTTTTGCCTGTATCACGGCGACAGCCGGATGGGCCCAGACGCAACCCAGCGCAAAGCCCATCGTGCTGCGCGCGGCGCGCCTGCTGGATATCGAAAGCGGCCACATCATCAAACCTGGCGAGATTCTAGTTGAGGGGGCAC
>Ga0074046_10004416_pt1 | contig 11502 bp, 14 predicted proteins | sample BogForMeECP23OM3_FD_94441 | JGI IMG/M metagenome (GOLD analysis project Ga0074046, IMG submission 94441) | Bog forest soil microbial communities from Calvert Island, British Columbia, Canada - Bog Forest MetaG ECP23OM3 | ecosystem: Environmental > Terrestrial > Soil > Wetlands ...
AACGGAGGCGAGGTCGTAGGAATCCAGAAGGACGAAATCCTACGACTTAATCCAAATACGAAGCACAACCTACGCGCCGTATCAGTTAACCCAACGAACAACTCAGCCTTGATAGTGGGAAATGTCGGCACAGCCCTACTGCTTACTGAAGATGGAAATTTCAGAAGGCTAAGTACCTTAACCACCGAAAATCTTCGTGCCGTAGCTTGGAATCCGAAGGGAGATCTAGCATTGATTGCTGGAAACAATGGTGCATTAATGAAGTACCACGACAACCGCATAGAAACGATTGATGATGGTAGAGCGAATCTGCGTGATATCTCTTGGCAACACGCCTCTGATCAAGCACTCGTAACCTCCAACTGTTTCGCTGAGGAATTCATCCCTTCGCCCAACCTTTTCACGTACGAAACAAAATCGGATGCTCTGACAGCCGTCAACGAAGGGCGCTCCGACCTAATCGGTGTCGACTGGAGGCCAGACGATGCTTATGCCTTAGTGCTTGGGTATGATGTTGTCTGGCACAACGGGTTAATCGCGAAATTCCACGAGAACACAATGTCCTCCATCAAATTCGAAAACAACCGCGTCTACCCGGTTGCGGTAAGATGGGATCCGAAGGGTAAGGCCGCAGCCATCGCCACAGCAACAACACAAGCAGGAACGGGAAACGGCCAACTCAGCCTATGGGACGGAGAAAGCTTCTCTGCCCTTTACAGCAGCAGCGAATTCTTCTTCAGCCGCCTCTCCTGGACTCCTGACGGGTCCAAACTTGCCGGAATCGCATCGACCGATACTAGGACTTTCAACTGTTGAACAAACACCATCTCTCTGCTGGAAAGAGAATGCGCAACCATGTATACACGTCCGCTGAATCGACCCCCAAATCAGTCGTTTAGCAAACCAAGGGTCGTATGGTGAATTCCATATTCGTACTTGGGGGAGGACGAATGGGAGAGGTCGCCGCCCGCGACCTCTGTAGATCAACCCTCATCGACGAAGTAATCATTGGCGATATTGATATCACCAGAGTCGAACACGCCAAGAGCACGATCGGGTCCAACAAAATCAAAATTGTGAAGGTTGACGCAAACGATCCAGCCAAACTGGTTGAGGAAATCAGCGCCTCCCGGGTCGTGATCAACGCAATCTGGTATGAACACAACCTGGAAGTGATGAAGGCGGCGATTCAGGCGAAGGTTCACTATAATGATCTTGGGGGCCTTTTTCACATGACGCGCAAACAAATGGAACTAAATCGGAATGCTGAGAACGCCGGAATCACCGCGGTTCTCGGAGGAGGAGAAAGCCCAGGGATCACCAACGTAATGGTTGCACTCTGCGCCAAGAAACTGGATAGCGTTAAGAAAATTAGAATCCGCGTTGGAGGGATTGAAGTGGGAGGTGTACCAGCAGGGGATAGGTTGGCCTTTCCGTTTGCTGTTTCAACAGTATTCGACGAGTACTCTAAAACGCCAGTAATGTACATGGACTCAAAATTTCAGGAAGTCGCTCCGCTATCTGGAGATGAGGTCGTGGAGTTCAACGAACCGGTTGGTAGAAACACTTGCCATTACTCCATCCATTCCGAAATTGCGACCCTGCCGCTAAATTTCAAACAAGCTACAGATGTCGACTTCAAGCTCGGTGTGTCTCCGAAGCTTTTCAAAGCGATCAGGCCCATGATTGACGCGGGATTAGGCGATTCCGTTCCCATCGAAGTGAAGGGAGTGAAGGTTTCACCTCGCGATTTCGCAGTGGCGTACCTTCAGTCGCGTGCTAGCCGTGAGGAACCAGAAAGGTGCGTTGCACTGAGAACGGAAGTTGAGGGGATGAAGGACGGGAAAAGTCGGATCGTTACCTGTAACATTGTCGGGAAGCCGGATCCAGTGTTTGGAGTGAAGAATTCAACGGCGCTTTTGACCGGTGTTGGTGCATCTATTGTTGCTCAGATGATCATGACCGGAGCGATAACAAAGAAAGGGGTGGTTGCTCCTGAGGCCTGCGTTTCCCCTGAGGGAATGCTTTCCGAACTCAAAAAGCGGAACATCGAAACCTCGATTACGGTTACATGAAGAAGCTAGAGTAACAGATTTGCCAGAGTTCCACATTAGATCGGCTGAATCAACTGATCTGCAACAGATTGCAAGCTTCCTAAGGGCTACCGGCTTACCAACGGTTGGAGTCGAAAATTGCTACTCGAACTTTGTTATCGAAACAGATGAAAGGGGCGTCTGGTATGGAATTGCAGGCCTTGAATTGTACGGCCAGAGTGCATTACTTCGTTCGGTTGCCGTCGACGAGAGTTCTAGGGGGATGGGACACGGCAAAGCCTTGGTTGATGCTGTTCTATCAAACGCAAGACACAATGGCGTCTGTAACGTTTACTTGCTGACGGACAATGCGTCCAAGTATTTCGAGAACCTAGGTTTCGCTTTAGTGGACCGAGAGGACGTTGATGGAGCAGTTAAGGCGTCGCCAGAGTTCGGAGCATGCTGCGCAACGGCCGTGGCGATGCGCAAAACCATCTAACCCTTTCGGACCGTACAGAAACTCAAAAATCCTAGATGCAACGTAGTTCTGCGCTAGGAAACAGATTTGGCAGTCTACATACTCTTATCAAAATTGACAACTGAGGGCCGAAAAACTGTTCGCGAGAACCCCGGTCGAATTCAGGAGGTCAACAAGGAAATCGAAGCACTTGGAGCGAAGGTTCTCTCCCAATATGCAACATTGGGCGCATACGATTTCGTTAACATTGTTGAGGCGCCAGACAACAAAACGATTGTGAAAGTATCTGTGGAATTAGGCTCGAGGGGAACCGTGGAAATAACAACCCTGCCCACACTCGCGTTGAGTGAGTTCGTCGCGACAGTGAAGAAGTAGTCTATCTCAGGAAGAAGAACAAGCAGCGTTTAGGTAGACGTTGCTCTGTGATTGCTGCATCATGACGAGGCAGCCTAAAGTTATATTGCGCATTTCCAGACTCTTGCAGAGCCGAAGAAAACAATTGAACTCGGGGGAGATTCATGTCCTCAAAGGACAAAGATATTTTCTATTTGAAACTGCAATGGATTTCCGCGAAAGACGACGCTGAACGAAAGAACTTGGCCGAGAAGATACGACAACGTTTGACCGAGAAAACCCCGAGTACAAGTAAGTAGGACCAGGACGATTGTCAACCTCTGTCCGTCCGTTTACAGTTAAACTACTTGTCGCCTTAGACGTGGTGCTAGGCGTACTTGGGCTTCTACCCTTATTGTTTCCACAGCTTCGACCATTCCCAAGATTTGTCATCATCAATGAACTAGGGCCAATAGTCTTCACCTTGATCTGCTTCGTATTGGCGTATGGACTTTGGAGTAAGAGGAGCTGGGCTTGGGTATCTTCACTCGTATTCTCAATTCTAGGCGTAGCTATCTTCATATTCACTCTCTTTGTGAGGCCGCGTACGGGCGAGTTTGTTTCACTGGTCATGGACTTGGTAATCCTGTACTTACTAATGCAACCGGGAGTGCAGCGCTATTCGGGAAAGCTCTCAGGGCCCCACCAAGCCTCAGCCTAAGCAGAGACGAGGTTAGATCAATGCTCGGTTATCTCCGTGAGAATGTGTGCTCATGAGTCACCCGGAAGTCAATCTAGACGCGATCAAAGAAGCGAGCCGCAGAATCGCGGGTGTAGCGTACAAGACACCATTGTACTATTCTCCGGGCCTGAGCAATCTCACGGGCGCCAAGGTGTACTTGAAACTCGAGTCCTACCAACCAATACGCGTCTTCAAAGTCCGAGGCGCGGCAAATAAAATCCTGAAACTTTCCCAAGAGGAACGGAATCGGGGACTCGTCGCAGCTTCATCCGGGAATCATGGCCTCGCGGTTTCATATCTTGCAAAATTGACGGGAACTAAAGCAACGATAGTGGTGCCGACCACTGCGGTTGAAGAGAAGGTAAGGGCGATCGAAGAGTACGGGGGGACAGTCATCAAGCATGGACTGTTTCACGATGAACGTTACGATAAGGCATTTGAGATTCAGAAAAGGACGGGAGGCGTTCTTGTTCCGCCCTTCGATGATCCGGAAATAATTGCGGGACAGGGAACCATTGGACTGGAAATCCATCAGGACTTACCGACCGCAAATGCCGTCATTGTCCCTATTGGTGGCGGCGGGCTCATTTCCGGAATCGCTACGGCATTGAAGAGCTTGAAGCCGGAAACGAAGATCTTCGGAGTCGAACCTGAGAAGGCCTCGTCGATGGACCAATCAGTCAAAAGCGGGAAGATTACTCGGCTTACGGACACAACCTCCATCGCTGATGGCTTAGCAACACGCGAACCAGGAGTGCTTACGTTCGAATGTGTAAAGCGTTACGTGGATGAGATTCTCCTAGTGAGCGAAGAGGAGATCGAGAAAGCCGTCTTCACAGTAATGCGAGAATGCCATCTGATCATAGAGCCATCGGCCGCAGCGGCCGTCGCGGCTCTCGTCAAGAAAACTGACCTAAGAGAAAATGCTGAGATCGTAGTGGTTGTGAGTGGGGGGAATATCTCTCTTAAACTACTATCCAAGATTCTGTCGAAGTATTGCTAACCTTTGAATCCTATTTGGAACATATTTTCGAGATCATAGTTACTGTACGACTTGAATGCTATCAGCGTCATGGTTCGCGTTATGCCCTTCACCTTTGCAAACCGTTCTGTGACAACCCCAGCTAGATCTTCAGCTTCTTTCACTCGGACTATCGCGACAAGGTCGAAGTCGCCGGCGATCGAGTAAACCTCTGTTACGGCGGTAATTGTCAGTAATTCATTGGGTATCGCGGCGATACGATCCCTCTCTGCGTTCATCATCACGAATGCTGTAATCACAAGCGGCACCCGACTGTTAAGTCGGTCGCGTCACGTTCTTAAATTCTAGCTATTTCCGTTCCATGTACGACACAGTTCATACTCTCTTCTCGAAAACTAAACAATGGTAACCCCAAGGGCTTCTTCGAAAATGACATTTCTTTGCGACTGAGAGTTGATAGCGTTCGTAGGGTACGTAGGAACTCAGAATCTTCGCCCCAAGCGCCGCGGCTATTTCCTGAGCACTCTTCATTGACTTTGATACAGGGCCGGTGAGGATTGTTAGGCTACTCTGAGGTTCTTCGAATCTTATTTCTGGCCTTGTTACTAGAAAAGCACAGTCTTGAGAACCGTAAAGTTCACCTTGCCTTTCCAATCGCCTGAGCAGTCGTTCCGAGGTTTTCATAAAATACCATTCACGTGCAATGTAGCCATTCATCTTGGTTATGTAGTTCGACCTCAGGAACGATCGTAATTGAGTATTAGAAATGGAACTCGGTTTGATTCTCCTTTTCTTCGAGAACTTGAGACGGCGGAAGATGTGAGCAGCTTCGCACACTTGCTTGAAACCTCCTTTTTCGCACGCCTTTATCGACGCCCTATTCTTTGCTAAAGTCCATAGTCTTAGAGGGCCTATTCCCTCTCCCCTCGCGTACTCAAGAATTCGACGTTGAAGGAAGATGGCTACTCCTTGCCGGCGCCAAGTCGGGTCAGTGCGTGCCATGCTTAGCCATCCACTGCCGTCGATGCACTTATCGAGGAGTGTCATCCCCGCGAGTTCGCTTCCATGCCAAGCTAAGAAGAGTCGGCCACGCGCAGCGGCTCTGGGAAGTATTCTGAGCACGTAATCCGATGCGCCGACGGCTCGGCGGCAGAGTCTAGCTACCGAGTGTAGATCGGATGCTGTCGCAATTGTGGAGTTGAACTCAGCTTGCCTCGTCTGAAACGCACCGTATTGTATTATGCTGTGGCGACATGAACGAAAACTTTCGCGTCATTGACCATGTTTTCGATTTTGCAGTATTCATTGGGCTGATGAGCCATATCGTCCAGTGTCGACCAAACAGCAGTATGAATTCCCCTGCGCCTAAAGTACGCTCCCACAGTGCCACCGCCAATTCCGATGGCCTTCGCGTCTAACCCACGCAACTGTTTCAACGCGGCCTTCAATCTGACCACAATTGGGCTGTCCATCGGGGTCGGGTTCGCATTCTGTTCCTGTTGAATGGGTTTAACTTCAATCGATGCACCAGTTTCCTTTTCTGTCCTCACCCGGACAGATTCAATTTCTTTCAGCACGTCAACGAGAGGGTAGCGTGGAAGAATTCGACAGTCGAAATATTGTACGTCAATCCCAGGAACCGTGTTGACATTGTCAACATTCGCATCGCATTTCGTCGGTTCAAAGGTTGAGGGTTGCGGATCAAATAAGGGATCTTTAGCAGGATATTTGGAGTGCAGCATCTCGTCGAGTTGAATTGCGAACTTCATAGCCACGCGGCGGGCGTTCAACCCTCTCTCAGGGGTGCTTCCATGGACTTGCATGCCCTTTGTCGTGATTCTCAGCCAAAGTATGCTTTTTTCTGCAATTTCAATTTCTGAGCCATCCGGCTTCCCACTGTCCGGTACAAGCGCAATGTCGATTGGCTTGAATACGCCTTTTTCAAGAAGAGGAATAACCCCGTACTTGCTTCCGGACTCTTCGTCAGAGACGAGGACAAGGCCGAGAGTCATTTTTGGTTTAATGCCCAAAGTCTTGATTGCTTTCATGGTGAATAGGGTTGAACCAACCGCTTGCCCATTGTCTTCTGAGCCCCTTCCGAAAATCTTCCCATCCTTCACGACCGGGACGTAGGGATCGGTTGCCCAGAGTTCACGTGATCCCTCAGGTACAGTGTCCAAATGTGCGGCCAACCACAAGGTTCGCCCCGCATCCTCACCCTCGATGACCGTCGTCAGGTTTACTCGGACCCCTTCTGCTACGCGACTATCAGGAATGTCGTACCTCGTAACCTTCAACCCACTGTCTTCAAGCCATTTCTTCACGAAGAGGGCACGAGCGTACTCACCCTTACCTCCTCCATCCGGGTTTACGGCCTTGATCTGTAGCATATCCACCATGAATCTCGTAAGATCATCACGAGACTGGTCGATCCAACGTATCGCATCAGCTGTGTTTGCCATCGAGTGTCAGCCTAGTCGAATTGAGGTTGGCCTTCGACCAAAAGATAAAGCTTGACTACCGCATCTCAAGTGAGGATCTTTCTGAAACTAGCCGATGGTAACGTTTCTTGACGTCTTGCGGCAAGACCGTTCAAATACCTTGAGGATCAATCTCATTGTCACTAGGCTAGTGCTTAGCTGTGACTGGCCAATTCAACCTAGAGTCTCTCAAGAACGGGCTACTACCTCAAAACTCGGTTCCTGAATCAGAGGAAGAGCCTCCAGTAGCCGCCGTCGCGATAATCATCAACCCGAACGATCGTGGCGGCTCACTACTTTTCATCAAGAGGACTGAGCGGAGGGGGGATCCTTGGTCGGGGCAAATCGCGTTCCCTGGTGGACGCAAATCGCCCACGGACAACGGTCTCGTTGACACAGCGGTCCGAGAGACAGGAGAGGAGGTTGGGATACAACTCAGTGGTCACGAATTACTTGGACACCTTCCAATCGTTACTACGAGGTCTCTGCGAATGCGGGTGTTGCCTTTCGTCTTTCAACTCAAGTCAACCGTTAGTATTTGTGTAGGCGCGGAGGTCGCTGAGGTCTTTTGGGTACCACTTAGCGATCTGGGCAGACTTGAGGTTGAGAGTCGCGAGGTTAGAGTTGACGAAGGTACTCTGTCAGCTGACTCCTATGTCTATCAGGGTCACGTGATATGGGGATTGACTTTCAGAATAATCAACCTGCTCCTGCATAGAGAAGCCCAGAGCAAGTCGTGAAAGCAGGCAGAACTGAAAGCCTGATAAGAACTTCCTGCTCATCCAGGGTTGGGAGCTAACCATGAGCCCAATACCACGCAACTTCGTTGGCTATGGGAAGTCTGGTCCTAAGGTGCGTTGGCCCAAGGGCGCCAGGCTTGCACTAACCTTCGCAATCAACTACGAGGCCGGCGGCGAACGCGCTTTGGGTTTTGGCGATCAAGGCCCTGAAACCTTCGGCGAATTTCCGTCGTATGGGACCCCGCCAAAGCGCGACTTAACAATTGAGTCCATCTTCGAATATGAAACACGCGTCGCAATTTGGCGAATCCTCAGAACCTTTGGCAAGCGTAACGTGAAAACTACGTTCTTCGCAACTGCAAAGACATTGGAAACAAACCGAGAAGCAGCAAAAGAGATAGTTGCCGAGGGGCATGAGATCTGCAGCCACGGCTACAGGTGGATAGAACACTTCACCTTGTCTAGAGAAGAGGAACGCGAGGCTATTCAGAACGCTGTAGCTTCCATTCAGAAGTTAACAGGTCAGAGGCCTGTAGGCTGGTATTGCAGGGAGCCCAGCGAGAACACCATTGAGCTTCTAGCTGAGGAAGGAGGTTTCCTGTACGATTCAGACGTTTACAATGACGACATTCCGTACTACGTGAACGTCAGCGGCAAGAATTTCCTGCTCATCCCATACACACCGGACGTGAATGATTTCCACTACTTTTCGAACCGGTTCAGCAACGCGGAAGAGTTCTATCAGTACCTGAAGGACTCCTTCGACCAGATGTATGAGGAGAGTAGGGAAAACCCTAAGATGATGAACGTTGGTTTGCACGTGAGAATTTCCGGCCGACCAGGCAGGACCGTTGCGGTAGATAGGTTTCTCAGATACGTAAAAGCGAAACCGAAGGTTTGGATCGCCCGCAGAATCGACATCGCCAAGTGGTGGCTGGAGAACTACAGACCATAGGCATTAGTTCAACGTCGCTGTTTGCAATCCGCATTCCAGTCAGAGCTGACGCTGCTGCGTAGCTCATCGCTTGAGTTGTAATTGGAGGCCTTACGTATCTTCGAAACTCCAAACAACGTCTAAAAACTGGAATTAGCGGGTAGAATAATGAGAGGAGCGGCGGAATTAGCCGCCCCCGTGGGAGCCTTAAGCTACCATTTCCTCTTGTCTGACGTTCTTGTCGTGCTCAGTTCCCAACTTCATCTTAACTTTGCGTTTCTTAGCCAACCTCAAACACCTCCACAAATCTTCTAGAAGTAAACTATGTGTGGTCACGGTATTTAACGACGGCTGGAGAAAAAGTAAGAAAGGTATAATGTTCCTAATTTCCACCTGGTAGAGTAGAGTGAGCTGACGTCTTGGTTCAACCCTGCCTCCTGGTAGAATGAGCTGAGTCGGCCGGATGAGGTCCTACCGTGGCAAGAATGCCAACTGAACAGTGGAAGTCTCCGGCGTCATACTTTTTCTACTGAGTGGAACTATTTGGGAGTCTGTCCACAAATTCCACTTAGATTTATCATATTTCAGGGCCGAAGTTATTTTCGAGTCGAGTGTGAATGCTAGGCGACCAGCACAAGGCATTGGACATGCAGTTCAAGTGTGGGTGTTGCGGGTTTGTTTACAAGGAATTCGAGGAAGCAGAAGCGTGTGAATTGAATTGCATTACGCATGCACTTGCATCAGTAGAACTGAAAGAACGCCGATTGCAGCTAGCTAGCAACTAGTCGAGAACGCGGCGCAGTGACTGCCTGATTCGTTTACCTATTGTGGCGTGGCGTTGAGTAAACTACTTTTTCTTCTTTTTCGCGGGAACCTGAACTTCCGCGTTCGCCCAAGCGCGAGGATTGCGCCATGGGTTTCCGTTGTATAGTTCTCGGCCTTGGGTCGTGTCTTTGAAGCCTGAATATCTGAGCCATCCGTAGATTCCCGAGTAGACTAGGTGAGGTGAGACTTTGTCAGGGTTGAATGTGACGCTGGCGACGTTTTGTGCGGGAAGTGTCTTCACTTTGATTTTTCCTTCACTCTTTGCATTTCCCTTGATTTGGAGGCAGGCTTCGGATCGGAGCTTGTTCATCGGTCTCGCTCCACCTGGCTCATCTATGAAATACAACATCCATTTGCCAGTTCGAAGCTTTCTCTGGTTCGCCCACTTCACAAGTTGGCTGAATTCAGATCGCAGCATATTTCTTTTGTACGATCCGACTCGGAGTATAGAGGCTACTTTGTAGGCGGGAACCCGTTTAAGCCGAATATCAACTGTCAACCGCGGTCAGCAAGGTACCTACTCGTAGAGGCTATTAATGTGTACGTAACCTGAGTTTCTTCTCCGTTACTTGAGTTGTTTGTCCGCTAGTTCTTGAAGTAGTTTGGCGTGGCGTTCTTCGTCTGTCATGATCTTGTCGAAAGTTTTCCGAATTGATGTTAGCATTCTTATGTGGTTTTTCGAATCTTCAACGATCCCCGTGAGAGTTGACTTAACCTTCTTGTTTTCGCTTTGGTTTGCCAGTTTTGTGTAGCTGTCTATGATGTCTTGCTCGACCGCAAGCCAGTAACTGATGTTCTCGTCTATCACTCCGTGATAGCCTGACTCAACATCCTTCTCAGCTTTGACGGCTTGGTCGAAGGTTTCTATGTTTTTGATTATTCGTTCTCTTCTTTTTTCACTCATCGGTAATCCCTCATGACATGATCAGGGTAAACCGTCCGAACACTCAGATTAGGATGTTGAGTAAATTCCAGCTTCAGCATGGTGTCTTCCCTGATTCAGGAGATCCTTCCCAGCAGCAACCATGGAATAAATCCCGTCAAGAGACTTAGAAGAATCAGTAGCAGGGGTGAGATTGTTAGCTGCCAGGGGGTTTTGATCTTTTCGCCATTGTCTGAGTGCTGGGAGACTGCGGTTATGATCTTGGAGAAGTATCCCACGGAGAGTGCAATGTTTAGCACCACGATTGCGGCGAGTGCGTAGAATGTGAGCTGGTTGGTTGCGAAGAGCGATTGAATTATGAGTAGTTCGCTCCAAAAAGTTCCGAAAGGCGGGACGCCTATCATACCGAGTGAGGATAACGCGAACATGCTTCCTAGAAGCCTGTTTTGGCCGAACAGCCCCTTTATCCCGCTCAACTCAGACTGTTCGTACCCCTCGCCCTTCTCGCTAGTGAGCATGAAGAAGGAAGATTTAACCAGGCCCTGGTTCCAGATGTGAAACAGAATCGCCACAATTCCGAGAGTCGAGAAGGTTGCGAGCGCAGCTAGCATATACCCGACATGGGCTATGGAACTGTATGACAATAGGCGCCTAACGTTAGTCTGCCCCAACGCGCCCAAATTTCCGATCAGCATCGTAAGTACCGCTATGAGAACAAGCGCGAGCTGAAACGTAACCGTCAGGTTCGGTGAAATTTGAACTTGGGGGATGACGAAGGTTGGATTAATGATTTTGATGAGCGCGTAGACTGCTGTCTCCGTAACGACTCCTGCCAATGTGGCGCTTACAGCTGTTGGAGCCGCAGAATATGCGTCAGGTAGCCAGGTGTGTAGCGGGAATATGGCAGCCTCAACACCCAACCCCGCAAAAAGTAACGCTAAGCCGAATGTGGCTAGTCTCGAGTCGCTCTGAAATATTAGGGGTAGATCCTTAAGTTGAATACTTCCGGTGAGGGAGTAGATTATCGAAATACCGAAGAGCGCGATCAAACTCCCAGCCCCCGCGAGGAACA
>Ga0074046_10004417_pt1 | contig 11501 bp, 9 predicted proteins | sample BogForMeECP23OM3_FD_94441 | JGI IMG/M metagenome (GOLD analysis project Ga0074046, IMG submission 94441) | Bog forest soil microbial communities from Calvert Island, British Columbia, Canada - Bog Forest MetaG ECP23OM3 | ecosystem: Environmental > Terrestrial > Soil > Wetlands ...
ATAACAATGCCCTGCGCGATTACAACTCGGGCAAATATGACTTGGCATCACAGGAATTCGGCGATTACTTAAAGTATTACTCAAATACTGACTTGGCCGGCAATGCACAGTTCTACGTTGCCGACATCGAGTACCGCCAAGGTAACTTCGAAGCGGCGGCGAAGGACTACGACAAGGTGCTTGAACAGTACCCGGGTGGCAGCAAAGCAGCGGCTGCGGAGTTGAAGAAGGGTTATGCCCTATTGGAGCTGGGACAGCGTGACGCCGGCGTTCGGGAGCTGAACAGTCTTATCGCGCGTTATCCTCGCTCAATTGAAGCGTCACAGGCACGTGATCGGCTGCGCCGTTTGGGAGTCACCAGCACTGGCACTGTCCACAAGCCGCCGCGCCAGCAGCCACCGCCTCAGTAGGAAGGCGCACAGAAATTTAAGAACCGGTTGCCGTGGCTGGGTGATCGGTCCTGGGAGCTTTCGGCGTCAATCTGCGAAATACAAACTCCTGCAGGATGTTCACCGCCGCGGATGTCCCAATCCCGATCAGCGCGTTGCTGACCGTTTCACCAAAACCATTGCGATTTGCTTCGGGATAATAGAGATTTGAGATGCCGCCAGCCGCCAGACTGCCAAGAATTCCGGAATAATTCGGCTGCCAGCGACCGTTATCACCCTTCGCCATCACCGACATCGAAATGGCATAAAGAATGCGCGACTTTGTGGTTCCGGTGCCCTTGTAGAAATAGCGCGGATCTTGCCGCAGCATCGAAGGCAGGATAGCGTTGGCGATGTACGTCCCGATGAAAAAGTCGCCATATGCGGCGCCGAAGCGCCGGGCGTAACCCGCCGCGCCTTGTCCGTAGCCGGCAAATGAATTATTCGCCTGTTGTCCTCCCGCGATTACACCAGCGATAACAAATGACGTCGGGTCGATGGCCGACCTCCAAGCCAGCTCGAACTTCTGCTTTGCATTGAGTGGCGCGGCATTAGGGACGTAGCTTGTATAAAAGTTGGGAATCACCCCGAGGAGGCGTTGTTTCTCCTGTTCCTTGATCTGCTCTTCCGCGATCTCCTCCTGCGACAACTTCACGCTCACCTCAGTGACCACAGGAGCCAGTTCGAGCTTGATGGCTGGAACTACGTAGTCCTGGTTGGTGGGCAGGGTGCCGGAGACCCTCTGTGTCTTAAAAGCAGAAACCGCGACACGAAGTTCGAAGGGGCCAGGCGGAACATTACCAAATGAAAAATAGCCGTCTTTTGCAGTTAGGGTTTCTGCGGCCAGCGTAGCCGGTGCGAGGCTGAGCCTGACCTGAGCACCGGAAACCGGGACACCTGTTGCATCAAGGACCGTTCCGCTGATGATTCCGGTGGCCGGAACATCCTGAAGCTGTCCATTCGGAGTCGTGGTTAGATTTGTGGAGGTTTGCCGTTGGCTGCCGGTCGCTGAGACAACGGCTGCCCTGTCCGACTGCGCCAACAAGCGAGGGACCACCAGAAGAAGGCCACAAATCAACCAGGTTAAGCGGAAAGTAACAAAGGAATTCCTCGTATTCTTCTGCGAACTTTGGCCCATCTGTCCCTTTCCCCGATCCAAAGCAACCCCTATAAGCTTTTTGGATATGTTTCGGCAAGTATAGCGTTGTCCACGAGATTCGCAAAAGAGGACTGTTCGTAACTTTTAGCTTACGATACCTCCCTCACCGGTCGCTCCCTGTGCGGGAACACCAGCTGTCATGCCTTGCGCCAGGACCAACTCGCGGGCCTCAGCGCGGATGCGAGGCAAGTGCGTGCCAAACATAACGGCGCCCGCGATGCACGCCACTCCACCTATGGCCACCGTCCACGGAGCGCCCAAATGGTGGGCGATAGCGCCGGCCGACAACGCCCCGAACGGAGCTAGCCCCATGAACATCATCGAGTAAACTGACATGATGCGGCCGCGCAGATGGTCGGGGGTCATAGCCTGAATCAGCGTATTGGACGACGCCATCTGCACCATCATGCTGAAGCCGACAGGCACCAGAAGGACGGTGGACAGCCAGAAGATCTTCGAGAACGAAAAGCAAATGAGACTGGCGCCGAATCCGCCGGCGCAAATCGCGATCAACTTACCCAGTCCCCTCACACCGACCCGAGCCGCGAGACTTGCGGCTCCCAGCAGGGCCCCCACACCGGTCGCACACATGAGAATGCCCAGCCCACGGGCGCCACCATGCAGAATTTGGTCGGCGAACACAGGCATCAGCACCACGTAGGGCATTCCGACAAAACTCACCAGCCCCAGCAGCAGCAGAATCGCTCGGATAGGACCCGTGTTCCGCGCGAACGCGAAGCCTTCGAGAATGTTTTCCAGCGGTGAGCCCTGGTGGGCGAGATTCGCCGCGTGCTCGATCCGCATCAGCAACAAGCCGATAATTACGGCAATGTAGCTAACCGCGTTGGCAAAGAAGCACCAGCCTTCTCCAATTGACGCCACCAGTATCCCGGCAATTGCCGGTCCGATGATGCGAGCGCCGTTGAACATGGAAGAGTTCAACGCGATCGCATTCATCAGGTCTTCCCTGCCCACCATGTCGATGAGGAATGCCTGCCGGGCCGGAATGTCGAACGCGTTGACCACGCCGAGTCCGGCAGCGATCACCATGATCTGCCAAACGTGTACCCGGCCGGTTATCGTCAGCAGCGCCAGTATGGCGGCCAGAACCATGGATGCAATCTGCGTAGCGATCACAACCCGCCGTCGATTGTGCCGGTCAGCAACGATGCCCCCGACGGGCGCCATAATGAAAACCGGAATCTGACTCGCGAATCCCACCGTTCCCAGCAACAAAGCCGAACCGGTAAGGCGATAGACAAGCCACGATTGGGCAACGGTCTGCATCCAGGTGCCAATCAGCGAGATGAGCTGACCGGCAAAGAACAACTGGAAGTTGCGATGCCGCAGAGCGCGGACCGCCAACACCAGCCTGGAACCCTGAGAGGCTGGCCGCGCAAATTCCCGCTTTTCCTCCTCCAAGACAGAGCGTAGACTCTCGGGTTCGGGTCCCTCGAACGGCTCACTCATAACTCTTCTGTTGGCCGCGCCCTCACTTCTCTGCGCGGTACTCGATCACCGTCACCGCACGAAACGGAACCTCCTGCACCACCTTGTACCGGTTCCGTAAACTTGCGTCGATCGCGCGCGACTCCGCATCGTCCCGCTTAGCGCGATAGAGCACCAGCCATACTCGCGCAGCGCCGTCGATCTCCTTCTCCCAATCCGCGTCGGCTGCCTCTACCCTAACGCCGTGCGGGCGTGACGCGCCGCCGACGGGAACCCAATCTCGGTAGTGTTCAGCCGCGAAGTAGCCCACGCCCTGGTAATACAACACGCGGTCCTCAGGACGTGCCTGCGCTATTAAGTAGCCGGTCACGCCCCGCCAGTCTTCCTGCACTCGCTGATAAAAATTGATCGCGCAGACTAGTGACAGGACGCAGACGCTGGCAATACAAGCCCATCGCCACCTGCGGCTGCGGATCTCCTCCGTGCCGATCGATGCCATCAGCACCCATGCGGGCAGACTGATAATCAGGTACCGGTGATAAAAGAGCGGCCTGACAATCGACACCAGCAGAGCGATGATGGCAGGAGTGAAAAGACAACTGACGACCAAGGCATATCGCCAACAGCGCAGGTCACGGCCGCGTTCGCGCCAAAGTAGCTTAAGTCTGCGCAGAAACAAAGCCAGCAGCAAGAGTTCGAGCAGCAGCAGCATGGCTCCCGCTGTCTTACCTCCGGCCGCCGCCAGATAGACGCCAAGATGATAAAGCTCCAGCCACGAAGGTTCTTGCATCCAGGCAAGGTGTCCGATGTCTTGTATGCGGATCATCCACAGCACTGGAATAGTCGCCACGGCGACAATACAAGCCGCCAGCGTCAACTGCTTCCAGGGCCGCTTGCCCGGCGGCAGGGCGACCAGCGACACTGCCTGCGCAGCCGGAACCAACATCCCGAAGTAGTGGCAGTATAGGGTCAGCCCAGCCACGGCCCCATAAGCACAAGCCAGCGCAAACGTGGGTCTCTCGACTAGGCGAACGAACAGGTAGGTTGAAGCGGCTACACCGAGGACCAGCAGGCTGTAGCCGCGCGCTTCCTGCGATGCGGCGATGGCACAGGCGTTGAGCGCGAAGAACAGCGCGGCTAGTCGTGCCGTGTTCTCTCCGAACAGACGGTTCGCCAAGGCGAATATGACCGGGATAGACGCGGCGCCAATGACCGCCGACAACGCCCGGACGCTGGCTTCACTAGTTCCAAAGCGTAGCCACGAACGCAGCAGCACGTAATACAAAGCCATGTTGCCTTCGGAATGCCACAGCACGGACCAGAAGTTATGATTAGGCAACCGCGCAGTCCAGACGCTGGAAATCTCATCCAGCCAGAAACTCTTTCGGCCGAGCGCTAACAGCCGCAAACTCGCTCCCAAAGCGACGATAGACCATAGCCATACCCAAGTCAGGCGAACGCGAAGTGTTTCTCTTTCCGGGCGCTCTTTCACCTCTACTGGCCCCACGACCTTCGTGCTGGGAGACATAGGTCGAATATAGCAGTCGCTATGCCACCCACCAGCGTTGCGCCGACCGGTCTGGCGCCAGCGTACTCGCCGGTCAACCACTGGCCGATTTGTTAATGCCACATTACAGCCTGATACTCTTTACTTGAATTGGGATGCCTACATTCGCCGCAGTTGACATCGGCTCGAACTCGGTTCGCCTGAAGATCGCAAAGACTGCGCGCGGCCGTTTGCAGACGCTCCACGAAGACCGGGAGGTCACGCGCCTGGGTGAGAGCGTCTTCGCCAATCGGATGCTCGACCCGCAGGCGATGTCGACCACCATGCAGGTGTTGCAGCGCTTTCATCGTGCGGCCCAGGAGCACGCTGTCGACCGGGTTCGCGTTGTGGCGACCAGTGCGCTGCGCGACGCCAACAACAGCCGTGCACTTGTCGATTGGGTACGCACTGCTACCGGCTGGAGGGTTGAGGTCATCTCCGGATTGGAGGAGGGCCGGCTCATCCATCTCGGCATCCTTTCCCACGCTCACATCGCGCACAGCCGGGCGTTGCTTATTGATCTTGGCGGCGGCAGTTGTGAGCTGACGCTCTCCAACGATGGGCACATTGAGGACATGGTCAGCCTGCCCATCGGGGCCGTGCGCCTTACCCAGACGTTCGTGCACCACGATCCTCCGAAGAAGAAAGAACTGGAGCAGATGCGTGGCATCATCCAGCGCGAAATTTCGCGAACTCGAAAACGCATCACGCACGCACGCCTGCAAATCAGTATCGCAACTTCCGGAACACCGGCCGCACTCGCAAGTCTGCACGCCTCAAAGAACAACGACAGCAAGCCACTGACTGTCCCCCAGGCCGCTGTGGTGAAGTGGATGACGGAATTGAGCCGGCGCAACCTGGCGCAACGCAGCGCGCTGCCCGGAATTGGACCGCGACGTGCGGAAATCATTGTCGCCGGCTCCATGGTCTTTGCCGAACTCATGCGATTGTGCAATCTTCCCAGCTTCCGTTACCTGCCGCTGGGTTTGCGTGACGGCCTGCTGGCGCAGATGATGGCCGACTACAACGGCAGCACCGTCATGCGCGAGCGGGTGGAATCCGAGCGCCACGACGCCTTGATCGCCCAAGCCAAGCATTACGGTGCCGACCTGGGGTTCGCGCAGCGCATCCGGGACCTCGTCATGCAATTGTTTCGGCGCCTGCAATCGATACATCAGTTGCCACCCCAGTATGCTGCTTGGCTGGAGGCCGCGGCCATGCTGCACGAGGTTGGCGCGTATATCAATCGCTCGGGACGGCGCCGTCACACCTATTACGTCATAGCCCACTCGGAAATCTTCGGATACACGCCGCTGCAGCGCCGTATCATTGCCGCCATTGCGCGTTATGTGGGCAAGTCGCTGCCCTCGGACAACGACCGCATCATTCGCCTGCTGCCGTCTGCCGACCGGTCCAACGTACCGAAAGCCGTCGCTCTTTTGCGTCTGGCGCGCGCCCTCGATCAGGGGCGACGCGCTGCGATCGGCGAGTTGCAGGTGAAGATCCATCAGGACGGTCGCGTTCGTCTGATGTTGAAGCCGCACTCGCCGGAACCCATCGAGCTCGAGTTGTGGGCTATCGAACAAGAAAGAGCCTACTTCGAAACCGTCTTTGGCCGGGAACTGCTTGCGGAAGCCTGCTGAATCGCACGCACTACCTTCGGCGTCAGGCACCACTTCAATATCGCCGGCTGACGATCGATCCTCTCAATCTTCGCCAACGCGCCCTTCTTGAAGTCGATGAACTCGGACGAATCGCTCCCTGCCAGTATCTGGATGAGGAATTCGGTCATGCTGGGATTGTGGCCGACCAACAGGATCGCCTTCTTCTTCTTGGCATAGCGCGCCAGCAAGTTTTCGAACTGCTCGTAGCTCGCTTCCGGGCGTAGCGCATCGTCGGCGACAATTTTGTCTTTGTGCCCGAGTTCGGCAGCTGCGATTGTTGCAGTCTGCATGGCGCGGGTCAGCGGGCTGGAGATGATGGCATCAAACTTGAGATCGAGTCCCGCAAGCGCGCGTCCTACATCGTGGGATTGCTGCTCACCCGTCTTGTCGATGGGCCGTTTGTCGTCGTTGCTGCCCGGGCTGTACTGCCCTGCACTGGCGTGACGCAAGAAGTATATGTCCATATTGCGAGCTCCCCTAATTCGCCTTTGCGGCCGCCTTCTGTGCAATCCACAGATTGATCTGCTCCTCTAATACGTCCAGCGGTAAAGCTCCCGAATCGACCACCTGGTCGTTGAACTCGCGAATATCGAACTGGCTGCCAAGTTGTTGCTGGGCGCGTGCGCGCAGCTCCAGAATCTTCAATTGGCCCATCTTGTATGAGAGAGCCTGTGCCGGCCACGCGATATACCGGTTGGTCTCCGACTGCACATTCGGCTCGTCAATCGCCGAGTGGTCGTGGAAGTACTGCACCACCTGCTCTCGCGTCCAGTGCTTGTAGTGCAGACCGGTGTCAACTACCAGCCGAATCGCGCGCAGCATCTCATCTTCCAGGCGACCGAAATCGCTGTAGGGATCCTGATAGAAGCCAACCTCCTTGCCCAGCCGTTCCGAATACAGCGCCCACCCCTCACCGTAGGCGCCGTACCACCCATGCTGGCGGAATGCAGGCAGGTCCTTGACCTCCTGTGCGATTGTGCCCTGCAAGTGATGCCCCGGCACACCCTCGTGGTAAGCCGTCGATTCAATACTAATCACCATGCGCTTCTTCGGCTCACTGGTATTCACTTCCACGTGTCCGGGACGCGAGCCGTCCGGCGTGCCGGACACGTATTGCGCTCCGGGAGCGTCCTTCTCGCGAAATGGTTCCACCGGAATCACGATCAGGTCCGCCTTCGGCAGCCGTCCGAAGAGCTTCGGCAACTCGGGCTTCATCTGCGCCAGGTACTTGCGATAGAGATCGAGAATCTGCTCCCGCGACTGCGCGTACAGCTTGGGATTCGCTTTCACCGATTCACGGAACGACTTCAGGTCCTTAAACCCAAGACGATTGGCAATTTCCAACTGCTGCTTCTCAATCTCCGCAACCTGCTGCAATCCGATCTGGTGGATTTGCCCCGCCGTTTTGTCGGTGGTTGTGGAGTGCCTCACTTCATACGCGTAAATGGCGTCGCCATTGGGCAACGACCAGACACCCACCTCCGTCCTTCCCTTGGGAACATATTCTTCCTTCACGAACGTGGCGAACTTCGCATACGCGGGCAGAACGCCGTCTTTAATGGCGGCCAGACCGGTGGTCTTCAGGCGGCTCTTGTCAGCCTCGGAGAAGCCCGCCGGAAAACGGCTGAGGGGTTGCGCGTATGGGGTCTGGTCGGGCGCCAGCGTGGCAATTCCGTTGGTCTGCTCCACCACCTTCTCCAGCAGGAACTTGGGGGGCATCAGGCCGTTGGCCATGCCCTTGCGCATGTTGGCGGTCTCTTCATCGAAGATGCGAGGTAACTGCTTCAGGCGCGCGATGTAGTCGTCATAGTCCTTGACCGTCTCGAATGAGAGCACCGTCACCATCTGCGGCGCGTCAATGTGGATGCCATCCATCTGGTTGACGGGCATCTGCCACAGTTTCAAGTCGGTCGCCTCAATGTCTTCTTTGAGCGAACGGATCTCCAATTCGCGATTGAGCACATCCTGATGCGGCAAGCCAGTCACATCAATGGCCTCGAAGCGCTTGAGAAATTCCTTCTCCTTGGCCTGCTGTTCCAGGATGGTCTTCTCGGAAGCGCTGCCCATCTGGTCGTTATAGCGCTTGTCGCCGATGATGGAGGCAAACATCGGGTTCTGTTGCAGGTGCCATTCCCAGAGGTCATTAATTAGCACATTCAACTGCAGACGGCGGGTTTCGACATCAGTGGATACGGCGATCATCTGAACAGCATAGAACAAGCTAACAAGCAACGCGATGGAACGCACATCAACTCCTAACTAAACCGAATCGGCAGCAAAGTTCCAAGAATAACCCATCCGGGCACCGATAGAACTGGGCCCTTCTCAAAAAAGCAAGAAATAAAATCTCTGTTTTCAATATTTTGCGAGGATGCTCGGCAAGTTGTTGATTTGTTGAGGCTTGCCTGCAAAATATTCTGCAATAAGGAGTTAGTGGATGAAAGCTCACCACAGAGGCACAGAGATCACAGAGAAAACTCCGTAGAAAGAAAATCTCCGTGTCCTCTGTGTCCCTTATGTCTCTGTGGTGAACGATCTTCGACGAAGGAGCAGTAGATTGGCCCGGACTTGCCGCGATTTGCCGCCATCTGCGCTGCTTCCGGCGGCCAGCAGTCGATCGCCAACCTGCAAATCCTGGGCCTGAATCGGTGTCGCTTGCTTCAGGTCCGTCTGCCCGGGCGCCATGCGAAGCAACCGGGTGGACGATTGAAGCAGCACTGTGATCTCGGAGCCAGAATCCGTCGCCAGCGTGACGGTGTTGCCGGAAATCGACTTAATGGTGCTAACGGTTTTGACCTTTGAGGTTGACGGCGCAGGCTGCTGGCTTGCTTCGGTTTGTGCCGCGACACGGCTGGGCCCGGCAACAACCAGCATCGCGACAAAGGCGATCGTTAACGTCCTGAACAGAGCGGTGATTCTTCGGTTTGGCATCTTGACCGGCACTCGCACCCAATACCAGACTAAACACTGTGCTGGTAACTTTGCTGTTAAGAAAGCATAAGTTTTGTAAACGGCCAGTAAACTTTCCTCAATAAGGCTGCCAGAGTTTCATTGCTTTCCGGCGGCCATTGCGCTACCATCCTGACGCCCGAAACAGCGGGCCAACTCAGGGTACTTTCTGCTGTTTATTCACTGTCAAGGAGAACACATAATGAAGCGCATACTCGCAGCTTTTGCGACGGTAATGTTTCTGTTACCGCTGATCGTCCAGGCCCAGGCCCCACAAATGCCAAAACCGGCTCCGGAGCTAAAGAATCTCGATTACTTCAACGGTACCTGGAAGATGGACGGCGAGACGAAGGCGAGCCCTTACGGGCCGGGCGGAAAGGTCACCTTGACCGAGCATAACGAATGGATGCCCGGCGGCTTCTTTCTCGTGACCCACTCCGATTACAGAGGTCCGATGGGCGAAAGCAAGGGACTGGCCATCATGGGGTACAAAACCGACGACAAGGTGTATACCTATCATGAGTTCGACAGTACCGGAGAGGCGTTTTCGGCAACCGGCACCCTTCAGGGAGACACCTGGACCTGGAACTCGGAAGAGAAGATGGGCGGAAGGGTCATGAAAGGGCGCTACACAGTCAAGGTCCTTTCTCCCACCTCGTACAACTTCAAGTACGAGATGGCGCCCGACACCGGAGAGTGGAACACAATCATGGACGGCAAGGCGACTAAGGAAAAGTAAAGATCTAACGGAGAAGCAACCATCAAAGCGGCGGCGCCGTCATTCGCGGCTCTGTCGCTTTTGCAGTCTTTGCCGCGAATTCTATCTTCCTGCGACCACGGCATTCTCCACCGGCTGCACCAGTTGCTCGGGATTGGCGAAGTTGGCTTGTGCGACGCGGATTTGCTGCTTGAAGTCGTCCACCATGCCCTCATGCAGGCGAACTTCGGTGGGCTTCTTGGCGATCGACATCTTGTCAATCTTGTCCTGCAGGCGCAGCAGTCCGTAGAAGAGGTTCTCCGGCCGCGGAGGACAGCCGACAATATAGACATCCACGGGAACGATGCGGTCCACGCCTTGCAGCACTGCATAGGTATTGAACGGGCCACCCACCGACGAGCAGGCGCCCATCGAGATGCACCACTTAGGGTCGGGCATCTGGTCCCAGATGCGCTTTACGACCGGGGCCATCTTCAGCGTGACCGTGCCGGCCACGATCATCAGGTCGCTTTGGCGCGGGCTGGGGCGAAACACCTCCGAGCCGAAGCGCGCGATGTCGAAGCGCGAGGTGGAAGCGGCGATCATCTCGATCGCGCAGCACGCCAGGCCAAACGTCATGGGCCAAATCGCGGACTTCCGCGCCCAGTTGAAGACGTAATCAACCGTGGTGACCAGAAAGTTTTTCTCGAAGCGGTTATCAATCCAACCCATGCGATGCCTTCTCCCTATCTCAGCTCCACATCCTGCACGTTGTCATCCCGACCGAGGACTTCAGTCCGAGTGGAGGGACCTGCTGTTACTCCTCTATCTTCGCCGATCGATGCACCACCGGGCTGTGACGAGCATCACAGCTGCCGTTGTTGTGAGTCTAGGCCCCATATCCCTCGCGTTCAAGCCCTTTCCGGATTATCGAGCGTCGAGTCCCCAACACGCTGACACGCAAAGGCGTAGAAGCTGACGCCCATCTTGGAGCGGACTGTCGCAAAGGAACGAAATTGTCGGCCCCGGCGGCCTCCCCGCCAAATGCGACAAAAATTTACAAGAAATAGCTTGCCTTCCCGGCGAGTGAGGTACAGAATGGCAGCTACTACCGGGGCCGTATTTGGAATTCCCTGGGGTAAGCCAGCCTCTACCACGTTGCGACAGTTGCGCTATGCAAGCCGCATACAGTGCACCGCGTCGTTATCACTAAAGAAGAAGTCAAGGAGAATGGGAAAAGCCATGAGAAAACAGAGAATTATCGGATGGTCCATGTTCGCCGTGGCCGTCTTCGTATTATGCGGCTTACCGTTAGTCGCGCAGGATAACAACACAGTCATTCAACATGCAAGGAATTTTGCGATATCGCCGCCGCTGCGCGATTTGGCCAAGCTGCCGCAACCGCCGCAGTACGGCTTTCACGAAGCCCTCCCGGTACGCCATGTTCCACTGCCTGATTTCGGCAAGGCGGTAGATCCGGTGGAGCAGAGCAGCGCCCCCGCGGGATCGAATTACACCATCGGCTTGAATTTCCTGGGAGTCGGCCACGGCTTCCCCAACTACAGCGTTCCTGACGCGCCTCCCGATACCAACATGGCGGTCGGCGACA
>Ga0074046_10004418_pt1 | contig 11499 bp, 13 predicted proteins | sample BogForMeECP23OM3_FD_94441 | JGI IMG/M metagenome (GOLD analysis project Ga0074046, IMG submission 94441) | Bog forest soil microbial communities from Calvert Island, British Columbia, Canada - Bog Forest MetaG ECP23OM3 | ecosystem: Environmental > Terrestrial > Soil > Wetlands ...
GCCTCGCCCAAGCCGGTCTGCTTCCGGCGGTAACGATGGTGCCCTGGGTACGACGCCGACAAGAGGAAAGTGCTAGAACCCCTCCTAGTCGCTACCGACATGAACGAAGTGTCGTTCACTTAGCCAACGGCAACAGAAACCGTCGGTTTCTCCTATCTCCTAATCAGCCGTCTGCACTCGATCTTCCCCGTCAACGAAAGCTCGGAAATGAAATCGCTTGAGAAAATTGGGAAAAGGCCTCATCTATCCACACCAGCGAAGTCGGCGCTCCGCCGAACTATTCCTTAGAGATCGAGGCGCGGCTCGGACAGTCATAGTCTCCGGGCTATGTTCATAAAATCGTCGATTTTGCGGACCGTGGTCGGCATTGGTGAGGGCAAGATCATGTTCGATAAGGGCGAGATTGTTCGCAACGGCGCCGGTCTGCATATCGACCAGGGAACAGCTGTCACCATTCACGCGAGTCAGGCCAAGACTGTCGACCAAGTGATTGTCAGCGTGCCGGTTCGGGCGTTCAGCCAGGCGAACGAGGCACAATTTTATGTCTCGATGTCTCGCGCTCGTTTCGCGATGCACGTCTTTACTGATAGCAAGGTAGCTCTGCGGGATGCCATCACCCGGCCGAGCAAGCGGCTTTCTTGTTGGGAGATCGTCGACGCTACCGAGAAGCACAGAACTTTTAAGGCCGAGGTGGATAGGCAGCGGGCGAATGAACAGATGGAACAACAAGAGAAAGCTTATGAGCGATAATATGATACGTATGCCGGCACGGTCACTGAAGGAACAATTCTCAAGAGGCTCAGAAGCGTGGAAAGAGCAGTCGGATCCGATCTTTCGGTTTTGGGCAGAGGGAGACTGCTGGGGTTTCCCGTTTTTTAGTCTCACCGCCAGCCGGTATTTCGGCGACAAAGAAACACTGTGTCTCTATTGGCCGCTTGGGACCGTCGTCATCACAGGTCCGAAGGTGCTGGATTTCCACGCTGGGTTTTGTGCGCACCGGGCAACATGTCTCAAGGCCGATGGAAAAGACATAACGGACCTCAAGCTGATACTTAACAGTGATCCCAAAGCGGAGACGTGATAAAAGTGGCGACTCTTTCTCCGATGCTTCACGCCTCCACGATTATCTTCGCCCGTGGCAGTGCTCTACCCTGTGAAGTCGTCCAGTCTCCCAAATTCTCAACAACTGTACTTGCATCGCCAGAGCTGATGACAACTCCGCGATGCACTCGGGCGACAACAGAGGATGGCGGCACCCAGTAATTAAGAGTATTACAACTTTCTTTACCCGCGCTAACTCGTTGGGGCACAGCGCGCTCTTCAAAGCGCGCTGGAGTGCCAAAGAAACAATCAGCCACAATCGCGCGTCGTACGGTTAGCAGCAGTGGCTCCTTTTTTCGAATGACGGCAATCCGAGATCCCTGCAGTGTTGGCGTTGCTAAACGGGTGTTGGCCATTCCGATCAAGCGGACCGATAAACGGCTGCTCGGTTACCTCACGCGACATGAAATGGACGCTCTGCTCAGCACGCATGAGCTGAGTCAGTGGGCTGGACGACGCGATCACGCCTTGCTACTGACGCTCTACAACACCGGTGCCCATGTGTCGGAGATGACGGGCCTTCGAAAGACTTAAGTTCACTTTGGAACCAAGACCTTTGTGCAGTTCAAGGAGAAGGAACCAAAGGAGCAAGCGGTTCCTCTGTGGTCCTCGACAAGCCGCACTCTGCGAACATGGTTTGAGAAACTGCATTCCGACCCACGATCACGCATCGACAGAATTCCCAATGCTCGCGGCATGGCCTTGAGCCGAGACGGCGTTGACTACATTCTTCAGCATGCTGTTGAACGAAGTGTGACGGTCTCCCCAAGTCTTGCTAACAAACGTGTCACTCCGCATCTGATTCGACACTATCTACCCTTCCGGACTATGTCGCGCAATGTCCGGGGGCTTTGCACGACGCGATCTGAAATTTCCGATCCAAATGCGCAGAGTCTCTCCGTTACAAGATATAGTCCGGAAGAGTAGATAGTGCACTATGTCTTGAGAGACATAGTCGACACACAAGTGGAATCCATCTTCTCCAGGCGGGAGTTTACATTACAGTTATAACATTGTGGCTCGGTCGCGAGAGCAGTCAGACAACGAAGCAATTCGTCATCTGTCCGAAATCGTTTTCCTAAGCTCGCTTTGATAATGCCAAGTCACCGCCACTCAAACACTCAAACCCACTCCACGTGCACGTTCGCCGACTCTGCTCGGCATTACGATAAACTCGACAGGGAACGTAATCCCGAGCTCGGGATTACGTTCCATTGCTACGGGCAGCCCAGCATCTGAAGATTTCGAAAAGCCCAGAGCCTGGAATTGGCCCTATAGCAGTTGCTTCTTGTATTGCTCCAGCGCGTGCAAAGGCCCCTCTTCTTCCTGCAGTTCCGGCACGAGGACCTTTGAAAAAACTACCCAAGATTCTTTGTGTACGATCGTTTCACCGGCGGAAAGTCGCTTCAGCGGACCGAAGGTCTCGAGCTCAAGAAGTTCTGAATTGGTAAAAGCCTCAAAGTTCGAACCGAGGTCAGGGTAGGTTTCTCCTGCGATAAAGGGAACGCTTTTCATGAACAGATGGTCGCCCAGGACGTAAGCCGCCCACCCTTCGGTATGGCGCAGCCCAAACTTGATCGGCGGCCGATTAGCTTGGCGGAGCCAGATGAGCCGCCGTCCGATGCGCAACCGTTCGTCGGTAAGGTCCGTAAACGGCCAGGCGATGATGACTCGGTTTGGAACGTAATCCTGCGGGTGCGTGCCGGACGGCGGCTGAGGAATCACCGCATAACCGGCGGGCGCCATCACCGAAACCGCCCAAGGGGCAAGTTCAAGGGCCGCACCGCTTTGGTTAGCGATCCGATGCTCGACCGTGACTTTTGGGCCGGTCCTTTCCAAAGTGATGACCATCTCCCGGCGAATCTTCGCCGGGTTCTCAATCAGGTGTGAAACCCGAACCGTGAACTCATCGTCGATCGCGTGTTCCACCCGCGAATTGTCGGGCGCGTACGTGAGCCCGTCTTTTTTGCTGAAGTCCTCCGGGGCAATCCATAGCCGGTGCCCACCACGAATCCTCCACGCTTCTTCGTTCGACTTGCCCGCCTCCTCATCAACCAACTTAAAAACGCTTTGACCCTCCAGCGGCCGGTAGGAAATGACGCGCGGTCCCACCTCCAAGGTAATGATGACTTCGACAGAGTCGTTAAAGAGTTTCAGGTTCTTTTCCCAACCGGCAAAGGATGTATATTTGACTGCCATGGGGTGAGTTAAGACAGGGGTTTGGTTGATGGGGAATTAAGCTAGCCAGGGTTAGTTCAATCGCTAGGAGCCTGCATTTTTGCCCAGACGGCCCCCGCCTTTGGCGCTCTGAACCGCCGCGGCGATAGACGCCATGCCTTCCACACCGTCCTCAAGGGTGGGGAAATCAAGTCCTTCCGGCGTCGGTTGGCCGTTGACCTCCGCCCGGATCGCCCGAGCCGTTTCCCGGTACACGGGCGCAAACGCTTCGATGAAGGATTCGGGGTGACCGGATGGTAAGCGCTTGATGCGCTTCGCCGCGCCGCTTAAGTAGGCGTTCCCACTCCGAAAGACCTGCCGAGGGGCGTCCGGGTATTTGACGACCAAATCGTTTGGGTCTTCTTGGTACCATTCCAGGGACGCTTTGCCGTACGCCCGAATCATAAGGTTATTCTCTTCTCCAGCCGAAACGTGGGACGCACACAGACCCCACGTGCCCCGCCTTTTAGGTGAGTTAGTTAGGATACCTTGACCGCCTTGCTTCGGAATCGGCTCACTGTTTCCGGTTGCGCGACTCTGCAAGTGATAGGCGGCAGGCCGCGCACTAACAATTCCACGTCGGCTAGCACCATCCGGCCGATTTCATAAAACGCTTCCTGAATGCCGCCGGATCGATGGGCAGAAAGCACAACGTTTGGCAGGTCACGAATCGGATGGTCTTTTGCGAAGGGTTCTTCTGGAAACACGTCAGTTGCCACCTTGAGGCGGCCCGAGCCGGCCGCTGCAGTCAGGGCTTCAAAATCGACCACGCCGGCGCGACTCATTAGCACAAAGACGCCGCCCGGCCGGATCAATGCTAATTCCCGCTCGCCTAAGAAGCCCTGGTTTTCCGATGTCACACTGGCAAACACAAAGACTGCATCCGAAGTGGACAGCACCTCCTCCAAGCTGGCGGGCGTGCAGTCGTTTTGCAGGAGTTCCCGTTCTGGCAACCAGGGGTCGTAGACTTTCACCGGACATCGGAAGGGGCGAACCATAGGTCGGAAGGCACGAGCCAGATCGCCAAAGCCGATGATGCCCACCCGACAACCCGTAAACAGAAATGAATCCTTGTTGCTTAGGAAGCCATACTCCTCGTTCCTGTCGCGAAAGGCGCGATCGTTTTTGCTTATCCCGCGCGCCAGGTCCATGCCAAGCGCCAGGGACGTTTCAGCCACTGCGACGGCGAAAGCTGGACTGGCGATCAGCACGCGAATACGGCGTGAGAAACAATAATCGTAATCGATGTTGGGCAAAACATTGCCTTCGACGTTAAAGATGGCCCGCAGCTTGCAGGCCCGTTCGAGCCGCTCTCGCGGCAAATCGGTTTGACCAATAAGAATTTCGGCTTCAGGCAAGGCCTTTTCAAGCATGTCAACGGGCATGGGACCCGCGTCGAAGACCGTCAAGTCCGCGATCGTGGACAATCGGTGATGGGCCTGCGCATCGAAGATCAGGTCCATGGTGCGGGGCTGGGGATCGATGAGGATTTTGGATTTACTCATGAGAAAATGGAATATGGAAACGTTGTCACCATTTGGTGTGGAAACGCCGACAACACCGGACATTGGGGCGTTAAGGCAACGTTGCTACAATCAAAGCGGGGGGTGCGATCTCAATATAGATGGTGTGTCCTGTCAAACGAAAAAATTTGTTTGAATTTGGACAGGCTGCCAGGGACAGCCCTCCTTGTCGTTCTCCGAATATGCCGGTCGACGCCCCGTCCGTAGCTGAGGCCTACTTTATTGCGCGCTACCTCCTGGCCCTTTCTTCAAGACAACTACAGGAGCCAACTTTTGCCGGAGGCTAGCGTTTGTGGGCGGGACCGGTAGAACGCCTCAGCACGACCGGGTCGGCAGAATCTCGGATGCCGGCGTCATTCGGGGGTCAAGGATCCGGCTTAGGAGACGCTGCGTCGCGCGTTCCGCCATTAGGTCGTAGGGCTGAGCCACCGTGGTCAGTTCCGGATAGATATAAGCGGCCAAGAAACGTCGTCGAAGCCGGTCACGGACAAGTCGTCTGGGATGTGCAAACCTGCGCGCAGTGCCCCATTCAACACGCCTACAGCCAACAACTCGTTCTCGGCCATGATCACCGTAGGGGGATGGGCACGTTTCAAGAGCTTTCGGCCGGCGGCGACAGCCATCTCAAAACCCGGCTTTTCAATGACAACCTCCAGTTTCCCGTCAAACTCAAGTCCAGCCTGGACGATTCCCTCTTGGGCTCCCCTATAATTGTCCGCCAGCACCCGATCGACTTCCACCTGCGGTAGGTCACGGTCTACCACAACCATTGGAATCTTTGCATCCAGCAACCTTTTTGCGTCCGGTTCGCTCGTTCCCGTAGAGAGCAGAATAACGCCATCGACCCGCTGACTTAACAACATGTCAATGTAGGCGGATTCCTTGTCCGGATCGTCTTCCGAGCTGCACAAAAAGATGCGATACCCGTGGACAAACAGGTGTTTTTCGGCTGCGATGGCAATGGCGGCGAAGAACGGGTGGGCCAGTTGCAGCACAAGCACGCCCACCGATCGCGTTGAGCTCGTCCTCAAGCCACGATCGCACTGGGTTGGTAGCACAGCTTTTTCACCGCCTTGAGGACGTTTTCGCGCACGCTCGACGCGACGTACCCGCTTTGGTTGACCACTCGGGAAACTGTGGGAATGGACACTTTCGCGCGAGCGGCACCTCGCTTCATACTTGCCATCGGCCGCAATATTACAGTTTATTTGTACGTTCGAAAGAAATTGCACGCGTGTCGGAACCTCTATGAGTCAAAGACTATTTACTTTTTTAGAGAGTTTCCGAGGTCGCAAAACTCCCTTATTTCCTGAAACTGTTGACTTTTCAAAGGGGGCGCTGCATCGACTGGGCAGAACAGGCTTCAGCAGTCGCTGCTTTAATTCTGGGCCATCAACGGGGCCAAAAATTTACCAGCAGCGGGACCACCGATGCGGTCAGTAAGCCGTTTAATGCGATAGCTAAGCCGGTAGCTGAGAACCGTCAGCGTGACTCCGAAAAGTGGTGTCGACGTAATCTGCGTCCAAACGTTATGCATCATTTGGGTAATGTTCATGACAGAGTCCCCTGCATTTTGTTTTCATTCAGGAGAGGTCTTGCGCCGCCGGAATCCTGGTTGCGCGAGGAAAACCGGCGCATCACATAGGCGGTCGCCAGAACAGATAAAAGTGTCGAGCCCACCAACCCGACAAGAATTGGGAACCATTCTGCGCCGATGAGGCTCAAATTGGCGATCAGGCCCACCCCGGCGGGGACGAAGAGTAGGCCCAGATATTTAAGGAGTACCCCCGCGGTCGAAACCAAAGTTTGCGGGAGTGCCGAGGGTTTCCGCAAAAGGAACAATGCTAAAAAGCACACGCCTATCACCGCCCCGGAGAGCAGGAGTGAAAAAATACGGCGGAGGATCTCTCCGCCGATTTCACAGCCCAGTAGGATTGAAAACGCATTCAGCATTTTGCGGCTTCCGCCACGGATGATGCATGCGTGTGGACTAATCTTTCATATCGCGCTTCATTTTCGACTCCATGGTTTCAACCCCTTTGTCAACAGATATCCCGCCAGTGAGAATCTGATTCGTTGTTTGGAAAAAATCCGTAGACACTCTGTTGTAATTAGCGCCCGTCGCAGTCGAAGGACGCGCTACTGCATTCTTGAAAACGGGCAGTGAGCTCGAAAACCATGGCTCGGCAGCCAACACCTCCTTGTCTTCATACAAAGCCGGTCGTGTCGGCAGCCGTGAAAGCTTTATAGCGTTCTCTTTTTGCGTTTCGGATGAAACCATGTACTTAATAAGCTTGACGGCCGCATCTTTATTCTTCGAATACGCCGAAAGCATTAACTGCCATCCTCCGAGGGTTGCGGCATGGCTAGCACTCGGGCCGTCCCCTTGTGGCAGATAGGTTACGTCAACGTGACCTTTCACCGGGCTCCCCTCAGAGTTAGCAAGCGCGTATACATATGGCCAATTGCGCAAAAACGCCGCATGACCTTCCTGAAAGGCATTCCGACTCTGTTCTTCCTGATAAGTAGTTACTCCTGTTGGGGAAATAGTTCCGACCCAGCCCTTTACCATTTCCAGAACGGATTTCGTTTGCGGATTGTTTATCGAAACTTTTCCATCTGATTCTACGATGTGTCCTGCTCCGCTGCTCGCGAGCCATTCGAGCCCATTGCACGTCAGTCCCTCATATGCGGAACCCTGGAATAGAAAGCCGTAAAAATCTTTGGCGCCGCCATTACGCTCACCGTCCTGAATTTTTTGGGCCATTTGCGTGAGTTCGCTCCAGGTGTTGGGCGGATTCTTGAATCCGTACTTTTCCAGCAAGTCTGTTCGATAATAAAGCAGCCCTGCGTCAGTAAAAAAGGGAATGGCGACAAGCTTGCCTTTAACGGTGTTATTCTCGATGATGCGCGGAAAGAACTCACCTGTCTCGTTAGGAGTGAAATATTGAGAGAGAATCAACCGCGTGGGCCGCAGCGATGGCGGGCCAGATGACGTCGATCAGGTAAATGTCCACATCTTCAGTGTGCGCCGCCCAATCCTGCTGCCACAACATCAGTGTTTCTGTTGTAGACAGCGGACGACCAAAGTAACGAACCGGAATTCCGGTCTCTTTGGACCATTGCTCTACCTTGCTTTTCATCCAGCGTCCAGCGTCTCCTTGATCGGCGTCGCCAGCAAACGTGATCGTCTGACTCCGCACCACGCCAGGTGTAAATACAGACGTTAATAATAGGATTGAGACTGCCATCAAAGCACGTCCAACTCCGGTTTTTGGCCCGGATTTCGCGGGACCTTCATCTATAATGTGTCGCTTGATCATATCTTGGGGTTTAACTCACTGCTTTACTTGGATGCGTCTTTTCCGGATACAGAACTCCTGGCAAATTTAGGAGGGGGAACGTGGCGCAATAAAAACTGACTAGAATCGCTTTTGGGAAAGTGCTTCAACGAAGCCGATTAGCTGTGCCAGAGTGGGACTCTTCGCTTCACGGACATAATAGCCGCTGGTCGCTACGCCGAGCTGTATATTAGCGTCCAGATCACCGCCCAGAAGGAGCCCTAGGCAAAACCCGGCGTTGAAGTGGTCGCCGGCTCCGGTGCTGATCTGAGGATTGTCGGTATATGGCGCCTCGACACATGCGGTGGAGTTCAAATCGTTACCCACCGCGTTCCGAGACCAGTGAATGACTACAGCATCGATCCCGAGCCGCTCCCGGAGCCGATTTGAATAAGTAAGCACCTCCTGGGGTGCGTTTGAAGGCACCGTCAACCCAGCCGCCCGAGCAATGAAAGCGCTTTCGCCCAAGTTAAAACCGAGATAAACTTGAAACTTCTCTGCCAATCTTGGCAGCATTTCAACGAAGCGCAAAATGTCTTCCTCGGACCTTTTAGAAGGATCGGCAGTGTCAATGAAAAAGGGTTTGCGTGGGCCGGACAAAGCGTCGCCAATCTGATGAAGAAACTCGTTCATCATTTCTGTCATCGAAAACACAATGCCCCAATTTACGAACGCGATCAGTCCAGCATGCCTAACTAAGTCGGATAGTCGATCAATCGACATTTGCTGGAGAACGGATTGCCAGGAGATTTCGCTGACGGATTGCTGTTTACCGCAAATTAACTTGCCATCCGTGAACTCAATCGCGTCCGAGTAACCTGGTTCGGCGATAGAGAACGTCTGTACGTTCTTTGCAAACTCATCAAATACCGGATGAAGTTTAGGCAAACCAAGGCAACCGATGTAACTCACCGGGATATCAAAGTGAGCCAGAGCATACGCGAGAATGGGGCCATTGCCTCCTATCTTCGTCAGGCGCGGCACCATCTCGATATTCATGTTGCGGCCGGAGGCCGCAAGAATTCTTTCGGAAAACGCCTTGAGCGTGGCCAGCCTTGAGTATTCGGTCGACGAGCGACGCTCTGAAACTGCATGCAGAATCGTATCAACGAAACCGTCGAAACCGGCCACGACTGGCGGGTATTGGCCATGCTTCGCGGCGCTCAAGAGCTTGAGAGACGAATCCCACGATTGTTGAGTTGCATTGGGGGGCGTGTTTGTTGTTTTCATGCACCTGCCTATGAGCTGGCTTCTTCCAGCTTAATTTCGTGATCTTTACAAATGCGCCTCAAGTCTTCGTTGGCGGAATCCGTCACAATGATATCGACATCTCGCGGCTGACAAACTCTGGCAAAATCAACGAAGCCCACCTTGCTACGGTCCATTGGAACAATGACTTTCTGTGTGCGCTTAATGATTGCGGCTTTAAGCTGTGCTTCGTTATAATCCGCTACGGTAAGCGCCTCATCTGTGATCCCACTGACTCCAATGAATGCAGTGGAAATTGCAAATTGATTGACGATCTCCAACGCAAGCGGTCCAGAAATGCCGCCGCTCTTTCGGCGCAATTGGCCTCCGAGCAGAATGTGGGTTATTGCACCGGCGTCCGCTAAACACTCGGAGATGCTCGGCGAGTTCGTGAGCACTGTTAGTTGCAAGCCCCGTGTTGCTAAATGCTGCGCGATGTGATGCGTCGTTGTCCCGCAATCCAGGTAAATCGCCTCACCCTCTTCAATGAAATCGCAGCATGCCAGGCCGATCGCTTGCTTGGCTTCAACGTTTTGCACAAATCGGGTCATGATATCTCTTTCCGCTGGCGCGCGTGTGCTGAGCGCTCCGCCATGGGTCCGCTTCACCAACCCTTGCCGCGCCAAGATGTTAAGATCTTTTCGCAACGTGGGTTGGCTCACTTCGAAGACCGAAGCCAATTCATCCAAATGGATCCTCCCGCGACTTGTGACGAGAGCCGCGATTTTCTCTTGTCTCTCTGCGGCAAAAATGGCCGGGGGAGAATCTTTGGGGTCTTTGGGCATAAACGGGGCGAGGAAAACTGCTCCAGGCGGGACGAATATCTAAATCGAAAGAAAATATATGTCAATCAAGAAAAAGCGGCGGTATTCGATATTGCGATATCGTGGCGTTTCAAAACTAAACGAATGTAATCGATATAATTCAAACACACCGCCTAAGATGCTTAAAATCAGGGTATTATGAGAAGAGTAAACCAAGTGAAACTCTTTTTATCTGGTCGGGAAAGAGGACTTCATGACTCTATTTTGGTGATCATCCGGAAGACACGTCAGCTATTAACGAAATAAATAGCATATAAAACGTAACAAAAGATTGCTTTATTTTTTGGTTTACTTCACCATAATTTGAAAGTGCATGAAAAAGACCCCCGACCCAGTTAGAATTGGTGTCCTTGGCTGTGGGATGATCTCCCAGGCCGCCCATTTCGGGAGCTGCCAGAGAGCGCGGAATGCCCGTCTCTACGCCATCTGTGATGCCGCCGACGACTTGCGAAGCCGGATGGCGCAAGTTTGGGAACCCGAGGTAGCCTATGGCAAGTACGAGGAGATGCTGGCCGATCCAAAGGTTGAAGCGGTGATCATCGGAATCGCCGATCAATTCCATGTTTCTGCCGCGGCTCGAGCAATTGAAGCCGGCAAGCACGTGCTGGTCGAAAAGCCGCTAGGAGTCAGTGTGGAAGAAGGCCTCGACTTGCTGAAAGTAAGGCAGGCGGCTCCCAACCTAGTCTTTCGAGTTGGCTCCATGAAACGATTTGATCCCGGCGTAGCGTTTGCGCGTCGCTTCATTGACCAGGAGATGGGAACCCGACTTGCGATCAAAGCCTGGTATTGCGACTCGACTTCGCGATATGTGGAGACCGCAAATGTACAGCCATTGATCGTCCAGAGCGCCAAAGCGAAGCGGCCTCAAGGCAATCCAAAAGCTAACCGGGAGTCCTACTTGTTGGGGCATGGGAGTCACCTGGTTGATACTGCACGGTTTTTGGGCGGCGAGATCACCAGCGTTAACGCCAAATTGGTGCAGAAGTATGATGCGTACTGCTGGTTCGTGGCGACAGATTTTGCGGATGGTAGCGTTGGCCATCTGGACCTCACCTTATCCGTGCGGATGGGATGGCACGAAGGATTTCAAATTTACGGCGAGTTTGGCAGCGTCATAGGCAAGCTCTTTAATCCATGGTATCTATGCTCCGCCGAGGTGGAATACTTTTCACTCAAAGATGGTCAATTCAAGCGGGTCCTTGGGGAGGACGCCCATTTCTATCGATTGCAAGTTGAGTCATTCGC
>Ga0074046_10004420_pt1 | contig 11493 bp, 10 predicted proteins | sample BogForMeECP23OM3_FD_94441 | JGI IMG/M metagenome (GOLD analysis project Ga0074046, IMG submission 94441) | Bog forest soil microbial communities from Calvert Island, British Columbia, Canada - Bog Forest MetaG ECP23OM3 | ecosystem: Environmental > Terrestrial > Soil > Wetlands ...
CGCTCAGGAAAATCGTCGCAAAAGAGAAATTTGATTTCTATACGATCCAGTCGTTCCCGGGACTGGCCAACGACTATGCCGCAACTTGTTTCGCCCAAAGCATGATGCTGGAAGATGGCTATGGAACTTCCACCCTCGGCGACTTCAACACTGCACTCACCGTCTGGCTGCTGACCAAGCTGAGCAAAGAGCGCGTCTACTACGGCGATCTGCAGCATCTGGATAAGAAGAAGAAGGAAATCAAGATCATCGGGGACGGAGCCTGTCCGCCGTCGCTCGCTTGCAAGCTAGGCCCGGCAGGTTTCTCCGAACATGGCATCCCCACGGAAGGTGAGGCTGGGGGCATGTCCGTCAAACTCATCTGCAAAGTGGGCGAAGGCGTGATCGCGCGTGTTGGCCGCGTGAATGGCGAATTCCAGATGGTGATTACTCGCGCCAGCATCTTCGAGCCGCCGAAGGAACAAATCCTGCAGCGTCTGGATGAGTGTGGTATCCCCTTCTGGCCCCATGGATTCGTAACGGTTCATTGCGACGTCGAAAGGATGCTCGAGAGCTGGACCAACGAATACGCGTGCCTGGGATATGGCAGCGATTTGTATCCCGCGTTGGTTGATTTCTGCGAACTGACCGGCATTAAGCCGGTGCTGCCCTGAACGGCTTGACATGCAACTTTGAGCAGAGGTGAACGATGGCTGCGACGATGGCAACCGCAGCCGTCGTTACCTCTCCCACGGCGGGGGAACCTTAACCGAGGTCATCCCCGCCGCCGTGGCTGCCTGAATGCCCATATCGGTGTCTTCAAAAACGAGACAGTCTTTCGGGGCCACTCCGAGTTTGGCGGCTGCCAGCAGAAAGGCTTCCGGGTCAGGTTTGCTCTTCTTGTAGTCTCCGGCACAGACCAGTGTGTCGAATCGATCGAGCAGGTTCAGCGAAGCAAGCGACGCCGTCACCGAATCCCTGGTGCTTCCCGAAACGACAGCAAATGGAATCCGTCCCTGCTGGCCCTCGATCTGCTCCAAAACTTCAGGAATAGCCTTGAGCTGCGGAAGGAGTTCGAAATAGAGACTTTCCTTGCGATGGGCAACAATCTCCACGGGCATACTCAGCCCGTATTTTTGATTGAGCGTGGATACGATCTCAGCGATGGGCATGCCGCCCCAGGAATAGAAAAGCTCCTCATCGAATTCGCAATTCCATTCTCCCAGCGCCTTCTTCCAGGCAATGTAGTGGAGCGGCATCGAATCGGCGATGGTGCCGTCGCAGTCGAATAAATACGCTTTAAATGAGCCCTGCGGTAATTGCAGTTTCTTGCCGAGGGGAAATTTCCTGTTCATCATTATTAGGGACTCAACTGTCAGTATAGTTGACAAAATCAGGCGTCTCTGACGATGTCGAATGCAGGTTGCCGCACAGCACCCGTTGGAAGCCATGCGGCGGGTGTGCGATACTGAGGCGGCAGGGAACAGGGCAACTGGCAGCAAAACCAGCACCGGTGGTTTGCAGCGCTCTGAGCCAAGGACGGCTGGTCCACAGTGGGTTGCTCTCCCGCAGGTATTGATTTCCTCAGCCGGGATGGCGGAACTGGCAGACGCAGCGGACTCAAAATCCTACAAGTTACTAAGATTAATAGTCTATCTCGCTGAAATAAATAAACTTATTGACAACTGTCCAAGGTGGGCGTAGCTTACACATCTATTACACATTTTCGAGTTCTCGCGCCGCTTCAAACGAGGAACGAAGATGCCGGAACAACACACCATTCTTGGCGGCAAGGTTCACGTCTACAAGCGTCCAAACAGCAGCCTGTGGCAGTGCTCAAGCTATTTCGCGGGCAAAAATCGCCGGACCAGCACCAAAGAAGAGAGCCTCTCTAAGGCTAAGGAAATCGCGGAGGACTGGTACCTACAACTTCGCGGAAAACTCCGCGCTGGCGAGATCAAGAACGAAAAGACCTTTCGCGAGGTGTCTGAGCACTATCTATCCGATTAGAGCAAAGAGGACTAAGAGGGTCGCAGTGTAGATCCTCTCCAATTTCTGCTTTCTTATTCGGTTCTCGTCTCGCAGCTGTTTTCGTTCGGCATCGGTTTGGGTCGGCCTGCTCTTTTCTCGCAGCAACGCAAAACCTGAGTTCACAAGTATCAGCAGGGCTACGGAAACGGAGACGGTTGCTTCGGTCAAAGAATAGTTCCAGCGGACGATGCTAAATGCCCATCCAGCGAAATAAGCGACTCCCACCGCAAGGACTGCAATCAAACCACGCTCTAGGGCATACATTCCTTGAAATTGCTCGGCGTAGCTGGCGGCCTTTTCGCGTATCAGAACTTGCCGAGCAAGAAGAAAGGCATTGTTGCGCACTGAGTCGAATTCTCCTCCGCTGTTCTGGATGTGGATGTCGAGCCCGAATTGTGCATTCACCTCTGAAGCAATCTTCGCCTGCACTTCCGCTGGGAGTTCCCTGCTACCTGGATCGAGCACGGTTTCAGAGGGGTAGCGATCTTTCCCGGCTCCACTCTTGGCCTCACGTGACGGGATTGCATTGGTTGCGACAGCTTGCGTTAAGTGCCCCAGGACGTAGGCAAAAGCCAAGGCTACGATCGCGGAGCCCCAATCTTTAGCAGGCCAGATGTGCTGAACAAGGCCAAATGGCATCCAGAGGATCGCGAGTAGCGCCAGACCTGGAACGAAGTAGCCGTAGATATCGTAGAAGTTGAACTTCTCGATCACGCAATCACGCTTTCCGTTGGAGCATGGGAACGCATTTCAAACAAAAGCCGCTCTACCACTTGCTGCACACGTTCAGCATTCTCAGCTGTGACCAATACGGACGCTACCCGTTGATGGCCGCCTCCACCAAAGCCTTCGAGGATGTTTCCCAACGACACACTCTCGAAGGCCCTCCAAGGATTCCTCATTGCAGTGACTCTGGCGCCGGAGGGAGAACGCACTATGCCAATGGAATAGCGGGCATCCGGAAAAAAATAATAAGGAGCGTATCGACTTATGATCTCATCATCGTTTGTTCGAATGTCAAAGATAGCAATCTCACCATCGTGGAGCGCCACATGTTTCTCAACTTGCCTTAGGCCGGCAGTCGTTCGGCGCTGCACCTCGTCATACCTGGTGCGCACGGCCGCAAGTTGTGCTACATCGTGCAAGTCACCAGTACGCAAGTGCCTGAGGAGTAGGCGGGCATAGTCGGCCCCGTTCCGCAGCATGAGACTACGATTGATTCGCAGTGCCGGCGCGTCCCCCAAGATTGCTTCGAGAACAGATGAATAGCTTGCGGAATCAATTTTGTCGGCCCAAGAAACCATCTCTTCGTAACGAGCGGCGTCCGGTATGGACGAGCGCAAACGGTTCCATAACAGACCTGCGCAAGAGTTGGCTTGATCATCAAGGAAGAGCCATCGCTGAGCCTGGCGGCGCGCAAAGTCTGCTCTGGCTTCCTTTGTAAGGAAGGTTGTCAGGTGATGATCGGCCCAAAACGAGGCTTGCGGATGGTAAAGGAAGTCGACGATCGCACAAGGGGCGTTGAGTTCAGTCGCAATCCACTTGTCTCGGATCTCGTAGTTGACGGGGCAAAATCGCACAATTCTCCAGTTCTCCGTGCGTTCGAGGAAATCCCACGCTAAAACGGCCGAAACAAGCCCATCGAAGCAAGGGTAGTGAAAGTAGAGACTGGCGCTCTTGGTATGTCTCCCGGAGGAAGGGGGTCGTTTCAGCATGAGGTTTCTCAGATGGAGAATATTATGATCGTTTGGCTCCAGGGGCAATGCAGTTTTTTCTTGATCGTTTCGGAAAGGGATCGGCCATTCTTGGCTCACTACGTGTACGGTCTGTGGAAAAAGAGTCCTAATTCGACCGTATTCAAAGAATAAACTCCTTGTGTTTTCATGGTATCGCTATGGAGGCTGGTCCACAACCTTCGAAATGCCAACTAGCGCCCAGCAGAGCCGTTTTCGTTGGGGTCCGAGGTTGCGGTATTGACCGCCAACGGACGCCGTGGTGGTGGTGCCGTTTCGCGTCCTCAGTCTATTGCGCTGGCAGCACCACTACCGACGCCGTCGTTGAGTTGCGGCTTCGCATTCGATACACTCAGATTGGGCTTGTCTCTTATGCAGCGGCTGCGTCTAAACGCGATGCGGGATTTCCTTGTTTCTTCGATGTACGAAGGCGCTCGGGCACGTGTGCTGGAGGAATTTCTGAGGTGTAATGCCCAAGTGTACGTCTTCGCCGGCGCAATACGGGATGCTATTGCGTCACATTACGAAGGACTGGGTGACGGTATCCCTCGGGATTTCGATATCGGCGTTTCGAATGTCAAACGTGAGGTTTTTGACTCGATCCTTTCTGAGTGCGGCGTTCAGAACCGCCATCGGGGATACGTTCTTCATGACGGCATTCAGACAAGATGGGATGTCTGGCGCCTGGAGGAGACGATAGGATTGCGCAAGACGAACACCGTTTGCTGCGTAGAAAATGTGCTGAGGAGTTTCAACCTCAGTTGTAATGCGATTGCATTGGAAATCAGGAGCGGTCTGTTTATAGACGCTGGGGCGATTGAGGCGATCCGCCGACAGCGTCTCAGCTTCGTCCGGAATGCAATCGTCCACAGCGAAACGACGTTCGCGGCGAAGGCATTGCTAGTCCAGTTGCGGTTTGGATATTGCACAGACGAATCTGTGCAACTCTTCATTGGCAAACATCTTGAGTTTCGGACGCTTGTGTACGAATCCAAGAAAGTGTTTCCTGGGTTTGTCGCGCTTGAACTCAGCCCGACGATTCCGCCAACTGACCTCTGTGGGCGGCCATATTCAGAGGCTATTTCTGCTGTTGATTGCCGAGGAACTTGAAGGCTGACCGCGTTCACTTATCATAACCGCTTTGAACTCACAATTCTGCCAGGAATCTCATCAAGGCGGGATTGTTGCGCCATCGTTGCTTACCTCGGCGCGGACTCAATTTGTTGAGCTGAGCACGGAAGCGTTCTGGACTGAGAGTCAGATAACGGTCGCTTGATCCCAGTCCATGTCGTCCCATGTACACAGAAAGAGCCGGGAGCATCCGGTTTAGGTCCGCGCCGTGCTTAATCCATCCGTCTATCCGGTGAACTGCAAATGTATGTCTGAGATCATGTAAACGAGGACGGCAGGCTACACCGTCCCGGCGCGTAACGCCCGACACTTCTCGAAGGCGTCGAAATGTGGTCTCCACAGCATATTCGGTGAGAGCCTCCCCATTCCTGTTAAGGAACAAGAACGGGGCTTTCGCGGTGTCTTTCGGGTAATTCGTCGCATGGTATCTGCGCAACACGCTGTATAGGTCCGAGCAAATCGGAATGGTTCTCGAACGGTACGGTCGCGAGTTGCGGATTGTTATTGTCCGTCTCCTGAAATCCAAATCGTCACGCCGCAATGTGAGGGCATCACTCAACAGTGCACCTGTCCCATAGAGAAACAGGATGAGCACCCGCACGGTGCGAATATCGATCTTGCAATTCGAGTTCTTCTGGCCGATCCGAATCATCGACAACAGACGATGGATCTCAGCGCGAGAGTAGATGTACGGCAGAAATGGAGATTCGACAGGCGGCCTTCGTAATGGCAACGGCAAGGCGCAAATTGCATTTCGTGCCAACCAAAAAAGGAAGAAGCTACGGAGATATTTGTATTTGTTTTGCCATGTGGCTTCTGACGTTGCCGGCCCATCGAGAAAGGCTGCCACTTGGCGCTCCCTTATCGTGTCCAGCGATATATCCCCAGTGTAGCGGCAGAAGGCGTTCAGTGTTTGAATGCCGTTCGGGTAAACGGCCCCATAAGTTCTTCTTCCCTCAACATAGGCGTCGACCCCTTCGAGCAATTTCATAGAACACCAGCCATGCTGAACGAAGCCACTTTACGGAGACTCCTGGTGTCTAATCTTGCATAAATACTCACTGTCTTAAGGTTCCGGTGACCTAGAAAATCGGCAATCTCTCGAAGCGATGTTCCTTTCTTTAGCAAACGGGTTGCGCAGGCATGACGGAGGGAGTGAGGGCCGAGTTGCTCTGGTCTGATCCCCAATGCTGACATTCTTGTGCTGACGAGCTGGTGCATTGGGCCGGGGCGAATTCGTCCGTGCGGGACTGGCGCGGTAACGAAAACATAATCGGTTGCCGACCGCGGTCGACCGCGTTGCAGGTAACGGATGATCGCCTCCCCGACTTCATACTGGATTGGAAACTGCTGAATTCCGCCGCGCTTTGCGCGGTGCACGGTGAACGTCTCACCGTACCAGTCAAAATCACTAAATCGGAGCTGCGCTACCTCACTGCTTCGTAGACCGTAAATAGCAAATAGAAGGAGAATGGCTTTGGCGCGGAGGTCACTGGGAGAAGATCCGCTGGCAGATGCTATGAGTCTTCTCACCTCCGTCCACTTTGGCCCTTTTGGCCGATTGTCAGATCTACGATTTTTCGGACTTTGAATGCCCAGTGCTATGCCCGGAGCACACCACCCTCGAAGCTCGGCATAGCTGAAGAAACTCCGCAATGTCTGGGAGTTCGAGGCGATAGTACTTACTGACCACCCCTCACGCCGCTTACTCGCGAAGAATTCGTCAATGTGGCGCAACGAAACCGAGTTGAGACTCTGGTATTGATCGCCAAACCACCTCAGAAACTTGAGTGTTCTATAGCAAAGAGCGTCAAGAGTGGGCGAGGATAGCCCTCGAATCCGCATCGCCTCAGCAAACTCTTCAATTAGGGGCTGAAAAGGATTTGGAGGCAGAGTAGGCAGCTGGCCGTGAAATCGCAACCAACTTTGAGCAGTGCGAACGAACATGAAAGGTGCGCCTGGCCGTCTCAGTTTCTTTCGCAGCGGGCCCTCATATGCTGCCCACTCCCGCCCGGCCGCTTCAATCTCGTTCAGTTCGACTTTGCGGAGCGAAGTCATTTTTAGGAGGCGGACTATGTGAATCAGGTACGCCGCGGTAGATCGTACAACGATTCGGCTGACGCCCCGTTTGAGCATCGTTGCGAGGTATTGCTCCCGCTCTCGAAGCAACGGAGCGGCTTCGTGTCGAGCGTGCACACTTGGCCATAACGATATTTCGTCGAAGAGATTCATCCGTCGGCCTTTCTCTGGGCGACGGTATCTTACGCCGCGGTTACAGAAGATGTCTGTCTGGCCGATGCTTATTGCCATTGGCCTTCGATACGTAACGGAAATCACATGCGAACTACACCGGAGTCTTGCTCTGGAGGGCGATTGCGTGTCTGCGTACGACTGCTCGCCACTTCGGGTGCACGGCGTCTTTGTGGTTGAGTTTGGGAAACGCTGCTTCGCAGCGGCTGGAGAATGACACGTCACCCCGGAACGGGCGCTGCGTGCGAACGTCGGGTTGCCATGCGCGAACTCGCTGAAAAGACAGTGGTTAAGTGGAAGTCTCCGTTTCCCCTCTTGCCCTCTGACAACTGTAGGTTCGCGCGCGCGAACTTGTTGATTTTTGGGCATAACCGAGCTACTCTCGGCCTCTAATCTAGGTAGGAAACCCTAATGGTAAAACCGCCGCTGCGTACAAAGTCCATCGGATTCAAAGTGAGCGAAGAAGAGCACCGCCAACTCGAAACGGTGGCGCAGAGGAGCAGGCAGACGCTCGGCGAGTGGTGTCGCAAGGTGGTAATGGAGAACGCCAGCGGCCAGGGGACGAACCCTCCAGGGGCTAGTGCCGAGGCGCAGGCGCTCATGGCGGAGTTAGTGGCGCTGCGGGCGGTCCTGCTGAATGTGCTGTTCAAGCAGGCGAACGGGCAAACCCTGACAACAGAGGAGATGCAACGGCTGATCGACAGGGCCGACTCGGACAAGCTGACGAAGGCAAGGGAACGGCTGAAACAGGCCGAGGTCGGTCCAGGAGAAAAATCTTGAAATATTTTTGATCGTTTTTCCGGTTTCCGGGTTCCATAAGCAGGGAGAGCTTCGATGATAAGCCAGGTGTTGGGTCGCGGAGAGTCACGGCCTTGGGCGACGAAGTGGCCGGTGTCGAGTCTCGGGGCTTTACTGCTTGCGGTCGTGGCGGGGATAGGAATCTTCACGTACCGCAACGTCGAGACGTGGACGCCGTTGCAGCAATGGTACTGGGTCGAATATCTGAACACGAAAAGCTTCCCGACGGCGCGCGGCGACTACCGGCTGCTGGCGAAGGTGGACAGCCACGGGAAGCAGCAGATGGCGGTCGATGCCGACGTGGTGCCCGGTCCGCAGCAGGGATGGCCCCCGTTTCCGTTTGCGCTTACGCCACAGGCGCGGCAGGCGGGAGCCGTCGCGCTGAAGGTGGACACGGTGCATTACGGCAGCGCGCAGATGAAGCAGATGCTCGCCGAGTGGATTTACGACGGCCAGTCGCCCGACGACCTGATCCGGCCCGCGTGGATGGGAGCGCTCGGGGTGTTCGTGCTCGGCTTGTTCATGGCGATCCCGCGCGACCGTGCGCGGATGCGGATGCTGGATCACGGGCGACGGCTTAAGGGTCCGCAGATGGTCACGGTGAAGGAATTTAACCAGTGGAGCGGCGGGAACGGCATCCGCTTTGCGACGACGAAGCGAGGACAAACGCTGTCGATTCCGCGCGCGTTCGAGTCGAGCCATGTGATGATCATGGGCGACACGGGCGCTGGAAAAAGCATCCTGCAGCGGCGGGTGCTCATGCAGATTGCCGAGCGCAATGAATCGGCCATCGTGTACGATCCGGCGCTCGAATATACGCCGCAGTTTTTTAATCCCGCGCGCGGGGATCTGATCCTGAATCCCCTAGACGTGCGCTGCCCGTACTGGTCGCCGAGCGACGAAGTGCTGCACGAAGCGGAGGCGCTGACACTGGCCACGTCGCTGTTCCCGGACAAGCCGCACGAGAATACTTTTTTCGTGGAAGGCCCGCGAAAAATCTTTGCCCATCTCCTGACGCTGAAACCGACGCCCGAGGAACTGGTGTGGTGGATGGGGCACGAGGAGGAACTGGATCGGCTCTTGAAAGGCACGGAGCTGGCGGCGTTCATCTATCGTGGCGCAGGCCCGCAGCGCGGCGGTGTGCTGGGCGCGCTCAACATGGTGGCCGACAGTCTGAAACTCTTGCCGAAGGAGAGCGAGACGAAGCAGCGCTGGACGACCGAGGAATGGGCGCGGCAAAAAAGCGGCTGGTTGTTTCTGACTTCGATTCCGCGCTTCCGCGAGCGGCTGTTGCCGCTCATGAGCTTGTGGCTGGACACGCTGGTGCTGCGCTTGATGAACCAGGGCGATCCGGCGATGCGTCACGCGTGGTTCGTGCTGGACGAACTGGCGAGCTTGCAAAAGCTGCCGCAGCTGCATACGGCGCTGACCGAAAACCGCAAATCGGGAAATCCGGTCGTGATCGGTTTCCAGGGCCGCAGCCAGCTTGAGTTGATTTACGGGCACCAAGCGGAAACAATGCTCTCGCAGCCCGCGACAAAAATCTTCTTGCACACGAGCGAGCCGCGCGCGGCGAAGTGGATCTCGGACACGATCGGCGAAGTGGAAATAGAGCGGATGAAGGAGACGGTGAATACCGGGCGGTTCTCCCGCAGCGCGAGATCGAGGAGCTATCACGCGGACCGCCGCGTCGAGCCGCTGGTGCTGCCATCGGAGATCAGCGGCCTTCCGCGTTTGAATGCGCTGCTCAAGGTGGACAATTTGGTGGTGCCGTTCAGCTTTCCATATCTCGCGCCGGTGAAGACGCAACCCGGCTTCATCCCGCGCGAGACTACATCACGGGCGGTCGATATCGAGAAGCGGCCGCCCCAACCGAGCGCGCCCCCCGCGCAAGAAATCAGGCCACGCGAGCCGGAGAAAGACATCGCCGCTGGGCAGGAACCGTACTTTCAGTGAGTGAATCATGCTGACCATATCGAAACCGCTGAGTGCAGGCCAGGCGCAGGCGTATCACAAAGAAGAGTTCGCCAACGCGCAGGAGAATTACTATTCCGAAGGCGACCGCATACGCGGCGAGTGGCACGGCAAGCTGGCCGAGGAGTGGGGACTGCGAGGTGAAGTGCAGGAGGAGCACTTCGCCCGTCTCGCCAACGGACAACATCCGATCAGCGGGGAGCAGATGGTGCGATATCAGGCCGCGCGCGAATACACGAACGAGCACGGCGAAACGGTGAGCACGATGGAGCACCGCGCGGGCTGGGATGCCACGTTCTCCGCGCCCAAGAGCGTGAGCTTAACCGCGCTCGTTGGCGGTGATGAGCACGTGCGCGAGGCACACCGCGAGAGCGTGAAGGTTGCGCTTAATGAACTCGAAAAGTATGTCCAGGCGCGGATCGGCGGGAACCATCCGGCAGAGGCGACGGGCAAATGGGTTGCGGCCAGCTTCGAGCACGACAGCGCACGGCCCGTGGACGGCTACGCGGCGCCGCAACTGCACACGCATGTCGTGTTCTTCAACCTGACAGAAACAGAAAAGGGCGAGACGCGTGCCTTGCAACCGCGCGAGCTTTACCGAAGCCAGCAGTACGCGACGGCGATCTATCGCTCGGAGCTGGCGCTACGCTTGAAGGATGACGGTTACGAGATCGAGACGGGCAAAAGCGGGCAGCCGGAGATCGTAGGTTACACGCGGGAATATCTGCAGGCGTCGAGTCCGCGCAGTCAGCAAATCCAGGAACATCTCGCCGAGCAGGGTGTGAGAGGCGCAGGCGCGGCACAGATCGCCGCGCACCAAACACGCGATGACAAACTACCGGCGATCACGCACGAAGAGATGCAGCAGAAGCACCGGGAAATGGCCGCGCAGTTCGGCCAGCAGCCGGAGCGGGTAGTGCGTGAGGCACAGGCCCGCCAAGTGGAACAACAAAGCCCGGAGCAGAAACACCAGAGCATCGAATCGGCTCTGACTTACTCACGAGAGAAAAATCTGGAGCGCCACGCGGTGACCGATGAACGCGAACTCATGCGCGATGCGCTGAAACGTTCGATGGGCGAGGCCAGCTTCGCCGAGGTGCGAAGCCGGTTTGAAAAGCATATCGAATCGGGTGAACTGATCGAAGTGGAAAAGCGAAGCCCATGGCGCGCGTTCACCACGAGTGAAATGATCGGCTATGAGCGGGACACAATCGCAGCAATGCGCGCTGGACAAAACCAGCACGAGCCGCTGGTAAGTTCCGAAGCGTGGCGTGAGGTGGAAGAAAAGCACGCGCATCTGAGCACAAGCCAACGCACAGCTGTTGAGCAAATCGTGTCAAGCCAGGACAAGATCATGGGGCTTGAGGGTGTGGCGGGCGCGGGGAAAACCACTTCTTTGGCAGCGGTTCGTGAAGCCGCCGAGCGTGAGGGCTACGAAGTGCGCGGGCTCGCGCCCACATCGCGTGCGGCGCATAAGCTCGCAGAATCGGGCATCGAATCGCAGACGTTGCAGCGGCATCTCCGCTGTGAGGAGCAGATTGATAGCGGACAGAAACGGCTTTACGTTCTCGACGAATCGAGTCTGGCTGGCACGAGA
>Ga0074046_10004422_pt1 | contig 11492 bp, 8 predicted proteins | sample BogForMeECP23OM3_FD_94441 | JGI IMG/M metagenome (GOLD analysis project Ga0074046, IMG submission 94441) | Bog forest soil microbial communities from Calvert Island, British Columbia, Canada - Bog Forest MetaG ECP23OM3 | ecosystem: Environmental > Terrestrial > Soil > Wetlands ...
CTAAGAGACAAGCGGCCTGACGACAGTCCTCATTTCATCCGGCCCGCAGGTTTTACCTGCACCAAAAATTTTCACCTCCCCGGAAATCGCCCCCATCATGCAAGAAATGAAACTTCAAGACCTTAAAGTGAAGTCTCCAACGGAGCTTCTCAGCGTCGCCGAAGAGTTTGCAGTCGAGAATGCGAGCGCCCTGCGAAAGCAGGAGCTGATGTTCGCCATTCTGAAGCAGCTCGCCGCACGGGAAATCGAAATTACTGGAAACGGCGTTGTCGAGGTGCTCCAGGACGGCTTTGGCTTCCTGCGTTCACCAGATTCAAACTACCTTCCGGGACCGGACGACATCTATGTAAGCCCGAGCCAGATCCGCCGGTTTGGGTTAAGAACCGGCGATACCGTGGAGGGGCAGATCCGGGGACCGAAAGATGGCGAGCGGTATTTCGCGCTTTTGAAGGTCAACAAGATCAACTTCGACGATCCTGAAAAGGTTCGCCACAAGGTACACTTCGACAATCTGACGCCGCTTTATCCCAACTCCTGGTTGAAGATGGAGACCGACCGTTCGGATTCGAAGGATTTGAGTCCGCGCGTCATTGACATCGTCGCTCCGCTCGGCAAGGGCCAGCGCGGTCTGATCGTCGCACCGCCCCGCACAGGCAAGACGGTTCTTCTCCAGAATATTGCGCATTCGATCACGGCCAATCACCCGGAATGCTATCTTATCGTCCTCCTGATCGATGAGCGGCCTGAAGAGGTGACGGACATGCAGCGCTCCGTGCGCGGCGAGGTCATCAGCTCGACCTTCGACGAGCCTGCCTCTCGGCACGTGCAGGTTGCCGAAATGGTCATCGAGAAGGCCAAACGGCTCGTGGAGCATAAACTCGATGTCGTGATCCTGCTCGATTCGATCACGCGCCTCGGCCGAGCCTACAACACCGTGGTGCCATCGTCCGGCAAGGTGCTGACCGGCGGTGTCGACGCCAACGCTCTCCAACGTCCGAAGCGGTTCTTCGGCGCGGCCCGCAACATCGAGGAAGGCGGATCGCTCACCATCATCGCGACTGCGCTCGTCGAAACCGGCAGCCGCATGGACGAGGTGATTTTCGAAGAGTTCAAAGGGACAGGTAACTCCGAACTCGTTCTCGACCGCAAGGTGGCCGACAAGCGCGTCTTCCCCGCAATGGATATTGCCAAGTCTGGCACGCGTAAGGAGGAGCTTCTCGTCCCGCAGGCTCAACTGCGCAAGATGTATGTCCTGCGCCGCATCCTCAACCCGATGGGGCCGATGGATGGCATCGAGTTCCTGCTCGACAAGCTTCGCCAGACGAAGGCGAACAACGACTTCTTCGATTCCATGAATACCTAGTTTTTGCGGCGCGACGCCTCCTGAGCTTGCGGCCCGGCCGGGTGCGGGCGCAGCGACAGAAGGGGCTGGCCGAACTCGAGTGGCTGTCATGATGACAGCATGGCATTTCGGGATTGCTGACCGGATCGCGCCGTCAGCCCTTTTCGCTCTTCCGAAACGGAAGCCGGCAGCACTCGACAAGACGCAACAGTTCGGCTTGCCGGGATGTGTTGGTTTTCTGGAATATTTTCCTCAGGTGGCTCTTCACCGTGGAAAGCGCGATGTTCAATAGGGCAGCAGCCTCCGCTGGTCCTTGCGTATCGACGAGAGCTTTCAGAATTCGCGTTTCCGCCTTGCTGAGTCCGTAAGCCTCAGCAAGGCCATCGATGCCATGGTGGTTTGCCTGGCCGCCTTGCATAATGAAAAGCGCGATTATCGGTTCTGCGCCATCCCGCGTTAGCGGGCGCAAGTCTGCAACTGCCCCTGGCCGGTCAGCCGACGGTTGGGCGAGGCAAACCTCATAATGGCAAGCTTCTTCGCTTTGTTGGCGTGAGCTTACGATTTCTATTGCCTGTTTCAGCGCGGCGCTCACACCGCGGTCTTTTCCCTGCAGGCACCCGTCCAAAAGACGAATTGGCCAACCCGCTTCGAGCATGGTGCTCGCCGCTCGATTAGCGAAGAGAATCCGTCCGCTGCCTGAAAGAATGAGAACCGCTACGCTCAGCTGGTCAAACGCGACGCACAAGGTTTCAAAAACAGCCTCAGACATAAATGCGCCTCTGCGCGGCAGGCTTCCCTGACGCCAACCATTTTATCTATCCAAATAATCAACCTGAAGAGCAGCGGGAGTGGTGTCGTTGGCAAAACGCACTGCATTCCGGCAATATTCGCAGGTGGATTGTTGGAGATCTGAATTATAAATTTATATTACTTTGAAAAGATCGTCTACAAATAGCTACATATATAGTCCGGCTTCCGCGGGAGGGCAGTCGTCGTTTGGCAAGCCTCTAAATCGGAGCGGCTGCAACCTGCACGGAAACGTGACGCTCTTCCTTGAGTTTTTCCTTCACCAACTCCGGATCGGAGAGCGGCAACGAGCAGCGCTGCCCGATGCAAATGTAGGCGGTTATCTTGCCGTTGACCTTGCCCTTCCCTGCTGCTGGCGAGGACGGCGGGATGATCTGCCCGTCGTTCACCCACTGAATTATAGCGCCGGGCATCGATACTTCGGACAAAGCCTTACGCCAGGCGGCGGCATCCAGGTCCGTTCGATCCCCTGCGATGATGATGTGCTGCGGCGATATCAGCGTCAGCGCGCCGGACAAAAGGCCTGTATAGGCCAGCGCCATCGTCTGGGCCGCTCCTTGGAATGCGCCTAAAAGCGCGTCCGCGCGTTTCAGATATGCGGCGTCTCCGGTAAAAGTGTAAAGGTCCGCAAGGTTCTGCAGCATGGTCGCGTTCGGATTCGGAACTGCGTCGTCGCTCGCTGAAAGAGGCCGCAGGATAAGATCGCTTGTGTCGTCGGCGGAGAGATAATAGCCGCCATTGTCTGCGTCATAATGACGATTCATGATCGCTGTCCAGGCAACGGCGTCGTCAAGATAGCGCTTCTCGTTCGTGACCTGGTGAAGCGCCAGGGCCGCGGAAATCATGTTCGCATAGTCGGCCGAAGTGGCAGGGCCTTTGAGCTTGTCCCCGCGATAGGAATGGAAAAGACGGCCGCCGGAGATCATGCGGTCGCAGACGAAGGCATAAGCGCCTTTTGCGAGTTCGATCCATTCCGGCATCGCGAAAGTGTCGCCGGCTCGGGAGAGAGCTCTGATGGCGAGACCGTTCCAGTCGGCGAGCACTTTGTCGTCCCAGCCCGGTTTCCTTCGCATCTCGCGCACGGGGAAAAGTTTGGCGCGGCCTTCGTCGAGGATCTGCTCCTCGTCGCGGCTGAGAAGAGCCAGTGCGTTAAGGCGGTTGAGGATGGTCTCGCCTTCCCAATTGCCGCCTTCCGTTACGTCGTAGACCTGCGCGAAGAGTGCCGCTTCTTCGCCGTGGCCTAGAACATTTGTGATTTCCTTGGCGGTCCAGACGTAGAACTTGCCTTCGACCCCTTCAGAATCCGCATCGTAGGATGCTGCGAAGCCGCCGCCTGGCACGAGCATGTCGCGCGACAGCCAGCCGATCGTCTCGCTCACACGCGTGCGCAGGCGATCGGATTGGGTTTCCTTCCAGACCTCTGTCATCAATTCGATCAGCAGCGCATTGTCGTACAGCATCTTCTCGAAATGCGGCACGAGCCAACGCTCGTCGGTCGAGTAGCGGGAGAAGCCGCCGCCGATATGATCGTAGATGCCGCCCTGGCAGATATGCACGAGCGTGTTTTTCACTTCCTCAAGACAGGTCCTCAGGCCGTAGCGCAGACCGGCCCTCCAAAGGAAAGTGAAGATGCTTGTGTTGGGAAATTTGGGCGCGCCGCGAAGCCCGCCATTGGTCGGATCGATCGCGCCGATGAACTTGCTGGCGATTGCTGCGAGCTGCTCCTCGGAGAATTCGGGGGCAGCGCCATAGTTCAGCCGAGGCATGAGCCGTGACTTGAGATAGGCCGTGTTCTGCGCAATGGTCTCCTTTTCGTTTGCGTAGACGCGGGCCACGTTCACGAGCACGTCCTGGAAGCTAGGCCGGCCATAACGGGGCCTATCGGGAAAGTAGGTGCCACCGAAGAAGGGCATCCCATCAGGAGTGAGAAACATGGTGAGCGGCCAGCCCCCCTGTTCGCCGAGTTCCTGCAAGGCCGTCATATAGAGAGTGTCAACGTCAGGGCGTTCTTCGCGGTCGACCTTGATGTTCACGAACAGCTCGTTCATGAGCTTGGCCACGTCTTCCTTCTCGAAGCTCTCGTGGGCCATGACGTGGCACCAATGGCAGGCCGCGTAGCCGACCGATAGCAGCACAGGCTTGTCGAGCCGCTGAGCCTCCTCGAAAGCCTCCTGGCACCAAGGCCACCAATGAACCGGATTATGTTTGTGCTGCTGGAGGTAGGGGCTAGTTTCTTCACTCAAACGATTTAACGCCATGAGGCAACCTTGTTCACCGCTTTGCTCTTTGGGAGTGGCCAGAAACACGACAACCCGTCAGTATGAATATACGTTTTTTTTGCGTATGCATCCCTGGAATATATCATGCAAGCATTTGCAGGCAGGAAACCGCTGCCATGAGCATCTACGCTCTCTCTACAGCGCCGGGACGTGCGGGAATTGCCGTTATACGGATTTCCGGCAAAGCCGCGAGAAACGCGCTTGATGCGCTGTGTCACGGCCGGTTCCCCGCATCGCGCGTCGCGAGTTTCAGGCGACTGCGGCACCCTCATACGGGCGAGGTTCTGGATGAGGCCGTTGTGCTGTGGCTTCCGGGGCCGGCCAGCTTCACAGGAGAGGACGTGGCCGAGCTTCACGTTCACGGTGGGCGAGCGGTGGTGGCTGGTGTCCTGGATGCGCTCGCATCGCTTGGGCTGAGACTCGCCGAGCCAGGGGAATTTACAAGGCGCGCTTTCGGCAACGGCAAGATCGATCTCACTGAAGCCGAGGGACTCGCCGACCTTATCAATGCCGAGACAGCTTTCCAGCGCCGGCAGGCAATCGCCCAGCATTGCGGCGCTTTGCGAGGCCATCATGAGCTTTGGCGCCAGACGCTGCTTAGGGCTATGGCTTATGTGGAGGCGAGCCTCGATTTCTCGGACGAAGGAGACATTGCCGAGAACGCCTTCAACGAGGCGATCCCCGAGGTACGAAGGCTCGTCGCGGAGTTGGATAACGCCCTCGCCGATGGCCGCCGGGGCGAGATTGTTCGCGAAGGCATTCAGGTTGCCATCGTCGGGCCGCCGAATGTGGGCAAGTCAAGCTTACTGAATGCGTTGGCGGGCCGTGAAGCGGCGATTGTCTTCCACGAGCCGGGAACGACGCGCGATATCATCGAAGTGGCTCTCGATCTCGACGGCTTTCCCTTTGTCTTGCGCGACACGGCTGGACTTCGCGAGACCGAAAGCCCTGTGGAGCAGGAGGGCATTCGTCGCGCACTCGTTAGCGCGAAAGAGGCCGATATTGTCCTGCTCATGTATGACGCCGCAGCAGCGAGCGCGGGTACGGCGTCTCTCCCAGCGGGAGAGAGCTGGCGTGAGGGAGACCGCCCGGAAGCGAACAAGACGATCACTGTCATCAACAAAATCGACCTTTCGCAACCGGACCTTTCACGCTGCGTTGAAGGGACGCTTCCAATCTCCGCGAAGACAGGTGCGGGACTTGATGCGCTCAAAACAGCGCTTGTGCGGTTTGCCGAGCAGACTTACGACACCGGCGAGACCCCGCTCATCACCCGGGTCCGCCACCGCCAGGAAATCGAGCACGCGCGGAGCGCCCTTAATCGGTTTCTTGGCAGCGTTGACGCAAATGAGCACCCGGAAATTGCAGCTGAGCATTTGCGCGAGGCCGGTGACGCGCTGGGACGCCTGACCGGCCGGCTCGATGTCGAGGACGTGCTCGGCCAGATCTTCTCGGAGTTCTGCATCGGAAAGTAGGCGGCGGCCGCATCCTCTGTTTCACATGAAACGCTTCCGCCCGCTGCCTAGAAAGATTTCTCGGACGCGCCAACGGATCGCCGCCGCCGTCATCTCAGCCAAGCGAAGCGCAAGCCGGGATCGCAAAAAAAGTAGGGGCTTAAACTCGTTACGATCCCGGATAAGGCTTCGGCATTCCGGGATGACGGGCCTGGAGGGAGCTGCTTCCGGGATGATAATCCGTTGGTCAGATCAGCGAAGTCTGCCTAGGTTTCCTTCGTGGCGCCGCCCCAGTGCAAGAACAAGCCGATGTCGCCGATATAGCCGCCGGGAAAACTCATCACCTTGGCGATAAGGTGGAAGCCGCGCGGCTTCAGATCCCGCTCGAAACGCAGATACGTTTCCGCTGCTTCGCCGCGCAAGGTCGCTGGCCAGTCAGGCTCGGCGACATTGATCGCTCTGCCGCCGTCGCTGCAAAGCTCGTGCGGGAACTGCAGGACAAGAATCTCCCGCTCGCCGTGCCCTGCCGCGATCCGCGCTTGATGCATGATGGCGTGCCAATGTTCATCCGAGAGATGATGGTCGATGAGCTCTTTCGCCTTTGCTTTGCGCTGCTCCTCCTCAACGTGGCGCTGGTTCTCCACCAGATGAACTTTCTTCGAAACGGCGTCATCGACAAGATGCCGGAAATCGGACGCGCTCAGCCCGTCCTCATCCTTGGGCGCGACAGTCTGAACGGGCTTGCTTGGGGTCTCGGCGCTCTTGAATGGATCGAACCGCAGCGTCCAGCTGAACAAGCCTTCTTCCTGAGGCGCCTCGGCCTGCTGGCTGGCGACCACGCGAACGAGATCGGCCCGGGCCACGATGCCCGTTATGCGGCCTTCGCGGGTCACGGGGACGCGCTTGATCTTTAGGTTTGTGAAGAGTTTCCCGATCTCGGCGATGTCGGTGTCCTCGCTCACCGTCACGACAGGGGCGGACATAATCTCTCTGGCTGTCCGGTGATTGCTGCGGATCGTCGACAGGAATTCGTTGCTGAGACCTTCGCCTTCGGCCAGCAGAGATAGCCACCACTCCCTCCGCTTTTCCCGGTCGGGAGCATTTGCATTCAGCAGATCCCCCTCTGTCACCATGCCAGCGACCGAACCGGTCTCGTCTACCACCGGAACTCCGCTGATGCGCTTTTCGAGAAGAAGCGCAGCAATCTTGCCTATTGGCGTTTCGGGTGTCACCGTTACGACGGCTTTTGTCATGACGTCGCGCGCTTGCATATCTGTTGTCTTCCTCTCAGGCCCGGATGGTTGGTGGAACAGTCTCAGGGAGCTAATCTCGGCCGCGACCTTATGCTATGCGGCTATCAGAAAAAACGTCACATTGCGCATAACGGTCCCCGGCTTCATATCTTGGGGTTTTTATCCCGTTCCTGTTTGTCGATAAAGCGGCCAGCTCCTGATTTTCGCAGCTGCTTATTAAATCCTTGATGGTTGTTCACGGCGCTTCTGGAGCGGCATTGCTCGTCCTGGTTTTTGAAGGGCCGCTTCTTCCCGGAGTGGGCTCCCGCTTGGTCTAAAGCGGCTCGCACCCACCTTGCATTCGATTAGCAACCCTCGTGCCGTGCACCGGGATGCCTACCATCATGACCTGTTTCTATGACATCGGAATGAGGCTCTCTCATCCTCGCATCTCTTAACACGGCCTTAGGCGCGGCTGCAAAGGAAGCGACCCGCCAACCAAATCCCGGATAAGCAAGGGAGCGCGGGCTTTCCTTGTGCCGCTCACTCGATTATCTCTGGCGCTTGTATTAAGAGTTTCAGGCATGAGCGCACGATCTTTCGACGTTGTTATTGTGGGAGGAGGGCACGCGGGTTGCGAAGCAGCCGCGGCTGCCGCCCGCATGGGTGCGCGCACCGCCCTTGTTACACATAAATTCCAAACCATCGGCGAGATGTCTTGCAACCCCGCGATCGGCGGTCTGGGCAAGGGGCATCTCGTCCGCGAGATCGATGCACTCGATGGACTAATGGGGCGCGTAATCGATCGGGCGGGCATCCAGTTCCGCATGCTCAACCGCTCGAAGGGTCCGGCTGTTCAGGGGCCGCGGGCGCAGGCAGACCGCAAGCTCTATCGCCGTCATATGCAGGAGGCGATCGTCTCGCAGTCCGGTCTTGAGGTCATCGAGGAGCCGGTCGAGGACCTGATCGTAGAGGATGGCGCTGTGGCGGGTGTAATCACCGCAAGCGGGCGGGAACTCCGCTGCGGGGCGGTGGTCATCACTACGGGCACGTTCCTGAAGGGTGTGTGCCATATGGGCGAGACCCGCATCCCGGCGGGTCGCGTGGGGGAAGCCCCCGCCATTCGGCTGAGCGACCGGCTCTATGCTCTCGGTCTTCGCATGGGCCGCCTGAAGACAGGAACACCCGCCCGGCTCGACGGCCGCACCATCGATTATTCGAGGTTGGAAGCACAGGCCGGCGACGAACCTCCGACGCCATTCTCCTTCCTCACAGAGCAGGTCACGACGCCTCAAGTCGCCTGCCATATCACAGCGACGACGCCGCAGACGCATGCGATCATCACAGCGAACATTCATCGCGCGCCGATGTACTCAGGGCAGATCGAGAGCATTGGCCCGCGCTACTGCCCATCCATCGAGGACAAGGTCGTTCGCTTCAAGGATCGCGGGAGCCATCAGATCTTTCTCGAGCCCGAGGGTCTGGACGATCATACCGTCTATCCGAACGGCATCTCGACCTCGCTTCCGGCGGATGTTCAGCGCGCCTTTCTGAAGACCATCCCCGGCCTGGAAAATGCCGCCGTGATCCGGCCCGGTTATGCGATCGAGTATGACTACGTCGATCCTCGCGAGCTGAACGCAACTCTGGAAGTGAAGCGCCTGGCAGGGCTATTCCTGGCCGGTCAGATCAACGGCACCACGGGTTATGAAGAGGCGGCTGGGCAGGGACTTGTCGCGGGCGTCAATGCTGCGCTGAAGGCGGGCGGCGAACTAGCCGATTTCACCCTGTCCCGGACGGACGCGTATATCGGCGTGATGATCGACGACCTGGTGACCCGCAGCGTCTCAGAGCCCTATCGCATGTTCACAAGCCGGGCGGAATATCGGCTGCGCCTGCGCGCGGACAATGCCGACGAGCGCCTGACGCCATTGGGCGCCCGCGTGGGCTGCGCCGGTGCGGAGCGGACGCGGGCGTTCGCGGCGAAGGCGGAAGCAATTGAGGGCGCGCGGCGGCTTCTGGAAAGTCTGTCGCTGACGCCGGACCAGGCGGCGGGATACGGCATCGCGCTCAATCGCGATGGCCGCCGCCGCTCGGCCTTTGATCTCCTCTCTCTGCCGGGCACGTCGGTGAGCACGCTTTCCGCAATATGGCCCGAGCTATTGGCGATCCCAGCCGGCACGGCCGAGAGGCTCCAGGTCGATGCGCGATATGCGGTCTATCTTGCCCGGCAGGAGGCGAGCATCCTCGCTTTCAAGAAAGACGAGGCCGCCGCGATCCCGGCTGCAATCGACTTCGCCGCCATTCAGGGCTTGTCGAACGAAGTCCGGCAGAAGCTCGAACGCCACCGCCCCGCTACGCTGGCGCAGGCTGCGCGCATCGACGGCGTTACCCCCGCCGCCCTGATGCTGCTTCTTGCCTACATCCGCAAAGCAGCCCGCGCCGCTTAGAGCATCGTGCGTTTAATCGGACCGGGGCGTCCCCAGATCGTCGCCCCGGAATGCCCCGTTGCATATCCGCGGCCATTACAAATCGAAACGCCTTTTGCGATCCCGGATACGACGCAAGCGCCGTTCCGGGATGACAGGGCTTTGCCATTGTAATGGCCGGGCCTTGACCCGGCCATCCATGAGAAAATGCCTGGGCTGAGATTCTCGCGGTGGATGGCTGCATCAAATGCGGCCATGACCTGTGATGAGGTGTCCAGCCAGGAGCGAGCGAGGGGCGCGGTCACTGGCTCATGATCGCCTTGAGCGCCAGAAACTCGGGGCGGTACTCGAAGTGCATGCCATCGAAATGGTACCAGTTGCCGCCCCAGATAAAGCCGTGTTTCTCGAAAACCTTCACGATCTCGATGGGGATCCGGTTCCTGTAGACCAGGGGTGTTTTCTTCTCCCGAACCTGATCCTCGCTCATGGCATGGGGCAGCCCATACTGCCAATACCCGCCATATTGCGGGTTGATGTCCACTGCGATCCCGAACGAATGAACGCTCAGGCGAGTGGTCCCCGCAATGCATCGGGGCACGTAGCTGCCTCCGCTTGGAACGAGGTATTTGGCGAAGGATGGGCCGAGCGCTTCCAGTTCCTGCGAAACGCGCCGCAGCTTCTCGCCGACGCCGTTGATCGACGCCGCCTGCATTGACCCGCCGGAGAACTTGGGAACCCAGGGCACGTTTTTGAGCGGGGCGCCTGAAACGCACTTCACGCTCGCGCAGGCCCCTGCTGGGCGCTTATCACAATCCCCGTACATCTTCTCGAAGAATGCTTCGTTGCGGACGCGGCCCGGGTCGTTCTCCAGGCTTGCCGGAGATGCAGCGCCATCGAAGACATAAGGCCAGTGGAACATGTCCGCGATGTCGGGCCGGTCGAGCAGCTCTTGAGGCGTCTTGTCCGCACGTCCGCCGCCGAACGGCATACTGGTTCCGTCCTTCCAGATCAGGTTTACGCCGTCGAAGGTAGCCAGATAATCGGGATAGGCGTTGATGAGCGCCTGCGCTTTCTGCTCCAGTGTCTGGGCACATGCGGGGAACGGTCCGATCAGACCTAAGCAAAGAGTTAAAAAGGCGAACACTCTCATCTTACGTTTCCGTTCCGTTCAAGCCTCGCATCGTTTGCTCCGTTCAATGGCCCGAATGACCTCCACCTCCTCGCGTTCAGCGCGGGACATCGGAACATCGCTCTCCACATAAAAGCGGCAGCCCTGGTTTCCGAAGACGCGAATGGCCCGGTCGGTTTTGAAACAATAGCCGTTACGGGCGAAGATTTCGTTCCGCCGATACCAAAGGTCGCCGCAGGACATCGAGTTCAGCCCGTCCTGAGCGGCTGCATTCGAGAGCGCCCCGTCGAAAAGGACCCCCGCCGCCGCGATCAATGCAAGCGCTCCAAGCGCGCGGAAAATGAACATCAAAACCTCCTCAATCTTATGCGTTGCTCCAGGCAGACGAGCCGGGCCATCGATCATACATCGCATGTGGTTAGGAAAGGTGGAAGCGTCTGCGCACGTGTAGCCGCGCCCGGCTGTTTCACATGAAACCTCCCGCACGCTTCGCCTGCTTCACCGAGGCGCCTCGTCCGCCTGCCTTGTTTTTCGCCGCAAGCGTCTGAACTGCACACTCAAGCGCATCGCTGACTTCGCTGTCGATGGGTTCGGCATAAACGTCTTCGGTCTTCAGCGTGACCCTGACTTGGGACAGTCGCCTTCCGCAAGGAGCTGCAGCAGGCGCTTCTCTATCGCCGAGACGATCTAGTTGTTCAGTCCCAGCTTGTGGTGGATAGGATCGAGCCTGAACTGATCCGGGTTTTCTGTCCAGCGTTTGCAGATGAATTCGTAAGGGGTGAGACCTCTCAGCGTTTTGAGGCGCTTGGCGAAGTTGTAG
>Ga0074046_10004424_pt1 | contig 11489 bp, 11 predicted proteins | sample BogForMeECP23OM3_FD_94441 | JGI IMG/M metagenome (GOLD analysis project Ga0074046, IMG submission 94441) | Bog forest soil microbial communities from Calvert Island, British Columbia, Canada - Bog Forest MetaG ECP23OM3 | ecosystem: Environmental > Terrestrial > Soil > Wetlands ...
CCTCCCGGATGACGAGAGGCAGCCGATCGAGCGGCACCGCGAGCATCGCCCCAGCTCCTGCGGCGAGGGCCTCTTCGGTCCAGAAATCGAACCAGCAGGCCGGGCCGCTCGGCAAATAGACACGGCGTGCGCGCTCGCCCGGCGCGACAACCGGCGCCGCGAGGAGGAAGGGTCCGAGCATCACTTCATCGCAGTCCTCGGCGCAAAGCTCGTCCTCCGGGAAGGCGACGAAGGTCGGACGCAACACGGCCTCGCCATCGGTCGCCGCGTGCATCAGGCTGTAAAGATAGGGCATCAAGCGATAGCGCAGACGGATCGCCTCGCGAATCGCCGGCGTGGCCTCGGGATGAAGCCATGGCGAGGTGAAGACCCCGTCCGGCTTCCAGGAGTTCATGATGAAACGCGGATGCAGCAATCCCGCTTGCGTCCAGCGCACCAGCAGCTCAGGGTCGGGCGCCGGTCCGGAAAAGCCGCCGATATCGTGCCCGATGTTGAACATGCCGGACATCGACATTTGCAATCCGGTGCGCAGGTTCCACTTCAGCGAGCGCCAGCTCGTGTGGTTGTCGCCGCTCCATGTCTGCGCGTAACGCTGAATGCCGGGACAGCCCGCGCGGGTGACGCTGAACTGCCGCTCCAGGGGTGTGCGGCGGCGCTGTTCGTCGAGGGAGGCGCGCGTCATCAGTAGCGGTTGAAGCGGCCGCGCGAGATCGAGCGGCATAGGCTCCCCGAAGCCCACGCAAACGGCGTCCTCGTTCGAGAACCCGTATTCGTTGTTGTCGTTCCAGGCCGCGTCCATCCCAACATCGAGCACGTGTTGCCGCAATCCTCGCCGCCACCAGTCGACGCCGGCGCGGCTGGTGAAGTCGATATGCGCGCCCTCGCCATCCCAGAATTGCGAAGCCGCGGGCTCGCCGCCCTCTCCGACGACAAAGGCGCCGGCCGACTTGGCCTCCTCGTAGCGTGGGTGGTCGTCGAGCAGGCATGGCTTGAGATTGGCGACGGCGCGCATCCCCGCTGCGTGAAGCTTGCGCAGCAGCGCCTTTGGATCGGGGTATTTGTCGCGATTCCAGGTGAAGACGTAACGCCGACGTCCGATCGAGGTGTAGCCGGAGCCAAAATGGAACGCGCTGATCGGAATGTTCTCGATGGCGCATTTGGCGATGAACGCCTCCATCTGCTCCTGCGCGTTGTCGCTGTCTGCGATCGCCATCGCCGTCTGCGCAAAGCCGAGGCTCCAGCGCGGCGGCAGAGTCGGCCGGCCGGTCAGGTTGACAAATTTTCGGGTTACGTCCGCAATCTCGGGACCCGGGAAGATGTAATAGTCGAGATCGCCGCCAGGCGCTTCGTAGGTCCGATAGGGACCGTAATAATTGTCGTGCTCGCAACCGAGATCGAAGGTCGCGGTCGCCATGTTGTCATAGAGGAGTCCGCTGGCGACGCCGGTTTCCCCGTCGCGTGCGATCAAGAAAGGCCAGTGCTTATAGAGCGGATCGCCGCGCTCCGGGTCGAACCCGAGGCTGTCCATCATCGCCGTGCGCAGCCGCCGACCATGCAGATCGAGTTTGCCGGTCTTGTCGCCGAGGCCGTAGAAGCGGTCGCGCTCCCCTCTCGCAAAGGCATGACGGATAGCCGATTTTCCAAAAGCGGTCGCATGGGCCGCGCGCTCGCGCGCAAAAACCCTTCCGTCAGATAGCGCCCAAGTCAGAGCGAATGGCGCGATCGCGATCGTCAGGTTCACAGCCTTTGTCGTCATGACAATGCGGTCGGCGGCAGTGGTTCGCGTGAGGTCGCAGTCCGGCCAGGCGCTTTCGTCGAGACGATCACGGCCTTCCCAGGGGACGTCCGCTGAGCCGTAGGCGGGGACCATCCAGGTTCGTGGCGCAACCGGACGATCGTCGCGCAAGTAGCGCACACGAGCCAAATCGGGCAGCAAGAACGATATGCGGCAGATGATGCCGTCGCCGCATTCCAGGCGCACGCCGCGTTCGGCTGGTTCGATCAAATATGCGCGGCGGAGCGGTCTCATCGGCTTTTTCGCTGAAAGAGCGGCGCGGTTCTGTTTGCCTCGGAATCACCAGATCCTATGCTGCCTCTAAGCGGGCGCTGAAAAAAGCGAAATGGTGTCTTCGGCATCGCATTTTTCCCCTCCGGCCTCGACGCGCGTTGGGCTATGTCGGGACAACCGGCTCGGTCGGCGCTTTCCTTATCGAAGCGTCTTGTTCCAGCCGCACTCGGCGCCGCTCGGGATCGCATTCTACGACAACTGGCAGTTTCCGGCGGAATACGGGGACGACGCGTTTGTCGCGCTCCACGGCTCGTGGAACCGGGCGAAACGCACCGGCTACAAGGTCGTGCGCCTCCTGATGAAGGCTGGTCAGCCGACGGGCGTCTACAAAGACTTCCTCACCGGCTTCGTCGCCGACCCCGCGAGCGTCTGGGGCCGGCCCGTCGACGTCGCATTGACGAAAGACGGCGCGCTCCTCGTCACCGACGACGAAGGCGGCGCGATCTGGCGGGTGACCTATCGCGGAAGATGACGAGGCGCCGAAATCCCCGCTTTCACGGCAGCGTATAGGCCGTCTTCACGGTCGTGTAGAACTCCACGGCGTATCGGCCCTGCTCGCGCGAGCCGCCGTCGGCGGGTTGACCATAACCATGCCCGCCTCGGCATTGCGTTTGAAGTGCGCGGCGCGCTTGAGGCTCGTTGTGCAAATGCCGGCGCAGAGGCCGAAATCGGTGTCGTTGGCGATCGCCAGGGCATGGTCGTAGTCGCGCGCCGGGATCACTGCCGAAACAGGGCCGAAGATCTCCTCGCGCGAAATGCGCATCGAATTGTCGGCGTCGAGGAAAAGGGCCGGCGCCATATAGGCGCCATATAGAAGCCGGGGGTGGCGCGATTGAGCCGTTCGCCTCCGAGCGCCAGCTTCGCGCCCTCGCTTTGGCCGATCGCGACATAGGAGAGATCTTGCTCAAGCTGCGTCGCATCGAGCCCGCGCATGCGCTCGATCAGCGCGTCCGCAAAACGCTGATAGACCGGCTCCTCGACGATGATGCGCGAGGAGGCCGTGCAGCGCTGTCCGGTCGCGAAATTGGCGCCGTTGACGGCGCATTCGACAGCGTTTGCAAGATCGGCGTCCGCCAGCACGACGAGCGGGTTCTTGCCGCCCATGAACTTGCGCGTCGCTGCAGCGCACGCCGCGGCGACGCGCCGTCCGGTCGCAACCGAGCCGGCGAAGGTGATGGCGTCGACCTGCTTGTGGTCGAGGATCGCCTGGCCGACGACAGAGCCCCTCCCCATGACGAGGTTGAACACACCCTTGGGGACGCCCGCGCGAAAGAGAACTTCGGCAATCGCCTGGGCGGACCCCGGCACAAGGTCGGCTGGCTTGAACACAACCGCGTTGCCGTACCCCAGGGCGGGGGCGATTTTCCAGGCAGGAATCGCGATCGGAAAATTCCAAGGCGCAATGACGCCAATCACGCCAACCGGCTCGCGCGTCGCCTCGATCTCGACGTTGGGTCGCACCGAGGCGAACTTGTCGCCGGGAATTCTCAACGCATCGCCAGCGAAGAAGTCAAACTGATCTTCTACAGTTGCGGCGCGTTGTCTCGCTTTAAGTCATTGATATTATTTGATGGAAGGAGCGACGGTCGCGACGTTGTAGTGCCACGTCATTGGTAGATTTTTGTTGATTTTCTTAGCATCCAGGGCGATCCTGTGCGCACCCTATTCGAGTCGCCCGACTGCCTCGCGCCATGTATTTGCGCAAGAAGATCTCGGGCGGACGCGTCTATTTGCAAATCGTCGAAAGCCGGCGCGAAGGCGCAGCGGTCCGCCAGCAGGTGATCGCCACGCTCGGAAGGGTCGAGGATCTGCAAGAGAGCGGGCAATTGGACCGGTTGCTCCGCTCCGGGGCGCGCTTTGCTCACCAAGCGGTCGTGCTCGACGCGCTCGATCGCGGCGAGGCGACGGCGATCTCGACGCGACGGATCGGGCCGGCGCTGGCGTTCGAGCGGCTGTGGGAAGAGACCGGCTGCCGGCCGACGATCGAGCGCCTTGCGAGCGTGCGCAAACACGACTTCTCTCTGGAGCGCGCGGCGTTCCTGACCGTGCTGCACCGCCCGTTCTGCGGCGGTTCGGATCGCGCCGCCGACCGTTGGCGGGAGGATTATCGCATCGAGGGCGTCGAGGGTCTCGACCTCCGCCACCTCTATCGCGCCATGGCCTGGCTCGGCGAGGAACTGCCTGGGAACGAGCAGGATGGCGCGACGGCTATCGCCGGTTTCTCGCCAACCCCGCCGGCGGAGGCTTCGCCATCGACCGCGCCAAGGTTGAAGAGGACGCTAAATTCGACGGCGTGTTCGTGCTGCGGACCAATGCCAGCCTCTCGCCGCTGGAGGCGATGCTCGTCTACAAGCAGCTCTGGATGGTGGAGCGCGCGTTCCGGACCTCCAAGAGCCTGTTTGAGACGCGCCCGATCTTTCACAAACTCGACCAGACGATCCGCGGCCAAGTCGCGTGCAGCTTCCTCGCGCTCATCCTGAAAAAGGAGTTGGAGGATCGGCTTGCCGCGGCCAACGTGTCAACCCGAGCTTCATGGCCCTCCGTCCTCGCCGATCTCGACTCGTTGACGGAGACCGAAGTCCAGCAGGACTGCAAGCGCTTCCTCCTCCGCTCCGCTCCACGCCCCGCCGCAAGCCTCGCCCTGCAAGCCGTCGGCGTCGCCTTGCCTCCCACCCTGCGCCAAATCGCAGCTGATCCACAGCCATAGATCGTAATGTAGTGCCAACGCGCCAATCCAGCGTGATTCCTCCCCTACGATCAAGACCTTCCCTCAAGGAACTGTCGAAGATCAGCCAAAGCTCTGGCCGGCTCGGCCGACCTCGTACGGGCTTCCAGCAGGGTCTTGCCCTCTTCTCGGGCGAGAAGGCGCGCCAGTTCCTGGCGTCGCGCGAGGATCTCCGTCGAGGCTAGCAGCAGGATATCGTGCCGCTCCTGCGCCGTCGTGCGCGCCCAGGCAGGAAAGGCGGCATGGGCTGCCTTGACCGCGGCGTCGGTTTGGACGGCGTCGGCTCGGGCGTATTCGCCCACGACGTCACTCGTGTCGGAGGGGTTGATGTTGCGCGAGACGGCCGCGCCATCCACCCACTCGCCCGCGATGTAGTTTTGGTGCAGCGCGCTCATTCGCCTCACCAATGCCTATTGGATGCGCAGAGTGCTGTTCTCGGAGGATTTCCGCAACACAAGTACACGGGTGGGCGAGCGGCGGAACGTCGGCAACGAGGTTTTCCTGCGCTAACGACCGCGGCGTTCTGAAGAGCGACGTAGCGCTCTGGCAATCGGCGCAACCGCATCGCACCACGAGTCGGGCTTTGTCACGCTGCCGTGCCGATTGTGCGCCCTTCGCCCAACGCGGCCGAGCTTCTCTGCTTGTAGATTTCGCGGATGACGAGATGACGGTCCTGATGGCATTGTCACGTCCGCAAAGGAAAGTCGATCTTGGGGGGGGGCCACTAGCGTGGCCGGTATCGGGCCAACGGCAAAAGGCAACGAGTCGGCGAGGTCGACGGGCTTTCCGGCGCTCATAGCGCGCATAGTAGGAGCTCTTCCGGGATTAGAATCACTCGATGACAGAGTTGTATCGGCCACTGGCGAAGCTGCTCTTGCCCTTGTCGAAGGCGTCACCGATCTTAGCCGTTGATCGAGCGCCTCCTGTTATTGTCCGCACGCCAAACGTGCGCCTGGACTGCCCGCATGACTCCCCAAGACATCCCGGCCCTGCCACTGCCCACCTTAACCAAGAGCTTTGGCCTGGCTTAATATTTCGTCGGTCCCGCGACCATTGTCGATCTGCGCGAGCAGAAAATCGGCGCCATTGAGTCGGAAAATTCGTTCCAATTTGGACTAAACGCCTGTTAAGACCAGTTCGGTGTTACTTGATCTCAGCGTATTCTTGCAGCAACGTCACTAAGGTCAATTACAACACGCTTAATTGTAGATAAAGTTGTTCTGAACGCCGCGACGATCTCCGTTATGTTTTTACTCGTAGCAGCACCACTAAATTTCAATTTGATGCAGCCGGCTTGTCTTTCAGACTCCACGGTCAATGGTGCTTCCGGCAATTTACCCGTCGCGAGTTTGTCAATTACGAGTGGCAGGACCTGAGAATACAGCAAGGACAGTAAAATCCGTCCGTCGTGCCAATACCGCCTCCAGAGATAGGGTTCTTCTTTGATGCGCCACAACCATTCGAGACCGACTTTTCGCATAAGGGCAGGAGCCCGCTTTACCATGCCCGCTTCGAAATTGAGCGATGCACCCAAATGGGACCGAACCGGGACTCGCAGTCTCCCGGAGTCGTGCTTCAACCACAATTGGCCCCCTTCTTGCTGCCCAAACAAACCACAAGAAAATCCGCCTCTTGCGAGTTAATCGCATCAATTATTCGCTCTTGACTCAGTTCCTCGACAGAAAAATAGCCCCGAAAATGCCATCCGACACACACGACGCCGTTTTGCGCGACGTTCAACGCATCTGACGCCGCCGCAGCGACGCCCTCATTGCCGCCGAACAGGAACAGTTTTAACGGCTGTTCCGGGCCGCGTAAACCTTTAAGGGCGTTGCGCAATTCCGGGATTTTCTGATCGCCCTGGCGCTTGCGTCGGCCTTTATGGCTGGCTCTTCAATCGAGGCGACCCGAAGCTGCGCGCTGCCGGACTCGTCCTTGCCGCACTCTCGGTACAGGAGCTCTGGGGGCGCATTGTCTTCAAGCTCTTCGCCTTTCCCTTGCTCCGCGCCGAAACCGCGGTCGTCGGGACGATGCTGCAGACCATTCGGCCGGGAACCGTGTGGGAGGGCAACGTCATCAGCGGGCCGAGCGGCCACGCCATCGTCGTGTATGATCTCTGCTCCTCGTTCCACAATCTGTCGCTGGCTGCGCTCTGCTGGGTGACGGTGCGCAGCCTACGGGTTCAGCGCTGGCAAGCTCGTGATTTCGTGACGGGAGGCGTCGTCGGCATGACGATGGTGCTTTTGAATATTACGAGACTTTGTCTTATGGCTTGGAACGCTGACCTCTATCAGTATTGGCATGATGGGGCCGGCGCCCAGCTCTTCGCCATCGGCGCGTCGACGGCGATCCTCTTGATCAGCCTTTATGGATCGAGGCCGGAGAGGCGGGTGGCGTGAGAGTCTGGGCGGCGCACGCTCTTTGCAACCATCCTTGTGGGGTCGCTTGCAGCACGAGAGCGTGCCGCCGAACCGCTCCCCGAGCGGTCGCCAGCGCAGCGTTCTTTCTGCTTCCTCTTTCGGCGAGTAGTCCCAATGGAACGACCGTGATCCTGGCGGCCGCCTCAGTGACCCTCCTGTTCTGGACCGTGCCGACGACGGTGCTCGGGAAAGGCGCGCGAGCTGGCGGCATCGTCCTGTCAGTTCCATCGGAGCCTCCGCCTCGGCGCTGAGTCCGGCCTTCGTGGGTTGGACGCAAGTGCTGACCGGAAGCCCTGTTCCGGGCTATCGCTGTTTTAGCTTCCCTTTTCTTGGCGAGTATGGTCGCGCTCTACTTCTGTGCGCCCGACCGACCAGCGCTTTTGCGAGTTGCGAGCAAACCTCGCGGCGGGCCCGTCTCTTCAGCGTAACACCAACAACCGGTTGCCCGCCTAGCTAGCCCTTCCACCGGGTCCCGCATAGCGCCCTGCCCTTATTAACAAAGTCTACCATAACCGTGTGGCCGCCGCCGACGCGGGCTCGCTCGACGCCACAAAAATCTGGTGTTATGTTTTGTAAACACGCGGGCGGGACGGCCAAGGCCTTCGCTCTCCAGCTGCGCCACCGAGCCAAAGCACTCTTGACGCTCGGCTCCAGCAAAGATGGGACATGGGCTGAATGGTATCATCTGATTCGCTGCGCGGGCCGGTACTGCTAGCGTCGGCGTCCACCGGGGGCACAATTTCGGCGGTACGTCATCTTGCGACGCACGGGTTCGACGTCCGCGTGCTATCCAGTCAGGTTCTAGGCGCGGCTGCGTGGTCGCGCGGCGTTACGCGTTGCTACTCGGCTCCGCCAGAGCGCGAGAGCAAACGTTTCCTCGTGCGGCTTCTGGAAATCGGCGAGTCGGACCCCGGACAAAATTCTTTTGCCGACGTCGGACGAGACGGCGTGGCTGTATGCCAAGCACTCCGAGTTGCTCGAACGACATTTCCGCCTCTACTAACCATCGAGTTCGATCCAGCGCCGCATCCTTGACAAGAAGCTGCTAGCCGCAGCCGCCGACAGGGCCGGAGTTGCTTCATTACCAAGCTGGGACCCACAAAATATAAATGAGCTGCAGGCCTTGGCTCCAACGTTGCCTTACCCGATACTCGTAAAGCCGCGCACTCATGTCCATGGCTTGATCAACAACAAGGGCGCCGTGGCTCGTTCCGCGAACGAGTTGCTTCGAAAGTATAAGCTGGCTGTCGCTCAGGAGAAGGTCCGAGAACTTGAGAGCCCCCTTCTTTGGGACTCTGAACGACCGATCTTGCAACAATTTGTGAATGTTGGGAGCGAGGGCATCCATTCGGTTACAGGATTCATTGACCGAACCGGAGAGTCGTTCGTCACGCGTAGGTCAAGAAAAGTGTTTCAGCGGTCTCGCCCTGTGGGCGTTGGGGTCTGTTACGAGTCGTTGTCGCCTGACCCCTCGCTATCTCGCTCTGTTCACGCCCGCGAGCTTGGGTACTTTGGCCTGTTCGAGGTCGAATTTCTTTCTTTTGAGGGCACCTGGGCGGCGATCGATTTCAATCCCCGTTTGTATAATCAAATTGGATTGGATATCGGCCGCGGACTACCCTCGCCGCTGCTTGCCTGCCTTGGAGCCTTGGGCGATGAGCCAAGCTTGCGGGATATGGGCTCAAAAGCCGAGCATGATAACGACACAGCGAGCGCGGTCTTTTATGATCGTTTTACTCTCCGTGCGATGCTCCTCGCGCTCTACGTGACCTCGCGGATATCGCATGAAGACCTCGCCTACTGGCGGTCTTGGGTGAAGCGGAATGCGGCGCACGCGATCGATGTAGCCGCTGAGCGAGGCGATCCCATGCCAGGCGTAATCCACTCGCTTTCCGAGATATATCTTGGCCTCCGATCCGTTGGCCGCTTCTTGCAGTCGACGCCTCGCGTCATGTCCGCTGGGGTTCGACGTGAACAGGATCGCCGTCGCGATCATCGGGGCTGGGCCGTATGGGCTTTCACTTGCGCCCATTTGGCGGCCCGAAACATCGAGCATCGTATATTTGGTTATCCGATGCAGTTCTGGTCCCAGATCGCCGACGCCGGCGGCGAGCGATACTTGAAGTCTTATTGCTTCGGCGCCAACATTTCCGCGCCCACGCGAGGTTATTCCTTTTAGAAACATTTGAGCCGTGTTCAATTGGTGATTTCGCGGGTTATGGTCGATGGTTGCAGAAGATTAACGTACCATGGGTGGAGGCGAACAATGTCAGTAAGCTCGCCCGACAGGATGGACGATTTGCCGTTACTCTCGCCGATGGCCAACAGTTTCTCGCCTCCGACGCGGTGATTGCCACCGGTCTTTCATATTTTGCTCATGTTCCATCCATTCTGGCTGGCCTGCCGGCGGGCCTCTTGACTCACAACTCGCGCATTGTTCGATCCGCAGACTTTAGAAGCCGCCAAGTCGCCGTCATAGGCGCGGGACAATCCGCGCTCGAGGCTGCCGCCCTGCTCCATGAGTTTGGGGCCTCGCCTCAACTCCTGGTGCGGGAGCGCTCGCTTCTTTGGCAGAGTCGCGTGTTAAAGTCCCGGAGCCTCTTGCGACGCCTGCGGTCCCTGATTTCGGGGCTCGGCACAGGCCCGAAGGCGTGGGCGCTGACCCGGTTCCCGGGCGCCATCCATCAATTGCCTTCGGCGTGGCGAACGCGCTTTGTGAAAAGCCACTTGCCCCCCGAGGGCGCGTGGTGGCTTCGCAAGCGGGTCGAGAACCAAGTGCCCGTTCACACCGAGACGACAGTGGTTCAAGCTCGCGAAAGCGACGGTCGGGTCGCGCTTCGCCTTCGCAGCGGAAAGGATGGCCGCGAACGCGAGCTCGTCGTCGACAACGTCGTAGCCGGCACAGGCTATGACATCAGTGTCGATCGCCTGGAATTCCTCGATCCGAACCTGCGCGCCAACCTCCGGCGCCTCGAACGCTCTCCATGGCTGAACTCCACCTTCGAGACATCGGAGCCGGGACTTCGCTTCATCGGACCAGCGTCGGCAATGAGCTTTGGGCCGTTGTTCCGATTCGTGGTGGGCGCCGACTATACCGCGCGCGTCGTGTCCGGCTTTCTCGCGTCGCGGGGCCGATCTGCGCCGTGAACGATCGGTCATCTCCTACGATGATTTTGTCCGGCGCCGGGGGCGGCGCCATCAACCCTGCATTCTTCTTGTTCGAGCGACCCGCTTTCAGACGATCGGCTATCCCGGCTGGCAGCGTTATGTCGAAACTGGATTTTCGGCTGAAAAGGTCATCGAGGATTTGGCATCGCAAATGGTCGCCCGGGCGCCGGAAGGGCCGATCCGGATCATTGGGAGTTCGATTGGTGGGCATCTCGGTTACGCCGTCGCTCTGAATTTGCAGGCACGCGGTCGTGAGATGGGTGGTTTCTGCGCGATTGATACATTCATAACAACGTCCGCTTCACCCATGGCCGGATGGAAAGCCCGTGCCCTGCGAACGGGGGTGGGATTGCTGCGGGACCGGCGCCTGGACGAGTTCGGTCGATTTCTGCGATCCCGATTCTCGCGCGCATTGTTGCGATCGACCGGTCGTCGGCTCGCCAGTGTGATCCGCAGAATCGCTCCGACGGGCCGGCTGCCGTGGATCCTCGCGGCTGATCCGATCTTCGAGGAGGAGTTGAGCATGCGGCTTCTGATCCAGGAGGTGGCTCCGTGGATTGCATTGATCGACCGCGAACCGATCGCGCTGACCGCTCCCGCCCTCCTTCTCCGAACAGGCTCTAACGAAGACGCCGACTCCGTTTGGAGGCGGCGGTGTCCTGGAATTAAAATTATAGAAATTCCTGGCGATCATCATACGTTATTCGACCACAATGATCCCATTCCTTACGAGAAACCTTCGTCGTTGGAACCAGCGAGTGGTACTGATGCCGTTCAATGCGAATAAAAGCACGCGAGTTGTTTCTTACAGTCGGACGCTCCGTGTTGAACTTAGCGACGTACTGTTATTAATGAAAGACGGTTCGGCTTACGTTTCAACAATCACGTAAAAACTTTCGGTTTGAACGCTATTCCGAACATTCCTTTTTTTATTGTAGCGCCTCAGATCAGAGCGAAGCGGCTCCGACTCACAAAACAATGCATTGTGGCCTGAATAGGACCGAATGAAATTCCAGAGGCCACGATTTACACCAATATCATCAACAACGATTGCTCCACCTGGTCGCAAAAACGTCCAGGCCAAATCGATCTCAAATCGAACATTTCA
>Ga0074046_10004425_pt1 | contig 11484 bp, 13 predicted proteins | sample BogForMeECP23OM3_FD_94441 | JGI IMG/M metagenome (GOLD analysis project Ga0074046, IMG submission 94441) | Bog forest soil microbial communities from Calvert Island, British Columbia, Canada - Bog Forest MetaG ECP23OM3 | ecosystem: Environmental > Terrestrial > Soil > Wetlands ...
CTCTCCCTGCACTCTTCCTCAAAGGAGGGAAGAACATGGATGCTACTATGCTTAGGGTTGGTTTGTTTCTGTTCTATGTTTTGTTCTGTCTGGCGGTGCTCATCATTGATGTCCGTTCCATGATGAAGAAAGCGGGGAAGTCTCTCACCTTTCGATCGCGCGGGAGGAAGGTCATTCCCTTCCGGCGAGTCAAGGGGTTCTCTTTGTTGGAATTGATGGTGGTCTGTGCCATCATCATCATCGTCATTTCCATTGCCATGCCGAATGCTCCCGCCATGATAAGAGCATGGAACAATCAGCAAGCCTACCAGCGAGTAAGAACTGTTTCTAATGCCCAGGCAGCTTTGGCTATCTGTAATGCCCAGCATCAGGTCTGCCCAGGAGTCTCTCCCTTGATTCCTCAGCAGGGGACGATGCAAACCACCACCTACACCTATATCTACGCCCAGAACGTCTGGGAAGAAGGCTCATGGTGGTCCTACGTGGCTATCCCATTGGATGGGAAGGGCAGGAGTTTCTTTGTGGACGCGACAGGGATAGTCCGCTACTGTGACAACTGCTCACAAGCGGGCCAGACCAGTCCAGTCTATCAGTGACCTAGGCACTCTAACTCTAGGAGAAAGAAGTGTACTACCATGAAACTGTTCAAGAGTAATTGGGAGTTGTTGTTGGTGTTGTTGGGTTGTTTGTTGCTGGCTGGGCTTGCTCTCGGCAAGAAGCAGCCCATTCAAGTGCAAGTTGTTGACGTCTCGAATAGCACCTATGAGAACGATAAGAACTGGCGGTCTCACACAGGTGTTTCGAGTATTCGTGTCATCATCGCGGACGAACACGTCTACCTAGACTGTTATAAACGACATGCCTGTGCTCCGTTGTCGCCGGGAAAGTATGAAGGTGAACTATCGGGGGGAGACGTTTGGATAAACGTCCAGATTCCCGTCACACATAAATGGAGCCACGACCACTATAAGGTCCGTGGTAGCTGGTAGGGACTAACCACTGTCAATCTGACAGTAGAGAAAGGGAAGGTGAATCATGAACCGAGTGAAGTACGGAGAAGAGAAGAGGTTTGCGGGTAGTCCTCCGGCGGCGGATGAGCGGTGCTCTGTCTGCTATGCCAAGCCGGGGGAGTTCCACTATCAAGGATGTGGAGAGGAAGAGAAAGACTACACAATCATAGAGCGAACCCTTGCGGAAGATTGCGACCAAGGGAAGGTGGGCGATATTCATTACTGGATCGTGGTGGAGAGTAAAGAGTATGGACCTTTCACGACGAAGCCAGACGAAACAACTATCCGTCTCACTCTTGAATTTGCTCACTGATGAAGAACTAACTGGGGAATACCATGCAACATAAATCTAAATCAGAAAAGGAGAAACACAGTGGGAAAGAAGTGGACACGACTACAAAGAAAGAACTACAACTTGGCGATTGTGCGCAGGCGCTCAGGGAAAGACTCAAGGACAAGCGGGAAGTCCTCTCGCGCGTTCACGGGATCTCCGGCGCCTTCAGGGACTAAAGTCCAAGAAGGAGAGCTGGTAGATGTTCTTCGTAATGCCCGTGGTCCTTCTGTAGCCGAGAGGCTGACGCGCATCACCCGGATGCTGGTGGATGCCCAGCTCCAACTGGTGGACCTGAGGGACATCGTTGGAGGGAAAGAGGAGTAACATGCCTATATATTGGGTGCGAGTTCGTAGTCTGTTTCAGGACTATGCAGTTAAAGCACCTGATGAAGACTCTGCCATCAAGCGAGCGTGTGAGTTCCACATGGACGTAGCTGAGCAAGCATCGTATGAGTATGAAGCAGATGCGATGCTGGCGAAGGAGCCAACGAAGCCTCTTCTGTGTATTTCAAAGAAGAGAGCTGCCGCTCTGTTCTCCACGATGTGGGTTCCTTATCAGGGAGGTGCTGAGGAGCTTAAAGAAAAGATGTCAATCAGAGCATTTAGAAGGAGATAGAAAGGATAGGCCCAGCCAGACAATCCATTGATCTTCTGTGAACGTGGGCTGCGCACACGATATCACGCAGAGAAAAGAGAAAAGGAAATGCTGGTAAGAATAGAACCTCGAATTGCTTTATTCACTCTTGAGCGGGGCAAGTCCCCTACCGAACAGAGGACTGTAACGCTCGATGCTGAGGGAGATGTGCCGAACCAAGACGGTAGTGTGCAGAAAATGTGCCGCGACACAACAGGTACATGGTACTGGATTCATACCGAAGCTGATAGAGAGACGGGAACCTGTTCAGTGGTGGGAGTAGATGAGCATCAACCACTTAAGACCAGGGAAGGTAACGAGTTCTATCAGCGGCTCACCAACAAGTACAACGCTCTTCTGTAAAGGTGCCCCTCAGGAAGTCGTAGTCTCGGCTCCCGCCGAAGGGGATAGGTCCCGTAAGTCTCTACCCCACCTATCCCCTCTTCTATAAAGCACTGCGAGTAGTGAATCAATCCTAATCTTGCACGCAGACCATAGGACGGCAGCTTTCACTTTCGACGTTGCAACGCGCCGCTGCATGATGCCGGACTCACTACTCGCTATCGGAGGGTGACCCCGATAAACTTAAATCACATTCGCACGATAGAAGCGTCGTGCGATGGAGCAAATATAGCCTCGCGTAACTCCAAACTCCGCGGCTAATTGTTTGGAATTGCCTGTATGAATGGTGGGATGATGGGTATCTTTTACATAACGCCGGCGGATTTCTCTGACGGCAACATCACTAAGTTTCTGAAAGCCAAGAGTCTTGGCTCTTCGCATATTCTCGGTGTGGCTCTCGCGGAGTTGATGGCTGGGATTAACGCAATCTCTGTGATTGCAGATGTGAGAAGCTTCCTTCTTTCCACCCTTGCGCAGGTCATCCACCATGTTGAGGATAGCAACATCCGTATACTCAGACAGGTTCTCATTCTTCAACAATTCCAAGAGCACATAGCTTAGATTGTAGGCATAGCGCGTCTTGCCAGCAATAGAGAAGTTAGCATACCCGCCAGTAGTCTTCTTGTTTGCTCCGGTCTTGGCGCCCTGCCATATCCAGCAACCATCCTTGTCTCCATCGAAACGGGGAACAGGTTCGTTGCCGGAGCCTATAATCTTATTTAGAAATGGTAACAGCTTCTGCATGGTTTCTCCTTAGATAGTACGTTCATCAGAGTCAATGTACTCTGGGGGGTGGCTCTCCTACTTTGAGGGCCTTGGTGAATATCATCTCAATCGTATGGCCGCTTGGCATCTTGCCAACCCACTTCGATTGCCAGACACTATCCTCTGTGTTCTCCCAGATGCTTCCCTGGTTGTCCACGATGAGGGCATGACGAAGATCCACAGCGATGTAGAGCTGCTCCGCTGGGTTCAATGACCCAGGCAATTGTCCGGCTAGGAACTTCTTGCGCTGGTCGTAGGCAAACTCCAACAACGCTACAATCTGCTTGACCTTGCCCAAGCTCTCTTCATACTTCTGGGCAGTCTTGTACATGTTCTCGTAGTGTTCAATCGCTTTGTCGAAAGGACTAGGTGTAGTTGACATTGCAGGTTCCTCTTCATGTCTCCCCTGCCACGATGCTGCCTGCCATTCATACTGATATTGATAACCGTAAGGATTAGGTGGCATATTAACCTACTACATGCAAGCCGTTGGCAGCTTTGCTAGCTTGGGCCACTTGCTCCACCTGCCCGGGCTGAGCAATGACGAGGTCCGGCTTCTCTTCCATCTTGATGAAGTGTTTCATATCATCCGAAACCCTCCACTTGCCAATCTCTAATCCGCGGGACTTGCCCATCTCCATGACGTAGGTACGGAGGGCTTGTATCCGTCCTTGGAGGACTGCATTTGCTGCCTGTAGTTCATTATTCATCAACTGGAGAACTACTTGCTCTAGTTGAGTTAATTTGATGCTGTCGCTATCCGGCATTGTTTCTCCTTATCCTATGACATCTGTATTCTCTGGGTTCATACCAGGAGGAAGTTCTACGTGGATTCTCCGAGTCTCGTCCAACAGAGCCTTGACGGAAGGTGATGTTATCGTGGGCACAGGGATATCTGCTGGTATGGGTTCAGGTGCATTCTTGCTACGCTTGGGTCTCGCGTTGTACAAGACCTCGCGATATGTCTGAACAGCCTCGAACTTCTCTCGGATGGTGGAGTCCTTGCTCTCCATAATCCCAATGAGAACCTTGAGGATTACGTGCTTATTGTTTATGCTCATTATTTCTCCTTTCTTTTTCCTACCCATAAAGGCCAGTGAGGCCAATACTTCCCCTCATACCACTAAATATCGTTTGACAATGACTCAAATAATTCAAACGCGTATAGATAAAGTATATCCTATTCATGGCGATTCCACCTACAGAATACTGTGTATGCGTGACTCAGACGGTATAATAGGAAGTGATGAAACAAAAGTTTCAATTGGCTCGATAGTAGGAAGGTCATTGATTGGCTGCCACCATAGATAATTGCTTTCTTACATTAAAGTAAGTAAGACTTATATTTACCTTAAGTACTTCTTACTTATTATAATATATAAAGTCTTAAGAAGTTGCTGGGGATAGACGTAGTCTACGTCAACAGTATCCTTTACTCCATACACCATACCAGCAGAGCTTTTAGTCAACCATCCGTGGCTATTCAGCTTCAAGTAAGATGGGGCTGCCATCCGCTTTATTCCGACATACCAGCTAAGTAGATGATTTGAATGGGATTATTGTAATACAGGTGGGATTACTGCTGTTGCTGTTACCCGCCTGCTACAAACTTCAACCCTTGACGATTGAAGCCGTAGCAGGTCAAGGGCTGCATTCGATCATGGTTAGTATAGTAGCGACTTGCACTATTTTAGTGCAATCAAAATATTTCATGCTTGAGCGTTTTACTATTACTTTTTTGAATACATGAAAGTGTGTCAAATGGGACACACTATAGCCCTCTGTTGTGGACTATATTCGCATAGGAGTTGGCATGTTCAGGGGTGTCGAAGATGCCAAGATGTTCTCCAGTCTGGAGATAGTGCTGCCAAGCTGCCCTAAACATCTCTTTCTCTTCCTTGCTGTCATGGATAGGTATCTTGCCATTGGGGGTCAGGAACCTGCCATCGACAATCGTAGGCAGCAGGACTTCCTGGCCCTTGCCATTGGCAATAGAGACTGAGTATTCAGTGCTCTCGCTGCCATCGTCATTCTTGACTACTGGCCTGTTATTCAACTTGATGTTGCCAGGCTGAATCATCCCGGGCACTGGATGGAACCCAATAGGATTGGTTGCCCCAGGAGAAATAGTTGTCGGAGGAGCAGACGGTTTAGTCTCATGGAAGAACTTCTCCACCTTTGGCAGCATGGAGTTGACTTCACCGGGCTTCTTCCGTCCTTGGCCGGCAGCCTGCCACCAGCTCATGATCTTCTGGCTGATGATGGTTCTCAGGGCCTTCTTCTCTTCAAGCCCTGCCATCTCATACACATCCAGGGCATCAGCCAACGGCAGGTGATGCACATTAGCCTCCAGGCGAGTATTGTAGACAGCGGCATCCTTGAGTGATTCCGATACCTGCTTATAGGTAAGGAGAGGATTCGCTCCCTGCCCAGCCTTGACAACCGCATCGGTAGCCTTCTTAATAGCATCCTTGTCCTTGCTCTTCATGGCATCACGCAGCTCATCGGAGAGCTTGAATCTCTGCTGAGCATCGGCAAGTGCCTTGCCTTCAAGAGCCTGGCCCTTGTATTGCTGAGTAGAACGTTGATAAGCCAGCGTCTCGGCAGGACTGAATCTCTTGGAGGATTGAACACCGAAGGACTTCAATATCTCGTCGATCGGATTAGGCTGGGTTATAGTCTGCTTCGGAGTGGCAGCCTGGAAAGCAATAGGCGTAACCTGGCGGATAGTATCCCACATCAACTGGGTCGGGGAGACCTTGTTGCCTTGGGCATCCACCCCAGTCAATAGCTCCAAAGGAGTTCTTACCAGCATCGGGTTGACGCGGTTCATCAAGAAGTCTCTGGGATGTTCCGCAAAGTGCAGGAAATCCCCAAGCGTTGTACGGAGTCCGTATTCTCTCTTACCATCAGGAGCCACAACCTTGAACCCTGTCTCGGGGTGGTATTCTCCCGTCATAATCTTGTTCATGGAGCGCGCGACCATCCAATGAAGCGCGTTGAAAGCCACTAAGCTCTGGACCAAGGGAGCACCGAACTTCCCTGCTACGTCAGCTACTGAACGTCCCGTGGATTCCAGGAAGTCAGGAGCCAACAGCATGGCACGCAGAGCATTTTGAGTGCTTGCGCTACGGCCCATGACGGCATAATTCAATCCACCGAACTTGTTGTTGACTTGGCTAGCCGCGGTGCGGCCGGCAGTGACAGGGTCCATTCCTCTTGCCACATGGTCAGCCTTCAGTTTGTCATATAGGTCAAACTTCATGCCTGTGATGTAGCCTTGGGGACCGAAGAGCCTTCCTTCAATCCAATGGTTGAGATGTCCAATGAGAGGCAGCCTGCTGGCAAAAGAACGGCTACCAGCCACATTACCTTCCTGAGTGTAATCACTATACCCCGGGCGGGTATTGGATACAACCACACCATCCTTGATAGCCGAGAGTTGTTCCTTTGACAGGTTGAAGTAATCAATAGGGGTAGGCAGAGCGATAGCATCATGGAAGTTGGAACCAATGCTTCTCAGTCCTGCAAATGTAGGATTGGCTTCCAGCATGCGGTTGGTGACTGTGACCCAGTGGAAGGGCGCCAGTGACAGCAACACGCTCTTTACTCCAGATGAAGCCTTCAATAAATACTTCATTGCTCCGCTGGGGGCTATAGAGTTGAGCATCCCCTGCAAGTGCTCGCGGATATCCGGATGCACATAGACAGGTACCCGCTGCATGGATTTCCCCGTACGTGGGTCAGTAGGATACCCTCCCTGCCCTTCCGAGATAATAGCCTCAGGATTGACAGCTCCGTTTGGATCTGGGAACTTGATAAGAGCATTCATCGGGTCGTTAGTAGGAACCAACGGTCTATTAACACGCAGCCCAGAATCAGTGTAGTCGGAGAACTTCCACATGTATCTAGGGCCAAGAGCACCAGGAGTAGCTCCAACGAACTTGGCGCCGGGAGTTAGAACGATAGGACCAGCAGCCCCAGCTTGCCAGTTAGGTTGTTTCACCATTGCTTGTTCCGGCGTACCCTGTTGCGTGGCCTTGAGTTGGTCATAGCCAGCTTGGGCTCTAGCACGCTTTGCCTCTAGCATCGGGTCCAGATGTTGAGGATCAATGCTGGCACGAACCTTCTTGATGGACTCCTCAATAAGCTTGTCCGAGAAGTCCGCTGCCTTCAAGCTGAACCCTCCGCCTGTGACTGTATCGCGGAACATCAATATATTACCCGCATCAGTCTTCCACTCACCATCAGGGAAGATGCCATAACGAAGAGCGGATTTGATAACCTCTGGAGAATCAATACGTGGCGGGGCAGTCAGCTCATTTAGACGCTGTTCGGCTGTCGCACGCGCAGCAGCATTAGCCTGGGGATTACGCTGGATGTCCTTATAGCGTTGAATCTCATGGGCTTTCTGCTGAGCATCGAACTCAGGACCGTAGTCCTTGGTCGGAGCAGACATCAACTCAGCTTTCTCTGATGGAGTATAACCAGCAGGAGTGGGTCCGGGACCCGCTGTAGAAGGGCCTCCAGGCGCATTAGGAGCCGTTGTGGCAGCTTCTCCAGGAGTTCTTGGCACTTCATACACTCTTCCTGACTGGATTAAATCATCAAGTTTTCCTTGTGCCCGTAAGATGTTGATATCAGCGGGGGTTAGCGGAACATCAGCTGGAACACCTACATAACCGCCGGAAACAGCCATAGGGCTGCCCTCGTTCATATTCGATTGTGCGAGCTTCTCTCCCAGGTCATTACGGGCAATCATGTTGCCGGCACGCTCGATATAATCGGAGATAAGTTTGACGAAGTGCTTTGTTTTGTATTGTATGCCGTGCTGTTCGCCGGAGAAATGGTCGGCGTAAATGCGCTTCTTTAGGAAATCACGCTCACCTTCGGCTCCAGTGACATTGATAGGCTCGCCTGTTTCAGGGTCGGTATCCTCAAAGACCGGCTTATGGGGAATGTAGTTCTGTCGGCCGCCATCAGGAGACAGAAGTCCCTGTGCGCGTAGTCTTTCCTTCCAGGCATTGAGAATGCCCAAACCCTTCTCCATCAGGGTTCGTTCTTTTTCGGTAAGATTCTGTGCTTCTTTATACCCAGCCTTCTGATCCTTGGCAGCCGCAGCTTCCCATTCACGAAGTTTGCGAACATCGCCTGCAGCTTCCACGTTATTGGAGATAGCCTCTTGACGGATTTCCTCTGGAACTGCTCGCACGCCTTGGTCATGTATTTGTCCTGCCTGGGCTGAATGCAATTGATTCTGATTCTGATAGTCGTAGACCGCATCGCTATATTGAGTGTTCTTCAATGCTTGTCCCTTAGGAGAAGCCTCGGAGATGCGCGCGACATCATGAGCGACACCGCGGGAAGCCCAGCCGGCAGCAATGATGCCAAGGACCATATCAGTCCCTTCGCGTTCTATCTTATCCATCAACTGCGCTTTAATCTTATCATCAGTGGCGTTATTGTAATCATGCCAATCTCGCTCAAGCTGAGGGACCGCATTGACTCCTACATCATAACCGAACTTGGAAAGGAAAGCCAGGTCAGTAGCTAACTTGGCGTATCTTACTGTAGCAGCAGCTTTAAGTATCGGCATTCCACCTTTGACAAGGACACTTTCAACGGCTGAGCTGCCCATGCTCGCAATAGCGAGCCCGATATTGAGAGGATTAAGTTGTCCCGTAGCCCAATCTTCCGCTTCACCCTCAATGGGCCCTGCTCCCTTTCTATGAAATTGACCCGCCACGGGAATGTTTGCCACATTCTTCGTGGTGTCCCAGGTACCTTTACCCGATACTGGAGCTTGCGGATTGACTTCGACATGCTTTTCTATGGCCTCCGGATTGGCGAATGGAATCATGGCAGAGAAGATGTTCTTGCGAATATCCGCCTGAGCCTTCACTAAATCCCCGTGAGCCATATCCATGCCTAATTGAGGCAGAGCTAAAGCAGGGCGCACAACAGTGTTATACGCCATGTTCTTGACACCACTCATAATGGTATCTGTCCATCCGCCGGTAGAGGCAGAAGGAGCTGTGTATTCTAACAACTTGTCTATGGGATTTGGCGAAACGGCAGGAATCGACGGACCCTTCGCCAGGATGTCGTCGATGGGGTTAGATTGTGGGGCCGGTGTCTGCGCAACGGCAGGCGCTTGCTTTGAAAGCAAGTCGTCGATTGGGTTATTACCCATTAGTTATCCTTATTTTCTTTCTGTTCTGTCAACTAGGATGCTGATATTCTTATCCACGCTGAAGAGAAGCTTGATGACTTCGTCCTGCTTGCCATTCATCTCCCGCATATCTTTCTCCATGTGGGCTAAATGATTGCCGGCAATGTTATCCAACTTACTTGAATTTGCTTCCACTTTCTCCTGTAATAAAAACGCCTTATCAGCTCCTTCTTTGATAGCTTTCTCGAAACTGTCCATAGCAACCTTCTTTGCGTCTTCCACGGTTGAAAGTGTCCGAGCTACTTGCTTGTAGGATTCTTGTTGGGCTGTCATATAATTATCCAGCCAACCTCTCACACGCCAAGCGAGCAGAAAAATACCTGTCCATCCGAACACAGAGACGTGGTCGGCACACCATGAAAGTACATCTAAACCCGATGTTAACATTATTCCTTTATTGTACTGAAGAAGAACCTGAAGTACGTTCTTCCTCTTCTGGAGCGGCTGCAGGTGCAGCAGCTGCTGGCGAACCAACAGCGGGAGCATTCCCCAAACCAAAGTGTTCAATGAGTGTAGTCTTCTGCTTGATAGTCAGCTTGGCAGAACCATTGATAGTTGCCAACTGTTCTGCAGCCGGCAAGGTCTGGAGGAAAGTAGCAACTGGATCTAAAGCTTTGTCATCCAGCTTCGCTCCAGTCTTGGGAACTCCAGGACTTCCAGGAGCAGCCACCCAGGAAGGACGCATATAGTCGGAGACTTCCTGCGCGAATTGATTACGCTGTTCAGTAAGAAGCTTGACAGTATTTTCATCACGCAGAGCATCAGGCTTGCTGAGTTCTTTCTCAAGGCCGATGTTGGCCATTGTGAAACGCTTCTCGGCATCGCCCAATAAAGCTTCCTTGGAGCCAGGAGGTAGCTTGGAGATATCCCCGCCAACCTTATTGAGCTCTTTACGAGCTCCCTTGACGGTTCCTTCTTCCTTGTACTCTTCCAGTTCCTTCTTGATATCCAGGGAGGACTTGGAGGCAATGTTCTGGTAGTGCTTGGTCTTTGCCACTTCCTCTTCCTTGGCAAGCAGACCATCGGTATCCGTGAAGACGCGCTGCTTTTGGCCGGCAGCATCGGTAATCTCGAACCACTTCGGGGCTTCATAAGGGATTTCCATAACCGTCCACTTACGAGTAGAGGGATTCATAACAAAGTGTAGAGCCTTGTCAGCATCCTTGATGTGGTCCAGATTAGCATTGCCATAGTCTTCAGCTTCACCCAGGTGCTCGAACTCGGGAGCAGGAACACCATTGACCTTCATCACTTCTCCCCCAGCATGCTTGATGGCCAGCATACGGTCAGCATAAGCCTGGCTGGTATTGACTTGCTGTTGAACGAAGTTATAGTCGCCTGTGGCGATACGCTGGTCCATCAACTGCATGTTCTTCTCATATGTAGCAGCTGTGCGAATATCAGCAGCCATAAGACGAGCGTTCTCGAACTTACGCTGGCGTTGATTATCCTCGAATTCAGCCTGTTCACGTTCCTCACGGCTTTGTTCGCGTTGTTCACGATTGCCCTTCAATACATCATCGGATGCTTTCTGGGCACGATCGTAGGCTTCCTTATCGACCTTTCTCTGGCTAGCATCGGCAGCAACATATCCGGCACCCAGGCTAGCTAGAGCTGAGCCTGTCTTCTTTTGCTCTTCACCACCGGCTTGTAATCCGGTTAATCCGGCCGTCAGCAAACCACGGACAATCTCCATGCCAGTCTTAGGCACGGAAGTAGCAATAACACCACCCTTGCCATCCGGTGTATATCTGACGCTTGGAGCGCCACCAATTATGTTCAGAGCATGAGTAGCAAAGCGTGTAGCAAGATTTGAATGAGGGGCAGCGGCAGGAGCAGCAGGTGCAGCAGCCGCATTCAAGTCAGGAGGATTACCAGCCGGCTGATTCTGCGCTACCGGGATGTTGGGATGATTATACGCTGTGAGCGTCGGATTATCCGCGCGCAGAGCATCACCCAAGTCTGTACCAGGCTGGTACTTAGTAGCCTGTGTTACCTCCGCGGGTGTGGGATTCGTAAGCGGTGTGTCAGCCATTGTCATTTACTCCAAAAACCAACTTAAGGATGTGTCCTTATTAACTTCTTGTCCTGCTCGATTCACATAATC
>Ga0074046_10004427_pt1 | contig 11482 bp, 8 predicted proteins | sample BogForMeECP23OM3_FD_94441 | JGI IMG/M metagenome (GOLD analysis project Ga0074046, IMG submission 94441) | Bog forest soil microbial communities from Calvert Island, British Columbia, Canada - Bog Forest MetaG ECP23OM3 | ecosystem: Environmental > Terrestrial > Soil > Wetlands ...
ACTGCATGCTCGCGTTGCGTCTTCAGAAACAGTTGCGGCTCATCCAGAAGCCGCTCGCGAACCGCCGCTGTTGCACCCTGCCAGGCTGCATATAACTGTCCCGCTTCACGGCTGCTCAGCCGGTAGCGCGCAAACCCCTCCGCCATGCGCCGACTGTCTTCCGGTTTCGAGCGTGCAACGGGAACCAGGATCTTCATCGCCACATGCGCCGCGATCGCGCCATCGCGCACCTGCTGCTGCACACTGTCGGGAAGCAACTCCACCAGCCCCATCCGGCGCGACACCCAACTCGTGCTGCGATCGAAACGGCGAGCCAACTCCTCCAGCCCATAGTCGAAGCGTTGCTCCAGTTCAACCAGTAGCCAGCCCTCTTCCAGCGCCGTTTCGTGATTGCGGCAACGCATCGACCGGTCAAGAAGCAGAGCCTCCACTTCGCTCAGCGACCAGACCACCGCTTCGACCGTGTCCCGGCCCAGTTGCTGCAGCGCGGCGATCCGCTGATAGCCGTCGATCACCAGGTAACGATCAGGCTGCTCGGCCGCAACCACGACGATCGGCGTCTGCTGACCGCTGGCCGCCAACGATGCCAGCAACCGCCGCTGTTGGTCCGGCCGGCGCACGCGAAGGTGCTCCAGGCGCCGCTCAAGTTGATGGAATTCCAGCCGCATGCCCCGCGTCCCCTCGACAACTCCAATCTGCACCAGATTGCATCTGGGATTGCGCGGCGACATGGGGTAGTGTCGCCGGATCTGTTTTGGAATCAACACCATATGCCTTCAACTGGGATTGCGCGGAGTGAAGCAGTAGTGTGCCCATAATGCCTATGAAATCAGCCCCTTGCACCCCGAACTCGGATTGCGCGATATCCCAGGGAAGTTGATTCAAAGGGGAGGGTAATCGGAGCGGTTCCGGCGGCTTGTCGCTGGCTCCGCGGGCCTGGATACGCCGGCCGGAAAAGTAATCCGGATTCCGCGCTCGCCACGCAGCCTGCTTCTTACGGCGACGCAAAGCCTGGCACGCAGGCCTGCTGCAAGCCCGTTGTCGGGAGCCAACTCGATTGTCGGGACGGAACCAGCGATGGCAGATGCAACAAGGGCGCTTCCGGGCAACGGGCATGATGAACCATCATCCCCACGCCCTGTCCAGATACTCAGTTGCAAGCTTGATTACCGGTCAGGTGGGTCACTTCTGGAAAGCAGACCCGGGTCAATCCTCGAATATCGAGCCTGGGGATGCAATGGCAACGTAATTGTCATCAAGGCGCCTGGAGACGCATTCGCCGCCGTGATGTCTCCGTGGTGAACGCGCACGGCTCTTCGCGCAATAGCCAGGCCAAGGCCCAATCCACCAGTATGCTCGTCGCGTGACGCGTCCGCGCGGAAGAACGGATTGAAAATCCGCTCCCTCAACTTTTCAGGGATTCCTGGCCCATAGTCGCGAACGGTTATCCGCGCGCAGGATGCCTCGCGTGCGAGCCTCACCTCGACAGTGGACTCTGGCGGTGCGTAGCGGATCGCGTTGCGCAAAACGTTTTCGATTGCCCGGCGCAGTAGTTCGGCATTGCCCTGAAGGTTCGTCTCCTCTGTGGCATTTACATCAATGTTGCAACCGGCTGCCTGTGCTTCAACCTCGGAGTCCTCAACCGTGACCAGGAGAAGGTCGTTCAGGCAAAGCGCCTCGATCTCGACCTCTCCGGGCTCGCCCTCGGCCCGAGCCATATCGATAAGCGTTCCGACCAGTTCCGAGAGCCGCTCGATCTCATGGCGAAGTCTTGTTGCCGCCGCGTCCCGATCCGTCGTCCTACGGACCATCTCCGCCTCGAAAGTCAACCGGGCCAGCGGAGAACGGAGTTCGTGCGATACATCCTGCAGAAGTTGCCGCTCGGTAGTCAGTAGCATATGAATGCGTTCGGCCATCGCGTTGAACGACCTGCTCAGGTTTCCGATTTCGTCCTTCGACCGCGGAGTGGCGCGTGCCGTCAGCTCGCCAGCTCCAAATCGATCAACCACATTGGCAAGTTGCCGAACTGGGCGCGTGATGTATATCGTAACCAGCCAGTACAATGCTATGACCGTCACCAGTAGCAGGATATAGAACGGGGCAAACAGGATGGCGGATGGCACGACGGAGGTCGCAAGCCAGATGTAGCGCCCCTCGTCGGAGCGCTGTCCCATGGTGAGCCGGTTGTGTTCTCCGCGGTGCGGACGTTCTTTCCCAACCGAATCTCTGATCAGCTCAGAATGGTCCTCCCCGGTCTCAAGATCGTGCCCGGAAGCATCGCAAATGATGTACTGCGTGCCTCCGAGCTGGTTCAGCTCCTGCATGTAGCGCGCCAGCCCTGCTCTTCCGTCCGAAACGTAGACGGCAATCGCAAGACGAAACAGTTGCCGATTAACCTGAGTGAAGTTCTGGGTGGCGGACTTGCGGATTACGCTGTCGCCGATGAAGACAAATGCGGCCAGAGAGATCACCAGCGCAGCAACCGACCATATGGTGACTTTGAGTGAGATTGTCTTCATGACTCATCTTCCGCCAGAACATATCCGACGCCGCGGATCGAGCGGATCGTAACACCAGCGCCCTCGATCTTCTTCCGCAGGTGGCTGATGTGCACATCAACGGATCGTTCGAACGGCGTGGCCCGCCGCTGGTACAGAATGCCACACACTTGATCGCGCGTGACCACCTTGCCTCCGGCCCGTGCCAGAAGATCGAGAATGTCAAATTCGGTCGAAGTAATCTCGATCGGCTCATCTCCAATCCAGGCGGAGCGGGATGCCGCGCTCAGCCGCAGCCGTGCGACGGAGATTGTCTCGACTCTCCCAGTCTGGGTGCTCTGCGTCCTGCGCAGCACGGCCGCAATGCGCGCCGCCAACTCCTCGGGACCGAACGGCTTGGCCAGATAATCGTCGGCGCCTGTATTCAGGCCATGCACGCAATCTTCTCGCGCGCCGCGCGCCGTCAGCATGATCACGGGCACTGAAGAGCGGCGGCGCAGTTGCGTGAGCACTTCAAACCCGTCCAGTCCGGGCAGCATAATGTCGAGAAGGATGAGATCAAACTTCTCATCGAGTGCACGTGCCAGTCCGGTTGCGCCATTATGGACGGCCTGGATTGCGTATTCCGACTCGGAGAAGGACTCGCCAATCAGCTGGCACAGGCGCACGTCATCGTCAATGATCAGGATGCTGCCCGCTCTGTGGTCCTCAGTCTCCATGCTGCATCCTCTTTTACCATACTTCCGCGAGAGCTGACCGGCCGGCGCCGGAACCTTAACAATTCTTGACTCTTCGTCGCACTGGTGTTGCGCGGCTTGTGTGATTTTACAAATCTTGAGGTTTGCGCGGCGGCATCTGCTGTTGAATCAGGTTAAGAAGCAGATAAGCAGCATTGGGAACCGACTCTGAGAGGTATGCAGATGCAACTGAGAACCAACTATCGCTCAACAGCCGCTGTTCTTGGCGCGATTCTGGGGATCGCCTCCGTTGCCACGGTGGCGAGCTGCCAGTCAGTCAAGTCGCAACTGGCCGCCGAGGAGAACTGGAAGACCTTTCCGGCGGGAGGCGAAGTTGCCCAGCCCGCGGATGAGGCCATGCTCGCACATTGGTGGACCGTCTTCAACGATCCCGTTCTCACTTCGCTCGAAGAGCGCGCATTGAAGTCAAATCTCGATTTGCGCACCGCGCTCTCGAACATTGAACAGGCGCGCGCCAATCGCCTCTCCGCCAGCGGCAGCCATTTGCCGTCGGTCACCGTGATGGGCAGTTCGACCGGCAACCGCACCAGCAACTGGTCCGGCGGGTCGCTTACCGCCGCCAACTCTGCCGAGCTCCAGGCAAACTGGGAGCCGGACTTCTTCGGCGCCATCCGCAAGAACGTGGCCTCCAACGACGCAAGCATCCAGGCAGCGCAGGAGGGCCTTCGCAACACCATGGTGACCCTCACCGCCGTGCTGGCCACCGACTACATCAACATCCGCTCTTACCAGGCGCAGCTTGCCGTCACGCAGTCGAATCTGGTGAAGTACCGCGAGACCTATGAGATGACGCTGGACAAGCGTAGAAGCGGCCTAGCCGCCGATCTCGACGTGACCCAGGCGCTCGAAACGGTGCAATCGACCGAGGCCACTGTTCCGGTGCTCGAAACCAGCATCCAGCAGACGATGAACGCGATGGCCATCCTTCTGGCGCTCCGGCCAGGCGCGCTCGACGCGGAGTTGGCCGAACCGAAGCCGATCCCGGTCGTTTCCGCGGAAGTCGCCGTCGGCATTCCCGCCGACCTGCTCCGCCGCCGACCCGACGTCAAGCAGGCCGAGCGCCAGGTCGCCGCCCAGGCCCTCCAGGTCGGCGTCGCCAAGGCCAATCTCTACCCCACCTTCTCGCTCACGGCCACATTTCTCACCAGTGTGGAGAACCTGCTCAATGTCTTCTCCCCGGCGGGGATTGGCTCCGCCGTGGCAGGTTCGGTCGAGCAGGCCATCCTCAATCGCCGGGCTCTCCACGCCCAGGTCAAATTGCAGAACGCGCTCCTCGATCAGTACGAGGTCGCCTACGACAACACGCTGCTGGGAGCAGTGAAGGATGTGGAGAACTCTCTTTACGCCTTCGGCAAGGACCAGGTGAAGCGCGAGTCGCTGGCCGAGGCGGCCGACTCCGCCGAACAGGCCGCCGAGATGTCGCGCGAGCTCTACGCCTCCGGCCTCCAGGGTTTTCTCACGGTGGAGGATTCCGAACGCACCGTTTTGTCGGCGCAAAACAGCCTGGTGCAAGCCGATGCCGCGGTCGACACCGACTTGGTCACCCTCTACAAGGCGATGGGCGGCGGTTGGAAATAACAGGATTAGCCAGACGAGGCAAGAGAGTTCAAGACTCGAAAGGAACTGCATTCATGACCACGGATATCGATCTTCATCGGACTCTCGGAATCGAGACAGGCTTAGCCGCCTGGAAGAAGCGCGCTCTCTGGATCGGCCCGATCGTCCTGCTGCTGGTTGTCGTGGGGATTTGGCTTACGGCTCACAGGAGCGCCGCCGCCAAGGCCACGCAGCATTTCCGCACCGAGGAGGCGCGCATGGGCGACCTCACCGTCACCGTCACCGCCACCGGCCAGTTGAAGCCGACCCACACGGTCGACGTCGGCAGCCAGGTTTCCGGCATCACGGATTCGGTTCTCGTCGACTACAACGACCACGTGAAGAACGGGCAGGTGTTAGCGAAGATCAATACGGAGAAACTCGATGCACAGGTCTTGCAGGACAAGGCCCAACTGGCCAGTGCCCACGCCAGCGTAGACAACGCGAAGGTCACCGTGATCGAAACAGAGGCCGAGTACAAACGCGACCTCGACGCCCGCCAGCGCTCCAAGTTTCAGATCGTTTCGCAGCACGATGTAGATACCGCCAAGGCCGCCTACGACCGCGCCGTCGTGGCCGTCACCACCGCCCAGGCCTCTGTAACCCAGGCCGAGGCCAATCTCAAGATCGACGAGACAAATGTCAACTTCGCCGTCATCAAGTCGCCCGTGGATGGCATTGTGCTTTCGCGGAGTATCGAACCCGGCCAGACCATCGCGGCGTCTTTTTCGGTCACCACTTTGTTCGAAATCGCCGAGGATCTTCGCAAGATGATCCTGCAGGTCAATATCGATGAGGCCGATGTGGGCAAGGTGAAGGTCGGCCAGCCGGTTCTGTTCACCGTCGATGCCTATCCCGGGCGGCAGTTTCCGGGCACCATTACGATCATCCGATACAGCTCCACCACCACCAACAACGTGGTCACCTACCTTGCGGAGATCTCGGTCAACAATGCCGATTTGCTTCTTCGGCCGGGCATGACCGCGACGGCCACCATTACTGTCCAGTCCATCCCGCATGCGCTGCTGGTTTCCAATCATGCGCTTCGATTCCTGCCCTCGGCGGGCAACACGGAAAGCAGCTCCGCATCCTTCCTGCCGGGACCGCCCAGCTCGAACCAGAATGCGAATGCGGAGTCCTCCGCTGCCCTGAATAACCCGCGCGTCTGGGTCGCGCGCGATGGAAGGCCGACGCCGATCTCTGTCACGGTCGGCGCTACGGATGGCAAGGTCACCGAGATTCGATCGGATCAGGTTACGCCGGGAATGCCCTTGATTGTCGAAGTATTGAAGGAAGGCAAATGAGCACGCCGATCCAGATGCCGACGACAAACCCCACCGCCGAACCGCTGCTTGAGTTTCGCGACGTGATGAAGATCTACGGCTCGGGCGAAGGCGAGGTCCGCGCGCTGGCTGGCGTGAGCTTCGAGATTCGTCTCGGCGAGTTTGTTGCCATGATGGGCCCCAGCGGCTCGGGCAAGTCCACCACAATGAACATGCTTGGATGCCTCGACACGCCTACGCGCGGCGCGTATTTTTTTTGTGGCATTAACGTTGGGGCGCTGAGCCGAAAGCAGAGAGCCCGCCTGCGCCGCTACTACCTGGGGTTTGTGTTCCAGGGATTCAATCTGCTCGCTCGCACCAATGCCCTTGAGAACGTGGAACTGCCCCTCATCTATCGAGGAACTCCCCGCGCGGAACGGCGGGAGCGCGCGTTCCAGGCTTTGGAGACCGTGGGCTTGTCCAAGTGGTGGGACCATACTCCCGCTGAGCTTTCAGGCGGCCAGCAGCAGCGCGTGGCTATCGCGCGCGCCATGGTCACGGAGCCCTCGGTTCTGCTTGCCGATGAGCCAACCGGCAACCTGGACAGTGCGCGAGGCGAAGAGGTCATGGAACTGCTCTGCCGTCTCAACCGGGAGCGCCATCTCACCATCGCCATGGTCACGCACGAGCCCGACATGGCCGCTTACGCAAGCCGGACAATTCACTTTCGCGACGGTCTCGTTCATTCCGACTGGAACCTTCACACCCACTCACCGGCCGGAATAATGCCCACTGGTTCCGCCCCGGTGGAAGCAGGGAGAGACGCATGATCTGGAACGCATTCCTGCTCGCACTCTCAGCCATTCGCCGCAATGTCATGCGTTCGGTACTGACCGTGCTGGGTGTCATCATCGGTGTCGCCGCGGTCATCGCGATGGTCACCATCGGCAACGGAGCCACCGCAAGCGTGGCCGCGCAGATTAACACGCTGGGGGAGAATGTCCTTACGCTGATGCCCGGGCAGTTGCGTGGACCCACATCCGGACTTCGCGCCGAAGCAAAGCTCTTCGAAGAATCCGACCTGGATGCAATCGCCGCCGATATCACCGGCGCGCGCTCTGTGGCGCCAACCGCCTCCAAATCCATGCAGGCCATCTACGCCAACGCCAACTGGTCGACGACCGTGTACGGCGTCAACAATGCCTACTTCGATGTTCGCAATTGGGCTATTCAGTCCGGCCGCGAGTTTACTGACGCGGAGATCCGCAACGGCGGGGCTGTGTGCATCATCGGCGTCAAGGTGCGCAAGCAGCTCTTCGCGGATCAGGATCCTGTCGGCGCAAACATCCGGCTGCAAGCCATCTCGTGCCAGGTCATCGGGTTGCTCGCGTCCAAAGGCCAGGGTGGAATGGGAATGGATCAGGATGACGTGGTGCTGGTGCCGCTGCATACCTACCAGCGCAGGATCTCCGGCGATCGCAAGGTCTCCACCATCCAGATTGGGGTGCGCGACGGATCCGATACCAAACTTGTTCAGAACGAAGTCGTGACACTGATGCGCCAGCGCCGTGGCATCCAGCCCGGCCAGGAAGACGACTTCACGGTGATGAACTCGCAGGAGTTCCTCACCACCTTGACTTCGACGATGCAGATCCTGACCGCATTGCTCGGCGCGATTGCCGCCATCAGCCTGCTCGTGGGCGGCATCGGCATCATGAACATCATGCTGGTATCTGTCACCGAACGAACGCGGGAGATCGGTATCCGGCTCGCTATCGGCGCGTTTGACAACGACGTCATGGTCCAGTTTCTCGTTGAGGCGGTCGTGCTTGCTTCTCTGGGCGGCATCATTGGGATCGTCCTCGGCTTTGGGGCATCGTTTCTTGGCTGTCTCTTGATGAGGCTCACTTTCTTGCCCGACCTCAGGATCGCAGCAATCGCTTTTGTTTTCTCTGCCCTGGTCGGCGTTGTTTTCGGCTTCTTCCCGGCACAGAAAGCTGCCCGGCTCGATCCCATCGAGGCTCTACGTCATGAGTAGCTACCAGGCTTGCCAGAATGCGGAGATCGTGCCACCGGAGGAGTATTCGTGCGCGGCTCTTGTTTGTATGTCACTTCGTTTAAAGTTTTAACCGGAATCATGCTGCTTGTGGAGGATTCAAATGAATCGTGGATTGACATGGGTTGTACTCGCATACTCCGTGGCGGGAATTACGCAGTTAGCTTCAAGGCCGGTCCTGAGTCAGGAGCCGGATGCACGGACAGACGTTCAGGCAAACGCAGGATCCGCCATGCACGACATCTCCGGAACCTGGGTAGCAAAGATGACCACTCCAATGGGAGAGTTGGAGATCACATACAAGCTCAGCGTGAAAGACGGAAAGATCACCGGGACTCAGAGCCTGCCGTTCGGAGATTCTCCCATCGTCGATGGTCGAGTCAGCGGCGACACCTTCCACTTCGTTGTAGAGTTGGAATCCTTTGGCGACATTCAGAAGCGCGAAGTCAAGGGAAAGATCGTCGGCGATGCTCTTGAACTCACACCAGCAATGCCAGCTCCGCCGACCGGAATGGGACCCGGCGCTGAAGGCCCCGGGGGACCTCCACCAGGCGAACCGCCGGGACCGGGTGCTGCTGGCTCCCCTGGCGCGGCGCCTCCGCCATTTCAGATTCAAACAGTCGTAGCGAGACGCGGAACGCCCACACCATCCTATCGCGCAGCCTCAGTGGATTATGCCGCTCTGCCTCACTTGGCGCTTCGCGCGTTGCGGTCCATCCCGTCGGTCGGAGTCGCAAGCACGCCGCCAATGGGTTGGAACAGCTGGAACAAGTTTCAAACCAAAATCGACGACGCGACCATTCGTGGAATCGCTGATTCGATGGTCCGCAGCGGAATGAAGGACGCGGGATATAGATATGTGATCATCGACGATGGCTGGCAGGGCTCGCGTGATGCCGAAGGAGCACTTTCTCCGAATCCGCAATTCCCGGATATGAAAGCCCTTGCCGACTACGTCCACTCCAAAGGCTTGCTGATCGGAATCTACTCGTCGCCTGGCCCTCGCACCTGCGGCGGCTTCGAAGGCAGCTATGGCCACGAGGAACAGGACGCCAGGACATTTGCTACCTGGGGTATGGACTATCTGAAATATGACTGGTGCAGTGCTTCGCGAATTTGGAAAGACGAAGACATGCAAGCGGTCTATCAGCACATGGGCGAGGCACTCAAGCAAGCCGGCCGTCCAATCGTCTACGCGCTTTGCCAATACGGGCGTGCCGGCGTCGTTCAATGGGGAAGTCAAGTGGGTGCAAACCTGTGGCGCACGACCAACGACATCAGCGACCAGTATGCTTCCATGGAGAAGATCGGCTTCGCTCAATCGGATCTGGCTGACTTCGCCGGCCCCGGGCACTGGAATGATCCCGACATGCTCGAAGTTGGCAATGGGGGCATGTCGACGGATGAGTACAGGACCCATTTCAGTCTCTGGGCAATGATCGCTGCGCCGCTAATCGCCGGAAATGACCTACGCAACATGAGCCCGGAGATTGCGGCAATCTTCCAGAACAGCGAGGTCATCGCAGTCGATCAGGATTCGCTGGGCGCGGGAGGGAAGCGCGTCAGTAGTACCGGAGACATTGAGATTTGGCAGAAGCCACTGAGCTCTGGGGACGCCGCGATAGCGATATTCAACCACAGCGACCAGGAAATGCGTCCTGTGGTGTCGTGGGATAAGTTGAGTTTCGGCAAAGACTATGCAGTGCGCGATCTTTGGGCACACGCGGACCGCGGAACAACTTCAAAAGTGTTTTCTGAACCGGTGTCGGCACATGGCGCGATTGTGCTTCGGTTGCATCGGCTCAAGTAATTAGCCCTGGCGCGATCACCAATTTACGAAAGGTCTCTTGATTCCAAGAACGATTCGAGGTAACCAGGCATGAAGACTCTCACGGTGTTTTTGATTTCCGCTGGATTGGCATATGGGCAAGCGCCGGGGAAGATCATCACTTTCAACAAGGTTGATACTGAGCATTGCAAGGTGGTCAATGTTAGCGGAAGGCCGCTTCTACAGTCCACGTATGACGGCATCACCGTAGCCATCGCAATGCCAATGAACAGGGGAAATGGCGACTTCTTAATCTTCGTTGCCGTTTCACAAACAGGGGCTCAGCCCTTCCAGGTAAATCCGAAGGACTTCTATGGATTGTTCTCGGACCAGAATCACACTCGGTTTGCGTTCCATGATATGGCTTCCGAGACGGATGGGGTGGGTCATCCACCGGGCGCAAATGGGGGAATGTCCGCCGCAAACGCACAAATAGATCCCGGATCGATCAGGCCGGGCGCGATGGGACCCGGAGGTCCTCCACCCGGGGGTGGTCCACCAGATGGGGGTATGAGCGGGGCTGCTCCGACAGGAAGCCCAAACATGTCCGCTGCGTATTTCCGCAAGGGAAAAGTAAAGCCGGGGACGGGAATCGCCGGTTGGATTACGTTGCGGAACTCGAGTGGAGGGAAGCTACAGATACGTCTCACAGACATGCTTGACGAGGTCGACATACCGGTTAGTGGCGTCTTGTTTCGCTTCTAGCCAAACTTGGTCGACGCATATGGCCGACAAGATCCTGAGACCGTGCAGCTATGCACAGTGCTAGGCGACTTGGTCTAGCCGCATTTGGTCGATTCATAATATTGTCCTGGACGCGGCAATGGACCCTCCAGAACGAACCTGGCGTCTCTGCGCCATTCTGAAGTGGCTTAGGTGCGCCGAGTTCCCAAAATTATCGAGACGGCGTCAGGACAATTCCCGTTTCTCCCCGCTTATCGGTGAGCGCCATACGCGGTGCTTGGTATCGATAAACTCCGCGGCACAGAGTAGACAACCTCCGGCAATGCTGGGGAGTACTGCCGAAGGCGGACTGGATGAAATGCCAATTGGGAAGCTTGGAAGCCGGCTACAGCCGAGCCTTTATGCGTAGGTGTTAACCGTGCTGCCGGTTGTCGAGCCTTGAGCGTAATAAGACGCCATATTGGCAATATCTTCCTGCAGGGTTTTTCAAGGTTTCCTTAGCCGAAGTTGTGTCACCGTTCTTGAGATTCTTCTCAAGCTGGTCCAACAGTTTTTGGATTTCGGATTCCCCGGTGCTGCTGGTGCTGCTGCTGGTACTACTGGTGCTGCTGCTTGAACTGTCGGAGTTGTTGGAGGTTGGCGGAGCGCCGGGAGGAGGCCCTTGCGGCCCGTTCTGCATTTGCTGCTTGATCTGGGAAAAGTCCTGCTGGGCGGCAGTGATATTGCCGGAGTCGAGATCTTTTCCAAGCTGGGTAAGCAGTTGGTCCATGGGATTGGTCTGCGAGCTACTGGTTGAAGAT
>Ga0074046_10004428_pt1 | contig 11482 bp, 7 predicted proteins | sample BogForMeECP23OM3_FD_94441 | JGI IMG/M metagenome (GOLD analysis project Ga0074046, IMG submission 94441) | Bog forest soil microbial communities from Calvert Island, British Columbia, Canada - Bog Forest MetaG ECP23OM3 | ecosystem: Environmental > Terrestrial > Soil > Wetlands ...
ATCCCGGCATGCAATATGACACCACCGTGAATCGCTGGCACACCTCGAAAAATACTGCCCGAATCAACGCCTCGAACCCCTGCAGCGAATACATGTTCCTTGACGACTCGGCCTGCAACCTCGCCAGCCTGAACCTGCTGAAGTTCGCGCCCAACGGCACTTTCGACGTCGTGGCTTACCGTCACGCCGTCGACATCCTGATCACGGCGCAGGAAATCATCGTGGACAACGCCGGCTACCCGACCGAAGCCATCATGCGCAACTCGCATGACTATCGCCCGCTCGGCCTGGGCTACGCCAATCTTGGCGCGCTGCTCATGGCCGCCGGCCTGCCCTACGACTCCGGCGCCGGCCGCGACTACGCCGCCTGCGTGACCGCGATCATGTGCGGCGAAGCGTATTTGCAGTCCTCCCGCATCGCCGAACTGTGCCCGGCGCTCATCCCTGCAACGGAAGCGACGAAGAAGAGTCTCGCCGAAACCAATCTGGGCACGGGCATAGCCCATGGAGGGGCGGACGCTCCCGTCCGCCCGGCGGAGCGAAGCTCGGCAGTCATGCCCGGCGGAGCCTGCCCCGGCTGGTACATCAACCGCGAGCCGTTCCTGGACGTCATCCGCATGCACCGCGCCAGCGTGAACGGCATCAGCAAGGGGAACGTCCCGGCCGCTCTCTATGACGCCAGCAAGCAGTGTTGGGATGAAGCTCTCGCTCATGGCGAGAAGCACGGCTACCGCAACTCGCAGGTCACCGTGCTTGCCCCCACCGGCACCATCGGTTTCATGATGGATTGCGACACGACGGGAATCGAGCCGGATCTCGCGCTGGTGAAGTACAAGAAACTGGTGGGCGGCGGCATGATCAAGATCGTCAACAACACCGTGCCCACGGCGCTGTTTAAGCTGGGCTACACCCACGAGCAGACGGGCGCTATCGTCAGCTACATTGACGCCACGGGCACGATCGAAGGCGCGCCGCACATCAAAGACGACCACCTTGCCGTTTTCGACTGCTCGTTCAAGCCGGCCAAAGGCACGCGCTCGATCCACTACCTCGGGCATCTGCGCATGATGGCGGCGGCGCAGCCCTTCATCTCCGGGGCCATATCGAAGACCGTCAATCTTCCCGAGAACGCCACGGTCGAGGACATCACCGACGCCTACATCCAGGCCTGGAAGCTTGGCCTGAAGGCGGTCGCCATCTATCGCGACGGCTGCAAGAAGGCGCAACCGCTATCGGCCGCGGGAACCAAGACGGCATCCTCGGGCAAAGAAGGGGCTTTGACGCTGGCGCAGCTTCGCGAGGAGGAGAATCCCGATGGCCCTCCGCGCGCCGTCCGCCACAAACTGCAGGAAGAGCGCGCCTCGATCACGCACAAATTCAAAGTCGGAGACCACGAGGGCTACATCACCGTAGGGCTCTATCCCAATGGCAAGCCCGGCGAACTGTTCATCACCATGGCCAAAGAAGGATCGACCGTCTCGGGCCTCATGGACAGCTTCGCGCTCGCGGTCTCGATCGCGCTGCAGCACGGCGTCCAGCTGGAACTGCTCTGTGAAAAGTTCGCGCATACGCGTTTCGAACCGAGTGGATGGTCCGGCAATCCCGAGATCGGCTACGCCAAATCCATCATGGACTACATCTTCCGCTGGCTGCAGTTGCGTTTCCTCACCGGCCAGCAGCAGTTGCTGTTCGAGAACTTCCGGCCTCGGATGTCCGCCCTCCCTCAGCCGGAGGGTACCGGCGAGGTGAACGGCGTCGCGGCGCCTTCCGGGCCGAAGTCCGAGGTTCGAGGTCCAGGGTCCGGTTCTGTGCACGCGGCCGACGCGCTGTCGGGCATCGTGGACATGGGCGACGCGCCCACCTGCAGCTTCTGCGGCTCGATCATGACGCGGAACGGCAGCTGCTACCGTTGCATGAGCTGCGGGAGTACGAGCGGCTGCAGCTAGCGAGGTCATGGAGCGGCGGACGCCCTCGTCCGCCCCCGGTTTTCGATTTGTCATTCCGAGCCAGGATGCTCGTTCACGAAGTGAACGAGCACCGCAGTCGAGGGACCTCGGGTTTTGTGGTGCCAGCGCATGCACTTCAAGATTGTTGGACGCATCACGAACGTGGAGTCGATTGCGTCCGGCGCTGCCATCCGCGAGCGCAAGCGACTGTGGAGGGCATACGGCAAGGGACGCTGGCGGAAGCTGAAAGGCACTGCCGACGTGCAATTTTTCGATGGTACGATATGCCATGCGGAAATCCACTGGTACGAAGCCCACGGGATTGGGGCGAAAGAATACAAAATCAAGCGGATTCTCGACTGAGATGAAACGCGAAGCGCAATTCGTCATTTGCATCGGCAACAAGGGGTACCAGGCTTCGCTGGAGCTTCGCAAGATTTATCAGATCGTCCCGGACAAGGTAGCAACCAGGCTTCATCAGATTCGCGTCATCGACGAGTCCGGCGAAGACTACTTGTATCCGGAAGACTATTTTGTGCCGGTGCAACTGCCGCAGTCTGTCGAGCGGGCAGTGCGTCGGGCCACGGCATAGGCCTGCGCAGAATTGTCATCCCGAGCGAGCGCGCCCTTTGCGCGAGTCGAGGGACCTTGGGCTTGGATGCCTTCGGGCTGAAGCCCATATTGTCCTGAGACGCCCTTGGCGCCGCGCTGAAGCGCCGCTCCATCGGGCACACACCAGGGCTAAAGCCCATCGCCATAATTCCGTCTTGACGCGGGCCTGAAGGACCGCTCTTCCACGTTGCTTTGGGGCCGCTTTTCCACCTTCGGGCTGAAGCCCATATTGCCCTGGAGACGCCCTTTACGCGGCGCTGAAGCGCCGCTCTTCAACTCGCCTACGCAGGCAATCTTTTCGCGACAAGCAATGCCGCCGATGCTCCCGTGGAAGAGCGGCCCTTTCAGGGCCGCGTTGCGAGCGGAGAAGAGGAGCCGGCCTTCAGGCCCCGTGTACCGTTTTGGAATTCCCCGCCGCAAATTGTGACATCTCTCACAGACAACGCTCTCGCATCCCCGCGACCATCGCCAAATGGACTCCGACCGCGTCTTCTTCGTCACCACCATCACCATCCAACGCCGTCCAATCTTTCGCCGGGAAACAACCGCCCGACTCCTGATTGACACCCTCGCGCACTATCGCGACGGCCGAAAATTCCTGCTTCACGAATTCGTCGTCATGCCCGACCACATCCATGCGCTGCTCACTCCGGCGGAAGAAATCTCCCTGGAGCATGCCGTGCAGTTCATCAAAGGAGGATTTTCGTATCGCCTGAAAGATCGCGGCTCCGTCTGGCTGCCGAGCTTCACGAATCATCGCATCAGGGATTGGGAGGATTACGAGCATCATCGCGAGTACATTCGGATGAATCCGGTGCGAGCGCGCTTGGCGGCGCGCCCAGAGGAGTATCCGTATTCGTCGGCCGCAGGCACGTTGCGGATGGACCCGGTGCCGCAAGGGCTAAAGCCCTGTTGTTTTGAAAGCGCCTTAACGCGGGCCTAAAGGCCCGCTCTTCCACGTCGCTTTGGGCCCGCTCTTCCACGCTTGATCCAGCGGTGGCGCACGAGCGGGGGTCACTCTTCCACCCGACGCCCACGGGGCGTGAAATCTGTCGCCGTGGCGACGCTTAACGGAGGCCGTTCGACTCGCTCAGGGCAGGCTCTAGCCGCAAAGGACACGGCTAAGGACACGGCTTAGGATACGGACAGCCGTTGATTTACCCTCGCTTCCTTCTCTCTTTCCAGTGACTTCGGTTACCTATCATCGAGAGGGATCGGCTGAAAGAATTTCGTTTTGCAAGTTTGGAAGGACATCATGGGCAAGCGCACTGGTTTGATTATTTCGTTTTGTATGGGCGGGATCGTGGGGGTGGTGCTGGTCCGAGCTTTCTTTCTGGATGGTCTGGAAGAATTCGGGTGGGGAATGTTCTGGGAAGGGCTTGGAAATGGACGCATGATGGATCCAGGGATGGTCCTGCAGTCCACCACCTTCCTGAAGTGTGTAGGTGGTCTGGTGATCGGCGGGGCTCTGGGAGCGCTGATCACGCATATGCGGTGGAACAAGGTGCCAAAGCAAGCAGGGAGTCATGGAGATTAATGTCTGCCCTCCCTGGATGCTGGCGAAGTTGGGCGTTCCTTCCGGGAAGCAACCTCATGTTGGGATCTTGCTGTCAAGTTTGTTGGCTCTGACGATCTCCCCAATTCTTGTACGCCTGCCGCACTTCTGCCTGGCACAGAAGATCCTGGGGATTCCGTGCCCCGGATGTGGAGTGATGCATTCGTTGATCGCCATCTCACATTTGCAATTTCACCAGGCATGGATGTTTAACCCTGCCGGAATTCTTCTGGCGTCGTATCTGGCGTTCCAGGTATTCGGCCGTTCATTGGTGTTGGCTTCAGTCTTGAATGCAAGCGGCGTTTCGGCAATGTCAAAGCATGGACAAGCGGGAGTCATTGCCGCTCTGTTCGCCGTTTGGTTGGTGCGATTAATCAATCTTTAAGGAGAGAACTACATGGCTAGTATTACTTGTCAAAAGTGCGGGAAACCCACAGAGAGGGCGGGATATCCGGTGTGGGCCATCGTGGTGTCAATCTGCCTTTTTCCGCTGGGACTACTTTCGCTGCTGGCGGGGCGCAAACCGACAACCTGCAGCAGCTGCGGGTTTACTTGGCAGGCGTAAGCAGCGCCTCCAGGAAGATTCGCTGTCCGCGAGGATAACCGGAATTTGAACACCGATCCGCCACGAACAAGGGGGACGAGTATGTATTGTCAGAATTGTGGAAAGGCAGTTGCGGAGAATGCCGCAGTGTGCCTCTCCTGCGGCGCACTGCCCAGAAGCGGGAACCAGTTCTGTCCAGGGTGCGCAACCCCAACCCAGCCCATACAAGTTGTTTGCGTAAAGTGCGGTGCCGCTTTGAACCCGGGCGCACTATCCGGAAGTGGCGGCGAACGTATTGCACCGTGCAATCCGCCGAGAGACCCTGTGCTGATGGCCGCGCTCAGCGGATGCTGCATCGCAGGATTGGGTCAAATCGTGCTTGGGCAAGTTGCGAAAGGCGTCGTCATTATGCTTGGTTCCATGGTGATTGGAGTGCTGACAATGGGTGTCGGCATTCTGGTCACATGGCCCGCTGGCGCGGTTGACGCCTACCTGGTCGCCAAGAAGCTCAAAGAGGGACGCAGCGTGGGGCAATGGGAATTCTTTTAGAGCGGTGGCCAGGCATCCAGAGAGCAGTTACGGCACGACGAGTCGAGCTGACCTTGATTGTCGCGGCCATAGCCTATTTCACGCTATCCCGGACTCTTCTGAATATTCCCATGTGCCCATTTGCTTACCTGGGCATTAACTGTCCAACTTGCGGTACAACCCGCGCGGTGTGGCAGATCTTCCATGGTCATTTCTGGGCTGCGTGGTCCTTGAACCCGATCGGGTTCATCGTTGTTTTTCTCCTGCTTCGCAGGCTAAGCGTGCTTTCTGCCCCCCGCCATCTCGTGGTAAGAATCGTCAGCAACCAGGTTGCGGACATAGCGCTATTGGGCGCCTTCTTCTGCGCTGGCTTCATGAAGTTTCTGCATGTCGTTTAGACGCTGCTTTTGAGGCGCTCTGATGCGGCCGGGGCAGGGGCAAGTCCCACGTCTCGCAAAGAACGCGAGACATGGGGCACCCGGCAAAATCCCCACCCTGTCTCTCCAAAGGACGGAGAGACAAGGATGGGGCACCCGCTTCATTTCTTGCGCGAGCGCTTCTTCTTGCGGCCCTCCTTCTTCACACCGAACACGCGGGCGAAAATCTTGTCCACATTTTTCAGTTGGCGCGGGAGGTCGAAGGCGTATTCGATCTGCTTGCGGGGAACGCGGCTGGTGATTTCTTTGTCGGCAAGAACCAGCTGGCGGAAATCCAAACCTTCCTTCCAGGCGCGCATGGCGTGGGATTGCACGAGGCGGTAGGCGTCTTCGCGCGAGACGCCGTGCTCGACCAGGTCGAGCAGGAGCTGTCCGCTGAAGATCAGGCCGCGGGTGGATTCGAGATTGGCGCGCATGCGGTCGGGATAGACGAACATGGTGTCAATCAGGTTGGCGGTCTTCGAGAGCAGGTAGTCGGCCAGCGTGGTCGAGTCGGGCAGGATGACGCGCTCAACCGATGAGTGGGAGATGTCGCGCTCATGCCACAGCGCCACGTTTTCGAATCCGGCCTGCGCGTTCGAGCGCACCACGCGCGCCAGGCCGCTGATCTGCTCGGCGGTCACGGGATTGCGCTTGTGCGGCATGGCCGACGATCCTTTTTGCTTTTCGCTGAAGAACTCCTCGGCTTCGCGCACTTCGGTGCGCTGCAGGTGGCGAATTTCGGTCGCGATCTTGTCGAGCGTGGAGGCGATCACGGCCAGCGTGGCGAGATAGGCGGCGTGGCGGTCGCGCTGGATGACTTGCGACGAGACGGCAGCAGCTTTCAATCCCAGGCGGGCGCAGATTTTCTCTTCGAGGTCGGGAGTGAGGTGGGCGAAGATGCCGACCGCGCCGGAAAACTTGCCCACGCGCATGTCCTCGGCCGCGGCCAGGAAGCGCGCGATGTTGCGCTGCGTCTCCGAATACCAGTTGGCCAGCTTGAATCCGAAGGTGATGGGCTCGGCGTGGATGCCGTGGGTGCGTCCGACCATGGGAGTGTCTTTGAACTCCCAGGCGCGGCGCTCAAGGGCTTCGGCGAGGCGCTGGAGATCTTGCGCGATGACTTCGGAGGCCTGGCGGATGAGCAGGGCCTGGGCGGTGTCAACCACGTCGTTCGAGGTGAGGCCGTAGTGGAACCAGCGGGCGTGCGGGCCGACGATTTCGGCGACGGCGGTGGTGAAGGCGATGACGTCGTGGCGGACTTCGGCTTCGATTTCGTGGATGCGCTCGACGCGGAAATCGGCGCGCTCGCGGATGGCTTTGGCGGCGTCTTTGGGGACGAGGCCGGCCTCGGCGAGAGTTTCGGTGGCGGCAACTTCGACTGCGAGCCAGGTGCGGAAGCGGTTTTCGTCGCTCCAGATGCGGGCCATCTCGGGGCGGGTGTAACGCGGGATCACGGTGGAGGCTCCTCCTGTCGCCGAAGACCCACTTCTCGCGCAAAGGACGCGCGAGAAATGGGGCACCCGGGGAATGTATTGGACAGAGGATTCTAAATGGAGGGAGGAAAAGAGGCCAGTGCGTAGGCGAATAGGTACAGTCCTGATTTAGTTCTCTCACCACGGAGCCACAGAGACACAGAGGGAACGAACTGCTTGGCAAACTCTCCCTCTTCCGGCTTTTTTCAGGTGCGAGGTTTCCTCCGTGACTCTGTGACTCCTGTGGTGAAAAAAGCAAGGTAGGACACTACCGGCGAATCGCACCTCAGCCCAAAAAAAGGGCGCGGCTTGCGCCGCGCCCAGTCACCGCTACATCAACTTGCAGCCGGCTTACATCCCCTGCTGGTTCGATTTCGATTCGACCTGCAGATTGTTCTCTACGCTGAAAGCGCCGGGGAGCTGGTTGGCTCTCATCCCTGCGACTTGCTTGTCCATCGTGCTATCCACCGAACCGTAGAGCGTTACGTGCCCGTTGGCCACGACGATGCGAATCGGGCGAGCCGGGTCGGCCGCGTACTTGCTCAAGATGGAATCGCCGTAGATCAGCCGCGCCGCGCGCAGACGCAAGCCGTCATCGAAGATCGAGACCGGCTCGACCGAGATGTTGGCGATTACGTCTTTCACGCCGGGCATGTTGGCGATGTCGGCCAGGGCCTCGTCGCGGCCCACGCCGGTGCGGTCCTGACCTTCAACCGTCACCACGCCGTCCTTCACCCCGAGGGCAAAATAATCGAACGTGCTGTCAAAGCCCACGCGGACGTAGCGCAGTTTCTCGGCCAGTTTCTGCTCGAGCTGCGCGTCGGGCACGTTGGGACCGGCCACGGTGATCAGGTTGCGCACACCCTGCACGTCCGAGGTCTTGCGCGCCAGTTTTGCGGCGTCCAGCTTGCGCTGGTAGAGATCCACCGTGCCGGTGAGGGTCACGATGCCGTCTTCCACGCCGGCTTTAACGTCGCTGAACTGACTCTTGGCCGCCAGCTTGTGGGTCACCGCGGTCTGAATCTGATTATCGTAGCGAGCCGCCGCCGGGGTTTGGGCCAGGAGCGTCGCGCTCAACAGTCCTACCGCCAGCAGAGAACCTGCCAGTTTTACCAGGGTCTTGGTTGTTGCTTTTGCGAAAGTCATAGGTCACCTCCGTCTCCTCGTTGACGAAACTTTACGAATTAACCATTCGGTTAATTCCTTCGATGAGGCAGGGTGCGCGGTAGATGCATGCGGAGAAGAAAAAATAGTTGCGCTGAGACGGTGCCTGGAGCGCAACTTTCCGGGAAGGATGGGGTTAGCGGACCGATCCCACACGGCGCCCACAGCTTACGCGGTGGGCTGCATTCTAGCGCCGCTTCGCGGCTAGAGCAGTTCTCCTGATGGTAGAGTGCCTGCCCTCAGCGGCTAAAGCCGCGGCTCTCTCGTGGCGCTGGCGGCACGGCTGAAGCCGTGCCCTTCCCGTTCGCGGTTGCACTCTACAGCAACTCGGGAATGCTGTAAGAGGCACGGCTTTCCCGTTGTTATCTTCGGGCGGGCTTGGAATCTATAGAGTGCGGTATGACCCTACCGCCGGGTTCGAGCGGAACGCGGAGGGGGATTCGGTGCGCGCTTGCGCCGATCCCTGAAAGCGGCTCCGCTGAAGCACCAGTATCCGGCCAGCGATCCTCCAGCAAAGACCGACCACAAAACGGTGTGGGCCCACGAATCAAATTGTTCTGCGCTCACATTGGGGAGGTCCGTAGAGACGAGGGGCCAAATCAGGACCGCATAAATTGACACGGCCAGTAGAACCGCAGCAAGGCCGGCTCCGATCGCCATCGCTCCCGCCGACAAGCTTTCGAACAGGAGCATGCTCCAGTGCTGATCGGTCGAGGCGGTGCGCGGCCGTTCTACAAGCGGAGACATGGTCCTCCTGAAAAAGCGCGTCCCGCAGGGCGGGAGGCGATCCTGCTGCGTCAGGGTCGAGCATAAAGACTCAGCGGCCTGCCTTCCAAGTTACGAAGGGGCCTTGAAGGTAAGGCAGGTTCGGGACAGCCGCTGTGGGATTACCGGGGTAACTTTGGAGCGAGTACTGGGCGCTTTACCATGCCAAGGGGACGAATTCCCGCGGAATACGACGCGGTATGAGTAAACGTGTCAACCGACCAGACGAAGCGGAACTGGTGCGCGCGCAGCGGCTGAAAGAGGCGCTCGAGAGCGGAGCCCCGCCGACGTTTATTCAGCCAAGCGCTTCCCCGCCGAGCGGAAGTTCCTGCCCGGCGCATTCTTGCCCCATCCCGCCGCTGGGTGCACCGTTCTCGAGTCCTCTCGAGGTTCCTGAAACCCGGCTGCAATGTCTGGATCAGATGTTCCGAATGTCGCCCGACGGGCTTTGCGTTGCGGACGGCGAACACCGCATTCTGTGGGTTAACCGAACGTTCGGGCAAATGTTTGGGTACCAGGCGGGCGAGGTGTTGGGACAGCAGCTGGGAAGCCTGGTTGTTCCTGAGGAGCGGCTGCCCGAGACGCGCTGGGTGAGCGACGAGGTCGCGCGCGGCAACCCCATCACGATTGAAACGCAGCGCAGGAAAAAAGATGGAAGCTTGCTTGAGGTTTCCGTGACCTGTGCTCCTTTAACCGTGGAAGGCGAGCCTACCTGCTACTACGCCCGCTACCACGACATTTCCGACCGCAAGCGAGTGGAGACGCTCAGTTCGGCCCTCTACCGCGTGGCGGAGAAAAGTACCAGCGTGCATGATCTGCAGCAGTTCTTCGCGGCCGTGCACGGCATCGTGAATGAGCTGATGTACGCGCGCAATCTCCATGTCGCGCTCTACGATCCCGACACCGATCTGGTGTACTACCCGTATTTTGTGGATGAACAAGATTCGGCCCCGGGTCCGCAGAAGATAGGACGGGGCCTGACCGACTATCTGATACGAACCGGAGAACCTCTGCTGGCTACGCCGGAGGTGCTCGAGACCCTGGAAAACCGGGGCGACGTAGCCCGGAAGGGTTCGCGGTCGCTGGATTGGATGGGCGTTCCGCTGAAGGTGGGCGATCACACCATTGGCGCGCTGGTGGTGCAGACGTATTCCGAGAACATCCGCTATGGCGAACGCGACAAAGAAATCCTGACGTTCGTGGCGCGGCAACTGGCCGGCGCGGTGGAAATCAAGCGCAATGAGCAGGCACTGCGGCAGTCCGAGGCCCGCTATCGCTCGTTAGTGCAGAGCTCGGTGTATGGAATCTACCGTTCCAGCCTGGAGGGAAGGTTTCTGGACGTCAATCCGGCGCTCATCACGATGCTGGGCTACAGTTCGGCTGAGGAAGTGCTGCTGCTCGATCCCGAGACGCAGGTGTTCGCCCAGGCCGAAGAGCAGGCACGGCTGATTGAGGAATTCCGGCGCGCGGGCCGGCTGGATGGCATGGAAGTGAAGTGGAAACGCAAAGACGGCAGCCCGATCACGGTGCGGATCAGCGGCCGGGCGGTCAGCAGTTCGGATGAGCCGGCCGACGTGCTGGAAGCAATTGCCGAGGACGTAACCGATCGCCGTCTGCTGGAGGATCAGTTCCGCCAGGCGCAGAAGATGGAAGCCGTAGGACGGCTGGCCGGGGGAGTGGCCCACGACTTCAACAATCTGCTCATGGTCATCAGCGGCTACACCGAAGTGATTCTGGGGAAGCTGGATATGGATCATCCCCTGCACGAGAAGGGACGGGCCATCCAGCAGGCAGCGGACCGGGCTACGACTCTGACGCGGCAGTTGCTGGCGTTCAGCCGCAAACAGATGCTGGAGCTCAAGGTGGTGGACGTCAACACCATCGTCGAGGACATGGAGCGGCTGCTGCGGCCTCTGATCGGCGAAAACATCGAGCTCATTACCTGGCTTACTCCCGAGGCCGGACACACTCGCGCCGACGCCGGGCAACTGGAACAGGTGCTGATGAACCTGGTGGTAAACGCCAAGGACGCCATGCCCAATGGCGGAAAGCTCACCCTCCAGACTCAGAATATCCGCACGGATGAGGGACACCGGCGCGGGCCGACCTTCATCCCTCCGGGCAACTACGTGCTGCTCTCGGTAAGCGACACGGGCATGGGCATGGACATGGAAACCCAGTCGCGCATCTTCGAACCCTTCTTCACCACCAAGGAACTGGGCAAGGGCACCGGCCTGGGACTCTCGACCGTGTATGGCATTGTGAAGCAAAGTGGGGGATATGTGCTGGTGCAGAGTGAAGTGGGACGGGGCAGCACATTCCAGATCTACTTGCCGCGAGTGGAAGAAGTGGCGCAGAGCCATGCCGCGCCGGCGCTGCACGCTGCCGCCGGTGGCAGCGAGACCGTGTTGCTGGTGGAAGACGAGCAGTCGGTCCGGGAACTGGTGCGAGACACGCTCATTGGCAAAGGTTACCGC
>Ga0074046_10004429_pt1 | contig 11479 bp, 8 predicted proteins | sample BogForMeECP23OM3_FD_94441 | JGI IMG/M metagenome (GOLD analysis project Ga0074046, IMG submission 94441) | Bog forest soil microbial communities from Calvert Island, British Columbia, Canada - Bog Forest MetaG ECP23OM3 | ecosystem: Environmental > Terrestrial > Soil > Wetlands ...
GCCGACCAGCACCGCGATCGGCCACGGCCAGGGATTCGGCGGCACCAGCAGCCAGCAGGTGAAGGTCGCGCCGATCGCGGAGGTATACCCGATCGACAGGTCGATCTCGCCGAGCAGCAGCACGAACACCTCGGCCATGCCCAGCAGTACGATCCACGCCGCCTGCGTCATCAGGTTGACCAGGTTGCCCGCGGACAGGAACAGGGAGTTGCGGGCCTGGAAGTAGATGACGATGGCGACCAGGCCGAGCAGGACGGGCAGAAAGCCGCTGTCGCCGTTACGGACCCGGGCCACCCAGAGCTTGGTGTACTCGCCCAGCGAGTCCGCCAAGACGTCGGGGGCGGCGACCGCGGCGGCCTCGGATGCGCTCTCGTCGGCATCGGTGGCTTCGGATGGCGGCTCTTCGACTTCAGTGCTCACTGGAGCTCCCTGATGACTGCCCGGCCGGGCGCGACAGATCGGCCGGCTGGCCGACGAGGCGCCTCGTGGTACCTATGGTCATGAGGTCGACGATGGACTCGGCGTCGAACTGCGACTTCGGCCCGACGGCGACTAGGCGGCCCAGACGCAGCACGGCAATCCGGTCCGCCACCGACATCACGTCGACCAGGTTGTGTGAGATGACGATCACCGCGATGCCCTGGCTCTTCAGCCGGCGGATGAGGTCGAGCACCACTCGGGTCTGGGTGACGCCGAGGGCCGCCGTGGGCTCGTCCAGGATCACCAGCTTGGCCTGGCGCATCACGGCCTTGGCCACCGCCACGGCCTGGCGCTGACCGCCGGACAGCGACCCGACCGGCTGCCGGATCGAGCGGATCGTCACCACGGACAGGTCCGCCAGGGTTTGCTTGGCTCTCTTCTCCATGGTGATCTCGTCCAGCTGCCAGTGCCGGACCGGCTCCTGGCCGAGGAACATGTTCGCCACGATGTCCAGGTTGTCGCACAGCGCGAGGTCCTGGTAGACGGTGGCGATGCCGAGGTCGGTGGCGTCCTTCGGGGTGTGCAGGTGGACCAGGCGGCCCTGCCAGAACATCTCACCGTGATCCTGATGCCAGATGCCGGAGATCGTCTTGATGAGCGTACTCTTGCCCGCCCCGTTGTCGCCGACGATGGCGGTTACCTGGCCGACCGGAATGTCCAGGGTAATGTCGCTCAGAGCGCGCACCGGGCCGAAGTTCTTGCCGATGTCGACCAGGCGCAGCAGCGGCTGTGACCCGTCGACCCCGTCAGCCCCGTTGGCCTGCTGAGCGCCAGCTTGGTCCGCGATGGCCGGAGCTTGGACCTGCTGGGTCTCCTGTGCCTGCGAGGGCTGGTCGGAGTCGGGGGCGGACGCCCGGCCCGCGGTGGCGGGCCGGGCGTCGTCCGCGCTCGGGTTAGTCACCGGGCGCGCCTCCCTACGTTCGGCGAGCTGGTGCTCACTACGATATCCCGGCGGCCTTGCAGTAGGCCGCGTAGGCCCCGACGCAAAGCGCGGACGCCTTAATCGCGCCGTCCGCGATGACGGTCGAGGCCATGTTGGTCGTGGTGACCCACTCCGGCTTGAGCAGCACCGACGCCACGTTGACGCCGGCCTTGGTGTCCTTCGTCGTGCCGTTCACCAGGGCGGTGGGCGGGGTCTTGCCGGCCCGCAGGAACATGGCCAGCGCCACGGCGGCCTGCGCCTCTATGTCGATCGGCTTGTAGACCGTGCCGCACTGGTAGCCGGCCAGGATGTTCTGCAGCCCGACCTGGGTCGCGTCCTGGCCGGTGACCGGGAACGTCTTGGCCTTGACGCCCTGCGTCTGCAGGAAGTGGATGATCGGGGCGGCGTTCTCGTCGTTCGGCGTGAGGACGGAGTTGATGTTCTTGTGCGCGGTGAACTGCTGCTGGAATTCGCTCAACGCCACGCTTGGCGTCCAGGTCCCGGCCGGAATGCCGACCAGGGTGTAACTCTTGTTGGCGAAAAGCGGGTCGAGCACTCCGAGGTAGCCCTGGGCGAACAGGGTGGCGTTGTTGTCGGTCGGGTCGCCCTTCATCACCAGCACGTTCGGCTTGGCGACCTTCCAGGCGGAGACGCAGGACGTGAAGCCGTCACCGATCATGGTGCCGACCAGGACGTTGTTGAAGCTGACGTAGTACGCCCGGCTGCCGCCGAGGGTCAGGCGGTCGTAGTCGATGACGGCGACGCCGTGGGACTTGGCGTAGGACTCGATCTGCGCGCCGACCCCGGAGTCCAGCGGGTCCATGATAAGGACGCTGGCGCCCTTGGTGATGGCCGTCTGGGCGTCGGACAGCTCGGTGGCGTCACTGCCCTGCGCGTTCTGCACGGTGAACTGCGAGGACGAAAGCCCCGCGTCGGTCATCGCCGTGGTCAGGTAAGGCGCGTCGAATTCGGTGTACCGGGCCGAGCTGACGGTGTCCGGGAGGATGGCGGCGACGTTGCCCTTGCCCGCGGCGGTGAGGGCCTTCAGCGCGGTCATCGCGGAAAAGGTCCGGTTGAACGAGGTTATCGAGACGTTCACCGTGGTCGAGGACGGTGACGAGCTGGCGGCAGAAGCGCTGGTGCTGGTGCTAGTGCTTGCGGATGTGGACGAGGAGCTGCTGCAGGCGGCAGCGGCGAGGCACAAGGCCAGCGCTGACGTTACAACAGCCCCCTTTCTGGCCATCTGAAACATTGGAACCACCTTGCGTCGTTAAGGGAAGTACCGCATCCAGGCATGCGGTATCGCGTCGCTGGCCTGGCGGACTTCGCGGCGTTAGCGTCTTGACCGCCACCTTAGAACGCCGGTAATTAACGTGGCCTTAACATCGGCGGCAATTCGTGAAGATACTGTGAACAGCAATCTTTTCGTGTTCATCCTGATTCACGTTCGTCATCTGTGTGTTATTTCTGGCCGCTCAGGGGCCAGCGGATTGCTCCGTCACTCCGGGGCCAGGCGGTAGCCGGCCCGCGGCTGGGTGAGGATGAGCGGTGCGCTTCCCTCGGGCTCGAGCTTTGCTCGCAGCCTCCGCACGTAGACGCGCAGGTACTCGGTCTCGGTCTCGTACCCGTGGCCCCACACCCGGCGGAGCAGGTGGGCGTGGGTCAGCAGCTTGCCGCGGTTGACCGCGAGCTCGCGCAGCAGGGCGAACTCGGTCGGGGTCAGGTGTACCGGCTGCCCGTTCCGCGTCACCTGCTGCAGGGCCAGGTCGATGACGATATCGCCGACGGCGATGACCGGCGGCGCCTGCTCGGTCGGGGCGGCGGGCCGGGTGCGGCGCAGCGTCGCGGCGATCCGCGCCAGCAGTTCCTCGATGCTGAACGGTTTGGTCATGTAGTCGTCGGCGCCCATGTGCAGGGCCGTCACCTTGTCCCGCTCGCCGCCGCGGGCCGACACCACGATGATGGCGACCGGCGAGCGCTCGCGGATCTGGCGGCAGAGCTCGAAGCCGTCGGCTTCGGGGAGCATCAGGTCGAGCAGGACGATGTCCGGGTCCTCGGTCTCCAGCAGCTGAAGCGCCCGCATGCCGTCCACGCTGACGACGGTGTCGAAGCCGCGCACGGCCAGGTTGGACCGGATCAGGTCCACGATGTTGGGGTCGTCCTCCACCACCAGGGCGCAGGTCTTGCGGGCGTCCTCAGTCGTCATGGTCATTCCGTGATCCCCCGACATCCTTCGGATGGTCTGTGCTGCCTGGGTGGTCGGGCCCGTGCGGCCGGACGGCCTCGAGGACCTCGGCCTCGACGGGCAGGTGCACGGTGAAGCAGGTGCCCTTGGGCAGCGCGGTCAGCTCGAGGCGGCCGCCGTGCGCCTGTACGATGCCCTTCGCGATCGACAGGCCCAGCCCGGCTCCGGCGCTCTTCCCGCTGCTGGCCCGTCCGTTGCCGGTCCCGTTGCTCGCGGTGCTCCCGTTGCTCCCGTTGCTCCCGTTGCTCGCGGTGCTCGGGCGGGGGCGGCGGGCGGGCTCGAACGGCGCGGCGGCCAGTTCCGGTGGCATGCCCAGGCCGTCGTCGAGCACGCTGATGGCCACCTCGCCTGGTCCGGCCGCGACGGTCACCTGCACCCGGGTCCCCGGCGGGTTGTGGCCGAGCGCGTTGTTCAGCAGGTTCACGAAGACCTGCTCCATCCGGTCGTGGTCGGCCCACACCACGGGCACGCAGGCGTCGCAGGTCAGCGAGACCGACGCCGTGTTGTCCCGCGGCAGGCAGGCGATCGCCGCCTCGAGCACCAGCCGGATGTCGCACCAGTCCCGCTGCAGGCGCATGATGCCTGATTCGATCGCGGAGAAGTCGAGCAGGTCATCGACCAGTCGGCCGAGGCGCGCGGACTCGGCCGCGATCCGGTTCAGGAAGCGCTGCTGGGAGTCGTCGTCCCACGTCACGTCCGGCTGCAGCAGGCTCGACGCGTAGCCCCTGATGGCCGTCAGCGGGGTCCGCAGCTCGTGGCTGAGCCGGGACAGGAAGCCGCGCTGCAGCTCCTGCGACCGGCGCAGGGCCGCCGCCTCCTGGTGCGCGTGACCCGCCTCCTCGCGTTCGAGCGCGAGCCGCAGCGAGTTCGCCGCGTCCTCCATCAGCGCCGTCTCTTCCGTGGTGGGCGGCACGCGCCGCCAGGTCGCCAGGAGCACGGTGGGGCCGCCAGCCGCCAGGAACGCCACCGCCCGGGCCCGGTGCCCGCGGCTGCTGGGCAACTGCCGGGCCACGCCGTCCGGGTGCGAGCTGGACAGCGCGTCCCCGGCCATCTCCCGCAGCGCGACCGTGGCCGCGGCCGGTTCGGTGCCGAGCGGCCCGGCGTAGGCCCGCCAGCGGGTCGGCTGGCCCACAGGCTGGGTGATCAACGCTACCTCCTCGGCCTGCAGGCCGCGGCGCAGCGACTGGAGCGCGGTGACCAGGCCCTCGCCGACGAGCACCGGACCGGCCAGCGTCTCCAGCATCTCCCTGATCGTCTCGAGCACGCGGTTCCTGGTGGTCACCTGGTCCAGGAGCCGGTCTCGTTCGATCGCGCTGGCGGCGTAGCCCGCGTAGACGGTGACCAGATCGAGCTCGCCTCCCTGCGGCGGGCCGTGCTGGGTGCGGAAGACCGTGATCACGCCGCTGAGCCCGCTCGGCCCGAGCACCGGGACCGACCACGAGCTGGCCACGTTGACGGTCTTGGCCAGATCGCGAAAACTCCGCCAGGCCGCGCCCGCCCGCATGTTGTTGGCGATGACCGGGCGCTCGTCCGCCGCGGCCAGGCCCGCCGGGCCGCCACCGGACCCGAACGGCAGCCGGGCCCACGCCTCCAGCTGACCGGGCGCGAAGCCGAGCGACGCGGCGCAGAACAGGGTCCGGTCGCTGACCAGGTGAATGCACAGCCGCTCGCTGCTGAGCGCCGCGCCGAGCGCGGACAAGATCAGCGACAGGCTCGACGAGGGGTCTGCCGAGACCAGCCGGTCGGTCAGCCCGTGCAGCCGGGTGAGCTGGCGGCGCGCGGAGGAGTCGATCTGCTGGCCGGAAAGCAGCGCCACCACGTCGTCGGGGTGCGAGTCGCGCGGACGCAGGTCCGCCACGATGCGGCCCTGGCGCAGCACCACGATGCGGTCGGCAAGCCGGAACATCTGGTCGATGTCATGGCAGGCGAGCAAGATCGTCGTGCTCTGCTCCCGCAGGCCCATGATCAGCTCTTCTACCTGGGCTGATTCCTTGACGCCGAGCGATGCCGTCGGCTCGTCGAGGGCCAGCAACCGCGGCTTGCCGCCCATCGCCCGCGCCACCGCCACGAGCTGCCGCTGCCCGCCGGACAGCGAGCGGACGTTGCGGGTGGTGTCCTTCAGCGGGATACGCAGCTCCGCGAGCAGCGATGCGGCGGCCGCGTGAAAGCGCGTGTCCGACAGCAGGAGCCGACGCGATTCCTTGCCGAGCAGGATGTTGGACGCGATGTCCAGGTTGTCGCATAGCGCCAGGTCCTGCCAGACCACGGCGACTCCTAGCTTGGCCGCGCCGGCCGGATCCGCAGGAATGCGCCTGCCACCGAGGTAGATCTCGCCGCTCGCCGGGACCACCGCGCCGGCGATGCAGCGCACCAGGCTGGTCTTGCCCGCGCCGTTCTCGCCCGCCAGGGCGACAAGCTCGCCGCTGCGGACGCTCAGGCTGATGTCGTTCAGGGCGCGGATCCGGCCGTAGCTGACGCTCAGCCCGGACACCGTCAGGAGCGGCGCCGCCCCTTCGGCGCCTTTTGCGCTTGTTGCGCTTGTTGCGCTTGTTGCGCCTGTTGCGGCTGCCGGGACCGCCGGGTTGGCGGCAGCGTCCCGGACAGCTTTCCTGACGGCGTCCCGGACAGCGAGAAGAGAACCGGCCATGCCGTTATTGTGTGGCCTCATTTACGCCCTTGGCCACAAAGTCGGCCCATCATGTGGACCTGACCAGGTATTTTCATGATTTTTAAATATTAAGACGGCGCCGGATGTCGAACCACCGTCCGGTCCCGCGGTTGCCGCAGGGGGCAGCGGACGGGTTCGTCCGTGGCGGCCTCGGCCTCGGCCTCGGCGGCTGGGGTGGCCCGGCGGCTGAGGGTGGCCCCGGCGGCGGAGGTTGCCCTGGCGGCGGGGGGTGGCCCCGGCCGACGTACAATCCGGACAATTCGGGCGGCATCCCGGGGCTTACCGATCATCGTGGACCGTTACAGGCCCGATCGCGGGGGTAGCGGTCCACGATGATGGAGTGCCACCGCCTCCTGGCGCCCGGCTACTGAGATGCCGGGACCATGCTGGCGGTTCGGCTCTGTCAGGCTTGAGGAAACCGTCGACTAGCGAAGGAGTGGGCTGTGCTTGTCGCGTTTTCCGTGACGCCGCTCGGCACCGGGGAGGCCGTGGGCGAGGTGGTGGCCGAGGCCGTCCGCGTTGTTCGGGACAGCGGGCTGCCGAACCAGACCGACGCCATGTTCACCACCATCGAGGGCGACTGGGACGAGACCATGGCGGTGGTCAAGCGGGCTGTCGACGCCGTGGCGGCCCGGGCGCCGCGGGTCAGCCTGGTGCTCAAGGCGGACATCAGGCCGGGCGTGACCGGGGCGCTGACCGCCAAGGTCGAGGCCGTGGAGCGCTACCTGCAGGCCTGACGGCACCGGGGCGACACCGGGCTGGCGGGACCGGGCTGCCGGGCTGGCCGGCTGCTGCCGGGCTAGCGGACGCCGAGGAGGCGGAGCAGGGCCGCGGTACCCGCGGCGGCGATGACCACGACTAGGAACGGGGCCTTACGCCAGGCCAGGACGCCGCCGACCAGGACCCCGGCCGGGCGGGCGAAACCGGCGAAGCCGTGGCCTTCGGTCAGCGCGGTGGTGGCCACCAGCGCCGCGAGCAGGATCACGGCGGCGGCCTCGAGCAGCTTCCTGGCCCGGGGCGGGAAGCTGATCCGCGCCCGCAGCAGCTGGCCGGACAGCCGGAACGCGTACGTCCCGGCGGCCAAGGTGGCCATGCCCGCCACGACCAGCGTCGTGTCCTTCACAATGCCCCCACCGGGTGATCACCGGATTTCCCGCCGGCCTCCACGACCGCGCCGGCCTCCGGGGTCGCGCCGGCCTCCGGGGCCGCGCCGGTCTCCGGGGCCGCGCCGGCCTCCGGGGTCGCGCCGGACGGCCGCTGCCGCGTCAGCAGGAGCAACGCCGCCAGGGCGAGCAGCACGGGCAGGCCGGCCGGCAGGAACGGCGTGGCGGCCAGCGCGACGGCCGCCCCGGCCAGCGCGGCGCGCAGGGTCATCCGCTCCCGCAGATCCGGGACGATCAGGGCCAGGATCACCGCCGGGAACATCGCGTCCAGGCCGAATGCGCCGGTGTTATGCACCGCGGAGCCGATCAGCGCACCGAGGACGGCACCGCCGGGCCAGCAGATCAGTACGCCGAGGCCGCAGACCCAGTAGGCGGCCCGCTTGCGTGGGAGATCGTCCTGGGCCAGGGCGAAGACCACGCTCTCGTCGTTCATCAGGTGCGTGCCGGCCAGCCGCCGCCAGCCCCGCCCGGTCACCTCCGGAAGCGCCAGGCCGTACGGCAGGTGGCGGGCGTTCACCAGCAGGCCGGCCAGCGCCGCCGCGATGGGGTTGCCTCCCGCCGCGACGATCCCGATGAACAAGAACTCTGAGGCGCCGGCCAGCACGAGCACGCTCTGCGCGGCGGGCACCCACAGCGGCAAGTCGGAGGCGACCGCGATGGCCCCGTAGGACAGGCCGATGAACGCGACGGCCAGGCAGGTAAGCCCGATGTCACGCAGGACGCCGCGCTCTAGAGTTCCCCATATCGAACTCATGGAGCTTATTCTGAACACCAAACCATCGTTCGTCAAAACGAACGGATGAACTTATATGACGAACACCGAGCCAGCCGAGCCGTCTGTCCCACCGCCTGCCGGCCAACATGCCGCAGCGCCTGCCGGGTCGGCGAAGGCGCCGCTCGAGGTCATCGCGGCCTCGCTGCGCCGGGAGCGGCGCCGGTCCGGGCTGTCGCTCACCGAGGTCGCCCGGCGGGCCGGGATCGCCAAGTCCACCCTCTCCCAGCTGGAGTCGGGCACCGGCAACCCTAGCCTGGAGACGCTGTGGGCCATCTGCGTCGCGCTAGACGCGCCGTTCTCCCGGCTGCTCGATCCGCCCCAGCCGCACGTCCTCCTGATCCGGGCCGATGAAGGCCCCACGGTCGCCGCGGCCGAAGCCGACTACCAGGCCACGCTGCTCGCCGCCTGCCCGCCCGGGGCCCGGCGCGACGTCTACCGGATCCAGGCCGAGCCCGGGCACGCGCGCGCGTCGGAGCCGCACATGCCGGGCGTGGTGGAGCACGTGGTGATCGGCGCCGGCCGCGCCCTGGTCGGGGTGGCCGGCGAGCCGACCGAACTCGGCCCGGGCGACTACCTCCGCTACCCGGGCGACGTGCCGCACGTGTTCGAGGCGCTGGAGCCCCGGACCCAGGCCGTGCTCGTCTCAGAGCACAGCTAGGTCTCCGCCGGGACCTGCTCGATGAGGGCGGCCAGGCCCGCCGCGTCGAGCAGATCGGCGGGACGGACCGTCTGGTCGTGGGCGACGTAGTAGAACGCCGCCCGGACCGCCGCCACCGGCACCCCCGCCAGCGCCGCCCAGGCCAGGCGATACGCGGCGAGCTGGACGGAAACCGCGTGCCGTTCGGCCTCGGACCTGGGCGGCTGGCCGGTCTTCCAGTCGACCACGTCGTAGCCGCCCCCGGGCGCGTCGGCGAACACGGCGTCGATCCGGCCGCGGACCAGCCGGTCGCCAATCAGCGTCTCGAACGGCACCTCGACCGCCTGCGGCCAGCGATCCGCCCACTCGCTGTGTTCGAACCGGGACCGGAGCACGGCCAGGTCGCCTTCTCCGGGCGCCTCGTCGTCCTCCGGCCCGAACAGCGCGTTGTCGTCGATGAGCATCTGCTGGCCGTAGCGCTGTTCCAGCCACTGGTGGAAGGCCGTGCCCCGGCGCGCCTGGCTGGCCGGCGGCCGCGGCATGGGCCTGCGTACCTGCCGCGCGAGCTCGGCCGGGTCCCGGGCCAGCGAGACCAGCGACGACACCGAGAGCCGGGCAGGCAGCGCCACCCGGGTCGCGCCGTCGCCCCGGCGCTGCGCCCGCTCGGCCAGCAGCAGCCCGGCGTCCCGGTCCCAGGCCGCCGCCAGATCACGGTCCGCCGGGCTCAGCTCATCGAGGGCCTCCGGCGCGGGCGCACCAGCGGCCGCGGCCGCCTCGACCAGGGCCGCGGCCTCGCGGACCGCCTCGTAGCGCCGGCCCGCCGGGGTGGCTGGCCAGTCCGCCGCCTCCACCGTGGCCAGCAGCGGGTTCTCCGCGTCGGGCTCGGGCGCCGGCGCCCACATCGAGACCTGCGCCACGCCGGACCGGCGGACCTCCTCCAGGAAGGGCGAGGGCCCGAGGCTACTGGTGCCGCCCTCGCCCCACCAGTAGCCCGAACACCCTAGCCAGAACGCCGCCCGGGTGGCCGCGACGTACATCAGCCGGCGTTCCTCGGCCAGGTCCCTGGCCGCGCACGCCTCGCTGAAGGCGTCGAGGGAGGAGGCGTCGAGCCCGAGGAGCTCGGGCAGGTCCCCCGCGTCCCCGCGCAGACCGAACGGGATCAGCCGGGGGTTCTCCGTCCATCGCGTGGACACCCGGGGACGGGCCGGGAACACCTGGGAGCGCTCCCCCACCGCCAGCCCGGGCACGAACACGGCCGGCCACTGCAGACCCTTGGCCGCGTGCACGGTCAGCAGCTTGACCGAGTCCGACTCCCCGACCCGGCCGGTCTCCAGGCCGAACTCCTCTTGCTGGGCCGCGGTCAGATAGGCCAGGAACGCGCCGAGCGTCGGCTCAGACCCAAAACCGCCGGACGCCCCGGCCGCGCCCTCGCCGGTGAACGCGTCCGCCACGTCGGTGAAGGCGTCCAGGTCGGCGCGCGCCGCGACCGGATCGACCCCGGGCCGCGCCGCCACCTCGATGTCCAGGCCGAGCACGCGCTCCGCCTCCGCGGTCAGGTCGGCGAGCGGCCGCCCGATGTGCGCGCGCAGCCGCCGCAGCTCGCCGGCCAGCGCGTGCATCCGCGCGTAGCCGGTCCGCGAGTAGGCGCCGGGATCACCCAGGTCGTCGAGCGCCTCGACCAGGCTGCCGGTCTCCGCGGTCAGGTCGGTGATCGCCTCCGCCAGCGCGTCCGCGGCATCCTGGCCGGGATGCCCCGGCGGCTTAGCGGGGGGCCCCGGCCGGTCGCCCTCGCCGCGGGCCAGCGCCCGGGCACGGCGGCCGAGCGCGACCAGGTCGCGCGGCCCGATCCGCCAGCGCGGCCCGGTGAGCAGCCGGGCCAGCGCGTCCGAGGCGCCCGCGTCGTGCAGCACCCGCAGCGTCGCCACCACGTCCTGCACCTCGGGCACCGCGAGCAGCCCGCCGAGTCCCACCACCTCGACCGGGATGCCGCGGGCCTCGATGGCCTGCCGCAGCGGCACGAACTGCGACCGCTTCCGGCACAACACGGCGATGTCCGACGGCCGCACGCCGCTCGTCCGCCGGTCCGGACCCGGCGGCCAGGGCCCGCCGTCGGGCGCGCACCCGGACCCGGATTCCGCGAGCAGCGCGGCGACCTGCGCGGCCACCCACTCGGCCTCGTCCAGGACCGTGGCCAGCAGGGCGCACGCCACCGCCCCCCGCCCGGCCCGGTCCGGCGCGGAGACCAGCCGGGGCACGTCGGGGGCCTCGTACCGCAGTTCCTCCTGGATCGCCGCGGCCGCGTCGAGCACCTGCGCGGAATTGCGGAAGCTGGTCGACAACCGCAGCACCGGGGCCGGGCCGGACGGCGCCGAGGCCCCGAACGGCCGCACCCGGGCCACCACGGGGAAGTCGGCGGTGAACCGCCGCAGGTTGCCGGCGCTGGCGCCGCGCCAGCCGTAGATGGACTGGCACGGGTCACCGACCGCGGTCACCGGATGCCCGCCGCCGAACAGCGCCTGCAGCAGCACGAGCTGGGCGTGGCTGGTGTCCTGGTACTCATCGAGCAGGACCACCTGGTAGCGGGCGCGC
>Ga0074046_10004431_pt1 | contig 11473 bp, 12 predicted proteins | sample BogForMeECP23OM3_FD_94441 | JGI IMG/M metagenome (GOLD analysis project Ga0074046, IMG submission 94441) | Bog forest soil microbial communities from Calvert Island, British Columbia, Canada - Bog Forest MetaG ECP23OM3 | ecosystem: Environmental > Terrestrial > Soil > Wetlands ...
CCTCCCACATTCGATCCTCTCATGGAGCCTCCTTTTCGGACTGAATAGCTCGCTTGCGTGTCCTCAGAAGCGGTGTCTGGGGCTGCGGAGGCGGGGCCCGTCTGCCCGCCGTCTTGACGCCGCCATGAACGAGAGTGCGGCGGCGCTTCGACCTGAAGCGGCAGCCGCGGTCGGTCGTTCAGAAATGGAGGCGATGGAGCAGTGGCTCCTGCCTGCTGGTGGGGAAAGCGGGCTTGCGGTCAACTGGGGGATTCCGCAGTTTTCAGGGCTGCCCAAGGGCGAAGCAGTCTTTCAGATCGACTGCGGGATTCCCGCGACAGGGGCGTGAAACCAGAGAGACCCTGGCTCATGGGCAGGTTACACGGAGAGTCTTTGAGAGGCTCTAGGTGGTCCAGTTACGCGCCGCCTGCTGCGCTGGCCTGGGGGCCACCGACCGGACAAAGGGACTGTCCGACTTTATTCGATCCTACCTCCGAGTTTTCAACCCTCTTCTGAATATCGATCTGTGTCTATCACGCGAGACCGCTCTCACGTTCGCCTAAGAACTATCAGTGCGTCAAAAAACGTTGTCAATAACCCGAAAGTGCCATTTACCACCAAGTGATACGGTCGACTTCGGTAACATCGCTATTGTGAGCGTCACACCCTGCTAAGAGCTCGGCTCTCAGGTTGGCTCCTTCCGGCCGGGCTCTTGCCACAATAGTTCCTCCGCGATCCGTTCGTCCAGGTCCCGGACTTGGCAGATCACGTCAATGAAGTCTTGATGCGTTCCCCAGGCACCATTCTCCGGCTTGGCAGGAAAGGAAGAGCAGCAGCCGGCGTGCGTCTGGTCCGAGGCCGAGAATATCTCGGCCAGGCGGCCGGCGTGAAGCCACTCCCGCTGGTAGCACACGAGCAGACGGGCCATGACTTGACACACCAGGAACGACGCGGGCGAACTGTCCAGCTCCGCGTCATACTTGGCCAGAGCTTCCACCACCGCCCGTTCTGCTTGGGCAGCTACCTCCCTCAACCAGTCACCGAATTCCCACTGAGGCGGCGTGGGCCAGCGTCGGGCACGGTGCAAGCATTCCTGCACGATGATGCTCACGGCCTCGGTCAATTCCGAAGAGAGTCCGTGGATCAGGGACGGGCGGACTGGACACGGCATTAGCGTCATTGGAGCTCCAAATCACGATCAGCGCGGCCCAGAGGAACCGCACTACTGCTTCGCTTTCCGACCTTGCGCCGGAACCAACGTCCCTGGCAAGCATGCCCCCGCAACGGACCGCTGGTCTCGCACGGCCTTCTCGGGCCTTCCGACCTTCGCGGTCCAGAAACGAGGGCTAGCCCGCCCTCATGACTTTGGCGAGACGCCCAGCGACGCCGTTCCGCAACCGGGGCGAGGTGCCGTCAAATCCGCGGCGATCGATCAGTTGGTGATGAACGGCGAAAAGCGCAACTTCCAGCCGGGTGGAGAACCCGAGCTTGTCAAATATGTGCGCGAGGTGACATTTGACAGTCTCTCCGCTGATCGCCAGATCGCCGGCTATTCTTCTGTTCGTGCCGCCTGCGGCGAGCTTGCTGATGACTTCCAACTCCCGGCGCGTCAGGCCGAAGCCGTCGCAAGACGTCTTGCTCTTGGCTGGAAATGGGACCTCGTCCAACGCCTTGGCCAAGCCGGCGCCTACACCCACCCCCGCGGATCGATACGCGTCCAAGGACCTGCTCCTGTGCATCGTTTCTGGCATCACCCTGTCGCGTTGCAATTGCTATGCCAGATCGTCGTTCGGGCGCACCGGGCGCGGGTCTGGAAGGGATTCAGGTTGTTAGTAAGTTCAAAAAAAGCGCCAAATGCCCGCTGCTCGGCCGGTTTCACCGAGCCCGGTGTCGGGCCGGCGGTCGGGCTTTGACCGCGTCGGCGATTCACCGGGTTGGCTCAAATGAGGCAGTAGAAGTGAGGGAAGGCGATAGCCGCCGGCTGGGCGCGGTAGAGAATTCACTCGGAGGGATCTTCACCAGTTGGAGACCGGCTCTCCTGAGGCCGTCGGATCCCATGTCTCTCCATCCGGTAAATCAGCGTCTTGCGGCTAATATCGAGGTAACGGGCGGCGTGCGTCTGGTTCCAGTCGCACTTCTCCAACGCCTTCAGGATGAGTTCCTTTTCAACCGCTTCCAGGCTGATGCCCTGGGGTGGTAAGCCTATTTCGAGAGCGTCCGCGCCGGCTCTTTCCGCGCGCAGGAACTCCGGCAAGTCGTGAAGGGTGACCTCGTCACCGCGAGTCAGGACCACGACACGTTCCACGGCATTCTCGAGCTCACGCACATTGCCCGGCCAGCGATAGCGCACAAAATAAGGCAACAGGGCAGGAGGCATCACCAGATTCGGCCGCCCGTTCTTTTGCTGACTCTTGGCGAAGAAAAACTGGACCAAATCGGCGATATCCTCCACGCGCTCGCGGAGGGGCGGCAGCACCAAAGGGATCACGGCGAGGCGGTAGTAAAGGTCCTCGCGAAACGTACCGTCCTCAATCATCACCTGGAGGTCTCGATGGGTCGCCGCGATGATGCGGACGTCGACGTGGAGTCCCACTTCGGAACCGATCTTTTCGATCTCGCCCTCCTGAATCAGCCGGAGCAGCTTTGCTTGCAGATCCGGCGGCATTTCGCCGATTTCGTCGAGGAAGAGCGTTCCTCCATCGGCCATTTCGACCTTTCCCTTTTTGTCGGTGACCGCGCCGGTGAACGCACCTTTCTTATGCCCGAAGAGTTCAGACTCGAGAAGCTCTCTGGGAATCGCTCCGCAGTTAATGGTGATCAGCGGGCCATCTTTGCGCGAGCTGTTAAAGTGAATCGCGCGTGCCAGTAGCTCCTTTCCGGTCCCTGTCTCTCCTCGAATGAGAACCGTGGAATTTGTTCGCGCCGCCCGCGCCGCGACGTCCAGAACGTGCAGGAGCGCGTCAGAATGCCCCAGGATGTTCTCAAATCCGTACTTCTGGTTAAGATTGGCGCGCAAGGCCCGAACTTCCTCAATGAGTCGAAGATGATCCAGGGCCCGCGCAACCACCAGCGATAGCTCATCCGGGTGCACGGGCTTGGTGAGAAAGTCAAAGGCGCCGGCCTTCATGGCTTCCACCGCCGTCTCCACGGTTCCGAAGGCCGTGAGGACGATGACGACGGTTTCCGGGTACTGCGACTTGACCTGCTTGAGCACCCCAATGCCCGAGAGGCCGGGCATCCTCAGATCCGTGATCACCAGGTCGTACGCTCGAAGCTGGAGCAGCGAGAAGGCCTGTTGGGCCGAAGCCGCGGAAACGACGGAATAGCCGTCCTGTTCCAATTGAACTTGCAGCACCCGACGCAGACTGTCGTCGTCGTCGACTACGAGGATTCGGCTCGTTATCATGTTCGGCTCGATGGGCGGGGAAGCGACACCCGCATGGTGACCCCATCGGGCGAGTTGCGGGCCACCATCAGGGTCCCCCCATGTTGGCTCACGATCTGGTGCGCCAGGGACAGTCCCAGGCCGGTGCCGTTCTCCTTGGTGGTGAAGAAGGGATCGAAGACTCGGTCGAGATTATCCTTGCTGATTCCGCCCCCTTGATCGTGAACTTCAATGATGACCTTGTCCACGTGTTCCCGCGCCGCCAGCACCACGGTCCCGCCCTGAGGCGTTGCTTGAATCGCGTTCATGACCAGGTTGAGCAGAACCTGCTTCAACTGCTCCGGGTCACACTCCAGTCGCGACAACCCCGGCTGAATGTCTTTCTTCAGATCCCGCCGGCTGGTTTCTCCCGCGTGTTGCGCCAGAACAATCACCGAGTCCAGCAAGCTGTCGACCTCGACCGTCTTCAAATCCGGTGGGCTGGGCCTGGCAAAGCTGAGAAAATTGGTGACCAGTCCGTTAAGCCGGCGGCTCTCTTTCTGAATGATATCGAGAAACTCCCGGCGGCGCTCTTCGGATTGGCGCTCACGCTGTACCACCGCCGCCGCGCCCTCAATGCTCGCCAGGGGATTGCGAATCTCGTGCGCGAGTCCGGCAGACAATTGCCCCAAGGCATGAAGTCGCTCTGCACGTTTCATTCCCTCGAAATTCTCGCGCAATTCCTCATGCGCCTGACGCAATTCCTCGCTTGTTTTGCGGAGAGCTTGATCCTGCTTTCTCTGCCGATCCGTCAGTACTCCGGCCAACCCGCCTACGAGGCAGAAGACACAGGTTTCCAGGCACTGGTCCATAACGTCGACTTTCGACACGGTCCAGATGGATGGCGTGCCGACCATGAAGGCGACGCCCGACAGAAGGGCGACCGCCAAACCGCCGCGCCAGCCCATGCTCAGGCCCGCCAAGGCGATTGGAATGTAGTACAGCCTCTGTAAGATATAGATCCAGTGGGTGGCGGTCAAAGGGGTCAAGAAATGGAGAACGCCGATTACTGCCACCGCCACCAGAATCAGGCGTCGCCCCGCATGGTCCCGGGTCACCCTCAACTTGGCCATGGAGGGGAAGATCGAGCGCCCCATTGTTGCGTCGTCTGGCGTGGAGGGATGCGTTGTCATAGTCGATTACCCTTGAGGGTACAGCGATTCCTTCCGATGTTCAATCCAGCAGCATCGGCGCGGCCGCGTCCTGCTTTGACCTACTTTGGTCCTCCTCGCCTACCTTGGCCCGGGAGCGCCGACAGTCGCCCTCAACTGGTCCGCAACGTGCACGGGAATCGCCAATGGAGCGGTTGCCACCCCATAAGAGAGAGCCGGCGGGACGCGCGCGCTGCCATGTTAAAGCGGGGCACTATTCCTCCAGGTAGCCGGAGCTTGCCGCGAAGTGGGCGTCTGTCCGATTTGGGGCAGAAGTGCCTCTTTTGCGGCACTGGCCAAAGCCGTTGCTGGAGGCGGTGACCGAGTCGTGCCCGGTCCTCGGTTCAATCCTGCACGCGGGTTGATGGTGATTGACTGTTCCGAATCCACAACCTAAGGAGCAAGCATATGCCGTGCCTGCAACGAAGTCTCACCACCTTGTTGTCGTTTCTAGCCATCACAGTGCTCATTCCATCTAACGCACTGGCTGATGGCATTCAACTTTCTCTGGCAGTTGGGTCCGCCGAGGCATGGTGCGATGATGTGTTTCAAGGGACAGGCGGTTCGTATTCAGCCGCGAGTAGCGTTCACTATGCGTGTGACCTCTCGGTCTATTGGCCTGACATCGATGTAGTTGACGAAATGAGTGGATCCTCCCATGCGCATTTTGGATTAGCACCGGAGGCAGATGTCTCCGGCGCTGCCTGGTTTTTAGGCGGGCTCGGATATTGGGCGGATTTCCACGGCGACGCAAGTGTGGATTACTCCGTGGCGGTGGAAGAAACCGGAACCCCTCCATCATCACCATCTGGTGGGACCATCCCCGTGAAAATGACTTGGATGGGCGAAACTCAGCTTTACGGTTGGGCGTATGCCATTATCGGTGCCGACTTCAACGGCTACTCCTACATTGTGCCAGGAGTTGTGGATTTCAACCTCACGCCAGGAGTTGAATACCCTGGTTCCGTTTATGCGTCGTGCGCAGCCTACGCGACATACGTATACGGTGTTGATTACTCGGAATGCCAGGCACTTTCCGACCCTGTATTCGAGTTCGATCAAGCCGCGTTCGACGCTGAGATGGGCAGTCAGACATTTCCGCTTGCAGACTACTATGGTTTCGGGTTCAGCCCGAATCTAACCACACCTGAGCCGTCGAGCCTGATGCTGGTCGGCACCGCGATGCTGGGCCTCGCAGCCGTGGCGTGCCGCCTCAACGTGCGCCAGGCATAGGGGATCCTGACGCAGCCGTTACAGGTACGCTGCAAGCTGGTGGACCATGGGCCGCGTTCTTGTGATGGTGCGCTTTTTGATTGACGATCATCGCGCGGTCAATTCCGGCTGCGAATTGACTCCCAAGGGTGATCAGCCGAGCGGCCGGTCGCGTTTGGCGCGAGAGCCGATCCAGAACGGTTGAGCCTTCCGTGACGCCCAAGCGCGCGGTAGCCCAGCCCAATCTGTCCGAAATCGACGTTGCTCTCACCAACCAGCACTTCGGCGGAGCAACGGTGGCGCAGACTACGTTCCAAGAGCCCGCCCTAAGCCGACGAAGGGTCTGCGGCTCGAATCTCCCTGTCGCGTTCCGTTTTGCGTCAACCTCAGGCAGCGTGCACGCCGGGCTTACGTCGCGGCTCCGCCGGCCTCTCATCTCGGATCGATACCTGTTCCTGGTCGTGAACGCACAGGGGCAGCAATCTCCAAGAAAAGAACCGCAGACTCTTCGCTCCGCTCGGCGGGCTCCTTTTAAAACCAAGTGTGCGCTATACTGGCTTGCGCGTTCAGGGCCGAAGGGAGATGACAGTGCCTACATCCTCCAAACCAACATCCAAGCCGGCATCCAAGCCAAAAGCGACGCCGCGTGTTAAGCGGTTAGCGAAAGCCTCCGCGCCGTCACGCAAACCATTCCTTCGCTTCTACCACTCCGAGAGCCTCCGTGCCAAGACCCTCGCCGTCCTAGCGACTCTCGAAAAGGGGAAAGACCCCAGGGAACACCGCGGGGCGTTGGCAGACATCATCGTGGAACTGACCGACGCCGGCATGGAATACTACTTCCTGAGACCGCTCAAGCTTGCCCAGGTGGGCTTTTTCACCCAGCAATCAGCCAACCTCGGCATGGCCGCTACAACCCGGGTATTGGCAGCCGTCATCCGTAACATGATCGGCGGCATGGATAACCCTCAACTCCTTTCCGTGTGCAGCACTATTCGGCAGCTCATGGAGTGACTCTCGGCCGAGAAGACAGAAGCCAGAAGTCAGAAGTCAGAATGAAGAGGTCGGACGCAAGGCCCGTCCCTGCCGGTTGGACTAAAGGGGTATAATGGAGGACGTGGGCTGGGAGCACTTTGGGTGTTATTATAAAAACGAAGATAACCGAAGAAGGACTGCTCATTCCCAAGGAGTTCCTCGAAGGCTTTGACGAGGTGGAGATCTTAAAGGAAGACGGTCAAGTTCTGATCGTCCCGCTCCGCAGCGCGGATCCGATTCTTCAGCTCGGTGCACAACCCGTCTCTGGTGAAATCGACGACGCCTCCACCAATCATGATCGCTATCTCTACGGGACATGAGTTCAGCCTTTCTTGACACCAGCTATCTCTTAGCTCTCGAGCTGAAGAACGACCAGAACCACCTGGCGGCGTTGACCCACTGGCGGCGTGCCTCCCGATCGCTCCCTGCTCTCATCACGACCTCGTATGTGCTCGATGAAGTGGTGACCTTCTTTAACAGCCGCGGCTATCACGCCAAGGCGGTTGAGGTTGGCAGTGCCCTCTTCCGCTTAGTAGGCACAGACTGAGGAACCGAACCAAGGCTTTAGGGACAGTCTTCATTCTGGCTTCTGACTTCTGACTTCGGGCTTCTGGCTTCCTCTTCTCAACCCTTTCCATGGTAGATTGGTAATCTTCGTGAGGACCGGAGGTCCGGCATGATCGTTGGTGTTCCCAAAGAAACCTTTCCGGGCGAGCGGCGCGTGGCGCTGGTGCCGTCGGTGATTCCCAACCTGGCCAAAGCAGGCTTGGAAGTGATGGTCGAGGCCGGGGCGGGAGTCGGCGCTTGCTATCCCGACGCCGAGTATACGGCCAAGGGCGCCAAAATCGTCGCTGAGCGGGCCGAAGTTTTCCGCACCGCCGACGTGATCGTCCAAGTGCTGGGTATCGGCTCGAACGATCAGACGGGCGAAGCCGACCTCCCGCTCCTGCGCCGCGACCACGTCGTGGTGGGATTCCTCCGTCCCCTGGGTGGCATCCGGACTCTGCAAGAACTCGCCAGTGCTGGTGTAGCGAGCTTCGCCGTCGAGCTGATGCCGCGCACCACCCGCGCCCAGAGCATGGACGCGCTCTCTTCCATGGGGACCATCTGCGGCTACAAAGCCGTGGTGCTGGCGGCGGCGACGCTGCCGCGGATGTTTCCCATGCTCACCACGGCGGCGGGGACCATCACGCCGGCGCGCGTCTTCATCATCGGGGCAGGCGTGGCCGGGCTTCAGGCCATTGCCACGGCGCGCAGGCTGGGGGCTGTTACCTCGGCCTACGATCTGCGGCCGGCGGCGAAGGAGCAGGTGCAGAGCCTGGGCGGGCGCTTCGTCGAATTGCCGATCGAGGCCAAGGACGCCCAGGACGAGCGCGGATACGGCAAAGCGCAGGATGAGAGCTTCTACCAGCGCCAGCGCGAATTGCTGGGGCGCGTGATTGCCGAGAGCGACGTGGTGATCGCCGCCGCCGTGGTGCCGGGCAAGAAGCCGCCGGTGCTGGTGACGCGGGAGCAGGTGGCCGGCATGGCGCCCGGCTCGGTGATCGTGGACCTGGCGGCGGAGCGCGGCGGCAACTGCGAGCTGACGCGGCCGGGCGAAACGATCGTGGAGAGCGGTGTCACCGTGATCGGCACCATCAACCTGGCGAGCCGCGTCCCCTACCACGCCAGCCAGATGTACGCGCGCAACGTCTCGGCCTTCCTCCTCCACTTGTTCAAGGATGGGAAGCTCCAACTTAACCTGACGGACGAGATCGTCCGCGACACGCTGCTGACGCGGGGCGGCGAGGTGGTGAACGCGCGGGTGCGGGAGTTCTTTGGGCTGCCGGCGCTCGTACACAGTGGCTAGTGGCGAGTGACGAGTGAAGAGTAATGAGTGGTGAGTGGCAGTGAGTGGCAAGCGCTTTGGCGGCTTGTCATTCTGAGCGGAGCGCAGCGAAGCGAAGAATCTCTCTTCGTGGTGGGCCTCGAAGGGAAGAGGGATTCTTCGCTGGCGCTCAGAATGACATGCGAACGGGCCTGTGGCGTACACATTGCGGCCACAAGAAGGAGCGCCATGAAAGAAGAGAATGTCCCGCTCGACGCGTTACGGATGGAAGAAGGAGCTGAGGAACTTCTAAAGTCGCCGGCGGTGCAGCCGTATATTCGACTTGCTCAAGCCGTAGCGGCCGGGGGAGACCCGGAAGCAGCCGCGAAGGAACTTTCCGAGCTGCCTCTTGAGCAGCGATACTTGTGGCGAGTCGCCTCCGCCCTGGAATTGGCATTCGCGGATTTCGACAGTTCGAGCATCAGAGCCGACTTAGAGACTCTCTCGCCCGAAGCTCTTGAGAAAGTCGCCAGCCTTGTTCATCCGCGGCCCTTGCAATTCTGCCTCTTCCTGGCCGCGCTTTTCGGCGTGGAAGCGATGGAGAAGGTCATGACCCAAGCTATCAGGTTGGGGAAGGAATGCAGCCAACCAGATGAGGCCTCAGAGGAGGAACCGTGGGAATCCTGACCAACGAAAAAGATGTTGCCGCTACGCTCGCTAGGTACGACAAGACATGCGTGCATTACAACCTCATCGCGGAGGGCGTTTACCGCGCCAGACACGAAGAATTTCAAGATAACCCTTTTGACGAGGGCTTTGTGCCGTACGTTGTCGCCGGCCTCGTAGGATTCGACATAGGGCGTAAGATGGGTGTCGCCGAGGACAGGTACACTGTATTTGCTTCAAAGCTCCACGCAAAGATGGCATCCCTAGAGAACTGCCTAAAGGGAATATCGAGCTACTCTATAGAAACGTGCCCTCTGCCCTCCGTCTCAGAGCAGATCGGTAAAGCCTACGATTCTCTTCTCGACATTTGGACTAAACGACAGGAAGTTCACGTGGGGGCGACGAAGATTCTCCACTGGCTAGCACCCGAACTGTTCATCATGATCGACAGCAAAGTCGCAAGCGCTTTTCGGGTTGAGTACCCCACAGCGTTTAAGGAGCCAACACAACCTGGATACTCTGCCAAAAAATACGTGAAGTGCCTGGAACTCGCACAGAGGGAGATCCAGGAATTTGATGGGAGATTCGGCTCGGGTGCCTTTCGCGACCTACAACACGGCACCCCGCTTGCGCGAATCTTCGACAAGGTGGCTTTCGTAGTGGGCGGGGAGGCAGCGCGAGCGGGTCCTTCTTCTGCGAACCCCGAATCCCGAACCCCGGTTGTTTGCAACGCTAGGAGGAGAAAGTGAATTCAGATCTGATTAACAACCTCTACGTTTTCGTGCTCGCGGGCTTCATCGGATTCGAGGTGATCCGGCGCGTCTCGCCCTTGCTGCACACGCCCCTGATGTCGCTCACCAACGCCCTGGACGCCATCGCCGTGGTGGGCGCCATCGTCCTGGTGGGTGAGAATTCTGGCGTGCCCGGGGCGAAGTCGAAGCTCGCGACCATCCTCGGAACCCTCGCTATTATTGCCGCTACCAGCAATGTGGTGGGCGGCTTTCTCATTACCGACCGCATGTTGAAAATGTTCAAGGTTAGCAATCCCAAAAAGCCCTAAAGCCATACGACAATGACCCAACCATTCGCCACCCAAACCGTCATCGAGGTCACCTACCTCGTCGCCTCCGTACTGTTCATCCTCTCGCTGAAGTGGCTCAGCGCGCCCACCACGGCGCGCCGCGGAGTGCGGGCCGGAGAGTTGGGCATGCTTCTGGCTATTGCCGGCACGTTGCTCAACCGCGGTATCGTTGACTATAAGTGGATCGCCATCGCCCTGGTGCTGGGCTCGATCATCGGCGTGCCGCTGGGCATGGTCCACATGACGGCCGTCCCACAGCGGACGGCGCTGAGCCACGCTTTCGGCGCCTTCTGCGTCACCCTGGTGGGCACGGCGGAGTTTTATCTCCGCACGCCGGAAGTGCCCCGCTTCACGATGGCCGTGCTTTCCATGGAGGTGATCCTCGGCTCGCTCACCTTCACCGGCAGTCTGATGGCCGCCGGCAAGCTCCAGGAAGTGCTGCCGCAGCGGCCCATTACCTACAAGGGGCAAAATTTCGTCAACCTGTCGCTGCTGGCGGTTGCGGTAGGCATCGCGGTCTACCTGGTGGTCCATCCCGCCGCCAGTCAGTTGTTCCCTGTCATGCTCATCATCGGGCTGATGTTCGGAGTGATGATGATCGTGCCCATCGGCGGGGCCGACATGCCCACGGTGATCTCGCTGCTGAACTCCTACGCCGGCCTTTCAGCGGCGGCGATGGGCTTCGTGCTGGACAGCAAGCTGTTGATCATTGCCGGCGCGCTCGACGGCTCCTCCGGGTTCATCCTCTCGGTGATCATGTCGAAGGCGATGAATCGGTCGTTTACCAACGTCTTGTTCGGAGCGTTCGGCCAGGTGCAGGCGTCGGCCGCCGCTGGCCACGAAGCCCGGACCGTCCGCACCGCCACGGCGGAGGAGGCTGCCGCCATTCTGGGAGCGGCCAACACGGTGGTGATCGTGCCGGGCTACGGCATGGCGGTGGCGCAGGCCCAGCACAAGGTGCGCGAACTGTTCGACGCGCTCACCAAGCGCGGCGTCGACGTGAAGTTCGCCATCCATCCGGTGGCGGGCCGCATGCCCGGACACATGAACGTGCTGCTGGCGGAGGCCGACATTCCTTACGACCGGCTGCTGGATATGGACACCATCAACCCTGAGTTTCC
>Ga0074046_10004432_pt1 | contig 11471 bp, 10 predicted proteins | sample BogForMeECP23OM3_FD_94441 | JGI IMG/M metagenome (GOLD analysis project Ga0074046, IMG submission 94441) | Bog forest soil microbial communities from Calvert Island, British Columbia, Canada - Bog Forest MetaG ECP23OM3 | ecosystem: Environmental > Terrestrial > Soil > Wetlands ...
GGTTAATGCCTCCCGACGGGGTCGCCCTATTTGGCCCCTCGGATGAACCTCAATCCGGGTTCCCTGTTGTGAGAAGAAAATTCCCTGTTCTGCCGAAAAAATTCCCTGTTCGCGTCTCAAAATTCCCTGATCCGTTGAGTAGGGAATTCGAACAGAAACCCGAGAGAAGACGCGGCATTTTCGGCCGCTAGTCGGCCTCGGGACGCCCAAAATCGCGAAAATTCCCTGTATTTTCCCTGATCATCAGGGAATATCACGCGGAGAGCCATTCGCATCAGACTGGGTCATCCGCCACACAGTCTGGCATGTTTCCCTACATTTTGGAGAAGTGATGAAATCGGCGCGCAACAACCGAAATGACCGAATGCTCGAGCTTAAGCATGCCGGCGACACTACGACGGCCCATACCAAAACTCCAGACCTTTCGCTGCTTTCCGAGGTTTCCGTAGGCACAGGCGGTTCTAAAACTGCCAAGAGACGGGAAACCGTGGGTCGGGATGATAGCTGCAAAATGTGCCTGTACGAATAGTGGCGCCAAGATGGCTCGCCAAAGAGGGATGTTTCTCCGAGATTCGCTCGATCGCCACTTTGATTGCACGGGTAGCGTTAAGCCGCGCGCGTTCCGAGGCGGAGGCGGCGCGTCGGTCGCGCCCGCCAAGCCCAACGGCGCGCTTCAGCTCAGTTGTGAGTGCGTCAATTTCGTCCTCTGCCTTTGCAGCACGTTCTTCATCGCTGCGGGCTCGGGCTTCCTCGAGCTCCGTGTTAAGCTCATCCAGTCGCCGCTTGTAGGAGGCCTTGGCTCTTTCGTCGAGCATCTTCCCGGCGTCTTCCGGCCTGCCGGAGTGCATGCCTAGATCGGCCAACTGATCCTGGCCCATCTTGCTGAGCTGCGCCTTGCCTTGTTCGGCCTTCGAGTCTTGTGCATCAATCACAGTCTCGGCGCCCGATACCAAATCAAGAGCGTGGAACTCGCGGCCAGGATGGCGCAGCAGATAGGCGATGTAAGCCATCCCCTTCACATCCTTCAGGCGAAAAACGCGGTCTTCGTACGAGACCGTCCAAAAGTCGTGCTCGCGCTGAAAAAAGGCGCCGCCAGAGCCAGTGGCTTGCGGCGGGGACTTTTCTTTCTCGCTACGATCGGGAGTACTTGGGCTGGACTTCGAACCTCGACTACGAAGCTTGTCAGCCAATATCCGTCCCGCCCAGCGCGCACCGGCACCGTGGAACTGATACAGTTCAAGGGCAGCATCGAACTTCTCGACTGCGCACGACCTTTCTTTTGACGCAAGCAAAGCCTGACCGTAGCGGTGGTACGCTTCAGCTTGGTGCCAAGGAACGTGGTATCTGCCGAAAATTTGTATAGACTCGGCGAAGAGCGGTTCGGCTTCTTGCAGGTCTTCTCGCTTCGCTGCCAAGACTCCATAGGCCAGTTTGACCATCCCTATCAAGCCCCGCCAATCCTCACCCTTGGCCCCGATCTCGGTGCAGCGTGTAAGCTCGACTACTGCTTCCGCCGGTCGGTCCAGGTCTGAATATACAAGCGCCAAGATCGGTCTTACTGCCATCTCATAGGGCAAATATGGCTCGTCCCCGAGCCTCGCAAAAGCGTCAGTCAAGATTTGTAGGGCTCCTGACGAATCACCCTCGGCATGACGAAGCTGTGCAAGCAAACTAAGCAGCTGAACAGTCACCTCTTCATGGCCCGACCGACGCGCCGCAGATAGAGCCTCCGCTAACAACGTATCCGTCATGCTCCAGTCTCCTTCGCGGAAGGCGATCAATGCCCCTTGAAGAGCGCGGGGCGCCTCGGCGACGGCATGGCGGCCAGCGGTCAGGTCGCCCGCAAAAGTGCAGGCAGTGCAGAGCTGCTGAAGAAGAACGCTACGGCTATAGAGGGCTCCTTTTGAACGTTGTTTGTCGAGTTCGCGCGTGTACCAAATTTTCGCTTCAAGGGGATCCCCGAGCGACGTGCAATAGTAGCCGCCAGAATTAGCCGCGATGAAGCCAACCGTTGGGTCATCGAGTTCTTCCGCTTTGTGCCAAATCTGATTGCAAAGCGTCAAGCCCTCGGCGATGCGACCAGTATAGAGAAGGTCCAGGCTTAGCTGTCCCGCGGCGCTCGCCCACGTCGAATCATCTCGAATTCGCTCAGCGACTTCGACGCCTCGTTGCGCGGCGTCCAGCGCTTCCCGAATATGCATGCTGCGGTTTGCCGAAGTAGCAAGACCGACGTATAGAAGCCCAAGTGACGTGCCTTCCCGTTCTCGGTTAAGCAGGGGTTCAGCCGCTCGAAAGTGTGCAAGGGCCTGCGCGATATCCATGGTAGGACCTCGCGCCGACAGCAACGCGCCCAAGCGACAATGGGCCTGAGCAGCCAAATCCGTCTGACCAAGTTCTTGATAAATCTTCAGAGCGTGAGAAACGTGTTCCAATCCCCCTGGCTGGTCGAGGCTCGTGCGAAACACAAGTTGGCCCAGGCGTATGAGGAGCTCGGCTCGGCTCAAACCGTCAAGACCTTGCTCCTCCATTTCGTCGAGTGCCGCTTGCCAGTGCGATGCGGCCTCCTCGTATGCGAAGAAGGAGCATGCAGCCTCTCCTGCGCGAATGGAATATTCGACGGCCTTCTCTGGCTTCGCCGCGGCACCGGCCATCCGATAGTGCATCGCAAGCGCATTGACGTGCGGATTAAGGTTGCGCTCGTGCTCGGCCTCGATTGACTGAGCAGCCTTTAGATGCAAACGCTGTTTTCGCGGCAGGCTCAGCTCGTCATACAGAGTCTGGCGGATTAGAGCGTGAGCGAATGCATAGCGGGGAACTGATGTACCCCGTGCTTCGACAAGAATACGAGCCGCCAGCGCTTCTTCAACTGGCGCCACGAGAACCTCCTCGGCAGAATCGCTCATGCGCGCAACCACTCTGAACTCAAACTCCGGACCAAGCACTGCTGCCTCGGTCAGGAGGCGGTTACACTCTGCCGAAAGCCGGGAAAGGCGGCGGCTGATGACGTCTCGAATGCCCTCGGGTATACCCCGTTCCGTTATAGACTGTATGTCTCCTACCCAAAGCCCGTGCTGTCTGCACAGGCGCCCGGTCTCCACCAGATGCCGAATCACTTCCTCAACAAAGAAGGGATTGCCCTCGGTCTCGCGGTTTATCACCCTTGCCAGTTCATTTTCGCCAAGTTGCTCCTGGGTAAGAGCTTCGATGAGGGCCCTGACCTCGCTTTCGTTGAGACCTCTCAACAAAACACGCTCAAAAAGTCGTCCCCGGCGTAACTCCGCCAGCGCCTCTGCCAATGGATGGCGTCGGTCCAGCTCAACGTCCCTGTAAGTTCCGACGATGAGCAGGCGACTGCCCCTTAGACGGCGCGCCAAATGCAGCAGTAACATTAGCGAAGGCCTGTCAGCCCACTGAAGATCGTCGAGGAATAGCATTATCGGGTTTGACATTGAGGCTCTGAGCAGAAACGAAGAGACGCTGTCCAGCAACCGGATACGATCCTGATCAGATTCGCGCTCCGACACGGAGACCGGCCGGCTCCCTTGGATTTCATCTTCCAGCTTGGCCACGTCGGACGCGCCCTCGCCGAGCTCTTCACGGACCGCCTCGGGCGACCTCGAGGAAACGTAATCGCGAATTGCTTCGGCGAACGGACCATAGAGAAGCGGCACTTCACTCTCGTAGCATCGGCCGACCAGAAAGCGCATACCGCGGAGCTGGGCGTAAACCCCCGCTTCCTCCACCAATCGCGTCTTGCCAATCCCGGGTTCACCTACAACCATAATGACCGCGGCTTTCCCGCCTAGCGACGCGTCGATCGCCGATTTGAGGGTGCTGAGTTCGTCCAGGCGACCGACAAAGCCGCCCAGTGAAAGTCTGCCCGCACTGGCCGCTTCGGTCGGTTCTTCTTTTGCCGACGCTAGTGGTGCGGCAGCTATGTTGGCTAGACGCTCTTGTACCGCTGAGGCGCTCTCTGGTCTCTCGGTCGGGGCCTTAGCCAAGAGCCCAAGAATCAACGCGTCCAGAGTCTTCGGGATTTCCGGATTATGCCAGGAAGGAGCGACAGGTGGCGTGTTGATGTGCTGCGAGATGATCGCGATAGCATTCTGTCCGACGAACGGCGGGCGCCCGCATAGCATTTCAAAGAGCATCGCTCCCAATGAATAGAGATCGGCGCGAGCGTCTGGCGCTTTGCCAAGCGCCTGCTCGGGCGCCAAATAGGCGGCCGTTCCCGCCATCAAACCGTCGATTGTAACTTTGGTCCGTTCTGTCGAGATCGCTAAGCCGAAGTCTCCCAACTTTGCGGTACCGTCTGGGCTAAGCCAAACGTTGGCTGGCTTCAGATCTCGGTGGATAATCCCGTGTGCATGCGCGTGAGCGAGTGCCTGGCACACTTGGCTTGCGATTACGAGCGCCCGCTCGACTGATAAGCGGTGTCCCGGAGCAGCCTTCAGGAGCTGCTCAACCGATCCTCCAGAGATGTACTGGCTTACTATGAAGAGCCGCCCATCGTCCTCTCCAACATCGTAGATGTTGACGATGTTCGGGTGCTCACCCAGTCTGCCCATTGCGCGCGCTTCGCGTTGGGCTCGAATCAGGCCATCTTCGTCTATTCCCTCCGTCTTAATCAAAGCTACCGCAACGTCGCGTTCGAGGCGGGTGTCACGGGCCAGGTAGACTATTTTGCTACCGCCTTCACCGAGAAAACGATCAATCCGGTAGCGGCCGTCCGCCAAGGAAGCAGGCTGTGGCCGCCCGCCTATATTTGAGGTTAACTCTCGGGCGTCCTTAGTCAGCGTTTTACCGCACGAAACGCAGACCCGAGCGCCTTGAGCATTGTCCTCGGCGCAATACGTGCATCGCATAGACGGGCCTTCGCGCATTGAGTCCATTGTACAAAGAACAATGGACTTACGACATGGATAAGACCGGGCGAGCAACCGTGAAAAATAGAGCGTGAGCAATCGACCACGAAGCCAGAGGGACGGGTCGCGAAGTCATTGAGGTTCATCGCGGTCGCCTCGGCCTCTCGGGAGACCGGCATCGTGGAGTATCACCTTGCGCCCAACACAAATCGCACCGCGCCGGCGTCGGGCATCCAGTTTCAACCACCCTGGCTGTTGAGCTTGACCAATTGAGCTAGTTGCTTGCTTAGCTCTCTGACAGTTGAAGCGAAGTCATCAATGGCCCGTTGATATTTTTCCAAGCTTGCAACGGGAACCCCAGCCCCTCTGCTGACCTCATTCTTGATTGTTGTCTCTATTACGACATCCAACTTCGGTGTGACATCGACAATCGCGTTCTTCACACCGGCGGTGCTTTTCTGTATCGCTTTCAGCACCGTCACGCGCTTGGCATCCGAACCAGTCGATTGAAGCGACTGTATGAGTGCCGTTAGCTGAGGTTCCCCTGCGACGATGGAATATCTGAGGTCCTCTAGTGCTCGCTTCGAGGACTTCAATGTAGAAGCGCTAAATCCTGACATGGTTTTGGTCTCCCGCTCTAGTGTCGCGCGGATCATAAGAGATTTGCCTTTATAGAGCAATCACGACCTAAATGCCGCGTATGCGTCATTTTCAGACCCATTTTTCTCCACGCCCGATCCAACTTTCCGACCAAGGATCTGGAATCCGGAGAAGAACTCCAGGAACTACATGGAGCTGTGCACCCTCCTCGACCCGACGATCAAAACGGGCGCCTTCTGCTCATCCGGGATTTCCTTCGGCTTTGCTCAGGACAGGCTCCGCGCGCAGACTCGCGAGAATGACAAATTCAGGAGCGTGAGCGGGCGCCCGAGGGGGGCGTCGGGTGCGCACCGTCGCAAGCATCAGCTACGGATTATCGAAGACCAGGAATCTGGAATTGTCGTAATCGCCCACGAACAAGTGGCCTGCGCCCAAAGATATGCTGAACGGAAAGTCAAGTGATTGCGCCGACGTGGAGCCACCGGCATTGGCGTCGCCATGCACAAAATCGGGTTGACCCAGTACGAGGGTCGCCGTCGGATTATTCGAGGTCGGGAACGGACTGTACATAAGTACTCGATTGTTGTCCGAGTCGGCGACAAACAACCGCGATCCGTCCGAAGTCACTCCGAACGGTCGATCCAAGGACTCAGCGGTCGGCGGAGATGGAGCGGCGAACGAAGTAAAATCGGCTTGGCCGACGACTACATCGGCCGGCGCGCCATTCGTGGTCGGGATGCTGTTCCAAATCAGCACGCGGTTGTTAAACGAATCAGCAACGACCAGTTTTGTGCCATTTGACCATACGGCCTCGACTTCGCCCATTTCAGTTTGTGACGTACCAGAACCGCTGCTCGTAAAATCCGGTTGACCCACAACAACGTCGGCGTTGGCGCCGTTGGTTGTGGGGATGTGATTCCAGATCATCACGCGATTATTATTGCGGTCGCCGACAAAGAGCATCCCCTTTGCCACCGCCACTCCGCCCTCGGGGAGATCCAGACCCGATTGCGTCGTCGCAGGGCTGCTTGAAGTCAGGGTCGGTTGCCCGACCACCACGTTTGCCGGCGCATCAGTCTTGGTCGGAAGCTTGTTCCAGATCAGCACGCGGCTGTTATCGAAATCAGCAACGAATAGCCGCTTACCGTCGCTGGCCATTCCCACGGGATAGCCAAGCTCTGTGGCGCTCGCGCCACTGCCACTGCTCGAAAAGTTCGGCTGGCCGAGTACGAAGTTCGCGGATGCGCCGTTCTTGGTGGGAAACTTTTTGAAGCCGAGTATTCGGTTTTGGTTGCTGTCGGCGGCGTAGAGTTTCTTCTTGCCGACCTGGATCATCGTGCCTTCCTGGGCGCAAAAATTATTCGCGGCCGGAGAGCCACCCTGATCGCATTGATTACTTGTGAAGTCGGGCTGGCCGATTACACGATTGGCAGCGGCAAAATTGGCTAGCGCTTGCGGCTGACTATCTTCCGCCGCCGAATAAGTTGCGGTTGAGAAGATGATGAGGGCGGAAAAACCAAGAACGAAGAGGAAGTTTTTGAAGCGAAGATTCGACATATTCTTCTCCATCGACGCACCAGGCATCGAGCGCGGAAAATGATTAACCCGGGATTTCCTTTTTGACTTTCCTATTCCAAGCCGTCCAATAGATCTAACGGCTTCCCGGTGCAAGGCTTTAACCGGTTTTGTTCCGCAGTGTTCCCAGTAGTGCGGGTAGGGGCCGGTTTCGCGTCTGACGGGCCCCCGACGGCTGAAAATGCCGTTTTCCCCCAATACCCGGCGAGGTGAATCGATGGCTTCCGCCTTGCCGACCAGCTCCCGATTGAGTGCAGCCAAACCGGCGAGATTTTTCTCCTGCGTCAGTACTTCGGTCTCGAACGACTGCAGGCGCGAGGTCAAGGCCGCGCCCCGCTCCCAAATCTTACGTGAGCCGATCAGCCGGAAGGCCGGATCTTGAGAGAGCCGCTCGGCGTCGTTCACATCCTCATACCCCGCCAAGCGACTGTATATCGACTGCCGCAGCAGGTCGACCAGCGGCAACTGGGTGTTCTTGCCGCGGCGCGAATCGTTCAAGTGCCGCTCCATGAGCGCGCTCAAACCCAGGCGCTCGTCCACGCCGGCCAATCTGGTGGGAACATTGATATTTCTCTGCTTCTCGATCGCACCGTAAACTCAGAATAGCCCATGTGAGCGCCCCAGAACGGCGCCGTTTCAGACACGGCTCCGATGGTGACTGCTCGGACTTTTCCGGGGCCTTCCGCCGCCGGTGTTCAGCGGTCATGAACGGTTTGTTCAGCGCCGTCGAACGCCTTGCTGTTGACCGCACAAAATTCAACAGGAGGAAGGGAAATGGAGCACGTTAAACAAGAGACACTTGGGCAGATCAACACGGTTGAGTTAACCGCCCAGACTGGCGAAGGGGTCCGCTTTGCTCAGAGCCGCTTCTTGGACGAACTGCCGGGGGCCGCATTTGCTGGGATAACTCTGCTCTGGATTGTATCATCGCTCGCCGGTTTGATGTGGCGCGAAATGCCGGCCGGCACGATCGCGCACATCCAGAGCCTCGCGCAGGTGTCTCTCGGATGGCACTCGCTGAGGATCGTGTCACGCCTGGCTGGGGCGGCTGGTTTCGCGAAGACCGCCTACAGATTCTTTGCCCCGCGAACCCCGGCTTGACCAATTGGCTGCGGAGGAAAGGGGACTCGCGCCCCTTTCCTCCTGTGCCTAACAAAAACTCCGAAAGCGGCGAAAAGTCTGGAGTTTTGAGATTCACCGCCATGATGGCGCCCGCGTGGGAGGCGTTCAGGCTCAAATGTCCGGCTCGGCCCGAATCGCGCGGCTCCGATCGGAATGAATCAACGCGGATTTGTTCATCGCGGTTGCGGCGCGCGGTGCCTCATCGGCTCAGCAACCCAGCGTCGATTACGAACTGGGAGCCCGTGATGAATCGCGCCTGTTCCGAGCAGAGAAAGACCACCGCCGCGGCCACATCTTCGGCCTCGATCCACGGCACCGGGAGGAGATTGCCGGCGGAGCGCTCGGCGATTTCCCGCGGCGTACTCCCCTCAAGCGACGCCAGGCCGTCATTCATTGGCGTGTTCACGCCGGTGGGATGAATCGAAACCACGCGAATTTTGTACGGCGCCAGTTCGATCGCCCACGACTTCGTCAATCCGACCAGTCCCCACTTGGAGGCGGCATAGTGACTTAATCGCGCCATGCCGCGAAGCCCGGCAACCGACGAGTTATTGATGATCACGCCCGACTGGCGGGATATCATCCCCGGAATCACGTTCTTCGCCACCAGCCACGCGCCCTTCAGATTGATGTCCAACATCGCGTCCCAGGCTTCCTCGCTGAGCTCTTGAGCGAGACCATAGGCGCAAATGCCCGCGTTGTTGAAGAGGATGTCGATTCGTCCGAAAGTCTCGATCGCTTCCCCGACGGCGGCGGCTACGGCGCGGCCGTCACGCACGTCGGCGACGAGCGCGAGCGCGCGCACGCCGAGGCTCCGAATCTCGGCCGCAACGGAGTCCAGCTCGTGCGCGGTTCCGAGCGCGTAACCGGGGTAAGCCAGTTGCCTCGCCACGTCCAGCGCAGCGATGTGAACACCCTCGCGGGCGAGCGCGATAGCGCAGGCCCGACCCTGGCCGTGAGCCGCCCCGGTAATCAGCGCCACTTTGTCTCGAAGGTCGTCGTACATGATGCGCTCCCGAAGGATTTCCGCCGTAATGACGCGCCGGTCGGAGCCGTTCAGCCGTCGTCGTCGGTACCCTTGCGCCGAAACGGCTGGAGATATTCGTCCAGCTCGATGCGCAGCGCGTTGTTGAAGACGTTGGTCGCGATCATGATTGCGCCGAACGCCGTAAGCTCGACGATCTGCGCGGGCTTAAGAAAACTCGCAAGCCGCGCGTAGAGCTCGTCGCTCACGCGATTGGCGTCTGCGACCAGCTGGCGGCCGTAGTCAACCACCGCGCGCTCGGCCTCGTTGAGCTTCAGCGAATCGGGGTCTTCACCGGCTTCGATGAGCAGGCGGCGGAAGAACGTGGAACAGATGAGGCAATCGGTCTGGGCCGAGATCGTGTGGACGAAAAGCGTCGTCGCGCGTTCGCCGAGGAAGCGCGCTACCGCGTCGTGCAGCGGATACCACTGCATCAGCGCGTCCAGCGCGATCGGCGAGTGCGCCAGCGTGAGCTTCATGTTGGTCACGCGCCCGTGCGCGAGGCGCTGGCGTTGCAACTCCTCGCGCGCGGCCGGTTCGGCCTGGGCTTCTGAAATCGGCGTTACGCGGCTCATGCCGTCCTCCGCAATAACACGGCGCTCTTCACCGAGTCACCATCCTCAATCTCGCATCAGCATCATCGTGTCTCGATCGCCGGTCAACCGATTGGCTCAGGCGCAAGGCACGCCAGCTCGGTCTCGAGAGCCCGGTACGCGTGGCTTCCAGCCTCCCGCATTCCGGGTGGGACCATGAGCCCGGGGAGTTGGACTCCGCCACGCTCTGCGCTAGAGAAGTCTACTCGTGCGCCACCGGAGCCGCCCAGATCGTCGAGCTCGCCGAGCAGCTGCAAGGCCGGTGCGGTAAGCGACAGATCCAGGGTGCGACCGTGGCCCTGGGACACAACGGGGACGGACTTGTCGGAAGAGAGGCGGCCTCGAGGTGCGTAACGATTCTCGTCCGCCAGGCGGCGATCTCGACGTGTGACGACGGCGTTTCATGAGAACGATCCGACCATCAAAAGTGAGTGTGAACAGCTGGACCGAGAGGCCCAATCAACTCAGGAGCGTACTATGGCCAGCATCGACTACGAAGTGGAGCTGACTGAGGGAGAGCGAGCCGTTCGGGAGACGGTTCACAGATTTGCCGAGGAGGTCATGCGACCCGCGGGCGCAGAGCTCGACGCGATGGCGGACCCCCAGCGCGTCATCGCCGAGGACTCCATCCTCTGGGAGGTGTTCAAGAAACACCGCGCGCTGGGCCTCGACGATCTCACGGCTCCCAACGGCGACCTGACGCCCGCACGGCAGGCGAGACTGCGCTGCATCATCAGCGAAGAGCTGGGCTGGGGTGATTCGGGGCTGGCGATCAGCTTCGGCGTCGCTGGCTTCCCGCGGATGATGGCCCAGATGTCCGGGAAGCCCGAGGTGATCGAGCGCTTCAGCGCCGACGTCTGCATCGGCTGCTGGGCGGGCACCGAGCCGGACCACGGCAGCGACCTGATCTATTACATGAACAGGCCGGGCGTCGAGCAGCCGGGCCGGCCCAACTGCATCGCGCGCAAGGACGGCGACTCGTTCGTCCTGAGCGGACAGAAGGCCGCTTGGGTCTCGAACGGAACCATCGCCAAGGCGGCCGCGATGTTCTGCGCCGTTGACATGGGTGACGGGAAACGCGCCGACGCCGGGTTCGTGGTGCCGCTCGATGTCCCCGGCGTCTCGAAGGGCAGGCCGCTGAACAAGATCGGACAGCGCGCGCTGAATCAGGGGGAGATCTTCTTCGACCACGTGCGCATCCCTGCCGACTACATGGTGATCCCGCCGGATGCGTACGGGTTCGCGACCGAGATGATCCTGACCAACGCGAACGGGGGTATGGGCTCGATCTTCGTCGGCGTGGCGCAGGCCGCGCTCGATCTGGCCCTCGACTACGCGAAGCAGCGCGTGCAGGGAGGAGTGCCGATCTTCCAGCACCAGAGCGTGAAGCTGCGCCTCTTCAAGATGTTCCGGAAGGTCCAGGCAGCCAGGGCACTGAGCCGGCAGGTGACGCTCTACAACTCGATCAATGTGCCCCCTAAGCTGCACTTGGCAGTCGCTTCGAAGGTCACCTCGACGAACACGGCCTTCGAGGTGGCGAGCAGCGCCCTGCAGATCTTCGGGGGCAATGGGCTGAGCCGCGAGTACCCGATCGAGAAGCTGCTGCGCGACGCCCGCGCTTCGATGATCGAGGACGGCTGCAACGATCTCCTGAGCCTGGTAGCTGCTGAGAGCCTGTAACGAATCATTTCA
>Ga0074046_10004433_pt1 | contig 11466 bp, 13 predicted proteins | sample BogForMeECP23OM3_FD_94441 | JGI IMG/M metagenome (GOLD analysis project Ga0074046, IMG submission 94441) | Bog forest soil microbial communities from Calvert Island, British Columbia, Canada - Bog Forest MetaG ECP23OM3 | ecosystem: Environmental > Terrestrial > Soil > Wetlands ...
ACCTGATTTTTGTCGGCCCTTGGTTTTCAATCCAAAATCCAGAATCCAAAATCCAAAATTCCTGACTCGGCGACTCCTCTCCTTTCAACTATGGAAGAGTTTCTTACCGCAACAATTCGCCGCTACTACGAGATCGAGTTGCCCGCCACCCGCGATTCGCGCCGGCGCTGGCCGCTTTTGATAGCCCTGCACGGCTACCAGGGAGACAAGGACTCCATGATGCGCATCGCGCGGCGGGTGGCGGACGGCAGGATGATCGTGATTTCGCTCCAAGGACCGAACCAGTTCTTCGTCAACTATGGCACCAACGACCTCACCGATCCTAAGACTTATCGCGTCGCTTTCGGCTGGGGCACCAGTTGGAAGATGGACGAAGCGGTGGAACTCCACCATGCCAATCTTCACGCGCTCATCGATCTTGCGGTTCGCCGGCACCGCGCGGCCCGCTCGCAGGTATTCCTCCTGGCATTCTCACAGGCCTGCGCCTACAACTATCGCTTCGTCTTCACCCACCCCCACGTGGTGCGCGGCGTCATCGGCGTGTGTGGGGGCGTCCCCAACGATTGGAACGAGAATCCACGCTACAAGCCGGCGCGCACCCACGTGCTGCACATCGCCGCCTCCGACGACGTCTGGTTCAGCCGCGAGAAGAACCGGGACTTCCGGCGCAAGCTGGCGCAGCGCGCCGCTTCGCTCGATTTTAGGTTCTACAACTCGTCACACAAGTTTCCCCGCACGTCGATCCCACATATTAGGAAGTGGGTTGAGAAGCACCTGTAGGCAGATCGTTCCGTCATGGGCTCTGGGTATCTTGCGCCCCTGTAGCACACGAATGAACTCTATAGGCTGTGAGGCGGTCAGTCTTGCTGGCTGAGCTACCGCTCTGCACCAGCCGGCCCGCCCGCCGCAGTTCGTCGCCTAACCCAAATGGCGATGCCTATCGTCAGGAGTGGCGTCACGAGGGCAGAGACCCAGAAGAGCGCCATTCCGAGCACGCAACTCCCGAGCAAACTTGCCGAAACGATGATGGCAATTTCTTTCAGCGTTACGCGTCCCTTTAATACGAGGTAGTAGCGATGAGGCCAGTCGGTATCCCGAATTCCGCACCCACAATACCACCCTCAAGGCACGCCAAAAAGAACCGGCCTTCTCCGAAACCGTACCCCCGCACGCCGAAACTGATGAAATGCTGTACGGCGCCAATGACAAAGCCCGCTGCGACGGATCCTGCCAGAACCGTGATAAACTCAATCAGTTTCCTGATGATCCTCATTCGACAAGTCCCCCGCGGCTATTTTGACATCAACCGTTGGAGCAGATAGAATGGGTTTGAAGATGAGCAAATGCATCAACGTCGCTCTGTCCGAGGACACGGTCCGTGCCATCGATCGGATGGTGAAACCACGCGACCGCAGCCGCTTCATTCAGCGCGCCGTCCAGGCCTATGTCGCGAGCGCAAGCTCCGAAAGCTTGCAGGAACAGCTTAAACAAGCGGCCCTTCGAGATCGTGATCTGGACCTGGAAATCGCCAACGACTGGTTTGCGGTGGACCAAGAACAATGGCAAAAACTCGGCAACCAGGAAAAACGATCCCGTTCAGCTACCCGAAGCGAGGCGAGATCTACCTCACGGCGCTTGACCCGACCGTAGGCCATGAAATTCGCAAGACGAGGCCTGCCCTCGTCATCCAGAACGACACGTTGAACCGCTACAGTGGAACCACCCTCGTGGCGCCGATTACATCCAAAGTTCGCCTGCCTCTTTCTCCTGTCCATGTACTGCTTCAGGCCAACGCGTCAACCGGTCTTGAAGTTCCATCCGTAGCAGTCCTCACCCAAATCCGAACTGCTGATCACCGGCGCCTGATAAAGAGGCTCGGCCAAGTTGACGCCTCGACGTTGGCTCGAGTTGATCAAGCCATCCAGATCGCACTGGGCGTGATCGCCGCTCCTCCATCCTCGTCGCCCTAATCGCCCTTCTCAGCCCGGCCTTAATTATTCCCAGCGGAAATCATAGCGCCAGATCTCGCTCACCAACGGCCCCGCAACTTGCTGGCCAAAGAACAGATGGTCGGGGTGGACGCGGTAGGCTTCGAGGGCCGCGTCGTCCTCGAAGTCCATCACCAGGGCCATCGAGTAGCCGTTTTCAGCGGGCTCGATGTTCCTGCCGGCGCGCAGCTTCTTTACGCCCGGCAACAAGGGCAACCGCCGCCGCGCTTCGTCGATCAACCGACTTTCATCCGCACCTGTAAATCCTGGCTTCATCCGGTAAAAAACGACGTGGCAGATCATGGAGCCTCTAGACTAGACTACTAGATCGGGAGCGATTCACCATCATAAAGCAGTTGAAGGTCAAAGGTCGAAGGTCGAAAGCGAAAGAAAAGACGTCGCCAACTGCAGCATTACGGTTTATCGAAGGCTCGGAGTTTTGGTACCATTGAAAGCGATGTATGACGAAACTGTGACCGTGGTCGAAAACCGGCCTCTCACCGGCGGTCACTTTGTCTTGAGTCTCTATTCCCCGCGCCAGGCGCAGGCAACGCGCCCCGGGCAGTTCGCGATGGTGCGGCTGCTCGGCCGTTCTGACGTGCTGCTACGCCGGCCGATGAGCATCTACGACGTCTCTCCCGGCGTAGCGCCAAGCATCGTCCAACTGCTTTACAAGATGGTGGGACGCGGCACACGGTTGATGGCGGAGCTGAAGCCTGGCGGTCGGGTAGGCCTGCTGGCGCCGCTGGGTCACGGGTTCTTTGAGGAAGAGTACCTCGACCGCGCCAGAGCGGCGGATGAGATTCTCCACGTCGCCGGCGGCATCGGTATCGCCGCGCTGCTCCTGCCGGCGCGCCAACTGGCCGCTGCCGGCTTCCATCAGCGGCTGTTTTTCGGAGGGCGGACCCAGGACGATCTGGTGGGCGTGGATGCGTTTGCTCCCTCCGTGAGCGAGATCGTGCTGGCGACAGAAGACGGCTCTCGCGGGCACTGGGGTTACGTGACCCGGCCACTCGAAGCGCACTTGGCCGGGAGCAGCGGTAGGAAGTTTCTGATGATGGCCTGCGGACCCTGGGCCATGCTCGAAGCCTCGGTGAAACTGGCCAAAAGATACGGGCACCATTGCCTCGTCTCCATGGAAAACAGAATGGGGTGTGGATTGGGCGTGTGCCTGGGCTGCTGCATTCAGGTCGAGGGAACGGGTCATGGAACGTATGAGCGGGTCTGCACGGAAGGACCGGTGTTTTGGGCAGAGAAAGTGGTTTGGGGAGGCGAGGCCCTACCGAAGACTTGAGGAAAATCAAAGGGCAAAAGTGAGGACCGTTTACAGGGCCGACGGCTGACTAAAAACCCAAAAGAGGATGAACCCCAAATTCAAAAGCATTTTGGATGCTGAAATGTCCCATAATTCTAATCCATGGCTCTCGTTGCCTCCTAACCCGCCCTGTGTAACCCCTTCCGACCGTCAAGCAATCTTCGCTTGGAATGAGCTGCACGACGATGATGATTACACGGTTCAAGTTAACATGCTGCCCGAACCCTTCATCGGATTACCTGAAGCTCCGGTGGTACTTTTGAACCTTAACCCGGGGTTCGGCCCTGGAGATCTCGAGGTTCACCAACGTGATGGATTTAGGAACGTGCTGCACCAAAACCTCGTCCACGGTCCGTTGGAATATCCGTTTTACTTTCTTGATCCTACTCTCGCAGAGACGCCGGGTGCCAGGTGGTGGGCTGGTAAACTCAGATGGCTTCTGGAACAGTTTGAGCCGAAGGAACTGGCGCGCTCTATCTTCTGCGTAGAGTATTTCCCATACCACTCACGCCGCTTTCGTGGCGCAAGAAGGTTGAGGTTGGATTCTCAGCAATATGGATTTGAATTGGTTCGCCGGGCCGTCGCCAGGGGAGCCGTGGTTGTGGTCATGCGCTCTGGAACGCGATGGATAAAGGAAGTTCCACAGCTTGGCGGCTACGCCCAAGCCTGGACACTCCACACCCCAAAAAACGTCGTACTTTCTCCCGGCAACTTTGACGCGGGCGGATTTGACGCGGTTGTTTCGGCTATTCGCAAACACCTTGGCGGCGCCGCAAAACTGAGGGTGAAAGGCCCGATGCCTGAGGACAACGGACAACACACAACGGACAACGGACAGCCGAACCTGGCCACGGAGATTGCCGGCGTACATTTTGACAACCCGGTCCTTACCGCCAGCGGGACCTTTGGCTACGGCCGCGAGTTCGCCGACCTGATCGATCTCAATCAACTGGGCGGGATCGTAGTCAAGGGCATCTCGGCGGAGCCGATGGCGGGTAATCCCTCCCCGCGCATCTACGAGACCGACTCCGGCATGTTGAACGCCATCGGCCTCCAGAACGTGGGCGCGGGGAGGTTCCTGGAGGAGAAACTTCCCTTCCTGCGCACGCTACGCACCCGCTGCATCGTCAACGTCTTTGGCTACTCCACGGAGGACTATGTCCGCGCCATCGAGATCCTCAACCACGGCGACGGCATCGACGCCTACGAGCTCAACATCTCCTGCCCCAACACGCGCTGCGGCGGCATGGTCTACGGCAGCGACCTCAAGCTGACCGAGGAGGTAGTGGCGGCGTCGAAGCGGGCGGCGCGCTTTCCCCTGTTCGTGAAACTCTCGCCCAACGTGACGGACATCACGGCCTTCGCCAGGGCGGCGGAGGCGGCAGGGGCGGACGCGCTCTCGCTGGTGAATACGTTCGTGGGCATGGCGATCGATGTCGAGAGCCGGACGCCTCGCGTTTCCAACATCACCGCTGGGCTCTCGGGGCCGGCCATCAAGCCGGTGGCACTCCGCATGGTCTATCAGTGTGTGCGCGCGGTGAGGATTCCGGTCATCGGCATGGGCGGGATCGCGGGCGCCGAAGACGCGCTCGAATACCTGATCGCAGGCGCCCAGGCCGTCCAGATTGGCACGGCGAACTTCTACGCGCCCGACACCGCCCTGCGCGTGATCGAGGGAATCCGCGAGTATTGTAGACGCAAGCGGCTTCAACTTTCGGAGGTCATCGGCAGCCTGAAGGTGCCGGACTAACTCTGTCGTTCAAAGCACTCGGGCGCCACTGAGAACAGTGGCCGGCGAAGAGTGATCAGTGGAGGGGGGCCGGTCCATCGATTCGTTGGAGCCCGTCTCCAAACATTGCCGGGGGTTCTTCCTACAGATCAATGCCCGGCTGACAAGCGAACCAATTCGCTACCACCAGCAACTGCCCACGACGTCCCTTATGAATGGAGGTGAACGTGCTGCGTTGACAGAGGCCGCCGAAAACGCCAAGCCTCAGAAAAGGCGAGGTTGAGCCTAATGAAGGCCGATGCTGATGAAACAAGAGCGGTTAACAGGGATAAACGGCTGGAAGGTCAGCATAAGCGTGAGGAATTACCGCTGTTAAAAAGCCTGCGCCGCTGGAAGACTGGGCCGACAGTGACGCTCGACCGGCACGGTGCCGCTGCTTCGGCGAGCGCCATGCTCGGCTCAGCGGAACTGACGGCATGAAGACGGCATCCAATCAGACGACGGCGGCCGGGCGTAGGCTTGCGCGAGGTTCGGAAATGCTTGGATTGACACTGCTTAGGAATGCTGATAAGCTGAGTAGGTCGTTTTGAGAAGAACCTTTCCATCTCTCGGGTTCCGGGGTTGGTCTCTTGTGGCGCTGTTCGTGCTTGCCTCGTCCGGGTGCGCCATAAAGCAAACCACAGTCATCCAACCTTTCGCCGTGCCAGCCCCGCCGCGCGAAGCAACTCTTGAAGAATTGATCGCCAACCTCAACTCGCAGGCTGATGACGTCCGCACGCTTCAGGCGAAGGTCGATCTCGAAACCACGACGGGCTCTGTCTATTCAGGGGTCATCAACGAATACCACGACGTGCAAGGCTACATCCTGATCCAAAAGCCGGACCTGATCCGTATCATTGGCCAGGTTCCGATAGTGGGAACGAACATCTTTGACATGGTATCGGATGCCGATGAGTTTCAGTTGTACATTCCGTCGAAGGCGAAGTTCATTATCGGCAAGACGTCGTTGCATCGCGACTCGGAGAACAAGCTGGAGAACTTGAGGCCCCAGCACATCCTTGACGCGATGCTCGTACCGCCGATTTCGCCCCAGGATCACTGCTATCTGGAAGAGGCAGAATCGGAAGCGACGAAGAAGGACGAGCACCGCTATTACATCGTGACGGTACTCGGTATTGAGCCCACCGGGGCCGTCGAGTTGAAGCGCAAGGTCTGGTTCGACCGCTCGGACCTGGAGATGGCTCGATTGCAACTCTACGAGTCAGGCGGCCGCCACGTCGAGGACGTTCAGTATTCTGATTATCAAAACTTCGGAGGTACCCGCTATCCGACGCGCCTTTTGGTGAAGCGTCCGGTCGAGGACTACCAATTGGCAATCACGATCGCGAACGTCCCTACCATGAACCAGCCCATCGACCCGGCCAAGTTCACTCTTCAGAGGCCCGCCGGCGTTGAACTGGTGGACCTGGACGCAGAGCCCTCGAAGTCATCTGTCGGAGCAGCACCGGCTCGGCAGATGGGAGGTAAGCCCGTTGATCAATAAGATGATCCTGGCCAATGTGCTGCACCGGCCGGTGCGGACCGCCATCGCCATCCTGGCGGTTGCCATCGAAGTCACGATGGTGCTGATCGTGGTCGGCTTGACCAGCGGGATGCGAAATGAGACGGCCAAGCGAGTGGAAGGCATCGGCGCCGATATTCTGGTCCAGCCACCCGGAGCTTCGATGTTCCTTGGCCTCGGGTCAGCCCCTATGCCCGTCAAGACCGGCGATGTGATCGCCGGATTCGATCACGTTCTTGCGGTGACTCCGGTCCTGATCCAGCCCGGCTCCACCGGCGGCTTTAACCTGGTTTGGGGCATTGATATGCCCAGTTGGGACCGGGTCACCGGCGGCTTTGTCTACCACGGCATCGGCGGCCCCTTTACCGGCCCTTACGACTTGATCGTGGACGACTGGAACGCGAAGGCCAACCACCTCAAAGTGGGCGACACCGTCAACCTGCTGAACCACGATTTTCGTTTGGTCGGCATCGTGGAGCACGGCAAAGGCGCCCGCATGTTCATTCCTCTTCAGACCGCCCAGGACCTGGCGGCGTCGGAGAATCACGCTAACGTGTTTTGGGTGAAGTGTACGGACCCGGGCTACACCGATGACGTTTTGAAGTCAATCCGCGCCTTGCTTCCCAACAACCAAGTCCTCTCGGTGCGGGAATACTATACGATGATGACCTCCAACAATATTCCGGCGCTGAACGCGTTCATCGCGGCGTTGGTGGGCGTGGCGGTGGCAATCGGCTTCCTGGTTATTCTGCTGACGATGTACACCACGATCACCGAACGAACACGGGAGATCGGCATTTTGAAGTCGCTGGGCGCCTCAAAAGGGTATATTATTAGGGCGATCCTTCGGGAGGCAGGTCTGCTGTGCGTGGTCGGCATCGCAGCAGGTTGCCTCGATACGCTGATCGCAAGGAAGATACTGATTGCGTCTTTTCCGACCCTCAGTGTGGATCTGACCGCCGACTGGGCGATGCGAGCTGCGGTGCTGGCGCTGCTGGGGACTCTGATCGGGGCTTTCTATCCAGCCCTCCGGGCGGCGCAGCTTGACCCGGTGGACGCTTTATCATATGAATAGCACGCAGACACATGTGGTGGAGTTCCCGGTTTCGGGGTTGAGGACCGGCTACCCGCATTCGGCGGCCGCTACTATGGAACCTATCATCCAGACCGAGAACCTGAGGAAGATCTACAGGGTTGGCAAGGTCGATGTTCATGCCCTGCGTGGGGTCGATCTGACAGTGCAGACAGGAGAGTTTATCGCCATCGTCGGACCCTCCGGTTGCGGCAAGTCGACCCTTCTTCATATCCTCGGAGGGTTGACGGGGCCCACCACCGGCAAGGTGCTGGTGGACGGAAACGATTTTCTCAACATGTCCGACGCCGACCGCACCCGGTTCCGCCGGCACAAGATCGGTTTCGTTTTCCAGCGCTTCAACCTGCTCCCGACGCTCTCGGCGCGGGACAACATCGCCCTCGCCCAAGATATTCAAGGCAACGGTTTCAACCCTCACCGCTTTGACGCGGCGGTGGAAACGCTGGGCATCCGGGAGAAGCTGAACGCGAGGCCTTACGCCTTGTCCGGCGGCGAGCAGCAGCGAGTGGCCATCGCGCGCGCGGTGGTCTGCGAACCCAAGATCCTGCTAGCCGACGAGCCTACAGGAAACCTTGATACCGAGAATTCCCAGCTCGTCCTCAACATGCTGCGGGCGCTGAACCGCTCCTTCCGGCAGACGATCCTCATGATCACGCACAACCCGGAGGCGGCCGCGGTGGCGGACCGTATCGTGCGCATGCGGGACGGACGGATCATTCTCGAGTGACGTCATCGGGTGATTGTGTGATTGCGTGATTGAAGAAGTTGAAAGTCGAAAGTTGAAAGTCGGAAGAGGCGCGCTTTACTTTTGACTTTTGACTTCTTCAATCACAGAATCACCCAATCGCCCGAATCACACAATGTCATGGCTCAGAGCACCGATTTCGAAGCGGAGTCCGTTCCGCGCGCCGCCCGGTCAGGCGAGGAAGGCACGTCTGAGGGCGCCTGGAAGAAGTTCAAGCACGTCTGCGCTCGCTCCGTCCTCTGGACTTACCCAAGGGGAAGCTGGCAGTACGACATTCTTTGCTTGCTCATCCTTCTTTTCATCTTCCTGCCGTCCCACTCATTTTTCCAGGACGGCCCGCGACTCGAGCTGACTGATCTGCGCCACCGGCAAGGGTTCGTGGAGATGGGCCGCACCAAAGAAGGGCGCACCTATCAGATCGATGCACGACTGGTGGAATCCCTGGAAGGACTTCCTCCCGAGGACGCTATTCGCGAGGTTCTGCGCCAGCGAATCAAGGGCCCGGTCGCCGTGAAATCGATCATAAAGATCGTTGACAAGGACAACGTCGTCCTCGGTTACACCGTCATAGTCGCGAACCCCGAAACCAAGGGCGCAGGAGGGTCTCCGTAACTTGCCTGCGTCGGGCAGCGTCCATAGGTTGCAGGGGAGTTGGCTGGGAGCGCGGGCGTCGCGTCAGCTCTCTGAGACGTAGCGGGCTAATGGTTGCGAGTGGCTGGAACGAGCTTGCATTGTTTGCTTTTCTCTGGCCCGTCAATGATCACCCGCGACGAAGGGATGTGACCGCTTGGGAAGTCGATCGTTGTACCGCGTTGTGGGGTTCGGGCTGATTGCGGCAGTGCTGGCCAGCATCTCGTCTCCGGCCGGGGCGGAGCCACCGCCCCGAAAGCGGCGCTTTCCGCCCGACCTCGCTGAAATCGTCAAACACATGGACGAGGCCGCCAGTCGCCTCAATACCCTTTCGGCCGATCTCGAGTACACGAAGTTCACAGCGGTGGTCAGCGATAAGTCCACACAGCAAGGCCAGTTCTTTTTTCACAAGGGCAAGCCCCCCGAAGTCAAGATCGAGTTCAAGAACCCCGACGCCCGCACAATTCTGGTGAAGAAGAATGAGGCACAAATGTACCTGCCCAAGACCAACCAGATTCAGGTCTACGAGCTGGGGCAGCGTGGCGAATTACTGCAACAGTTTCTCCTCCTGGGTTTCGGGTCCGAGGTCGCCAAACTGAAAAAGGACTATGGCATCAAGCTGATCGGCGAAGAGGACCTCAGCGGCGACACCACCGCCGTGCTCGAATTGACTCCGCTCCAGGGCAGCGTTGCCAGTAAACTCACCAAGGTGCAGCTCTGGATCAGCGAAGAATCATGGCTGCCCGTGCAGCAGAAGTTCTTCGAGCCCGGTGACGACTACGCGATCGCGAGATATTCCTCCGTTCGCGTCAATCGTCATCTCGATTCGGGTACTTTCGAGATCAACGCCCCGGGCGCCAAGCGGGTCAAAATGCAATGATCCCAGGACGTCTTCTTTTCTGCAGGTTAACCCTCACATTCCCCTCTGGCCCCGCGTTTTTCCCACTTCGACTTTTTCCTGTTGCGCGTGGGCTAGTTCCAGGCTACCTTAACTGCTCAGTAAGCTGGGTTGAGGTACGGAGTCGAATTGTCTTGGGGGGTCTAGAGTGAAGGCGATACCCTTTGCACGCGCTGCCCGCATGATCGCCAGAGGAACCTGGAGCTTCTGCACTGATCGCCCGCTGGTGGTGTCGTTTGAGCTGACGCATTCCTGTACCGCGGACTGTCAGCACTGCGACAAGGGCGGCATCAAGCCGGAGCCGGCAGGCCTCCTGTGCGCGGCGGATTACCAGCGGCTGCGCACCGAACTCAAGCCGATCATGGTGCAGTTGTCGGGTGGCGAACCTCTGCTCCGCAAGGACCTGGAAGACGTGGTGCGCGCCGTGAAGGAATTCAACGGCCTGCCCTACACCATCCTGGTAACCAATGGACGGCTGTTGACGAAAGAGAAGTACCTCCAACTACGGGCGCTCGGCGTCAACCAGTTCTCGATTTCGCTCGATTTCCCTGACGAGCGCCACGACGAGTTTCGACGCTCGCCTGGCCTTTACACGCATCTCTCGCACTTGGTACCGTCGCTTGCCGCGCACGGGTATGACGATGTCGCCTTGAACACGGCCATCACGCGGGACAATCTGCCCGCTTTGCTCGATATCTACCAGCGCGCCAGGCAGTGGGGTGTGAATCTCTCCTACAGCGCCTACACGCCGCTACGCACCGGCAACATGGAGCACTACATCCGCTCGACCGAAGATTTGAGCCTGCTCCGCCGGACGCTGGATGAGTTGCTCGCGCTCAAGGCCGGCAACGGCCGGATCGCCAACTCCCCGTGGACTCTTTCCGGCATTCACGACTTCTTCCTGCACGGGTCGGTGCCCGGTTGCAAGGCGGGCCGGCGCTTCCTGGTGGTGACGCCCACCGGCGGCCTGCGCGCCTGCTCGATGTTCGAGCAGACCTACAAGTCGCACCAGGAAATCCTGGAGAAGTGGGTTCCGGAGAATAAGTGCGGCGGCTGTTACGTGTCCATTCGCTCGTACCTCGACGCTTCCTACTGGACGCTGCTGAAGGATAACATCTCCAGCCGCGTCCTTGCGCGCCACGGGCACGCCGCCGAGTGTTGAAGAATTGCCGATTGACGAGTGCTGATTGACGATTGAAAAACAGCTCTCAGCTATCAGCGGTCAGCTCTCAGGCACGAAAACCCGGTTCTTGCTGATAGCTGACGGCTGATAGCTGATCGCTTTTTCAATCGTCAATCAGCACTCGTCAATCGGCAATTCTTCCGCAGAACTGTTGGGCCTCTCGATAACATGAACCTATTGTTCTCACTCGAGCGTAGCGCTCGAGCCGCAGACCGGCGAGTTCGCGAGTGGCTGATGATCGCGCACGGCCTCCTCTCGCATCGGCATCCCGTGCTCGCTCACATCGTCCCCATTCGCCGCTGCAACCTCGCGTGCACCTACTGC
>Ga0074046_10004435_pt1 | contig 11464 bp, 6 predicted proteins | sample BogForMeECP23OM3_FD_94441 | JGI IMG/M metagenome (GOLD analysis project Ga0074046, IMG submission 94441) | Bog forest soil microbial communities from Calvert Island, British Columbia, Canada - Bog Forest MetaG ECP23OM3 | ecosystem: Environmental > Terrestrial > Soil > Wetlands ...
CCGAACTTCGCCGTCGCGGTTCGAAAATCAAGGTCGTCCACCTCGCAGATTTTCTCGCTATGGCGTCGCAGTGATCCTGTCCGATGAACGGCAGCCTGCATGAAATCAAGCTCTACTTCGCATACACGAGTCCGTATTCGTACCTCGCGATGCAGCCCGCTTACGACCTCGAGCTGTCTCATAGCGTGCGCGTACGCTTCATCCCATACGGGGTGAGCATCCGAAAGGTTTACGGTCCGCTCGATCGCGAGGACGCCGACCGCCGCAAGGTTCGGTATCTGTATCTCGACGCGCGCCGAATCGCGAAGGAACGCGGACTCGTCATCTACCCGCCGAAAAAGATTTTCAGCGCGCGCCTGGCGTTCTATGGCGGTCTCTACGCCGCGAAGAATCGGCAGTTCCGGCCGTACTCGAATCGCGTGTTCGACCGATTCTGGAAACAGGAACTCGATGTCGAAAGCCGCGATGCGATTTCAGCGATCGTTGCCGAGGTCGGGCTCGATCCCGCCGAATTTGTTCGCTATGCCGACCGCGGTGCGCGCGCCGACCTGGATGCATGCTTCGCCGAGGCCGATCGCGACAAGGTCTTCGGCGTGCCGACCTTCATCGTGGACGGCGAACCGTTCTGGGGCGAGGACCGAATTGAGTGGGTGATTGGCAAGCTCGACGCGATGGGTTTACGCCGCTGAAATTACCGGCCTCGTTCGTCCGCTCGCGGGTATGCAGCGATCAGAGTTCAGGACTCGAGGGCAGGAAGGTCTCGCCCATCAGGTAGGCATCGACCGCGCGCGCCGCTTCGCGTCCCTCCCATATCGCCCACACCACCAGCGATTGCCCGCGATGTGCGTCTCCGGCGGCGAAAACTCCCGGCACGCTCGACATGTAACTCTCGCACTGCACGTTGCTGCGCGGGTCGAGCTTGACGCCAAGCTCGGAGATTATGCCGTCGGGCTCGGGGCCGAGAAATCCCAGCGCGAGCAGCACGAGGTCGCACTCGATCTCGAAATCGGTGCCCGGAATTTGCTCCATCACCATCCGCCCGTTGTCATGCTTCCAGTTGAGCCGTACTCCGTGGAGTTTTTTCACCACGCCGTTTTCGCCGGTAAACTTGCTCGTGTTCACGCTCCAGTCGCGCTGCACTCCCTCTTCGTGCGAGCTCGAGGTGCGCATGATCATCGGCCAGTCGGGCCATGGCATTTCGGCGGTGCGTTTTTCAGGCGGCATCGGGAGCAGCTCGAACTGATGGACGACGATCGCGCCCTGGCGATTTGAGGTGCCCAGGCAATCGGAACCCGTATCGCCGCCGCCGAGAATGACCACGCGTTTTCCGTCCGCAGTGATCTCGGCCGCCGGATCGAGCGCGTCGCCGAAGTTACGCTTGTTCTGTTGCGGCAGGAATTCCATGGCAAAATGGATTCCCTTGAGCTCCCGTCCCGGGATCGGCAGGTCACGCGGCTTGGTCGCGCCCATCGCGAGTACGATTGCATCGTACTTCGAGCGCATCTCCTCCGCATGGATGTCAAAGCCGACGCGGCAGTTGGTGACAATCTCCAGGCCCTCGGCCTTCATTTGCTCAACGCGCCGGTTGACGATCCACTTTTCCAGCTTGAAGTCCGGAATGCCGTAAGTGAGCAATCCGCCCACGCGATCTGATCGCTCGTAGAGCGTGACCGAATGTCCCGCGCGCACGAGTTGCTGCGCGCACGCCAGCCCCGACGGTCCCGAGCCCACGACCGCAACGCGCTTTCCCGACTTGCGCGCGGGCGGCTGCGGCGCGATCCATTTTTCTACCCAGGCGTGATCGATGATGTTTTTCTCGATCAGCTTGATCGTGACCGGATCGTTGTTGATGCTGAGGACGCAAGCTTCTTCGCAGGGAGCGGGGCAAATTCTGCCGGTGAACTCCGGAAAGTTGTTGGTCGCGTGCAGCCGATCGATCGCCTCGCGCCAGCGGCCGTGGTAGATGAGATCGTTCCAGTCGGGGATGATGTTCCCGAGCGGGCAACCCTTGTGGCAGAAGGGAATCCCGCAATCCATGCAGCGCGCGCCCTGCGCGCGCAGTTTGTCTTCGGGCATCTTGAGATCGAATTCGCGCCAATCCTTCAGGCGTTCCCTGACCGGACGCCGCGAAGGAGTCTCGCGCTTGATCTCCATGAAGCCCGTAATCTTGCCCATCGCCGCCGTGATCTCCCGAGTCAGGTCAATTCTAATTAGTCAGTCGATTACTCACTCGGCTAAACTGCGGCCAGCCGTGCGAGGTCGGAATTCATGTTGAGATGCTGCCGTTCGAGCACCGCACGGTACTCAGTCGGCAATACTTTTACAAACTTGGCGGCGTAGTCGTCCCACCTGTCGAGGACGCGCTGCGCGACCGTGCTCTGCGTGTACTGCAAGTGTCGCACAATCAACGCGTGCAACTGCTTGAGTTCGTCGCGATTGGCGATTGGACCCAACTCGACCATCCCGGTGTTGCAGCGCGACGGAAACGAACCGTCTTCGTCAAGCACGTACGCCACACCGCCGCTCATGCCGGCTGAGAAGTTGCGGCCGGTCTTGCCTAGAACCACGACCAACCCGCGCGTCATGTACTCGCATCCATGGTCGCCGACTCCCTCGACGACCGTGTGCGCGCCGCTGTTACGCACCGCGAATCGCTCGCCGGCGACGCCGCGGAAGAACGCTTCGCCACCGGTGGCGCCGTAGAGCGCGACGTTGCCGACAATGATGTTGTCCTCGGCCTTGAAGGTCGCTTCTTGCGGCGGGCGCAGCGAGATAAATCCGCCCGAGAGCCCCTTGCCGCAGTAGTCGTTCGCGTCGCCTTCGAGATGGAGCGCGATTCCCGGCGCGAGCCACGCGCCGAAACTCTGGCCGGCCGAACCTTTGAGATGAATCTGAACCGTGTAGGGCGGCAGTCCCTCGGCGCCGAAGCGCCGCGACACTTCCGCCGACAGCATCGTGCCGACGGTGCGGTTCACGTTGCGGATGGGAAGATGGATTTCGACCGGCTTGCGATGCTCGAGCGCGTCTTTTGCAAGCTCGATGATCTGGTTGTCGAGCGCGGCGCCGAGGCCGTGATCCTGCAGCTCGACGCAATGCAGCGGTTCGTCGGGGCCGACATCGGGACGACGAAGAATATTGGCCAGATCGACGTTGCGCGCCTTCCAATGCGCGATCGCTTCGTTGGCGTCCAGGCATTCGACGTGGCCAACCATTTCGGCAACGGTGCGGAAGCCCAACTGCGCCATGTATTCGCGCAGTTCGTCCGCGATGAACATCATGAAGTTCACGACATGCTCGGGCTTGCCCGAGAACTTAGCGCGGAGCACCGGATCCTGCGTCGCGATGCCGACCGGGCAGGTGTTGAGATGGCAGACGCGCATCATGATGCATCCGGAGGCGACCAGCGCGGCGCTGGCGAAACCGAATTCCTCGGCGCCGAGAAGGGCGGCGATGGCGATGTCGCGGCCGGTCTTGAGCTGGCCGTCGGTCTCGACGCGAATGCGTCCACGCAGACCGTTCATCACCAGGGTTTGCTGCGTCTCAGCGAGTCCCAGCTCCCACGGAACTCCCGCGTGCTTGATCGATTGCAGGGGAGACGCGCCGGTGCCGCCGTCGTAACCGCTGATCAGCACGACGTCGGCTTTGGCCTTTGCGACTCCGGCGGCGATGGTGCCGACGCCGACCTCGGCGACCAGCTTGACACCGATGCGCGCGCGATTGTTGGAATTTTTGAGATCGTGGATAAGCTGCGCGAGATCTTCGATCGAATAGATGTCGTGATGCGGGGGCGGAGAGATCAATCCCACGCCGGGCGTCGAGTAGCGAATCTTCGCGATGAAATCGTCAACCTTGTGACCGGGAAGCTGGCCGCCCTCGCCGGGCTTGGCGCCCTGCGCCATTTTGATCTGGAGTTCGTCGGCGTTGACCAGGTAATGACTGGTGACGCCGAAGCGCGCCGAGGCCACCTGTTTGATCGCGCTGCGGCGCCAATCGCCGTTGGCATCGGGCACGAAGCGTGCCGGATCCTCGCCGCCCTCGCCGGTGTTGCTTTTGCCGCCGATCCGGTTCATGGCGATGGCGAGGTTTTCGTGCGCCTCTTTGCTGATCGATCCGAACGACATCGCGCCGGTTTTGAAGCGTTTGACGATCTCGGCGGCTGCCTCGACTTCCTCGAGCGGCACGGGCGGCCGATCAGAATTGAACTTGAACAGCGAGCGAAGCGTGGTGAGCGAGCGACTCTGCTCGTCAACCGCCCTGGTGTAATCCTTAAACAGCCGGTAATTTCCCGAGCGCACGGAATGCTGCAGCCTAGCGATCGTGTTCGGGTTGTACATGTGGAACTCGCCGGCGCGGCGCCACTGGTACTGACCGCCGACATCGAGGTCGCCGTCGAGGTTCGCGGCCACCTTGAACGCGTAGGTGTGACGCGCAGCGGTCTCGCGCGCGATCGCGTCGAGGCCGACGCCAGCCACGCGCGACGGCGTCCAGGTGAAGTACTTGTCGATCACGTCCTTCGCCAATCCGATCGCCTCGAAGATCTGCGCGCCGCGGTAACTCTGCGTCGTCGAGATGCCCATCTTGGACGCGACTTTCGTAATGCTCTTGCCGACGGCCTTGATGAAGTTGTGGACGGCGGTGTCCTGGTCGATGTCCCGGAGCTCGCCGGCGCGAATCATCCCCGCCATCGTCGCGTACGCGAGGTACGGATTGACGGCGCCCGCGCCGTAGCCGACCAGCAGGCAGAAATGCATCGCCTCGCGCGGTTCTCCCGACTCGACGACGAGGCCGGCCCGGGTGCGCGTCCCTTCGCGAATCAGATGATGATGCACGGCTCCGGTGGCGAGCAGCGCCGGAATGGCGGCGTAGTCCGCGTTCACGCCGCGATCCGAAAGCACGATTATCGTGTAGCCGGATTCGATCGCGTCCGAAGCGGCGCGGCACAGCGCGTCGAGCGCGGCGCGAAGCCCGCCTTCGCCGCCATCAACGCGGTAGAGCGTGGGAAGCGTGACGGTGCGCAGGCCCTCGACGGCCAGCCGTTTGATGCTTTGAAGTTCGTGGTTGGTGAGAATGGGCCGCTTGAGTTGCAGCTGGCGGCAATGGAGCGGCGATTCTTCGAACAGATTATCGTCGGCGCCGATTGTCGTTTCGGTCGAGGTCACGAGTTCCTCGCGAATCGGATCGATCGGCGGATTGGTCACCTGCGCGAACAATTGCTTGAAGTAGTTGTAAAGCGGCTGCGGTCTGTTCGAGAGGACAGCGAGCGGAGTGTCGGTACCCATCGAGCCGACCGGCTCCTGGCCGTTGGTAGCCATCGGTGCGAGGATCATTTTGAGATCCTCGATCGTGTAGCCAAACGATTGCTGCTGCTTCAGCAGCTCGTGGTCTTCGAAGCAGTCAACCGCAGGCGTGTCGTTGTCATTCGCCTCGGGGAGCGACTCGAGCGCGACGAGATTGGCGTCGAGCCAGGTCCGATACGGCTGTCGCGCCGCCATCGAATTCTTGATTTCTTCGTCCTGCACGATTCGGCCGAGCGAAGTATCGACGAGAAACATTCGGCCCGGCTGCAGCCGTCCTTTGAGCGCGACGTTGCGCGGCGCGATGTCGAGGACGCCGGTCTCGGACGCCATCACGACCAATCCGTCCTTGGTCACCGTGTAACGCGACGGACGAAGGCCGTTGCGATCGAGCACCGCGCCGATTCTGATGCCGTCAGTGAACGCGATCGACGCGGGTCCGTCCCACGGTTCCATCATGCATGAATGAAAGCGGTAGAAAGCGCGCTTGCCGTCGCTCATCTGCGGGTCGTTCTGCCACGCTTCCGGAATCATCATCATCACGGCGTGCGGCAGCGAACGTCCGGTGCGAACCAGCAGTTCGAGACAATTGTCGAAGGTTGCGGAGTCGCTGCCGTTGGGCTCGACGATCGGCAACAGCTTCTTGATGTCGCCGCCGAACAGCGGTGAAGAGAACAGCTTCTCGCGCGCGTGCATCCAGTTGATATTGCCGCGCAGCGTGTTGATCTCGCCGTTGTGCGCCATGAAGCGGTAGGGATGCGCCCGGTCCCAGCTCGGAAAGGTGTTGGTCGAGAAGCGCTGATGGACCATCGCGAGCGCGGTCTTGATGGCGCGATTTAGCAAATCGGGGAAGAACTGCGGGATTTGCGTGGAGATGAGCTGGCCCTTATAAACGACGGTCAGCGCCGAGAGGCTGCAGAAATAAAACAGTTCCGGATCGGAGAGGCCGAGTTTTTCCGCCTCTGAAGCGGCGCGCTTGCGAATTACGTACAGCTTGCGCTCGAGCGCCTCGGCGTCGGGCAAGTCCGGGCTGCGCGCGATGAAGACCTGGCGGATTGCGGGCATCCCGCGCCGCGCGATATCGCCGCACGCGGATTCGACCACCGGCACGTCGCGCCATCCGAGCAGACGCTGACCTTCCTGGTTGACGATTCTTTCGAACGCGTCCTCGCAGTCTTTGCGCTTGACCGGGTCGAGCGGCAGGAAAACCTGGCCCACGCCGTATTCGCCGGGCGCGGGCAGTTCGAAGCCGAGCCGGGCCGCTTCGCCGGAGAAAAACTCGTGCGGAATCTGCAGCAGGATTCCAGCGCCGTCGCCGGTGCGCGGATCGCATCCGCACGCGCCGCGATGGGTCAGGTTGTCGAGCACCTGCAGCGCTTTAGCCACGATGTCATGCGAGCGTTCGCCCTTGATGTTGACGACGAAGCCGACGCCGCACGCGTCGTGCTCATGGGCGGGATCGTAGAGGCCCTGTGCCTTCGGAATGCTTCGGTAGTTGTGCATCATGACACCCGTCTCGGTTCCGGGGGCGCAGGTTTCGCGGCGCCGTGGCGATGGCGCCTGCCGTTGGCAGGCTCGTGCGAGTCGCCGTTGGGATGAACCGAGATCAAGCCGCGCTCGGTATGCGTCGACAGCACCACCATCGTCTCCGTCCGCGCCACTCCCTCGATCGATCGGATCGCACTGATAAGCCGCTCGAGCGACGAAGTGTTGTCGGTTTTGATTTTCAGCAGGAGCGTGTGCTGACCGGTGACGTGATGGCATTCGAGCACGTCGTCGAGCAGTGCGACGGATTCCTTGAACAGCGAGATTGTTTTCGGATGCGAAATCGACACGCCGATAAACGCGGTGACGTCCTTGCCGAGCCGGGTCGCATCGACGGCGGCGTGATAGCCGGTGATAACTCCGCCGTCTTCGAGTTTTTTGACGCGTTCGTTGACCGACGGCGCCGAAAGCCCGACTTGCTCTCCGAGCTTGACGAGCGGAATGCGGCCGTGTTCCTGCAGGAGGCCGATAATCTGCAGGTCAATGGCGTCGAGTTCGGGGAAATCTCCGCCGAATTTCATAAGGTTATCCTCGTCGAGTGACGATGAAGATAGGCAGAAAGCGGAGTCGTGTCAAGCATTTATAAGGATTTGTTTCAATAAAACATGAGTTTGTGCAGGCCAATATGGCGAATACCTACGAAATGTAGGTATAAATGAGCGATTGCTAATCACCTATACCGCAATTGAAGGGGTGTAAGCGCGATCGCTCAGGTAATGCGCCGCTTGCGCCGAACTCCGTTGTACGGCATGGCGATGGCTCCTCATGGGATTACAGATGTGTGAGCTATTTCAAATCGCCGCCGTTATGGCAATCCGCCCGCCACAACCCCACGCGCCTCGATCTTCTGCCTCCCCCTAACAGACGTTAGACACCTTAAAATGTGTGTATCCGATCGAAACACCATTGCTTTTTGCGCAGCAGCATCGCCGCGGTCTATAAGGCATAGCGGCTTCGTCAAAATCGAAATTCCGGCTCAAATCTTTTTTGGGGTTATACGGATGAAGCAGTCCGGGGGAAAAATCCGAATCGCCGCTGAAACGCTTGCATTATCGACTTGGATTCTGGGGCTGATCCTGATCTGCGCGCCGGCCGCCCGCGCCCAGTCTTGGGGCGAGGTGGTGCTGCATTCCTTCGCTGGAACCGACGGCGCGGGCCCTGAAGCGCGCCTGATCCGAGGCAGCGACGGCAACTTCTATGGCAGCACTCGCTACGGCGGCGCGCATAACGACGGCACGGTGTTCAAGCTGACGCCTTCGGGCAGGCTGACCACTCTTTACTCGTTCGGCAGCCAAGAGGGCGACGGCTCGGAGCCTTACGCCAGCCTGATCCAAGGCAGCGACGGCAACTTCTATGGCACCACTGAGCTCGGCGGCGCAAATCGCTTTTACGGCACGGTGTTCAAGCTCACGCCTTCCGGCACGCTGACCACTCTTCACTCGTTCTGCAGCGTGGGCAACCCTAGCGCATGGGATTGCACCGACGGCGCCGATCCTTACTCCGGCGTGATCCAAAGCCCCGACGGCAACTTCTATGGCACCACTGACTTCGGCGGCGCGAATCCGAAGGGGATTCCCCTCGGTCCCGGCACGGTGTACCAGCTCACGCCTTCGGGCGGGCTTGCCACCCTGTACTCGTTCTGCAGCGTGCACGACCCCGGCACATACAATTGCCTCGACGGCCGCTGTCCTTACGCCGGCCTGATTCAAGGCAGCGGCGGCAACTTCTATGGCACCACCAACGCCTATGGCCCCTTCAATGAGGGCGGCGCGACTGGGACCTCCGGCGGTACGGTGTACCAGCTCACGCCTTCGGGCAGGCTGACCACCCTTTACTCGTTCTGCAGCCAGGGAGGAGAAGCATGCACTGACGGCTTTGACCCTTACTCCGGCGTGATCCAAGGCAGCGACGGCAATTTCTATGGCACCACTGAGGGCGGCGGCGCAAATAACCGCGGCACGGTGTTCAAGCTCACGCCTTCGGGCGCGCTGACCACCCTCTACTCCTTCTGCAGCGTGCGCGACCGTAGGAGAGACCCTTGCCTCGACGGCGAGGAGCCTCACTCCGGCGTGATCCAAAGCGGCAACGGCAAGTTCTATGGCACCACTCCGCAGGGCGGCGCGAATTCCGATCGCGCATCGGACATTTACGGCGGCACGGTGTATCAGCTCACGCCTTCGGGCAAGCTGACCACGCTTTACTCGTTCTGCAGCCACGGAGGAGAAGCATGCACCGACGGCAACTTCTATGGCACCACTTGGGGCGGCGGCGCGAATAGCGACGGCACGGTGTTCGAAGTGGGCGCGTCGCTGCCGACGCCTACGCCGACCGCGACTCCCACCCCAACGCCGGGACACATCAAGGTGGTGCCCAAGAAACTGACGTTGAAAGCGGCGCCGAATGCGACCGCCTCGGCGAGCATCACGATCGAAAACACGCGCACCGGAACGGTCACGGTGGACATCAGCGAGCCGAAGCATGACCCGCCATTCTCAGAGACCGGAGGCGGATGCTCGATTCCGATCGCCCCGGGCGATGACTACCAGGTAACGATCAAGTACGCGCCGACCAGCTCAACAACGAGCAAGGAGAAGAGCGATTCGATCACGGTGACGGCGATCAGCAACGATCCCAGGCAGAAAAAGCCAATCACTGTGACGCTCAAGGGCGAGAAATAGACGGCAGGATCGCGCCTGACAACCCGCCCGACTACGAATGTGGATAGGCGTCGCTTCCCATCTCAAGGGCATCCAGCCCCGACCATTCCACTTCCACCAGCACGCGGTTGCCCACCGTGCGCTCGACGATCTTGAAGAACAGGATCGCAAGGCCGAATACCACGACCGCGTTCACCGTGACACCGATCAACTGGGCGAAAAATTGACCAGCGTCGCCGTAGAGCAGGCCGCGCACGGGACCCGCGACACCGTTCCATCCGTCGCCGTAGGTGCCGTCGGCAAACAGACCAAGCGCCAGCGCGCCCCAGATTCCGCACGCACCGTGCACGGCGACCGCGCCGACGGGATCGTCGATTCGAAAGCGGCGTTCGAGTTCCAGCACCGTCCACACGACCAGCAGTCCCGCGATCACGCCAATCAGAACAGCCGCCGCAGGGGTTACGAATGCGCACGGGGCGGTGATTGCGACGAGTCCGCCGAGCAGACCGTTGCAGGCGATTGCGACATCGGGTTTGTTGTACTGATTCCACAAATAGAGCAGCGCCGCGAGCGCGCCGGCCGCCGAGGCGAGCATGGTGTTCACCGCGATGATCGCGATTCGGGGATCCGATGCGGCGAGCGTTGAGCCGGCGTTGAAGCCGAACCATCCGAACGCGAGAATCAACGTTCCGCTGATGGCCATGGGCAGGTTGTGTCCGGGCAACGCGCCGATGGCGCCGTCGCGCCGGAACTTTCCGATGCGCGGACCCACCATGTAAGCGCCGGCCAGACCGGCTATTCCGCCCGTCATGTGCACGACCGACGATCCGGCGAAATCCAGATGGCCGTGGCCCAGGCCCAGGTTCACGCCGAGCTGCGAGAGCCATCCTCCGCCCCATACCCAGTTGCCGTACAACGGATACAGGAACATCGACATGAACAGTCCGTAGATAAAGAACGCTTTGAACTTCCAGCGCTCCGCCATCGCACCCGTCGGAATGGTCGCAGCGGTGTCCATGAAAACCAGCGAGAATAGAAACATGCCCAGGCTGGCCGGATCGCGACTGACGCTGAGCAGCGCGAACTTGCTGAAGCCGATGATTCCATACGAATGCGCGCCGATCGTGATCGACAGCTCGTGATGGCCGATCGCGCCCATGCCAAGTGAGGGCCAGTGCCCGACGCCGCCCATCATGAAGCCGTAGCCGGTGAGCCAGAAGCCGATGATGCCGATCGGGTAGATGATCAAGTTCATCGCCATGGTATTGACCGCGTTCTTGGAGCGCGTGAACCCCGTCTCCACCATTGCGAATCCGAGCTGCATGAACATCACCAGGAATCCCGCGACCAGCAGCCACGCGAGGTTCAGCGAATTGTCCAGCGGCGGCGACGACGCGGCGGTCTGCGCACGCGCCAGCGACGAAAATAACGTCAGCGCGGCGAAAGTGGCGGCGGCTAATCCGAGTTGCGATCGTCTCGGCATCATCTCACCTGTCCTCGATATGACCGGCGCGGGGGAGTCGGCGACGCCGGGTAACGGTTTGCAAGCCAAATCAGAAATACAAAGATCCCGATGAGCGAGGTGAAAAACAGCACGTAGCCGGCCGTACGACGCGCGCGCTGCAGCGCGAGGCTGCGTGGATGGAGGTCCTGCGCGCGGCCCTTGGGAACGACGCGCGACGGATCGCGCAGGTCCGCAAGCATCTCGGCCGCGCTCGCATAGCGGTCACGCGGAGCGCGCTCGATCGCGTGAAGGATGATCTCCTCCAGGTGCGGATCGAGATCGGGCTTGAATGCGGTTGGCGGCTGTGGATCTTCCGAGGTCTTCGCGCGCATCACGTTGTAAACGTTGGGTCCCGAGTGCGGCAGGTGGCCGGTCAGCATCTCGTAGAGAATCACGCCGAGCGAATAGATGTCGGTGCGAACGTCGCCGCGCCGGCCGCTGACCTGTTCGGGCGCCATGTAGTC
>Ga0074046_10004436_pt1 | contig 11464 bp, 9 predicted proteins | sample BogForMeECP23OM3_FD_94441 | JGI IMG/M metagenome (GOLD analysis project Ga0074046, IMG submission 94441) | Bog forest soil microbial communities from Calvert Island, British Columbia, Canada - Bog Forest MetaG ECP23OM3 | ecosystem: Environmental > Terrestrial > Soil > Wetlands ...
CACGAAGGAAGCCGGCGAGAAGGCGGGCTTGAAACCGCGCGCGCGCATCAGAAGCTTCGCCTCCATTGGCTCGGAGCCGACCATCATGCTGACAGGCCCGAGCTTTGCCGCCGAGCGCGCGCTGGCCAAGGCCGGCATGAAGAAAGAGGACCTCGACCTCTGGGAGCTGAACGAGGCCTTCGCCGCCGTCGTGCTCCGCTTCATGGATGTGCTCAGCGTCCCGCACGATAAGATCAACGTCTGCGGCGGCGCCATCGCCATGGGCCATCCGCTGGGCGCGACCGGGGCCATGGTGCTCGGCACGCTGCTCGACGAGATGGAGCGCCGCGGCGCCGGCACCGGCCTTGTTACGCTCTGCATCGGCGCAGGCATGGGCACGGCAACGATTATCGAGCGGATTTAACTTTTTTTGTCATGGCCGGGCTTGACCCGGCCATCCACGTCAACACGCCTGAGTTTGCGGCCTCTGGATGGCCGCCTCAAGGGCGGCCATGACAACGGAGAGAATAATGACCACCAGCATTTCATACGCCGTTGACACAGACGGCATTGCAACCCTCACCATCGACCAGCCGGGCAAATCGATGAACGTCATCGGCCCGGAATTCGTAAGCGAGCTGGAAGCCGCCATCGAGCGTGCGGCTGGCGACGCCTCGGTGAAGGGCATCATCGTCACATCGGGCAAATCGAGCTTTGTCGCGGGCGCCGACCTCATCGCGATGGAGGGCCTGATCGTGCAAGCCCGCACCGCACCGCCCGCTGAGGCGCTGAAGGCGGCGGCACATTTAACCCATGTGCTGCGCCGGCTCGAAACCTGCGGCAAGCCTGTCGCCTGCGCCATCAACGGCACCGCGCTCGGCGGCGGGTTCGAGATCGCGCTCGCCTGCCATTACCGGGTCAGCGCCGATGCCGGGGACATCAAGATCGGCCAGCCCGAGGTGCAAGTGGGCCTTTGCCCCGGCGCCGGCGGCACGCAGCGCATTCCCCGCCTGATCGGCATCATGCCCGCGCTTCCGATGCTGCTTGAGGGCCGCAACATGACGCCCGCCCAAGCCAAATCGAACGGTCTCGTTCACGAGGTTGTGCCTGCGTCCGAGCTTTTGGCGGCGGCGAAAAAATGGCTGACCTCGCCCCAGGCGAAGGCGGTTCAGCCCTGGGACGAAAAGTCGTTCAAAGTGCCGGGCGGGGCCGGCGGCATGAACCCCAACGCGGTTCAAACCTTCATCGCGGCCAACGCCATGACGCACGACAAGACCTTCGGCAATTACCCCGCCGCGCAGGCGATCCTATCCTGCGTTTACGAAGGCACGCAGGTGCCGATGGATCTCGGCCTCAAGATCGAGGCGAAATATTTCCTGGCGCTGCTGCGCGGCACCGTCGCCCCCAACATGATCCGGAGCCTCTTCATCAACAAAGGCCGGGCGGATAAGCTCGCGCGCAGGCCGGCCGGCATCCCGAAGGCGCAGTTCAAGAAAATCGGCATGCTGGGCGCTGGCATGATGGGCGCGGCCATCGCCTATGTCGCGGCGTCGAACGGCATCGAGGTCGTGCTGATCGACCGCGAGGTGGAATCCGCCGAACGCGGCAAGGGCTACGCCAAGAAGCTTGTCGAGGGCTCGGTAGGAAAGCGCCGCATGAGCCAGGCCGATGGCGAAGCGCTTCTGGGCCGCATCCATCCCGCCACGGACTTCGCCGCCCTCGCGGATGTGGACTACATCATCGAGGCGGTGTTCGAGGATCGCGCGATCAAGGCGGACGTGACGAAGCGCGTGGAAGCCGTGATCCGGCCCGGCGTGATCTTCGGCTCGAACACCTCGACGCTGCCGATCACCGGCCTTGCCGAGGCGAGCGCGCGCCCCGATAAGTTCATCGGCATCCACTTCTTTTCGCCCGCCGAGAAGATGCCGCTTGTCGAGGTGATCCGCGGCAAGCAAACGAGCGATGAAGCGCTGGCGGTCACGCTCGACTTCGTGCAGGCGATCAAGAAAACGCCCATTGTCGTCAATGACGGGCGCGGCTTCTTCACCTCGCGCTTCTGCGGCTGCTACATCGGCGAGGGCGAGATCATGCTGACCGAGGGCATCCCGGCGGCGTTGATCGAGAACGCGGGCAAGCTTGCCGGCATGCCGGTTGGGCCGCTGGCTCTTGCCGATGAGACCGCCATCGACCTCGGCTGGAAAATCCATAAAGCGGCCGAGACCGATCTCGGCGCGGCCTATAAGCCGAGCGCGGCCGTGGGCGTGATGGAGACCATGTATGTGAAGAACGGCCGGGCTGGCCGGAAGAACGGCAAGGGCTTCTACGATTATCCGGAGAAGGGCCAGAAGAGCCTTTGGCCGGGTCTCGCCGAGCTGTTCCCGTCGAAGCCGGAGCCGGAATGGCCGGCGGTCGAGGAGCTGAAGAAGCGGCTGCTCTATACGCAGGCGCTCGATGCCGTGCGCTGCATGGAGGAGGGCGTGCTGACCGCGCCGGAGGATGGCGATGTGGGCGGCATCATGGGCCTTGGCTTCGCGCCTTACACGGGCGGGCCGATCAGCCTCGTCGATACGGTCGGCATCGCCAAGTTCATCGCGGAATGCGAGGCGCTCGCGCAAAAATACGGCGACCGGTTCGCGCCGCCGAAGCTGCTCCGCGATATGGCGGCCAAGGGCGAGACGTTCTACCCCGCGCCGAAGGCAGCGGCTTAGCCCGCATCGGGAGACGGCGCCCCGTTCGCGGGGCGCCGTCACCGCAGCGCTCCCGAAGCGGACGGGTGACCCATGACGTGATGGTCTAATTGCAGGCATCGCGATATGTTGCTTACGTTCCTCCTTCGATGGCAGGTTCTATACGATGGCGGTAGGTCAGGGATGGCTACAGACAGCCGTATCGGGAGCGCGCCGGTACGCGTGATCTAGTTTCGGTGGACCCATCCTAGCGCCCCGGTATATATTCAGTTGGCCGCCTTTGCCGGCGGCCTTGCGGGGTGCTATCATGACGCAGCTCAATTCCATTACGACACGCACAGCCATCGCCTATTTTTCGATGGAGATTGCAGTCCGGCCGGAAATGCACACTTATTCCGGCGGGTTAGGTGTCCTGGCGGGCGATACGGTGCGTTCCTGCGCGGATCTCGAACTGGGCGTCGTCTTTGTGACTTTGGTCAATAGGGCCGGCTATTTCAGGCAAAAGATCGATCCGGATGGCCGGCAGATCGAGGCGCCCGACTGGTGGGAGCCGGCGAAGTTCTGCACGCCTCTCGATGCCATGGTGGCTGTGGAAATCGAGGGCCGGTCCGTATGGATCCGGCCATGGCTCTACATCCACACTTCCTCGCACGGCCATGAGATTCCGATCGTTCTCCTCGATACCGACCTCGACCATAATGAGAAGGACGATCGAACGCTTACACATTTCCTTTATGGCGACGGCGAGAGCTACCGGCTCAAACAGGAAATCGTGCTCGGTATTGGGGGGGCGCGCTTGCTGCATGCCTTGGGCTTCGACATCCGCACCTACCACCTTAACGAGGGGCACGCCGCGCTTCTGACGCTCGAACTGCTCAATCGCTATCGCATCCCGGAGGAACTGCTGGGACCGGGAATACCGCCTTACGACATCGCACGGGTTCACGAACATTGCGTGTTTACGACCCACACCCCCGTCGAGGCTGGCTACGACAAGTTTTCCTACGATCTTTTTCAGCGGCTCCTGCCGGATTTTGTAGTCCTCGACGAGCTCAAGCGGCTTGCCGGTCCCGATAAGCTCAATATGACTTGCCTCGCTTTCAACCTGTCCGGTTATATTAACGGCGTGGCACGCCGCCATGCCGAAACGACAAAACATAATTTTCCGGGCTACCGGATCCACACGGTCACAAATGGCGTTCACGTTGGCACCTGGACGCACGAGTCTTTCGCCAAGCTATACCAAGAGAAGTTCCCCCATTGGCAGCATGAGCCGGAGATACTGGTCCGTGCGCTCCAGCTCGACGAAAATGAGATTTGGCGATGCCACCAAGCGGCCAAAGCCGATCTCATCAGCCGGGTCGAAGAAATGACCGGCGTGTCTCTCGACCCTGCCGCTTTAATCCTCGGATTCGCGCGGCGCATGACCGGATATAAGCGGCCGCTCTTGCCGTTCAGCGATTTGAACCGGCTGACTGCGCTTGCAGCGCAGCATCCATTTCAAATCGTGATGGCGGGTAAAGCCCACCCGAAAGACAATGAGGGGAAGCTAGCCATCGAACGCGTCCACCAAATCGCTCGCGAGCTAGAGGGCAAGCTGAAATGTGTATTCTTGCCCGGCTATGACATGGAACTTGCGAAGACCTTGGTTTCCGGTAGCGACGTTTGGCTCAACACGCCGCTACCTCCGATGGAAGCATCGGGAACGAGCGGGATGAAGGCGGCGCTGAACGGTGTTCTCAACCTCAGCACTATGGACGGCTGGTGGATTGAGGCCTGCATAGACAATGTCAACGGATGGGCAATCGGCTCCGGCGCCGAGGCCGGCGCCGCCGGGGACGATGCGGCGCTCCTGTACGAAAAGCTTGGTTCTGCCGTCCTCCCGCTCTATTACGGTCAAACAGAGCATTGGCGATTGATGATGAAGCAGGCTATTGGAACCATCGCGTACTATTTCAATAGTCAGCGAATGATGCGCCGATACGCGGCGGAAGCCTATTTGCGTCACTCTATTGCGTGATACCGTGAGCCCGGCGTTGCCCAATTTCCTGGGCCCGGAGCGGAGACACCGCGCGCCGGATTGACGGCGCAGCCCGCATTAGAGTGCGTCCGGAAAAAGTGTGAGCGGTTTTTCCGATAAGACACACGGCAAGACAAAGACTCAGAGCCCCGCTTTTGATTCCATCAAAAGCGGATAGGCTCTAGAGCGGCGGCGGATTAATATCGTCGAGCCGCCTTTCAATGCGCTCGAGGTGGGCATTCATGCTATTGATCCGGTGCTCCAGGAGGAGAAGCTCCTGACGAATCAGATCTGTTTCATTACGCTCAAGAGACATCGGTTCGTCAAGCGAGCCAACGCTCGCGGCCAATGTTTCCATCGCTTTAAGAATCCGATCAAGTTTTGCGTGGACGTGATCGAACCGATTGAAGAACTCGCGTTTGAAATCTATGGTTTCATCATCAGCCACAATGGTCAGTCTATAAGATTTCCTGGCCAATTGCAATGCATTACGGCGCCGATTTCCGCGTCCAAATGGAGGGCAGCCATGCGCCCAAGCCTGCTTAATGCTGGCGGTTTGCGCGGCGCCTTCAGTGATGCGGGCCGAAAGGGGGAACGCCGCACCGGCTCGTGGAGGTTCCCGGCGACGGCGATCCCGGCCCGATTGGGCCGCTGAAATCGAGCGCGGCCTCGACGCCTTGGATCGGGGCGAGATGGCTACGCGCGACCCCGCCGAAGTGATAGCGGAGCTTCGCAATCGGCCGCTCGGGTGAAGGTTCGCTATGCGGCGTTGGGCGCAAGCCGCGTCACCGCAATGGCCGCGGAGCGCTCGCGCAGCTTGGCGAGGTCGTAATTCATCTGCATCCGGAGCCAGGCGCCCGCGCTGCTGCCGATGCCCTTCTCCAGGCGCACCGCCATCTCAGGCGAAATCGCGCACTCGCCTTTGATGACGCGGTAAAGCTGCTGGCGACTGACGCCCAAGCCTTGCGCGGCTTGCGCGACCGAAAGCCCAAGCGCCTCGATCTCGTCCTTGACGAGGCGGCCCGGATGCGGCGGGTTCTTCATGGGCATGATGCGCGCCTTCTCTCAATGATAATCGGCTAAATCGACTTCGAACGCTTCGCCATCCTCGAACCGGAAGACGATCCGCCAATTCGCGCGCACGGTGACGGCCCAAAAGCCTTTGAGCTTACCCGCGAGCGGATGAAGCCGGAGGCTTGGAAGATCTAGGTCCTCGATCTTCTCCGCGCTATCGAGCAGACCAAGGATGTTTTCGATTCGCTCGATGTGCTGTGGATTGATGCCACTTGCGTCATCACCTTCAAACAATCGCTTGAGGCCCTTATGGCGGAAACTGACGATCATCGATCCTCAACCACTTTGTAGCATGTCTCGTTACGTGCGTCAATGTCAGGCTGCACGCAGGTTATAGTAAATCGCGCCATGGTAAATGGCACCGGTTTGGAATTTCTCCCCGCCGCAAAACGCGCGATTTTCCGCGTTTTTGCCCGCGATTCCAGACTTCAAAAAGTCCGTTAAATATATTTGCAGTTCGAAATTAACCAAGACGGCCCCCCAGCGGCTCGCGCCAGGCGCTTCCTTCGCTGGCAATAATCACGCGATATCAATGTGTTACGCTCGTTAACCCCGCGGCAAGGCGCTTTCCTCTAAGGTTGCGTCTTAACCGAAGCCCATGCAGGAGGCCACGAAACTATCCATCCGCTACGGCATTTGTACGCAGTACGTCGCGGCGCTGTAGGCTTGCCGCAGGCCGCGAGGCGGGCTAGGACTTGCCCCGGTTGCCGCTTTAGGGATGTATCCTGTGAACATATGCATGATCGGGGCCGGCTATGTCGGCCTGGTATCCGCCGCCTGTTTTTCCGATTTCGGCTGGAACGTCACCTGCGTCGAGAAAGATGGCGGCAAGCTCGACCGGCTTGGCCGCGGCGAGATCCCGATCTACGAGCCGGGTCTCGATGATTTGGTCGCCAAAAACGTGCGCGCCGGCCGGCTGAGTTTCACCGGCGAGCTTGCCGCCGTCGCTCGCGAGTCCGATCTCATTTTCCTCGCCGTCGGCACGCCCATGCGCCGCGGCGATGGCTATGCCGACCTCACTTACGTGTACCAGGCCGTCGAGGAGATCGCCCCGCATTTGACGGGATTTACGGTCATCACCACCAAATCCACTGTGCCTGTGGGTACGAGCCGCGAGATCGAGCGGCGCATGAGGAAGCTTCGCCCCGATGCGGAGTTCGCCGTCTGCTCCAACCCGGAGTTTTTGCGCGAGGGCTCGGCGATCCAGGATTTCACCCATCCCGACCGCGTTCTCGTGGGCATCGACGACGATCGGGCGCGCGATGTGATGGAGCGCGTCTACGAACCCTTACGCCTTCGCAATGCGCCTGTGATGTTCGTGAGCCGCGAGAGCGCGGAGCTTGCGAAATATGCCGCGAACGCGTTCCTCGCCATGAAGATCAGCTTTATCAACGAGATCGCCGACCTTTGCGAGGAGGTGGGCGCCAATGTGCAAGAGGTAGCGCAGGCGATCGGTTCCGACCGGCGCATCGGCGATAAATTCCTGCATCCGGGCCCCGGCTATGGCGGCTCCTGCTTCCCGAAGGATGTCGCGGCGCTCGCCCGCACCGCCCGGGAGGCGCGCGCACCGCTGACGCTCGTCGAGCAGGTGGAGAAGGTCAACAACGAGCGCAAGATCGCCATGGCCCATAAGGTGATCCGGGCAGCGGGCGGCGATGTGCACGGCAAGACGATTGCCATTCTTGGCGTGACCTTCAAGCAGAACACCGACGATATGCGCGACGCCCCGAGCCTTGTCATCGTGCCCATGCTGCAGGAGCGTGGCGCGATCGTCCGCACTTACGATCCGCAAGGCCAGAAGCAGGCAGAGCCGCTTTTGCCGGGCGTTGTTTGGTGCGAAAGCGCGCTCGAAGCAGCCGACGCGGCCGATGCCGCTGTCGTGCTGACCGAGTGGAACGAGTTCCGCGCGGTAAGACTTGGTGCGCTGAAAGCGAGGATGCGGGGCAACGTGCTGGTCGATCTGCGCAACGTTTACCGTGCTCAGCACGCACGCGACGCAGGGCTTGTTTATATCAGCATCGGCAGGCCGGACGGGGTACCCGAAGCGGCAGGCCCCGGCGCGGAGAACGGCGAGGCATCAAGATAAGTCCCTAGGCCAAGGACAGCCGCCATGAGCGAAGAAGACCTTATCGAAGCCTTGCGCGGCGTCACAACCGCGACGGTCGCTACAATTCTGCTCAAAAAGGGGCTGCGCAATGTTTGGATGCGCGGTCCCATGCCGCTCCATTCGCAGGACAAGCGGATCGCCGGACGCGCATTTACCCTTCGCTTCGTGCCTGCGCGCGAGGATCTTGCCACGCCTGAGTCCTGGGCATCGCCGCGCTCAACCCGCGCCGCCATCGAAGAGATGCCGGAGGGGGCGATCATGGTTGCCGATGCCGCTGGCGTGAAGCATGCCGGCATTTTCGGCGATATTTTGTGTGCCCGCATGGCAAAGCGCAACGCCGCCGGCCTCGTTACGGACGGCGTTATTCGCGACGTGCCGGGCGTGCTTGCGACGGGCTTGCCGGTTTGGGCAGCGGGCGCGGCGGCTCCTCCCTCCGTCGCAGGGCTGACCTTCGCCGGCTGGCAGGAGACCATCGGCTGCGGCGGCGTTGCCATCGTTCCGAACGATATTATCGTGGCGGACGCCGATGGCGCCGTTGTCATCCCGGCCGCGCTTGCCGAAGAGGTTGCGAGGCTCGCGCCCGAACAGGAGCGCTTCGAAGCGTGGGTGATGAGCGAGGTTGAGCGTGGCGTGAAGCTGCCGGGGCTTTATCCGCCGGACGCTGAAACCCGCGCGCGCTACGAGGCATCCCCAAAGTAGGCGTATGCTCCACAACGGACCAGTCCAGCCAAGCACGCTCGCGCCCCTCAGCCGCGATGATTTACCGGGCGACACGGCCGCGCTCGCCCGCTACTTGATCGGCAAGCTGATGGTTCGCGCGTTCCCAGATGGATTCGCGGCCGCCCGCATCGTGGAGACCGAGGCCTATCTCGCGGGCGATGAGGCGAGCCACAGTTTCAGAGGGCTAACGCCGCGCAACAGGGTCATGTTCGGGCCGCCCGGCTACGCCTATGTCTATCTCAACTATGGCATGCACTTTGCGCTGAATGTTTCGAGTGCGGCAGAGGGAGTGGGCGAAGCCGTGCTGATCCGCGCAGCCGAGCCGCTAACCGGGCTCGATGCGATGCGGCGGCATCGCGGCGATGTTCCGGTGCGCGATTTGATGCGCGGGCCGGGCCGGCTTGCCAAGGCTCTGGATATCGGGAGCAGCCTCGACGGTACAGATTTGTGCGCGGCAGGGCCGCTATGGCTCGCCTCGGACGGCCATATACCTCAAGATTTCGGCGTGAGTGTCCGCATCGGAATCAGCCGCGACGCACACCGTCCGCTCCGTTTCTTCCTGAAGGGAAGCCCATTCGTAAGCGGACCTGCGGCTTTGAACCGGTGCCCCTGATTCGGCCCGCAAGCCCAGGCTACGCGATGACGTGCCGCTCGCGGGCGGCCGCCACGACCTGCGCTAGGATCGACAAAGCGACGAGCGAGGCGGACTTCAGCCCCGGAACGAGGCCGGCTGGACTTTGGATGCGCGCGATATCGGTTTCGGAGAAGCCCGCTTCGGCAAGCGAGCGCTTGCGGGCGGCATGTGCATTCCGGCTGCCGATTGCGGTTATGAAGAAGCACGAGCCGTTGAGCAGCTCAGCGAAAACCGGCAGCTCCTTTTCGTGGTCGTGAAACGCGAGCACGGCTGCCGTCCAGGGGTCGGCATTGAAGTGCGGCCGCGAGCCAAGAGGATAAACGCTCACCGGGGACGGGAAAGACGGCACAATTTCCGTATCCGGGGCATAAAAAGCGGTCTCGAAGCCGGCGCTCCCGGCAAGCTCTGCGAGTTTAACCGCGATTGGGCTCGAGCCTATCACGAGGCATTGCAAGGGCGGCGTGTAGACCCGGACGAAATCCTCGCCGGTTTGCTGCGATTGCTGGCCGGGGGCGGCCGCTTCTAAGCTTCCGGCTCCGGTTGCAAGGCCGATACGCAGCGCGAAGGGCTCGCGGCGCTCCATTCGATCGCGCATGCCGCGAATAAGAGCGTTATCCAGCGCCGGCTGGATGAAAACGTCGAGACCGCTGCCGCAGGGCAAGCGGATATCGAAATAGGGCGATCCTTTGCCGTATCGCAACAGCCGGGGCTTCCCGGATTTGATGGCAGCCACCGCTTCGAGCGCGATGGCGTTCTCAAGACACCCTCCCGAAATATAGCCGGCGTACCGTCCGCTTTCCGAGACCGCCATTTGGGCGCCTTCGGCCCGAGGAGCATTTCCATCGACGCCGATAAGCGTCACCAAAGCGCAGCGCTCACCCCTTTCGCTCCACGCGGCAAGCTCAGGGATGACATTGTCCCTGTAAGCGAGGAACTGCCCATACGCGCTGTCGCGATTGGAAACGCCAATGTCCCCGGTCATTTCTGCACCCGCGTGGTCTGGGACAGGCGCCGGCGAGTGATACGCTGCCCAGGCCTTTTTCTTATCATCCTAGCCGAACGCTTGCCGGGCACCCATTGGAAATGACGCTTAGCCTGCCTCGGGCTTATGCTACTGCGCGGGTGCGGCCGGCGAACTTGGCTCGGTGTGCTCTATCGCCGGATGCCGCTTAACCGCGCCTCCGAAAAGGCCCCGGATAACGACATAGAACACCGGCGTGAATATCAATCCGAAGAAGGTTACGCCGAGCATTCCGTAGAAGACCGCCGTGCCAAGCGCGACGCGCATTTCCGAGCCCGCGCCTTCCGCAATATATAGGGGCACGACGCCAAGGGTAAAAGCGAACGAGGTCATCAAGATCGGGCGCAAGCGTAAGCGGCAGGCCTCGACCGCGGCTTCGAACCGATTGCGGCCGTGCTCTTCGAGCTGAATGGCAAACTCGACGATCAGGATCGCGTTTTTGGCTGCGAGGCCAACCAGCACCACGAAGCCGATCTGGGTCAGAATGTTGACATCGGCGCCGTGCGACCACACGCCCAGAATCGCCGACAGAAGACACATCGGTACGATCAAGATGATCGCAAGCGGCAGGGTCCAGCTTTCATATTGCGCGGCAAGGGCGAGATAGACGAACAATACGGCAAGGCCGAAGATGACGATGGCGGGGGTTCCCTGGTGGGTTTCCTGATAGGAGAGGTCCGTCCACTCGTAGGTGATACCGTCCGGCAAGATCCGCGCAGCAACGTCTTGCATGAGCTTGATGCCCTGGCCGGAACTCACGCCTGGCGCGGTCGTGCCCTGCATTTCGATGGCTTGGTAGAGATTGTAGCGCGGAACGCGCTGCGGCCCGGCTATATCGCGGAAGGTGACGAGCGAGCCCAAAGGAACGATTGCGCCGTTCGCGCTTCTGACCTTCAACTGTGAAATCGCAGCCTTGTCGAGGCGGTAAGGCGCATCGGCTTGTGCCGTGACCCGGTAAGTACGCCCAAACGCGTTGAAATCGTTCACGTATGCGGAGCCGAGATAGATGCGCAGCGTCTCGAAGACGTTCTGGAGCGGCACATCCAGAATTTGTGCGCGCACGCGATCCACGTCCACATACACTTGCGGTGTGTTGGCGGTAAAGGTGGTGAATACTGCCTGAAGGCCCTTTGTTTTGTTTGCGGCCCCCATAAGCTCGTAAGCCGACTGAGTGAGCGTCTGCAGGCCGCGGCCGCGCCGGTCCTCGATATACATCGAGAAG
>Ga0074046_10004437_pt1 | contig 11463 bp, 10 predicted proteins | sample BogForMeECP23OM3_FD_94441 | JGI IMG/M metagenome (GOLD analysis project Ga0074046, IMG submission 94441) | Bog forest soil microbial communities from Calvert Island, British Columbia, Canada - Bog Forest MetaG ECP23OM3 | ecosystem: Environmental > Terrestrial > Soil > Wetlands ...
CGGCCCGACGGCTATGAAGATGGTGTGGAGTTGGTGGCCGAACATCGGCTTCGAGCCAAGGTACGGTGGCGACATAGCTTTCGGAGCCTTTGCCATAGATAGCTACCTAACATTCAATGCCACCTCGTATGAGGCAGGTCAGATTCTTGAGCAAATCGGCCAGATAACTGGAAACGACACAACCTCTCTCCCTCAGAACATCACAGCCTCGTATAACGAAGCTGTCAAACTCGTGGCCGCCGCCCAAGAGAACTTCAATCTAGGCTGGTACACAGTAGCGAAAGGGCAGATCAACGACGCACTAACGTTCGCAAACGCAGCACTAAGCGAACTTCAACCACTCATCCCTCTCAGACAAAACAACTCAACCCTTCTAACACTCCTTGCAGCTGCAGTCGTCATCATCCTTGTATCGAATTTGTATTGGTACAAGCGCTTAACTGGAATAACGAAGCACCGACGCATTCGTCACAGGCAAAGACGAAGTTGACAAACCTGCTCTAAGACACTAGCCAAAGTCTTTTCAATCCGAATCGTCAGTAAACCTTTAGGATTTGTCTATGGCTAAAATTTCTAGACGACAATTCGTTTCTACCTCAGCTTTTACTGCTGGCGGCTTTGTCCTAGGATACGCGACGAAGAGCCTTATCCTATCACAAATCCCGCCCTCTTCCGGACCTGTCGCTACTACGCCTGATGAGGCTCTGAATAACCTGATGGCGGGAAACGCGCGTTACGTGCAGGGCTCACCAATTCATCCGAATCAATCGGCCGAACGGCAGGCAGAAGTTGCTCAGGGACAACATCCTTGGGCGGCGATTCTTGGGTGCATGGACTCTCGAGTACCCCCCGAGCTTGTATTCGATCAGGGATTAGGGGACCTTTTCGTTGTGCGGACAGCGGGCCAGGTCATTGATAACGTGGTCTTGGGCAGCCTTGAGTACGCTGTCGAGGAAGGCGTGAAGCTAGTAATGGTACTGGGCCATCAAAGCTGCGGTGCCGTAAAGGCAACTATCCAAGTCCTCCAGACAAACGGCCACGCAGATGGCCAAATCGAGACGTTAGTTGAAGCCATCAAACCGGCAGTACTTGAAGCGCAGTTCCAACAAGGTGACCTTCTAGATAACGCCGTGAGCACGAACGTAGCGTTGGAAGTTGAATACCTGAAATCATCGAGTCAAATAATATCCCATGCCCTAGACCAAGGCACAATCGGATTGGTTGGCGCCCGGTATGATCTTGGGACTGGGGCGGTAAGCGTAATGTCTTAGGGCAAAACCAAACATTCGGAAAACGCAGTCCGACATTAAAATCAAAAGGGAAAAAAATCGGGCGCTCGCACACACATCAGACTAGGTAGACCTATGCTACCATTTCCTCTTGTCTAATGTTCTTGTCGTGCTCAGTACCTAATTTCATCTTAACCTTGCGTTTCTTCGCCATCTCAATTCACCTCCATCAAACCCTAACGAAAGTACAATTAGCCTACGCGAGTATTTAACACGGCTTGGAGAAACAGTCCACAATGGAGAAGATTCCGCATTTCCACTTAGTCGAGCAACTCCACTCCCATTCAGGCATGGAGCCTAGGCCGAGTTACTGGTCATGTAGCGATCCGCAATTACTCGGGCTTTTTCATATGCACCAATCCAATCGCTTGGGCTATTCGCGCAGCCCATTCCAATGAGCTTCCCCTTCAAATCATTGCTCGAAACCGGATTTGTCTCAAATACAAGGACCGCATAACAACGGTTGGGCCGCGCAGTGAAAATATCAATCATAACATACTTGCTCGTCGCTCGTTTTTTCCAAAGGAAAGGTTTGCCATTAATCCCCCTGTCTACAACTCGCCATGCCCTGCTCAAAATCTAGTCACAGCTTATCGGTTGAATCAAGTAGCGCGCCTCGTATTGAACATGGAAACTAGTCATCTATGTACCAGGTTCGGCCTAGTTGATTTGAGCCTCGCTCAAAGTGGGCTGAAGCTTCACTATCCTTAGGCTGATGATCTCTGTTTTTCGGCTGGAGATACTCTGGATCACTTGGTTCGTCGGATATGTGTCAATTTGAATATGTGCCACCGCTGCATTCGCCCCTTCGAACATTACATTGTGAACTTCGTGCACGCTGATTCTTGATTCTCTAAGGTCCATTAGAATCCTGGTAAGCACGCCAATTCTGTCGTAATGGCGAATTACTAGCTCGTACAGTGCTGAAGTCTCCTGTGCGAAGTTCACGCAGTTCTCAACATCCCCAGTCCTTAGATAGTGTTCGATTATTCGAACTGTTTCGTCCGCCGTTGCTCTTTGTGCTTGCATAGTTGACGCCCCAACATGGTGGGTCCCCACCCAGTTTGGTACGCCGGCCAACACGTCAACAAAATTTCCCTGCCCTTCCTTAGGTTCTGTCTCGTAGACATCAAGCCCGGCTCGGATTCGACCGTTTTTGAGAGCCTCAGCCAATGCGACGTTATCGATGACGGCGCCGCGAGCTGTGTTGAGAATTATAGTTCCTCGTTTCATTCGCGCGATTCGTTCGGCTGAGATTAGATGTTTCGTTTCAGGGGTGAGGGCGACGTGTAAGGAGATGATGTCACACTTTTCTATGAGCTCATCGACTGAGGATGCACGGGAGATGCCGAGTTCAGCTGCTTTTTGATCTGTGAGGCTTCGGGACCATGCGACTACGGGCATGTCGAACGACTTGGCGCGTTTAATTACTTCCCGTCCGATGGAACCTACCCCTACGACACCGAAGACTTTGCCCTTGAGACCGTCCGCATGTTGGAAAAACGATTTGTTCCACTTTCGTTCCTGTAATGCCGCGTTCTGCTCCGGGATTCTTCGATCAACTGCAAGCAATAAGCCAAGAGTGAGTTCAGCCACGGCAGCTGCGTTCTTGTCAGGACAATTGGTCACGTAAATTCCCTTCGCCGACGCGGCGGCCATATCGATATTTTCTGTCCCCGCTCCAGCCCTGACAATAAGTTCCAGATCTTCCCCCGCCTCGATCGCTTGCGCCCGAACCCTCGTCCCTCTTACAACCAGAATTCTGGCCCCTTTTATTCGATCTACCAACGAGTCCTCCGTCAAGTCAGGGTCGTATTCAACCTCACCCACAATCTTGCGCAAACTTTCAACATGTGATGGTGGGAGAGTATCAGCGATTAAGAGCTTCAAACCGAAGCCTCAGAAAGGTTTCCGTGTCCTAGTTACTTAGTCCTTGCGACTGACCTAGGGGACATTGCCTCTTCGTGTCATTCGGTCGGGGGCCTCCAAAAATCAAGTAGATACTCAAACGTTGTTCCCATGGTTATGTAGTTTGATGGCCAGCCGAATATTCCGACTTTGTTCACTATGTTCGTTCGGTCCCATATGATCGTATTACGTAACTCGTAGCCTGCTTCGACGAGGGATTGATGGATGTTCATGTGGATTGGGATTCTTTTTCCGTACCTCTCGCTTTTCCACCACATATCTGGAACGTTGATAACTGCGTGGCCGCGCGGCTTTAGCAGAGGAAGAAGCTTCGCATAGACACCCTTCACCTCCTCCGAATAGCGTTCGACTTCAAGCGTTCCCAGGTCTTTTGGATCTTGACTGTACTGCTCAACCTTTAGGAACTGCTTGTTTCGTCTAGAGTCGCCGCGTCTACTCTTGTTGAGTCGGGCTCGGTTTAGCAGGTTTGCGTAGGGGGGCGAGGTGAAGATTAGGCTGAGGGATTGTGATTCCAAATATTCTGAAATATCTCTAGCGTCGCCACAGATCACGATTTGTTTCGTTCTGCCGTCGAGCTTGTTCTTGGTGAGACGTTGCTGAGCGATGTGGCAGTATGCGGGGTTTATGTCGAAACCGACTCCGTTTCTTTCAAGGTCATTGCAAGCAACGAGAGTTGTCCCGATCCCGTTGAACGGATCTAGAACCAGCTCTCCACGATGTGTAAACAGCTCAATGACCCTCCGAGCTAGCGCAATCGGCATTACAGCCGGATGGATCTCTTTGTCTCGAACATCACGCCCTTCGTAGAAAACCTCCCAGACACCTATCTGAGCCTTAATCCATTCCTTCGCGGTCATACAGTTGAGATGGTTCTCAGGGCAGTTGCAAAGCCTTCGCCCTGAAATTTCAACCCTCTTAGGAACCTGCACAGAACAACCCTGCCGCATGAGCCGAGTTCCTACTATTAATCTGGGATACAGGCCCAGAGACTTCACCTAATTCAAAGGACCAAGGGGTAGGTCCGTTGCCTGGCAAGTTGTAAGAGAAATTGTCCGGGCAGGACTTGTGGACCGGTTGCTGTTGAAGATGCGTTACGGGTAAAACAACCAAACAAGGGTGAAGGTCATCTGGAGTTCAAGCTGCTTACATGGCTGTTCCTGTGGCGAAGGGTCACACACGTAAGTCACCTTGTACCCCCCCTCTAGGGTGCTCTGTTGCATTACCGCGTGGCAGAGCGTAACTCTGAGGGGTTTTGGGTTTGCCAAATTCTGAATTGTTTGCTCTTAACCCTTTAAAGCCGAGACTTAGGCACCCACAGCGTAGACAAAGCTTGACAACGGTCATAGCGGTTCGGTGTCGAGATGGGGTTATCCTCTGCGCAGACGCGCAAGAAACCAACGAGTATGTCGGACTGGGAACAAAAGAGCTAGTCAGCAAAATTTACCCAGTAACCTACGGCGATAAGACTGATGAGCATTGCGTACTAGGTTGCGCAGGGGTTCCTGCCTATATCAATCAACTTAGGGAGCATGTTGGGGAAGCCATCTTCAAACGTGAAGGAAAAAGTTACTTCAAAGCCCTCGATAGCGCGACTGGCAGTTTTGCGCGTTACGTATACTCACGGAAGTTGGGATATTCAGTCGGTCAAGACCTGAGCACTACCGCCTCCGCGATTTTTGTAGGATACGAACCAGAGAAACAGAAGACATACATGTGTTTGTTACAACCACCGAATCCACCCGACCCACTTTTGCAACGATATTGCGTTACCATCGGCTCAGGTCAGTTGTATGCTTCACTTCTCGTTAGTATTGCTGAGGCATTGATGCGTAAAATGGATTTGGATTGGTACAAACTAAGTTCCACCCTAGTCGCGCAATTTTGCTACATGGTGCTGGGTAGGATTACGAGTTACGACATCTACTCTGGCTTAGGTATTAGCATATTTAGGATTGAGGACCAGAAAGGTAAGTGGGAGTATGTCACGCCTCAGCAAATGTTTCCCGGACATGGAACCACTGAAAAATATCGGCTCTCTGTTCTCCTAAAGACATTGAAGGACGAGGTTCCGAAACATGATTTGTTTGAGCTGGCTAAACAATACGGGTTTCTCGAAATTCTTGCCGATTTCCTTTCGGAGAAATAATCAGCTTCTTTCCCTTCACTTCGCGTTCTAGCTCTTCCCCTTCTTTCCATTCTAATTTCTCAATGTCCTCAGGAGGGACGACCACGACATACTTCGCGTACTTCTTGCCTGCTACAGCACGGGAGAGCTGTTTCTGAAGTCGCATAGCTCTACCTCCGGTTAGGTACCGATATAAAGTTTCGGTACCTACTTACCATGCGTATGTTCGGTACCTAAAGCATTAAGTATTAGGTACCGACACATAGGTACCTAAGTGAATGAGTTGGCACAGATCAGCCAAACCCGAACCATCCGAGGCTACGCAATCATAGCCAAGGGAGATCAACCGCGAAGAATCAGCGAAGGCGTTTATGAAATTCCTTCACAATCAGGCTCAGGTTCCTATCGCTTGACGAAACACAACACAGGTTGGGAATGCACATGCCCCGACTACGTGAATCGCCATGAAGCTGTTGGAGATTGCAAGCATGTGAACGCTCTGAGGCTTTGGCTTAAGGCTAAAGAAGAAACCGAGAAGACCGATCTCTTTGAAGCACCTAAGACTGTCCTCACATTCGAACATTGCCGTTTTTGCAACTCAGTAGACTTACTGCGTTGGGGTTATCGTAAAACACGAAACGGAAAGAAACCCATGTTCAAGTGTCGAGTGTGTGGTAAGCGGTTCGTTGTGGATGAGGGCTTTCTCAAAGGACGTTTCGATCCGAAGATTGTCACGCTCGCCCTCGATCTGTACTATAGGGGTACTTCTTTGCGGAAGGTCACTGAACACATAAGCCAATTTTACGGAGTCAAAATCAATCAGAGCACGATACTAAGATGGATTCGCAAGTTCGGGCAACTGCTAGAAGACTATACGAACACTCTCACACCCCAACTTTCTGGTGTTTGGAACGCTGATGAAATGAAAACCAAAATGGTTCACGAAATACCTGTGAACGGTGAACGGTTCTACTGGTTATGGAATGCACTGGACAATCAAAGCCGCTACTTAGTAGCAAGTCACCTAACAAAAGGTCGAACACACAAGGACGCGCATGCATTCTTTGAAGTTGCGAAGAAGCAAGCTAAGAAAGACCCACGAATTCTATTCACGGACGGACTAGACTCTTACCGAGGCGAATACGAAGCTATCAAAGACGCGCCCGCCCACATAGCGAATGTGGGCATCCGTAGCCACATGGGAAACCATCGAGTCGAACGCCTACACAATTCAATGCGAGAAAGAGAGAAGGTCATGCGGCACCTAAAGAAAGCCAACTCAGCCGAGAAGATATTCAAAGGCTACAGAGCATACTACAACTTCGTCAGACCACACATGGCCTTAGAGAATCATACGCCCGCTGAAATCGCCGCAGTACCCGTTCAATTAGGAACAAACAAATGGCTAGACCTGATCAGACAAGCCGCAAGAAACAGAAACTAGACGTCAAAACACAAATAGCCTTTGGTCGCAGAGACTTGATGAAGTGCAAGAATTTTGGGACGATTAACGAGATTGAATATCCTAGGGTTAGCGATAGCCGATTTTGGGGCAGATGTGGCAACAATGGGGGGAGCTGCCATCTTTGCCGTCGCGATAGCGACAAATTCTCTAATCCCTAATGGGTATGTTGCCGTCGTCTTCCTCCTTTTTGCCATGCCCTTTCGCTATTTCAAAAGATGGTACGAACAGGAGTGCAAGACTGACTAGCCAGTCTCTCCGTGCCACCCGATAAGTTACCAGTGTAGCCTTTAGTTGGCAACTCTAAATGCCCAACTACACGGTTTTGAGCGATTTTCGGAACAAAGCCTTAATTTGACTAAAGTTACAAAGCATTACCATCGTGTGCAAAATGAGCACCACATCTGAGGTTTCAGAAGAAGAAAGAAATTGGGAGACGCTCATGACATCCTTTGAGCATCGTTTTCCGGGGTTAGCTGAACAAATCAAGAACCTAACCGCACAGAGATTAAGTGTGCTTCTTACGATGGGTATGGGTCAGCAGGGTTTCTCGGGGAGTTCGGCTAATACTTCCGAAATACTGGAATAGTTCTTGGCGACTACCCCTCAACCGACCACATCAACATGGACTAGGGTATTGTCCGAGATTCAATCCTACACCCCACCCAACTTCGATCTTGTACAACGCAACAAACTTGCTGCAATTCATGCCATAACAGGACGGCCACTCGTTGTCTATGCAACAGCATGCACGATTCCCACTAAGATAGTTCCCAACCAGATGTTGATGCTGGACTTCTCCGACAAGTTGGCATTTGAGAGTGTTACAGAAAGAATTCAAGGAAATCGAATTGACATAATAGTTCACAGTCCAGGAGGACTTGCAGAGGCCGCTGAGTCACTTGTCTCTCAGTTGCGACGACGTTTCACAGACATTCGGTTCATAATTCCCAATCTTGCGAAGAGTGCAGCAACGATGCTGGCGATGTCTGGGAATGAAATTCTCATGGAACATGACGCTGAACTAGGACCGATCGACCCGCAGATGAACACTATTTTTGGGACACATCCAGCTGAATCCATAATTGAACAATTTGACGAAGCTAGCGCTGACATAATGGGTGACCAAAGAAAGGTCGCAATCTGGGGGCCAATTCTAGCCAACCTTGCCCCCTCGCTCCTTGTAGAGTGCAGACACGCGATAGAACTTTCAAAGACACTAGTGACAAATTGGCTACGCACCTACATGTTCGCTGGTGACGCGAATGCCGATAGCAAAAGCAATGAAATTGCAAGTTTTCTATCAAATCACGCATATTTCAAATCGCATGCGAGACGAGTAACATTTGATGACTTGCACCGACTCGGAGTTAAGGTGACAGACTTAACTCTTAACGCCAGCTTATCAAATGCAGTTCGAGAAGCATATTGTGCCGTAGATATTACATTGAGTAATACGATGACCGTTAGAATGACCGCGAACTATTTGGGGGACGTAGTGGTGAGAGCTTTCAGCCAAGGGCCAGTTCTTAATCTGAGTAGACCGCCCCAACGCGCTAATATGCCCTGAAAATGCCCCGAAGAAGCTAACCACGCGGTAATGCAACAGAGCACCTCTAGGGGGGGTGGGGTCCCATGCTCTTGATTGGAGAAAACTAGGGTGACGGTCAACATCTGCTTTTTCTAGTGTAGATCGTGTGGTTGAACGGTTCATTCTCGGTTTCCGCCGGCCGCGTTGAAGCATTAAACGCAACCGTCATACAGTTACGAGGCAACTGTCGGACAGTTGTAGGCCACTGCAGTACGGTTACAGGGTTACAGGCCCAGGGCTACTTACGAGTTCGTAAGACTAACTGTGAGAGTGAACAGAATCGAGAAGATAGTGGGGCGTGCCTATACCGTAACTGGCTAAACTCTTCTGCTAATTGCGATTTCAATATCGTGGGGTCGACGGGTCTATCTCGACCGCCCACTGATCGATGCCCCCTTTGAGGTTCTTCACTTTCTTGAATCCCTGTTGACGCAGGAGGTTGACCACCCATGCACTTCGTTCTCCGACGTGGCAGTAGAATACGTACTCGTTCTCAGGGTTAAGGTAATTGACGCCTGCCCAAAATTTGCGTATTGGAATTAACGTACTTCCTTCTATGTGACAAAAATCATATTCGTGGGGTTCTCTTACATCAATTAGCTGAATTTTGGCTTCGCCATCCAACAACCGCTTCAGTTCTTTCACAGTAATCTCCAATTGTTCTTCCATTCTTGTTCCCATCGAATTATCGATTGATTCTGACAGTAGGAGCAGTGAATGGTGAATATGGAGTTGATTTTGCGGTTTTACATTAAACCCCAATCAGGGTCGTGTGTTGGCGTTAAGATATTGAGGCACAGACGCTCAGTCTAGACAGTGAACATATGCCCGGGTTAGCATCGAATTCGTTTGACGCATCGCCTCTAAGCACAAGGGTGGAAATTGGGACCTGAATTCCTCCTGCCCAATTCAGCATTAGGACGCTAGTAGAGGTCAAACCGTTTGAATCGACTTCGAAGCTTGCACTTGCTGTGCCACCTGCCGAGGCTCCTAATATTAGCCAGGTAGTTTGCGAGTACGGGCCAATATGGTTCGCTGCTAAGCTGTGGCCCAAGTACGCGGGGTTCAAGGCTCCATCTTCAGTAAGGCTGATTCCTGAGTTTGCAGTCGTTCCTTGTATGAGATGATATGATTCGCCCATCAACAAGCCACCCACGGGCGGATTGTAATTCGGTGTGCTTCCAGAATTTGCGGAATACCAGTTAACAAAATCCACTTCCGCTGTCCAACCCCCCTGATAGTCCGGCTTGCCAGGAATGCCACTGTTCGGGAAATATGCAGTCGCATTCCCATACTGGCCTGGGTTCGCATAGCAGTCAAGTTCGAAGCCACAAGCATTTGTTCTGACATCACCGTTCTGCGAGTATGTTTGGTGCGTGAATATTGGGTCGCCGAAGTATGGTCCGCCCCAGCCGGGCGATGTTCCATACGCTGTGTAGCCTCCTTTGGGTGTCCCGTAGAATGAGTCTTCTCCAAATGGTGGTACTTGTGGGAGACCCGCGAGAGGTACGTGCAACGTCGTAGTCCCTGCGGGTAGAAAGTTGTATGTGTTTAGGGGCGTAGGTTTTGGTTGGAGCGCGTCGCCCCCGCCAACAGCAGTGACTGGGCCGAACGGATATTGATTTGTACCATCTGCTGCTGTTGCGATTCCAGGCTCAACTGCATATACGCCTTCGCTAGACATCCACTCAGCTACAAGCGACCCGAAGTCATTGAATAGCCGAATTCTGACGGACATGTTTGCGGCTGTGGGGGTAATGATGCTTTCCTTCTTGAAGACAAGATCTAATGTCACATTAACTCCGATAACCAAACTGATTCGGAGGTTTGCCACCTGCGTTCGTTGAGCGTATGCTACTGCCGGAATGTCCTGGACATACCCGTATGTGTACGCGCGAAGACTGTAAGGACCGGAGTCGAATGCGGTTGGGTACAACCATAACGTGTGGGCGAAAGGAGCGAATAATGAGGCGGAGGTCTCGAACGTGAAGAGGCCGCTTGTGTATCCGCCGACCAACCCTGTACCCCTTAATTCCTGTCCAAAGAATGCGCCGTCCCCTCCTTGGAACACTGTCCCCGACTGGGCTACTGGATCCCAGCCCCCTCCTACTGCCTGCACGGAAGTGCCAGTTGTTCCAGGGCAATTTGCACCCGCGTCACCTCCCTGGTAAAGGCAACTGGTTTGGAGTACGTTCGCATCCGCGATGGCAGAGATTGAGTCCCCTAAGAAATCGACCAAAGTCCCGTTATTGTAGAAACCCACGTCGATCTCCTGTCCTACAGGGTGACCGAGGAAATCGAAACCGGTTGGGTTGCCCCAGACCCAAGGCGTGTTCACCGGTGGGCGTTCCCAGTCTATGCTGTAGATGGTGAGTTGGAAGCCGGCGCCCCGGTACATGTGGTCACTGATTGTGGTTGGGTTGCCGCTGAGGGTTATCGATACTTGACTTGGCGAGTCTTGCTCCAAGTAACCCAACGCGTACAATTGAGTTGTATAGAGACCCGCGGGAATTCCGTAGTTTTCCCCACCCCAGGTGTCATTGATACCCCAGAACTGGATATCTGCCATGCCGCTCTCGACCGCGTGGGCGTTGACCTTCCCCATGTCAAGGTCTTGACCCCAAATGCTTCGGGAGGTGGTCGGGACTGTGAATCCACCACTGTAGGCTCCCCAAGCCGGGTATAATCCTTGGTATCCGAGGAGAGTTTGATTGTAAGACCAAACTTGTCCCTTCTCATCAACTAAGACACCCGACACCATACCTGCACCAGTATCGATTGGGTCATCTACGGCACCGTTGAGCAGGTTGTGAAAGTGCACAGTCTGATCTACCCAACTTGACAGGCGAAGATCGATTGGTAGCGACACATCACCCGCCCATTCGTTCGGGGTCACGTCGAAGTAGTATTCTTGAAATGTTGAACCATCCATTTGAGATTGTACGTAGCGGAAGACCCAAACGCGAACGTAATATCGGCCGGGTGTTAAGCCGTTCACCCAGGTCGCGTAAACCTGAGGAACCATTCCGCTCAGATCCCTCGGAGCTCCGTAGTCTCCTTTCGATCC
>Ga0074046_10004438_pt1 | contig 11463 bp, 11 predicted proteins | sample BogForMeECP23OM3_FD_94441 | JGI IMG/M metagenome (GOLD analysis project Ga0074046, IMG submission 94441) | Bog forest soil microbial communities from Calvert Island, British Columbia, Canada - Bog Forest MetaG ECP23OM3 | ecosystem: Environmental > Terrestrial > Soil > Wetlands ...
CGCTTGTTAATGCCACTCATCTCCGGCCCTAGAACTTTGGAAATTGAAGTAGGGTCGCCAGAAAGAATGGATTGCCAGAAAGTATCAGAAGCAAGAACATCTTTTTCGCCTTGAGAGGTTCCAAAGTTAGCCAGGTTAGCGAGTTCGCCGTACTGCGTCTTTTCTGTGCCGCTTGGACCCATGCCGATGCCGAAGAAGCCGTCTTCGTTCTCCCAAAGGTATCGTAAGAATTCTTTCAACATGACCGCTCCTTCTTGGCCTAATGTACCACTAAAACGTGGTCTGGATCAGACCCACTTCGATACAGACCGCCAACGGGTAAACCACCAGCAATCGCCGCAGCGTTGTTGGCAAATATCTGCAATCCGAGGATTCTAGTGATTCCGGTGAATGTCGGGTTGACCAACGTCGGACCTGAATCGAGAACAACTGGTCCGCTTCCTACTGTGCTGTCTACTAAATCTGAAGCACGCGGTTGAGTCGCCGTGAAAACTCCCGTCAGAGCATTGTAGGAATTCAGCCATTCGTGCGGCACGGAAAGGAAGCTCTGCGCGAACACTTCCGTTACCCACCAATTGAAACCGTCGAAAAATACCAGCGCAAATTGGACTCCCGGCAAAGGCCACGAAGCAAGGTTGTTGACCAATCCTAAAGTCGGTGTCAGCGTAGCAAGGCCAGTTCCGAAATTCTCAAGCACACACAGGAATGGAACCGTGATCGAGCTGTTCAGCGACAATGCGAAAGGGCTTGCCGTGTTGAGAATGACAAGCGCACCGAAATCGGACTGTTGAAGTATGTAGGTAACGTTTCCTGTCTGATCGTTCACCTTCCCAAGAGTTGAAGGCGTGCTGCTCCCGCCTGAGCTTAGAGATGGAATTGTGTTGTTGATCGTCGTGATGCTCGCAGCTTGCGAGTTGACCTTGGGCATAAGGTTTACAATCGCATCGTTCACATCTTTCAGACCGCTAAATGTGTACCGGAGTGCAAGCCTTACTGCCGGGTGAACGTCTTCCGGCAAAGCGAATGGTAGACGGAAAGAAGTTGGTTGATTCGCGCTCACACCGCTGCCCCTGAACTTCCTTGACCGCCAAAAGGCTTCAAGATGTCATACGGTCCAGTCGATCCCCACTGCTTGACTTTCACTTCTAAATCCGACGCGAACACTCGGAAGCCAGCCGTGGAATAAACTCGGAAGCCGATCAGTTTGAACTTATTCGGAGGAATCGTGATTTTGGTTTTCACTTGCAAACCGCCAGAGTTCGGGACGTTGATCGTAATGGTCGGCCAGAAGTCGAACGTAAGAACTAGCGTCAGATTAGCGGTTGAAATGTGAGGCAGATTGATCTCGCGCACATGGCCCCAACCGATCAGACCTAAGCTCGACAATTCTGTTTGCCAGTTCAGCGTCATTTCCGGGAATGGTTGGAAAACCAGACGTGTTCCAAACACTTCCCACGCCACGCCGTCAGAAGAAATCCACCTTGCACTGTGCGCGACAAACGGAGCGCAGCTAAATGCCTTCTCGCTTTGCAGATTGAAAGTCGCGGGACATTCGTTCAGAGTGTGGAAACTGAGATCGTCGGCGCTTTGCAACTGGAAAGTTTTTGGAATGTTGAAACTGTTTGCCTCAACAACGATTCCTTGAATATATTTCGCTCCCGGATTACCTGCATTGTCCCAGTCTCCCGCCCGACCAAACACACTTTCTGGCTGTTCGAGTAGTGACGGTTGCCACACATCCAACACAGTTCCCATTCCAATCGGCCAAGTGAACACGGTCTCGAAGTCTCTCGCGTAGAGACCTGCTCCAGAATCGAAGTCGATGACAATGGATTTACGGCCTTCAAGAGTGGTCTCTGAAGCAGCAATTCTTCCAGCCAGAATCGGGTTGGTATAAAGCGCTGTCGCTGGACCGATGTAGAGTCCGAGATCGGTAATGTAAGTACCGTTCGTCATCACCCCGCCGACACTAGGGACGCAAGCGGGTAATGGAGGGATCAGTGGTGTTGAAGAAAATGCAACTGCTATCGCTGCCCAGTTCGTTGAACTCGTACTCCCCCACGCTGCCTGATACACTCCTGGGGCAGCACTTTCTATATCTTCTGTTTCGTGAACTTCTATCCCCCCAAATCCCACAAGACCAAAACCGCTTCCAGGGATTGTCATATCACCCCAGTCGTCGGTTACAGCGACAAAGATTACATCCGTTCCTCTGCCCGTGATTGATCCGGCACTTGGCATCCCCTTCAGACCCTTTGCGGTTACTACCGCGTCAAAAGCAGAATTAGTTGCGACCCCGGTATATTCAAACAGTTCTATGGCGACTTCTGTATCTTCACTCGTAGCTGTAGTGGCGGTTGCTGTGACCACTGCACTGTTTGACATGGATGGAGCATTGACGATGTAGAAGATCGCAATGGTTTCCACCATGTAATTGCCAAGGCGAGCTTCAAAATATGCGCTCGAATTGCTAATCGTGCCAGCTAATATCCAAGTGAAACCGGAGACCGTTGGTGGAGCGAAAGAAGCTGGTGTAATAGCAATTGTCCCATGCGTGATCGCTGCACAAACAGCTAACAATAAACTCCCATTGAATGTTGAGAAATTAAAAGACGTAGTGGCACTCACCGAGGTTGAAGTCTGCTCGTTATAGCCAGAAGGTGACGATTGATAAAAGCTAGGCATCTAACTTCCTCTAGGTCCGGCTTCAATGTAGAGATCACCCCAGTGCTTTTGACCACGAGTGTCCCCCGCGTTAAAGCATGGTGTCAGCAGAATACTGCATCCACTCTCGGCGCTCGAATCTCTCAACACTCTCACTGAACCATCCGAGCACCCTGTGAGCGTCCCGTTCACTCCTGCGCCTTCTTCTAAGACGTGGATTCTTACTGGGTACTGATAGACATCCACAACCCATCCTTTCGCAGCAATATCAAAAACTAGAGTGCGAAAGAAGCCATTCACATCTAGATAGTCGTAGTACAAGTACCCGTTGGCGCATGCCAGCTTTTGAAACTGAGGCTTTGTATCGTCGGGCGGATAAACGGTATACCCGCCGCGAGTCACTGACTGTGGCGCTACGCCTTCATGCGGGAAAAGATTGTAGAGATCCTCGGTGATGGACTGCGAACCTTGGCCCGGAGAGATGTAAATTCCATCCTTCGCACGGAAGAAAACATTCGCTCCACCTTCGACGGCGAGTGCCGTTGGGATATAGAGTCCGCGATCTGAGATAGACTCCTGAATTGTCCATGTCGATCCTACCGTGCCCAGAACGGTCGCATTTGCATTGAAGAAGTTCGGCAGAGCCAAGAACGCTCTCTCGGTCGAGAACACCATTGAAATCCCAGTGACGATACAGCCGTTTTGTAGCGGTTCGCTGGGAGAAGTCAAATCCTGCTGATTCGTGTCCGGCGCGGAATCGAGGTTGTTTCCTTTGCACCAGTAGAGAGTCCCAGGTCTCAATGGATCGCCAACACCAAAAGCAAAAGCTACGTTGTCAGTCGGTCCCCAGATGTACGGCAGTGGCTGTGCCGCGAGAATCGGTTCTGAAATCTCGTAAACCAAACCATTTCCGGGATTAGGCGGAACAGTGATACTGAATCCACCAACAAGCTCTGCATTCGAGGCCGTCAGATTGACAACCGAAGTGGGACGTTTGTCGAGTGTGAATGCGAGCGTCCCGATGATAATGATCGTGCCGGGAAGCCAGCGGATATTGAACTGATCTCCAGAAACCCACGTAACGTTACCGCTGGCGTCTACGTTCACCGTTCCTTTTCTCGGGAGATCAATCGAGGGGAACGGCTCGAAGTTGTCGAATTCCAAAATTGGATTCGCAGCAACCGCTGTATCCAGAAGAACGTCGGAAAATGGTGCGCTTGAATTTGGCCCTGTGCCGACATAGGTGTAATTCTGAAGACCAGTGTCGAGGCGGTAGAAGTCAATCTTGTCCACTTGCGGGTCGGTGGATGGCGTAGCCGCAAGCGTGTTTGCGAGAACTGAAAGCGTTTCTTCCGGGGACGCTGGAGAAGGATTTGACAACGCTCCTGTCGGAGACGAACGATACACGTAGCGGTACTGCGCTTGTGTGATGACCGTGCCTGGAATCGGCGGAATGTCTATGCCGTTGCACTTGACGAGCAGATCGCGGCCTGAGTGATACCAGTAGTCGTAGTCAATCTCTATTGGATAGTTCCCCGCCTGCGAGAACGTCACTACCACCGAACCACTGATTGATCCTCCTGAATTTGTTCGCGGCATGAGCGGGTAAGCGTTCTTCGCTGTCTTAGTTTGGCCGTAAGTGCTTAAATTCTGTCCACCAGTCGGTCCAGGCCAAGTTGCCGTTCCAGTTGCCGTGCCTCCGATCCCCCACATGGCGTCGTTATTGGAAGTGATCGACAAGGTGTAGGTTCCTGCCGCTGGAACATAAAGAACCGCTTCCAAGATGAAGTTGAAATCCGAGTAGCCTTCGCTCTCTAGTGCTGGAGTGAAGACTGGATTAGTACCAGACTGAGCCGCTGTTTGGTAGTTCACTCCGGTTTGGACTCCAGCGCTTCCAGTTAAAGCTAGAGTGGTATTCGTAGGTGGAGGAGCAGCCGCAATCGTGTACTGAACGGCGTTGATGAAGATCGTGTTGCCCGCGACAAGGCCGTTGAACTGCGAGCCTGAAACCCAAGTCACCGAAACCCCGGAAGTGTTGACCGTTCCCAGATATTCTGTGTAGACCGTCCAGTTCATCGGCCTGCTTGGATCGCCTGTGATTATGTCAAACAAGAGTGAATTCCCAGCCGTCACTCCGACTGGTGGAGTAGATAGTCTGACTGGGCCGCTGCCACCCGGATCGCTCGCATTTTTCCAGATGTACGCGGCCACGGGACCGGAATGAGGACTGTCTCCCCAGTAGGTAACGTTGATCGCGCCAATTGTGGAAAGTATCGCCGCTGCTGGAACCGAAGTGATCGTTGGCGCGGCCTGCGGTTCCGCGATGCCCATCTTGTAGCGCAGACCGTCTGAACGTACCTTATCCATTTTTACCGAGTCACCCACGTACATCCAAGGCTGAACGGAAGTGTTCGGACGGAAGGGAACGAGCGAGACAGGATTCCCGCTCAATCCGCTGTCCACTTGCACGTTGAACGCATAAAGGTTGCTCGACGCTCCCGCGACAAGAATGAAGCCGCCAGGAGGACCGGCAGGGGTTGAATCGTTCAACCGGCGAAGGCTGTGAACAGAAGCAGGGAGAACCATAAAAGAAGAGTCTTGTACGGCTCGGCTTGTCACAGACTCGCGCAGATACGCTCTCACGTTCTGTGCGTAGGGATATTTTCCAATAGGAAGCGTATCGGGCGGGTGAACTGTATCCATCCCGTTAAATGCCAGTCTCGCTCCGGCCTTATCCCGTTGGTATGGTTGTTTCGCCATCGTAGCTACCTTGGCTGGGCTTTGTCCTGCCTCTTGCCGTCAGAATGCACGAGATCAGCGAAAATCCCCATCTTGGAAAGCCGCTGATTCGTTGCCGCCGCTGCCCTGAAGAAATCTTGTTCCAAATCTTTTGTCGCCGCGAATTCACTCCCTCCCATTTTGAAGCTCGCCAAAACTTGAGCATACGACAGGATCACGTCGAACTGATCGCGGGACACCTGGACGAAATCTCCGTCTAAAATTGGAATTGGAGCGTTCCCGACTATTATCATGCTCACACCCGAGGAGAGGGCCACTGGACACGGCGCTATAAAATCCATACCTGCCTGCACTAAACTCGGCCATGCCACGGCATTATTTTGCCATTCAGGAGCGTAGCCGTCCATCTCGCGCACCGAAGGCGTATCGACAACCAAGCCGTTAATTGTGGCCGATACGAGCCAATTGGAGGCTTTCATGATTTCCAAGCCACTTATGTACCTTTTGAGGCAGTAATCGGCTCTGGCGCGATCTGTGGCCTCGGAATCCCTACTCAGGAGATCGGCCAAGGCTCCCCACTTCGCAACCCACGCCCAGTCGTCGGGAACTCCCAGTAAAGTTGAAGCCGGAGGCTGAAAGTTGAGTCCAGCTTGTAAAGAAATCACATCGTAATTTCCGGTGACGTTCGGACCTGTGTCCACGTCCATTGCCAAGGGAGGTCCGGTGATGACACTCCACGCGGATGGCAGTTGTCTTGTCTGTAAGTACGACGGCTCGAACGCATCAAACGCAATCGTGTCTTCCCGCGAGAGTGTCACTGGACCGCTAGGGCCGGAATCAGGAAGAAACCGAGTTCGTCTTGGTTCAAGAGTGGAGTCCGGAAAAAAAGTTCTGCGGACGCCGTAGCTTGTAGGCAAAGGCGCGAGTTGCCCTAAATTGCATCCCGACGCCTGAATCACTTCATCGCGTCTGCGCTGTAACGCACCTTGAAGATCAGCAATCGAAAACTGGCTTGTCCCTGTCCACGTTGCCCCGGTTGCAGGTTCGAGGAGATGGTATTCCATGATCGTGTAGAGGTCAGAATCTTGCAACGTTCGGAGTCGAGGCGATCCGCCTAAAAGCGAGAGGTTGTACCAAACCTGTGCGGATGTCGCAGTGAAAGCGAAGGTCGAGTTCCACTGCTCGGTCAGAGCATTCCACGTGCGGAGTGCTTCTAGTAAATACGTTTTGTTTTCGGCATCAGTCCAGAAGACGTTGTTCGGATCGGCCAGCCTCGCGGCAAGAGCCTGTCGCGCTTGCAGCCACGTAATCCACTGGAATTGCGGCATTCACTTTTTCCTAGCTCTCTTCTTCCTGTTCTTCTGCGCGTTTTCGGTTGCATAAAAAACGCGCTTCCAATCTCTCCCATATCTCCGCTTCATGGAGCGGGCCACTTTCTTACCGTGGCCATTGTAATGAGCCGAGACTGGCATGTTCCGCTCCTATCCTACGGCTTGGGAGTCGTGGCCGCTGCGATGATGCCTTGGTAAGTAGTATCGGCATCGGCCAGAATCTGATCGACCGTCTGAGTGTTAGAACCTGCGAAAACACCTTTCAGGTCCACGATGGTTTTAGCGAGCAGAGCAGCCATTTGCTCTGCAAAGACGATGAGATTGACAGTATTTGGGTCCATAGTCACTTCCCTACTGTCGCGGCAATGACCGCAACGGATGTCTCAGCCCCGGTGATGATGGTTGAGATCGTGAGTTTCAAGTTTGGGTCTTTGATACCCGCTACCCCTGAAGTATTGAGAGCGTTGAAAGCATCCAAGAACGAGTTGACCTTAGCTGAAAGAGTCGTAGCAGATTCATTTGCTTTGATGCCTTGGTCGAGAATCTGTCCCGCCTGCGCTGCTTTCACAAGGTAGGTTTCAAACTGCGCTTCGTCTGCCGTTGAGATCACTCCTGAGTTCATGGCCTGTCTTGCCGCCATCTGAGCGTTCGCTAGACCGTGTGCGATAGCGTCAGATGCCGTAGCTAGATTCTGGGTGCCCTTTGAGCATGTGAATCCCGACAGCAAGAGTGCTGTCACAATGATCGTCCCAAGGAGTGCTACCCGTTGCTTTGCAATCCTGCTTCTCTCCATATTTCCTCCATTCCAGCGTCTTTGAAAATTTGCCGTACTTCGTCGTTCGGACTGACGGGAAAACTTCCTGTCAGTTGAAAATGTGGTTCGTCTTTAATGTGAGCGAATTCACTTCCCGAGTATAACCCCAGAGATTCTCCCACCGCGATTAACCTTTGCCATACTGGATGAGAAGTATCCCAGTCCGGTTGTGGAGGGTCTTGATCCATCGGGACGAGATCAACCGCTAGACCGAAATTGTGCCAACTGGTTCCCGCAGGCGCGTTGGTCACAATCTTCCCTGGTGTCGTCCGGCCCTGCTGATAAAGTTTGTCCTGATCGTTCCATGAGCGCAACCCTTGGGTCACGCGAAAGACGATACCTTCATCTTCCAGCATCGCCGCAAGCTGCTGAATCTTGTCGGAGAGAGTTGGACAGACAAGCTGAAGTCGAGACTCAGAAATTGAGTCCATTTAGTGCGCTCCCTGTTGCTTTTGCTTGAAGTGATCCACAGCGACAATTCCAGAGAGAATCTGTTCATGTCGATTAACAGTAAGTTCGAGATTCGCCAAACGGATGGTGTTGTCCGCCACCTTTTGAGATAGTTTGCCGTAGTAATACGATGCGATGGCGAGATGGATGAATCCACCAACAATCATCGTCAGAGCTACCGGACCCCAGACACCCATAGCCATCTTTCCTCTACGTGTTTGGTTTCGATTCCAATGTTGCACTAACCGCAGGCTTCGGCGGTTCTTGTGGTGGCGTTCCATTCGACGGAGCACGACTCGACATTGCCCTAGCCGCCAATAGCGTGAGTACAGCCGACAGAAGCTGCTTGTTGATGTCCTGAATCCATGCAAGAGACGCTGTGTCCGCGCTGTGATGAACCATGTGTACGCCGACTAGCATCGTCAGTAGGAACAATCCCGTAGCAAGAAACTTGTCGATATTCTGCCAGAAGTGGTCCCATGACATGGGCTTCCAACCGGAACGCAGGCGCACGAACCACACAGTCGCCAGTATGCAAACCAAGGCAATATAGATGTCGGTCTTGTCGAGCGTGGCGAGAAAGTTGTGCATTATCTCTCCTGTTTACTGAATCGTACACCCGCTTGCCGCGAGTCCAGTATTGGACTGCGTTGCTGTTGAACAATTGATGGTCGATGGCTTGTAGACCACTGCTCCGGTTGCGCCGTTCCAACTTGTCACGCCACCAGCAGCAGCCGCCGATACCCGAAAGTAACTTGCTCCGTTGGCTGACACGTAGGCTCCGTCAAGATTGGCGGAATCCCCTGCGACATTGCAGAAGATTAGAGCCTTGGCGCTTGGAGCCGGACAAGCACTCAAGAGTCCACCTGGAAGATAAGTGACAGACGATTGTCCGCTGACCAGTACGGCGAATAATACGATTGCCGCCAAGCCTATCGGGATTGAAAGAGGCGCGAGCGAAACTTTTTTCATATTCTCTCCTAAGGCGCTGGTTGCGCCGAAAGTAAGTCAATTGCAATTACATCTGACCTTCCGTTGTTTGGGCCAATGGAGGTCACGATTGCCGGACCGCCCGTGCTCCAAGTGTTCGTACAGCTCAAACTCTGACACCATCCGCCGTTCGGAGCACCTCCATTGGTCGTTCCCGCCGTGGTCGTCTGGTAAACCCAGTTGCCATTATTGTTACTGCTGGGATAGACGAATTCTCCCAGAGTCAGGTTTGTAGGCGTAGCGTGCTCTGCGAAGCATACGTTATTGGACACTACGCCGCTCGGACCGCTTCTGGCGTTCCTCGTTCCCCATAAATCTGTGCCTACGAGCAATATATCCCCGAGCGGACTTACGTCGGGGATAGACTGTTGGGATGGGTAGTAATGGTTGCAGCCGGTGCTGAAGGTATGTGCGAAGCGCCAGGTGTTAGCCGATGCGCCGGTAGCAAGATTGGCAAGCCCGCAGATTTCATCATAGCAAGAGACCGTATACCTGGTTGTGTCAGAAGGCCAATCCTGATCGCCCGCGAACACCGGCTGATGGTCGCCAGAATTGGCATTGTTATACGTGCCATGAAAGTCGGCGGGTAGTATGGTCGAAAGTACGGCAGTTCCTGGATTGATCGTGATCGGACCATTTGGCGGACTGAGTTGGATAACAGGGAGGTCTCTCCGACCGGCATAAAGATTGTTACTGTAATACTCGTACAGTTCGCCTCCAGCCGAGTGCCCCTCCGCTGGTGCCCAAGCTGTTTGTGGTTGGACGAGCGTAGTTGCAACCGACCAGAAATAGTAGCTACAGTAGGCTTCCGATTGCGTCCAATAGGTTGTGTTGACGACCCCGCCCGTCGATGGGGCTTGGTTCAGATTGTTGGCCTGTGACGTGGCCACATAATACGCGGTTGTCGGCACGCCCGCGTTGTCGGTGTAAGAGACAGTTTTCTTTTGCGTGTAAGTCGTGAGCGACGACCAAGCGCCCGCCCACACCGCCGAGGCTCCGCCGTTCTGACAGGTCAGAGTTCCTGAGTTCCAATTTCCCGGAGAATTATTGGAACCGCCGCCTGTCGGCTCAAATGTAAAATAGCGGTCGTCGCTTGCTTGGTTTCCGTCGTGCAGGGTGAGTTCGTCGGGCAGGTTTACCGTCACTCCCATGCCGCAAGGCGCTCCAAGCGTTCGAGTGCAGGCTACTGGGTCATTGGTCGTGAACAATCCAGCAGGAGCCGAGTTCCCGCTTCCCCGATAAATCTTTGCCAGCCGCGTATTTATCCGGCTGTAGCCGAGCGCTGGACTGTACTGAACGATGTCGAATCCCGGCCCTTGGCCTCCGCTCAGGTTCCCGATGTTCGTCCACGTCACGCTGCCGTCCGTACAAGTCGTCGTGCAAGTGCTCCATGTTGGTTCTGAAGCACCTGTTGCTCCTGAGATTGTTGTGGCTTGAAAAGCGTTCCCAGCGGCATTTCCTATCACTGGGTAGATAAAAATCGTGTTTCCTACCGAATCAGCGGGAGTCCACAATGTAAGCCAGTCGTAACCTCCTCCCAGCGGCACTCCCAGTGACCCTCCATTGGACGCGTTGAACTCACCATTCCAAATAATTTTGTAGTTGCTGGTGTTTGCTCCAACCGTAATCGGAGGTAAGACTCCTCCGTAGCTGCCGGTGCCATTCACGAAGTCCGCGTACAGCGTGCGTACCAGCGTGCCCGTGTTGGCGGTCATTGTGCTGGTGACGATCAGTTGGTTGACGAGCAAATTGTCCAGTTCAAAGAGCCGCGTTGGGTAAACTATGGAGTGTACATCTGCGGCAATGGACGAATCAAACGCGAAGTGCGTAGAGTCGCCATGCCCGCTTCCCGCCTGCGTGATGCCGGTGTTTGAAACGCACGGGGAGGAAGCGCAAGTTTTCGCATGGAAAGACGCTGGGTTGAGATTCATCAGCGCTTCCGTGCCACCGTCCGACGTTATCAGGAAGAGGGACTCGTTGGCGGTGAAGCCTCCGCCTTTACCCCATGAAAATGTGTGATTGATATAGTCGTCACTCACGATGAGCAGGGAAGCGCCGAAGTCCGGGTCTATGCCGGTCGAGTTGATTGGAGCAACACAGGAAGCTGGATAGGATCCGGGTGTCACTCCAGAAGGGCAGTTACCGGAGCCGATAATCGTTTCTTGTAAACTAACGGGAACATTATCCGTGGCACGTGCAAGGAAGCTCATGGCTGAGCCGGTCTCACCCGTCGTCTTACCGCCGATGCAGCCCGACTCCGCTCCAGTCACGCAATTATCGGTTCTTGCGGCGTAAGTGAGCGGTCCACTACCTCCACCTTGGCCTGCGATACCACCAGAAACACTAGCGTTTCCTGCGACGACCGTGTTGCCGCTGACTGTGACCTGTTGAGCCAGAGAGCACAAAGACAAGACGGAGCAGAGTGCGAAGATGAGGAGTCTGCGGATTTTCATCAATTTACCTGCGTTAAAGTGC
>Ga0074046_10004439_pt1 | contig 11462 bp, 7 predicted proteins | sample BogForMeECP23OM3_FD_94441 | JGI IMG/M metagenome (GOLD analysis project Ga0074046, IMG submission 94441) | Bog forest soil microbial communities from Calvert Island, British Columbia, Canada - Bog Forest MetaG ECP23OM3 | ecosystem: Environmental > Terrestrial > Soil > Wetlands ...
CTGCGTCCCGCCGTATCCCGGAATAATTCCCAACTTCACTTCCGGCTGCCCTAGCTTCGCGTTGTCGCTCGCGAGACGCATAGTGCAAGCCAGAGCCAGCTCGCAGCCGCCGCCCAGCGCAAATCCATTGACGCAGGCAATCACCGGCTTGCCCAGGTTCTCGATCAGGTCGAGCACCGCCTGCCCGCGATGCGCATACTCCTTGCCGGAAACCGCGTCCTGCTTCGCCAGTTCGCCAATATCCGCGCCTGCAACAAAAGCCTTCTCGCCCGCCCCGGTCAAAATGGCCACCCGAATCGAGACGTCGGACCTAATATCGGTGAACGCCGCCCGCAACTCTTCCATCGTGGCCATATTGAGCGCGTTCAGCACCTTCGGCCGGTTGACGGTGACGTAGGCGATGGCGTTTTTCTTTTCGAGGAGTATGTTTTCGTAACCCATGATTTCCTTCCGCGGACTCGCAAAGGTCAATACCTGCCACGGAGCCACAGAGGCACAGAGAACGCCAAATTCATTTCTTTAGTTTCTCTTTAGTTCTTCTCCGTGTCTCCGTGCCTCCGTGGTGGACATTCAGAATTTGCCCGCCACCGGCTTCGCCGGGTCCGAGTAATCGTAAAACCCGCGGCCCGACTTCCGCCCATACCACCCCGCCATCACCAGCCGCTTCAGCAGCGGAGGCGACGCGAACCGCCGCTCCTTGAACTCGTCATACATCACATGCGTAATGTAGTAAGTCGTATCGAGCCCAACGAAATCGAGCAGTGCAAATGGCCCCATCGGATAGCCGCAGCCAAGCTTCATCGCGTTATCGATGTCCTCGATCGACCCCACGCCCTCTTCAAACGCGCGGATCGCATCCAGCAGATACGGCACCAGCAGCCGGTTTACGATGAAACCCGTCTTGTCCGACGTGCGCACCGGAACCTTGCCGAGTTTCTTCGCAAACTCGTAGGCCGCGTCGTACACGTCGGGAGCGGTGGCAATCGTCTTCACCACCTCCACCAGCCTCATCAGCGGCACGGGATTAAAAAAGTGCAGCCCAATGAATCGTTCCGGCCGTTTCGTCGCCGTCAAAAGCTCAGTCACCGAGATGGAAGACGTATTCGAGGCAAAGATTGCGTCTTTTTTCACGATGCCATCGAGCGACGCATACATCTTCTTCTTTTCCTCAACGTTCTCGATGATGGCCTCGATAACGATGTCGCAATCGGCGAGGTCCGCTTTGTTAGTAGTCCCCTTCAATCGCGCTCGGATCTCGTCCTTCTGCTGCGGAGTGATCCCGCCTTTCTCAGGACCGCGCTCGGCAAACTTCGCCAGCGACTTCTCAATCCCAGCAAACCCCTTGTCGAGATACTTCTGCTCGACCTCGAGCACAGTAACGTCGAGGCCAGCCGTCGCGCAGACCTGCGCAATGCCGGAACCCATCAAGCCACAACCGAGAACGCCAACCTTATTAATCTCCATTGGCATTTGTCCTTGTCTGATAGTATCGCGGCCATGGAATCGCTTAAGCGTTTGCTTTTCCTGACTCCCAACGCGTTGGTCGCTTTAACAATAATCACATGGCTGGCGGTTGCCCTCGAGCGATTGCGGAAACGCCAAGCTCCGAAGTGGTTTTGGGTAGAACTAGTTGCGGTCTCGCTTTTACTTCCACTGCTTTGGGCGGGGTGGCCACACTGGGGACTGGTCCGCTACCTTCCCCACCTGATTTTCCGAACTTCGAACTTATACCTGCATGTTGCAATTATCCAATTGCCCGCAGTTCTGGCGCTTCCTGCCGTTTTTGTTTACCGCCGTTCACCCGGCTATCTACTATCCGGAGCGGGAGGCATCTATCTATTGCTCTTCGGAGTGATCATGCTGTTCTACAACGGAGGTCTTATCGGCTGAGCCTTGTCACTGAAAGCTCTCCACCACCATGGCAATCCCCTGCCCCCCGCCAATGCACGCCGTAGCCAGACCGTACTTCTTCTTCCGCCGCCGCAACTCGTACAGCAGCGTTATAACGAGGCCAGGTGCATCGTTCAAAGGTTAGGCCAGTCTGACCAGGAACCGATCAGCGGCCTTCGAGATTCTTGAGCCGGTCTGACAGAGACTCGACTTCGGCATCCAGCGCGCGAAGCGCTGCGGCATGGCTTCGCTGACGTAATTCGACGGGGGATGCCCACTTGTGAAACTCGGTGAGCAGGGTGGTTTCCACCTTCTCTAACTGTTCACTGATCCACCGTTTGTCTTCTTCCGTGAGCACATGACAATTATAGGGCAAACGCCCAATTGGATCGCAACGTTTTTCTCAAGAAGAGTTGGCCCGCCGCGCCGTGCCTAACCGTTAGTTCATTGAACGGCCGGTTGCCCCACTCGCGCAGACCACTCACTGAAAGCTCTCCACCACCATAGCAATCCCCTGCCCGCCGCCGATACACGCCGTCGCCAGCCCGTACTTCTTCTTCCGCCGCCGCAACTCATAGAGCAGCGTGATCACGAGGCGCGTCCCGGTCGCGCCCAGCGGATGGCCCAAGGCAATCGCTCCGCCGTTCACGTTTACCTTCTCGCGATCGAGTCCCAATTCTTTCTCCACCGCCAGATACTGCGCCGCGAACGCTTCGTTCACTTCAATCAAATCGATGTAGTCCAACGTCAGCCCAGCCCGCTGCAGCGCAATCTTCGTAGCCGGTACCGGACCGCGCCCCATCAGCTTCGGATCGACGCCTGCAATTCCCCAATTCACAATCCGTCCCAGCGGGCTCAGGCTCCTTCTCTGCGCCTGGTCGAGCGACATTACCACCACCGCCGCCGCGCCATCCACAATGCCACTGGCATTGCCTGCCGTCACCGTCCCGTTTTTCCCAAACGCAGCACGCAACTTCGCTAAGCCTTCGATCGTCGTCTGCGGACGCCGGTGATCATCTTCAGTCAGCATCTCTCCCGTCGCCTCGCCTTTCGAATTCCGCAGCGGCACCGGCGTGAGCTCTTCTTGTATACGCCCCGCCTTGTACGCCGCATCGGCCGCATGTTGCGAGCGCAATGCAAACTCGTCCTGCGCTTGCCGGGTAATGCCCTGCTGCTCGCCATAGAGCTCCGCCGTATTCGCCATGTACAGTCCGCAATAGGTATCGAGCAGCGCCACCATCAGCGAATCTTCCAGCTTCCCGCCTGGAGCCAGCGTGAATCCGTCCCGTCCCCGGATCGAAAACGGCGCCTGCGACATCGATTCCATTCCACCCACCAGCACCACCTTCGCTTCCTCGGTCTGGATCATCTGCGCCGCGCTGACAATCGCCTGCATCCCCGAACCGCACAGCCGGTTGACGGTCAGCGCCGGAGTCTCCACCGGCAATCCCGCCCGCAGCCCGACGTGCCGCGCTCCGTAGAGCGCGTCGCCCGTAGTCTGCTGCGCGTTGCCGAACACGGCATGATCGAAGTGCTCCGGATCGACCCCTGCCCGTTGGATCGCAGCCTTCGCCGCCACCGCTCCCAGTTCCTGCGCCGTGTAATCTTTGATTTTCCCGCAATAGCGTCCAAAGGGCGTGCGCGCCCCACTGACAATGGCAATGTCTCCAGGTTTCAACATGAGTCCCACTTATGCAGAAGAGATGGCTGGCCAGAAGCCAACCTGTGAGTTTATCAGCAGGGAAAGAAGAAGAGGCAACGTTTCAGAGTTTCAAGGCTTCAAGGTCTTGCAGGTCTAAGATTTTCTCTGCGCTCTCGGCGTCCTCTGCGGTGAAAGCCTTGGACTTTACGCTACCGCCGCCGATGCCGCGAATTGAGGCGCTTGAGTCACAATCTTGCCCGCGCCCTGCGCCACCGCCAGCTCCAGCGCATGATCGGCGCGGTTGGCTACTTCGGTCACAATATCCGCCGGATCGAAATGCTGGCGCATCACCGCTTGTGCCAGGCCGGCGCTGAACTCCACTCCCTTGTCTTTGCCCGGGAAGCGCACTTCCGCCAACAGGCGCTTTAATTTCTCCACCGCCAGCAGCGCCTCTTTTTCGCCCGTGTCGCCCAGCAGCAGCGCGACCGTTGTCGCCTCATAGCGGAAGGCCAGATCGTTGGTGCGTATGTTCTGCGAAAACAGCTGCCCGATCTGATCCATTACCGCGGTCACCGCCTGCTCGCCATATTCCCGGACCATCGCTCCGCGCCGTCCAAACTGCATGAGCAGTACGGTCACCATCGTGCCTTGCTGCAACCCGCGCCGGGTTTCCGCCTGCAGAAGATCCAGATACGAAGCCCGCTTCAGCAGCCCAGATTTTTCGTCGGTCACTGAAAGGTTCTTCACCAGCCGGCGCAGCCCGGCGTTATTGAGCGCGATCAACACCTGGTCGCTCAACGTCCGGATCACCAGCACCTCCGATGGCTGCCACACCCGGTCCGCGTTCTGGGTCAGGATCAGCACTCCGACTTGATCGTTGCCTTCCGTCAGCGGCAAAGCCAGCAGCGATTTGATCTGCAATTCCTCGATCGCGCTGCGCACACCGATCAACTCCGGAGCGTTCCCCGCATCGCCCATCGTCACCGTGCCTCGCGCCACCGCCAGATCCTGCAGGGTTTCCACCAGGCTCACCAGCGAAGCCGAACTCGCCGGAATCAGACCATCCATGTGATATTCCTGCACGGCCGATGGCGGCAGGCCCGGCTTGCGCAGAGCCGCAATACAGCGCGCCGTTCGCCAGTTCCCGCCGATTTCGCTGGCCGCCGTCTTCAGCACCCCTTCGGCGTTCCCCTGGTGGTACAGCTTGCGTGTGATTTCCGCTACTCTGGCCAAACTGCTGACGTCGGCCGTCTCGCTCGCCCCCGCTGGCGCAGGAGCCGCAGGCGTCACCGCCGCTGCTGCCAGATCGCTGTTCGCGGCAGTGGGCACGGGCGGCGTGGATGGCGTTGCCGACTTCGCATATTGCGGTTGGATGCCGGCCGCCATATAGAGTTTCTGCAAGTCGTGGTTGTGCTCTTCCTCACGCGGGAACAGTTCCTGAATGCGCTGCAAACGCTCGACGGCCTTCGAGCGCATCCCGTACTGCACCAGGATTTCGGCTTGCAACATCAGATCCTGCAGCGCGGCCGCTCCTAGCGTCGGCTCCTGCACTTTGATCGCCTGCTCTTCTCGTTCTTTCTTCACCGTCGTGAACCGCGATGCGATTACGTTGAAGCGCTGATCGGCGATCTTGCCCCGCAACTCCTCCAGCCGTTTCTGATGTCCCGGCTCGTACGGATCCACTTCCGCCGCCCGGTCCAGGCATTCGGCCGCTTTCTGGTAATCATGCTTGGTGCAGCACAGATCAAATAGTTTCAGCAGCGCCTGCGCGTAATCCGTTTCGCGGTTCGACGCGTTAAACAGCTCCGCCAGAAATTCCAGCATTTCCACCGACGGACGATGCGCCGCCAGCAATTCCTGCATGGTGGTGATGAACGATCGCCGTTCCCCGCGCCGCCGCTGAAAGGCTTCCAGCTTCCGCGCCAGCGCTACCGCCTCCGCATCCAGTTCGGAGTCGATCATCTTTCCGATCAGCCCCACCACCTGGTGCATGCGCGCCGGATTCTGCTCGAACAACTGCCAGATCATCGGCTCGCTCTCCAGGCAGCGCCCGGCGGACAGCAGCGCATCCGCATACAGGTCGCGCAGTTCCGGAGATTCGTCTCCGCCTTGCACCATGGGCTCGAAAATAAAAATCGCCGCCCCCGCCTCGCCCCGCGACAGCAGGCTCTTGCCATAAGCCACTGCAATCTTTGAATCCGCCGGATTCTCCGTGAACGCCCGCTCCACCCACGAACTGCCGTCCCGCCCGGCAGCTTGGGCCAGTTCGTACACTTGTAAAAATGACTGCGCAGCCATCACGTGCTCGCCCAGTTCCGCGGACAATTCCCCCACCCGCATATGGTTGGACTCGGATGGCTCCAGACTCACAATCCGCCGCAGGACGAGCAGCGCTTCTTCCTTTTTCCCCTGCCGCTGCAAGTCTTCCAGCGCATTTTCATACGTCCCAATCGCCAGCTTCTTGTTGGAATTCTCCAGCAGTTGCCCGAAGTGCACTTTCTGTTCCCAGGTCGGGCTGGCATACCGCGCCAGCTTCTTGTAGGTCAGGCTCGCTCGGGTCGCATCATTCGCCGCCACTTGCCGATCAAACAACTCTCCCAGCAGCCGCACCGCCTGCGCTCCTTTGTTCAGGGAGATGCACAGGTCGGCTGCTACCTGCCGCACGTTGTCATTTTGCGGATCGCCTTCCAGGATTTGCAGGTATTCCGCCAGCGCGTCGGCCGTCTTACCCTTCTGCAAGAGCTTCTCCGCCTTGTCTACGCGGCGGGCGATTTCGGCACGATTCGGGTTTTCCGGCATGGGCGGTCTTCGGACAGAGAGTTCCGTCCTTGATTCTAGGATTCACCCCCCCCACCAGCAACGCGGTTCCCCCGCTCGGTGATTACGAAAGTCATGAGGGGCTCGCTCCCCAGTCTTTTTTCCGCCATTTGGCCACCTCCTCTGGTATACGAATACGAGCCCTCATGCCCGTTCCGCCCTCAAACCCAGAGTCCGGCCTCCGCCACCAACTGACCGCCGGACAGATGACCATGGTCGCCGTAGGCGGTTCCATCGGCACCGGACTCCTGCTCGGCACCGCCGCCGCCATCGAACTCGCCGGACCTGCCGTTATTCTCAGCTTCGTCCTCGCCGCCTTCATCAGCTGGACCGTCACCCTGGCCCTCGGCGAACTCGCCAGCACCCATCCCGCTGCGGGTTCCTTCGGAGTCTATGGCGACCTCTACCTCAACCACTGGGCTGGATTCATCTCCCGCGCCGGCTACTGGCTGGCCGTCGCCGTCTCCATCGGAGCCGAGATGGTTGCCTCCGCCACCTATATGCGGCTCTGGTTCCCAGGCGTACCTGCCCTTCTCTGGGTCGCAGCTTTTTCCGTCTTCCTGCTCTCCACTAATTTGCTTAGTGTCCACTCCTACGGGCGATTCGAGTTCTGGTTCGCCATGATCAAGGTCGCGGTCATTGCCTGTTTCATCGTGCTCGGTGCTGCCTTGCTCCTCATCGGGCGCGCCGCTCCCCAATACACCACCCAGGGCGGATTCTTCCCTCTCGGACCCGCCGCCCCACTCCTGGCTATCACGTTCGCCATTTACACCTTCGGAGGCGTGGAATTCGTGGCCGTAGCCTCCGGCGAATCCAGCTCCGCCAAGGCCATTGCCAGCGCCGTTCGCATGACTTTTCTTGCCCTCACCTTCCTTTATCTGGGAGCCATCACGATCCTCGTCGGCATCATGCCGTGGAACCGCGCCGGCGTCACCGAAAGCCCTTTCGTTACCGTCTTCCGATCCGTCAGCCTTCCGGGCGCTGCTCACTTCATGAATTTCGTGGTCCTTACCGCCGCGCTTTCTGGAGCCAATGCCGCCCTCTACATTTCTTCGCGCATGCTCTTCTCGCTAGCCCGCACCGGATGGGCTCCTCGCGCGCTGGGCCGCTTAAGCAAACGCGGCACCCCGACCGCGGCGCTGCTGGTTTCCTCGTACGGCATAATCGTCGCCCTGGCGCTCGAACGCTGGGCCCCAGCCAAAGCCTTCGAGTACATTCTCCGCGGCGCTTTCTTCGGCATGTTGCTCTCCTGGATCATCTCCCTGGCCGCCCACATCAACTTCCGTCGCCGGCTCACCGCCGCCCAGTCCGCCCTGATTCCCGCTCGTTCCCCTCTGGGAAAATGGGGATCCATCATCGGCTTGGCCGTGGTCCTTGCATCCACCGCCAAAACCTGGTGGGACTCCCGCATTAACCTGATTGCCGGCCTGACCTTCCTGATCGCCCTTACCCTCCTCTACTTTCTCCTCCGCCCAGGCGTGGTGCAGAACGACTCCTAGCAGCCTCCGCTCCATGGTTCCAAAATGGGAAAATATCGCACCGGCCCCCTAATTCAGCGGCCCAATTTCCATTGATAATTTCTTATTTTTTGATATGCTCAACCCGTTTCGGGACCCATCTGAACGGCGGGACGAACCCGGACTTCCCCTTCTGTGCGACTCCCAGTCGCGACTAGTTCCTGGCCGGTCTGTTCCCCCGAAACGAAGGAGTATCTGTGACTTCCACTCGAAAATTCAGCGTAATTTCAGGCAGTGAACGCCAGCCAGTCCGTGGTGCGCGCCTGATCCACAATTCGCATCCGGACCAAACCATCGAGGTCTCCATCCGGCTTCGACCAAAGTCAGAGGTCAAGCATCGGGAGTTGAGGAGTGCCCTCGAACAACCGGGCTTCAAGCAGATGTCGCGCACCGATTTCGAGAATGCCCACGGCGCCGATCCTGCTGACCTGAACCAAATCAAGAAGTTTGCCCAGGAATACGGGCTGACGATCCGCGAAACCGGCACCGAACTCGCGCGCCGCACCGTAATGCTCTCCGGAACCGTAAGCAATCTCCAGAAAGCCTTCAACGTGGAACTCAAGGAATACAGCCACCCCAAGGGCAATTTCCGCGGCCGTGTCGGCGCCATCAGCGTGCCGGCCGATTATGCGGAGATCATCACTGGAGTGTTTGGCCTCGACAACCGGCCACAGGCAGAACCCCATTTCCGGCGCTTGCCGCAGCCTGACAAGCATAAGCATAAAACCCCTGCCTCCACCGCCTCGCATGATCCCAATGAAGTCGCCCAGCTTTATGACTACCCGGCAGCAGACGGAACCGGCCAGTGCATCGGGCTCATCGAGTTAGGCGGAGGCTTTCAACTCGATGACCTGAGCAACTATTTCGGTTCGCTTAAGATCGCCCCGCCGCAAGTCATCTCCGTCTCCGTCGACGGAGGCAGCAATAGCCCAACCACTCCCGACAGCGCTGATGGCGAAGTCATGCTCGACATAGAAGTGGCAGGCGCGATTGCCCCGGCCGCCAAGATCGTCGTCTATTTTGCCCCGAATACCGATCAGGGTTTTCTGGACGCGATCACCACCGCCGTGCACGACAGCGCCAATCAACCCTCAGCCATTTCCATCAGCTGGGGGTCCGCCGAATCGAATTGGACCTCTCAGGCCATGACCAACTTCGACGACGCCTTCCAGGCGGCAGCGGCCATGGGCGTAACCGTCTGTGTCGCCTCGGGTGACAATGGTTCCTCCGACGGAGTCAACGACGGCAACAACCACGTTGATTTTCCCGCTTCCAGTTCGTTCGCACTGGGCTGCGGCGGCACCACTTTGCAAACTTCGAACCAACAGATTGTCAACGAAACCGTCTGGAACGACCAACCGAATGGAGGAGCGACCGGCGGCGGGGTCAGCAATGTTTTCCCGCTTCCAACCTGGCAGGATGGTTTCGGGGTGCCGGCGCCAATCGTTCAGGGTGGCGGCCGAGGCGTACCCGACGTCTCCGGCGACGCCGACCCCAACACCGGCTATAACATCCTCGTCGACGGAGAGAGTGCTGTCTTCGGCGGCACCAGTGCGGTCGCGCCTTTATGGGCAGGGCTGGTGGCGCGCATCAATCAAAAAATGGGAAAGCCCATCGGTTTCCTGAACCCGCTAATCTACGCGCAAGCGGTTGAAGCCTCCGGATTCCACGACATAACCCAAGGCAACAACGGCGCGTTCAAAGCAGCTCAGGGATGGGATCCATGCACCGGACTCGGCTCACCCGATGGAGTCCCGTTAGAAGCAGCGCTTACCGGAAAACCTGCCGGAGCGGCTGGCATCCACGCAGCTGCAGCGGTGAAGTCGCACAAATCCAAAGGCAAGGAATCCGCAGCCTAAACCACAACCGGGGGCGAACCAAACTCGCCCCCAACTCTCCAGTGTAGAGCGGGCGCCCTCGCCCGCTGCCTTTGACGTTGACTCTGATTTCTTTCTGCCGGACTAAGTCGCGGGTGCCCCTTGATTGGGTCCTGACTCTGTTTTGAAAGGGCGCGGCTTCGGCCCCACCGCAGTGCCGCAAAATCAATTCCGGCTACTCATTGAGAATTGGCCGGTCGGGGTCGATGAGTGTAATTGGGATTTTTCGCCAGCTACTATTCGTGGGGCAGAGGTTTCTCGCCAGTTGGCGTCGGCACGGGCTCCTTTGGTCTCCAAGCGCGGAGACGTTCCCTAAAGACCTCGAACTCTGGCGTTGACACAGTTTTTCCATCTTGATTTGGCAACAGGTCGGCAATTTCCTTACGCAGCGCCTTCAGTCGGTCAGGTGTTGGGGGGAATGGACTAGACGCTTGCGCTTTGGTGCTTAAACCACTGGCAGGCCATATCCGCTCCACAACGTGAACAAAACTTTCAGCGTTGTAGCCAGCTTTGTAGACGTACTGCACGCCAAAATAGTCCGCCTCTAGTTCAAGTTGCCTTCTAAAACTCAGCATAGGCACAGGGTCGGAAACTTCCGAAAAGATATTGGGCTGTACACGTAATCCGACGATGGGCGGAACTGCATTCTTCGCCCACATTTCTCTGGTCATCAGTCGCAAGCCGGAACGCAGGCGGGTGTGGGCGATTCCCCTCGCAAGCACGCTTGCCAGCTCACCCTCATTTTCCAATTGGAGCAGGAGTCCACGAGTGATGTACTGGTAACCACCGGGCAGTGTCGTAGCCTGCAACTGGTCGCTATCCAACAGCCGAACTGTGATGGGCAACTGAGCATCTGAATTTTTCGCAACATTGTCTGCAATTCGAGCGACATAGTCCGTGATGGCACGGTCATCCATGAGTTTGAAATCCCGTTCAAGCTGGGCGGAGTATCGCTTGCCCATCTCCTTTTCAGTGTCGAGGGAGTACCAGTTCCCGTCTTTTCTACCCCCAATGTTTCGGTTATCGGGAAGACAGTGGAACTCCCACTCGACATCAATCTGAACCGGAGCGGGTTTCCCCGAAGCTTCGCCAGGTTTGAACTTCCACTTCTTCACGGCCTCAATAGCGTGCTCGTCTAGTCCGTACCCGACGGACTTAACAACGGAGATATCGTGAGTGAGCCCATCGGTGCCGACCCCAACTGTCAGGACTACCTTTCCATTAATCCGTGCTTTGTCTGCTTCCTTCGAACACTCAGGACCCGGTGCGTCGGTAACGGCGGGCGCTTTGTCGGCGCAGGGCGGAGGGTTGGTGTCGCTGCACCTTTTCAAGAACGGCTGCGAGTCCTGAGAGGCGGTTGGTTTCTCTTGGCCGAACGCAAAACCACCTGCACATAGAAGAACGATGGAGCTAACAATCGAGAGGCGGCACATTCGGTGCAAGTCTATGCGCATGACCGTGTACAGGCAAAACAGGCTTGATGAAAGGGTTGGGAAGCGGATTTCGTCAACTGACGCTATCAGGCGATTTCACTCACTGAGAATCTGCGTGCACGGTCAGCCTCGCCGATTTGGACGACGCGCTTTTTATTTGATTCCTCCTCCTGCTTCCTCGGACACTTACTAACTCGGGGTTGGTTGAACCTTATTGCCGGATACCGCGAGCATCCCGACTCCCGCAATCCAGCCCTCCGATCTTTTTCATCACAAACCCACTGTA
>Ga0074046_10004440_pt1 | contig 11462 bp, 5 predicted proteins | sample BogForMeECP23OM3_FD_94441 | JGI IMG/M metagenome (GOLD analysis project Ga0074046, IMG submission 94441) | Bog forest soil microbial communities from Calvert Island, British Columbia, Canada - Bog Forest MetaG ECP23OM3 | ecosystem: Environmental > Terrestrial > Soil > Wetlands ...
GATGGCTTTCGTGTCCCAGCCCTTCAGTGCCTGGGCTTCCGCCAGATAGGTGGTGCTTAATTCGTTATAGCCGGAAGGATTGGGATGGACGTCGCGGTGAGTGCTGCCCCAGATGTCGATCTCGTTATCCATGTCGTAGAAATGGGGAGCGCTGCCGAAAGCCGTGGCCAGCGCGGCCGCCCACTGATTGCGGTAGACGCTGCCGGGAGGATCGCTGGTGCCGGGTTGGTCGAGCAGCGGCCAGTAGGCATCGTTGGGATTGGCGGTGAGGTCGGTAACGCAGTCGGACTTCACGCCGTTGCCGGCGTCGGTATTGTACGGATCGACGCTGCACTGCGCGCCGTACTTGGCGACGGAAAAACTCCAGTGGTCGTTGTTGTCCTCGGCAGTCTTCGCCACCCAGGGCAGCATGACCATGGTCATGAGGGGATTGCTGCCCGCGGCTTTTACATCCGAAATGTATTTCGCGGAATCGCCATCTCCGATCTCGGTGTAGGCAAAGTCTTCGAAGTACCAGTCGGCCGCGGCGTTATCAGTGAAGAGTTGCCAGTTGTAAGTTGAGGTCGCATCGCCGCCCCAGCGGACGGTCGTGAGGCCGCTGTCGGTGATGGTAGGTGCGTCCTGCGGATAAGCGCCGCCGTAAACATACTGGCTGATGGCATGGCGGTTGGTGAGAGCGTCGATGGTGACGCTGACATTGGTGGTGCCGGGAGTGGAGGCTGTTGAGGAAGAAGCCGGGCTGTTCGCCGCGTTTCCAACGGCGCCCGATTTCGGTTGGGAATCGCTTCCGGCCCCGGAGGAATTGCTAACGACAGAGAATGCCAGGAAGAGAAGCGCGGCTGGACGTAGGAGCGAAGTCATAAGGGGAGGGCCTCCGGTCCCCATAATCTAAAGCCTCCGGCGAAAATCCGCCTCACACAGAAGTGCAGCGTAGGGCGATGCTGCGAGCGACGATCGGTGTGTACGGATGGCCAAGCCGCAGCGGGCGAGCGGACAATACAGCATCGGGCCGAAAAACGGTCGCGGCGAGATCAGGCTGGGGAGACGCGCAGGCTCAGGTCTGCGGCGTGGGGCGAGTGAGTGAGCAGGCCGATGGAAATGAAATCGACGCCAGTCTCGGCGTAGGCGCGGACATTTTCCAGACGGATTCCACCGGAGCATTCGAGCGGAATGCGGCGCTCAAGCTTGGCGCAGCGAGTGACGGCATGGCCGACGTCCTCGGGAGACATGTTGTCGAGCAGAATGGCTTCTGCGCCGTGAGAGAGCGCGGTTTCGAGTTCCTCCATCGAACGTACTTCGACTTCGACTGGCTGCGAGCCGCGGCGGTTGCGGAGGGCACGCTCCAGCGCCGGCGCAATTCCGCCTGCGAGAGCGATGTGATTATTCTTGATGAGAACTCCGTCGGAAAGATCGAGGCGGTGATTCTGTCCGCCACCGCAGCGGACGGCATACTTGTCGATCACGCGCAGGCCGGGAGCAGTCTTGCGGGTATCGAGGATGCGCGCTTTCGTGCCGGAGACCGCTTCCACGAACTTGCGGGTCAGAGTGGCGATGCCGCTCATGCGCTGCAGAAAATTCAGGATGACGCGCTCACAAGAGAGAATCACGCGCCCATTGTGGCGAATCACGGCGACGGACTGACCTTTGTGAAGACGCACGCCATCGAAAATTTCGGGATGGGTGGTGACTTCGTAGTGCGAAGTGACAGCGCCATCGAGGGCGGCGTAGACATCGAGGATGCGGGCAATTACACCGATGCCGGCGAGAATGCAATCTTCCTTGGCGAGGATGGTGGCCGAGGCGCGCTGATTGGAATCGATGCAGGCGTAGCTGGTGGCGTCGCGCGTGGCCCGGTCTTCGAGCAGCGCGTTTTCGATGATCGCGGTGATGCGTCGACTGTTAAAGTCCATGACTACGGTTCTTAGTTCTTAGTTTAGTTGTCTGTTGTCAGTTCTCGGTTCTCAGTTCTCACTTCCCGCGTTGGGACCGGCGCCGTTCAGGCCATCCAACTGACGTTTCAATTTTTCGCGCAGGGCGACTAATTCTCCTTCTCGACGGCGCAGGCCATCAACCACTTTCTCGGGGGCTTTTGCCAGGAATTGTTCGTTGCTTAATTGCCGCTGATTGTTCGCGTACTCTTTCTCGATCTTCTCCAATTCTTTGTTCAAGCGCTCGCTCTCGGCGGCGAGGTCGATTTTTCGTTCGTAGATCACGTGGACATCGAAGCGCGCGGTGCTGCGAGCACCGGCTTGTTTGGCGAGTGAGGAGCTTACGAATGTGATTTTTTCTACATTCGCCGGACGATCAGATAGAACAGCGCTGCGATTTTGATCGATCATGGCGCGAATCGCGGGATCTTGCGCGAAGACTTCTATCGCCACTTTTACTTTCGGCTCGACCTTTAATTCTGCGCGGACATTTCTTATGTTGACGATCAGGTCCTGCAGGATCGCCATTTCGGTTTCGGCGGCGAGATCGATCTGAGTTTCGTTTGGCCGCGGATATCCGGCGAGCGCAATCGACTTGAACGGCGGCTGGCCTTCATAAATCGCCTGCCAGACTTCCTCCGTGATGAAGGGCATCACAGGATGGAGCAGGCGCAACGAGGACTCGAACAAACGAGCGAGATTGGAGCAAGCGTCACGGGCTTGTGTTTTGTCCGCGACGTCTTCGAAGTTCAGACGTGGCTTGATCAGTTCCAGGTACCAGTCGCAGAACTCGCCCCAGAAAAAATCGTAGATACGATTCGCGGCTTCGTGGAAGCGGTAGGTTTCGAGGGCGTCGTTCACTTCCGCGGTCACGCGATTAAAGCGAGAGAGGATCCAACGGTCTTCAAGAGTGTCGAGAGTAAAGGCAGAAATGCCGGGTTGTGCGGGCGAGATTTCGCGGGCAAGAGTGCCCGCGGCACATTCCAGTCGGTCTACATTCATGAACATGAATCTGGCGGCGTTCCAGATTTTGTTGGCGAAGGCGCGGTAACCTTCGGTGCGGCTTTCGCTAAAGGCGATGTCGGTGCCGGGCGCGGCCATGGCTGCCAGAGTGAAGCGTGTGGCATCAGTGCCGAAGCGCTCGATGATTGCGAGGGGATCGATCACGTTGCCCTTGGTCTTCGACATCTTCTGGCGGTCGGCGTCGCGGACCAGCGCATGGATGTAAACGTGGCGAAATGGGACGCTGTCGTTTTTCTGATTGCCTTCACCGCTAGCCTTCTTGATGACCGCATCCTGTTCGTGCCCCTGCATGAAGTGGCAGCCGAACATGATCATGCGGGCGAGCCAGAAAAAAAGAATGTCGAAGCCGGTAATCATCAAGGTATTGGGATAGAAGACCTCAAGATCGCGCGTCTTTTCCGGCCAGCCCAGCGTTGTGAAGGGCAAGAGTCCTGAGGAAAACCAGGTGTCAAGCACATCGGAGACTTGCTCCAACTTCGTGCAGTCGCACTTCAGACACTTTGTGGGCGCCTCGCGCGCGACGATCACTTCGCCGCAACCCTCGCAAGTCCAGGCCGGAATGCGATGTCCCCACCACAACTGGCGAGAGATGCACCAGTCATAGATGTTGTGCATCCAGTTGAGATAGATCTGTTTGTAATTCTCGGGGACGATCGTGATCTCGCCGGTCTCGACGGCCTCGATGGCTTTTTGCGCGAGCGGCTGAATCTTGATGAACCACTGCTCGGAGAGACGGGGCTCGACGACGGTGCCGCAGCGGTCACATTTGCCGAGGGAGAGCGCGTAGTCTTTTTCGGCAACGAGAAAACCCTGCTCTTGCAAATCGGCGAGAACTCGCTTGCGGGCTTCATAACGGTCTAGCCCGGCATAGCGGCCGGCGTTCTGGTTCATGTGGGCGTGCTCATCCATGATGTCGATTTGCGGCAAGTTATGGCGCTTGCCAGCTGCAAAATCGTTGGGATCGTGGGCGGGCGTCACCTTCACGGCGCCGGTGCCGAACTCAGGCTGCGCGAGCTCGTCGGTGATGATGGGAATCTCACGATTCATCAAAGGCAGCAGGACATGCTTGCCATGGAGATGCGTGTAGCGCTCGTCTTTTTCGTTTACAGCAATCGCCGTGTCACCCAGCATGGTCTCGGGACGAGTCGTCGCAACGGTAATGAATTCGGGCTTTTCTGAGGAAGAGCCGCCAATGACGGGATAGCGGATCTCCCACAGCTTTCCGGCAACATCTTCGTGCTTCACTTCGAGATCGGAGATGGCGGTCTCGCAACGCGGGCACCAGTTGACGATGTACTTGCCGCGATAGATCAGGCCCTCTTCATAGAGGCGGACGAAGACTTCGCGCACGGCGCGAGAAAGATTCTCGTCCATGGTGAAATATTCGCGGTCCCAATCGACGGAGGCGCCGAGGCGCTTCATCTGGTCGAGGATGGCGCCGCCGTAGTGGCGCTTCCACTCCCAGACGCGCTCGATGAACTTTTCGCGGCCGAGGTCGCGGCGCTTCTTGCCTTCCTTGGCGAGGTCGCGCTCCACCATCATTTGCGTGGCGATGCCGGCGTGATCGGTGCCGGGCAGCCAGAGCGTGATGAAGCCGCGCATGCGATGCCAGCGGACGATGATGTCCATCTGCGTCTGGTTGAGCATGTGGCCCATGTGCAAGCGGCCGGTGACATTGGGCGGCGGCAGCAGCAGGGTGAAGACGGGACGGGTTTCGCCTGCGGGCGGCGTGGGGACGGAGAAAAGCTTCTCCTTGATCCAGTAGTCAGCCCAGCGGGTTTCGATGGCACCGGGCTCGTAAGATTTTGGCAAGTCGTGGGGCATGAGTTGTAGTCAGCAGTCGGCGGTCAGCGCAAAACCTTTAACACGGGGGCACAGAGGGATCACAGGGTAGAGCTTCTTCTGTTTATCTATGTGCTTTGTGAAGTCAGGACGCCAGCCGTCGAAAATCTGATGAAGTTTGATCTTACAGGCGCGAGAAAAGAAGGGTCAAACGAGCGAAGGGGGTGGAAGGAAGGAACGGCAAAACTGCCACACCCCCCGGCCATCCACTACACAACTGGTTTGGACTTCGGCCCTCCCGCACACGCACAAACTAGCGATCTGGAAGTGCTGCAAACTCAGGAGTAAGCTGCTACTCATGACAACAGGAACTCTTACGCACACTGCTCGGTGGCATATCTTGTTGTGCGCTGTTTTCTGTTTGCTCGCGATACTGCCCTCCGGCCAAGCGCAAAGCATCACCGAACTCAAGAGCAAGGCTGAGGACGGTGATGTACAAGCGCAATTGGCCCTTGCCAAGGCGTATCACCTAGGTGAAGGGGTCCCGAAGGATGACGAGCAAGCCGTGCATTGGTGGGAGAAAGCTGCCGAGCAAGGCGACGCATCGGCGCAGATCAATCTTGCAGGTGCGTATCAGGTCGGCGCGGGAGCTCCAAAGAACTACGCAGCGGCTCTACGCTGGTACACCAAAGCTGCCGAGCAAGGCAATGCAGATGGGCAGGCAGCCCTAGCAGGACTTTATCACTTGGGTCAGGGTGTTCCAAAAGACGACGCCGAAGCCGTACGCTGGTGGAAGAAGGCTGCCGAGCAAGGCAATGTAGAGGCTGAAGGCAATCTTGGAACAGCATATGGGTTGGGCGTGGGCGTTCCAAAGGACGAGGTTGAAAGCGTGCGATGGCACACCAAGGCCGCCGACAATGGCAATGCAGCTTCGCAGCTTAGCCTCGGAATGTTCTACATGTCCGGCAATGGAGTCCCGAAGAACGAGGCCGAGGGCGTCAAGTGGCTGCGCAAATCTGCCGAACAGGGAAACGCCGACGGTGAGTTCTGGCTTGGAGCTGCGTATTACTCAGGCACAGGCATCGCAAAGGACGCTGCCGAAGCTTTGCGTTGGTATCGCAAAGCAGGCGACAAAGGCAACGCAGCGGCTCAATACAACCTCGGACAGGCTTACAACTTAGGAAACGGTGTCGAAAAGGATACCGCCGAGGCCGCTCGTTGGTGGCAGAAGGCCGCCGAACAAGGCCTTGCGAAGGCTCAATATAATCTCGGTCTGGCTTATCACGATGGTATAGGCGTACAAAAGGACAACCTGCAAGCCTATTTCTGGATAGCGATTGCTGCGACATCCCTCGAACAAGGATTTGTGAAAGACCATCGCGACAAAGCCGAAGCGCTGCTCACTGCACCTCAGCTTGCAGATGTGCAGGAACGCATTCGCAAATGGGTAGAGGCCCATCCGGTCACGCAGACAGCCTCATTAAATTCCTTACCCAGCGTCCCGCAGGATCAACAACAACAGACTCAAACCCAAGCCAACCCGCAAGCACAGGGAATCAAGCCCGTATTTATCAAAGCAGCAACCTGTGATGGAAAACTCGGGTCCGTTTTGTTTTCCTCTTTCAAAGAGGCAATCTCAACGTCGCAGCGACATGAGCTAGTTCGTGATCTAAGCGACGATGGCAAAATGGACCCGGTACTAATCATCCAAATGGCTTGCGAAGAGCATAACAACTCTGTGTCGGTCAGGAGCGCCTACGGGGAAGCGAAGTGTTTCGGTCCTAAGAACTGCCATGTAGCGTTAGACCCGCACCCGGTGAATGTTCTTTCGTGCGACCCAAACGGTGAGCCTATATGCGGCAAAGAACTATTTAAGGAGTTCGAATATGTCTTAGCCACTACCGGGATCAATGTGAAATTGGAGTGAAAACGAAGTCCAAAGTCGCGCAGGGTTCCAAATTGTTCCAAGCAGTCGGGAATCTGTTGCTTGATTTCGGCGCTTGCCACTACCTGCGGCTTGTTTGCGCCGCGCATCGCGACGTAGTTGAAAATTCCTCAATTTTTTCCCCGCGCATGTGAACAATTAAGAGCATAATCAACTTTAAGGACCGATTCCGCGGAGGAGCCCCCGTGGTACGCGCTGCCTTTGTGCCGAATGGTTTTTACTGCAAGCTAGGCCTCTGTTTATTCTGGGCGCTTTCCGCCTTTGGCCAGCAGATTCTCGACGGACCGCAGATTCCCCCCAACTTCAACTTTGACCTGGAAAGTGCCGCCCGCCTGCGTCCTCAACTGATGGCGCATAGCATACAGCCTACGGGACGCTACGCCACAAGCCGCCTTGTGTTCGAGCGACTCCTCGGGCAGGTCCCCGGGCCCTCCGCCACAAAGTTTGCGTGGGAGCTACGCATGGTCGACGATGATCAGCTCAACGCCTACTCGTCGCCAGATGGAACCATCTACGTAGAGACCGGCCTCGCGCGATTGGCGGGTTCGAGCGCTGGGCTGTGGGCGGCGATCCTGTCGCACGAGATCGCGCACATTGTGCACCGCGACTGGGCCCGGCGGTACCTTTACCAGAAATCCCTAGAAAGCAGCGGTGCGCCTGCCATCGTGCTGGGCGATCCCGGGCAACCGTCTGCTTCCTGGATCGACTCGCAAAAAGCGTCGGAGAATTTCGGCCACTTCTGCCGCCAGATGGAAGTCGAAGCCGACGGCGAAGGCCTCATGCTAATGGCCCGCGCCGGCTATCATCCCGCTTTCGTACCCGCTCTGCACAATCTGTTGCACGCACAAGGGCCCGGCGCGACAGCCGCGTCTCTCTATGCCGTGCACCCCAGCTTAGAGGAGCGCGACCGTGAGTCGAGCCGCACTTACGTCGACGCCAGCATTGAATTCGAACATCGCTGGCCGGAATGGTACGCCTCGCCCGGCGGCAATCCCCCGGTCGTCGTATTCGCGGCAACGCCGACGGTGAGAAAGACTGGTTCGAAAGAATGGGAGATGCGGATTCCGATGCGCTGCGAGAACCTGGCGGGCGCAGTCGAGGTGGTGTTGCGCGCGGGCTCCGCGTCTCGGGACGCCGAGCAGCCAGAGCACTTCCCCGATCAGCCAAACTCTGACTTTGAACTGCGGCAACTGACGGGCTGCACTTCGCCCCAAACCACCATCACCTTCACGCTCGCCGATTCTTCTGATCGGAGCAAGCGCAGCGCACACTGGACAGACGTCTACGTTCTAGATGCTTGGGGCGCCGTCCTAGCTCGCGCCAATGTCCCCAAGCTGCCGCATTAGTGTCTCAGGCCTTCGCGTCAATCTATGCCAGCGACGGGCGGGATTACTTCTTTTCTGACATCTTCCTGGAGATTTCTGCCATGAGCCTGGGGCGGAGGTCGGCGAGCACGCTGTCGACGATGCCGGCGATGTCGGATGGATTTTCGGATGCGGGAGCGGGAGTATCTTGCGCGGTATGTTCGGCGCCTGCTGCAACGGCCATCGCAGCAGCCTCCGTGGAAACGGTTACGGATTCTTCGGATTCCTGGCGGGAAGATTCCGCTGCAGGCTTGGCTTCACCGGCGTCGCGAATCTGACGCCAACTTGCCCAGGCGGCTGCGGTGCTCTTCACGGCTTCTTCAGATTCTTTGTAATCGTCTTTGCCTTTGCGATCCTCATCTTCGCGCTCCTCGGGGTGCGGAGCAGGAGTGAAGGAGGCAAAGGCGTGGCTCGACGCTACTGCTTCGTGACGGCCAGATTCGGCTTCGGGGGCGGGTTGCGATTCTTCTGGAGTACGGTTGGAAAAATTAGCGACCGCAGTCTCCACGATGGAAGAGACCAGGTCGGCGACGGGCTGGCTACTGGCGGGAGCGGGCTCGGCCATTGGCGGACCATCGGAATGTGCGGTCTCTGTATGTGCGGCTTCGGCGGAGGCGGCTTCGCTTGGCGCATCTTCACCTTGTGTCGCCAGGGATGCACTCGGCGCAGTGACGGCGGGAGCAATCTCGGGCTCGGTCTGCTGTGAGGGCGCGGTGGCAACCTCAGGAAGGCTCGCAGTCTCTACAGACAAAGTTGAGGGCTCGGCTGCGACGGCGGGTGGCGCAGCTGGCGCTGATTCAGTTTGCACGGCGTCTGCGGTTATAGCAGGTTGAGGTAAGGGCTCAGGCTCGGGATTCGAAGCTCCAGCAACCGGGAATTCCGGGTCCGCGGGTGCGGGAGGATTCTCGGACTGCAGACCCTGTGGCAAGGACGCTGCGGGTGTGAAGGCCACCTCCTCAGCCACAAAAGCGGCATATGCCTTCTGCATTTCCTGGTCGAGCGAGATCATGGCCTCGTCGCCTTCGAGCGCAACCGGGACGGCACTCCATCGCGAACCACTCTGGCTTGCAGAGCTGGAGATTTCCGTGGCGGCTGCCATGGTAACGGGCACGTCTTGCGGCTCTTCTCGCGGCTCTCCGGGCTTGTCCTTCTCGTTCTGCGCACTCCCTGGTTTGTCTTCCTGAGAGGCTTCCGCATTGATCGCGGGAGGGGAAGCGACCACTTGGTCGGCTGCGGCTTCGGGAGCGGCCTTGGGCTCGTCCTTCACGACGGAACCGATCATCTGTATCTGGGCGGCGGCGGCGGCGATTGCAGCCACTTCTTCCGGCGTTACATCCTGGGGCAGGCCAGGGGGCACCAAGGCGGCCACATCCACACTAGGTTCGGGCGACTTCTGAGCCTGATGAAGCTTGTGTACCTGTTCGGCGGCCTTCTCCGCGGCCAGTTCAGCGGGAGTTTCGACAACCGTGCGGAGGTCACGATTTATGGGATTATAGAAAGCGGCGGCGTCGGTGTCTTTTTCTTTCTCTTTTTCTTCCGACTCGGTTTTCTGGTGAGGAAAGGAAATCCGGCTCTTCCATCCATCGTCATCGCCAGAGGCATCGTTTCTACCACCGCGACCGGCTTCCTCGGCAGCGGCGATGGCGCGCGCAAAGCGGCCAGGCTTGGACGATTCAGACCGGGGCACGACTTTATCTTCCAGCTTGGATAAGGCGCTGAGCAACTCGCTGGCTTCAAACGGCTTGACGATGAAACCTTCGGCGCGCACGCGTTGCGCCTCTTCCGGCTTGAATGGCTCCAATTTGCCAACGGTGAGGAGTACGGGAATGCGGGATGAATCCTGGGATTCTTTGAGGCGCTGGCAGACTTCCAGCCCGCTGTAGCCGGGCATATAAACGTCGAGGATAACGAGATCAGGCTTAAGTTCGGAAATCTTTTTCAGCGCGGCGGAGCCGTTATTGACAGTGATGACCTCATACCCTGCGTCCGCAAGAATCTTGCGCCCCATGTTCTGGGCGGTCACGCTGTCGTCGGCAAGCAGTATCTTCCGGGCCAAGGAAATTTTTCCTCTTATGAGGGGAGATATCGCGAAGGTAACCTGAGCGACAACGTAAGTCAATGATCCGACGGGATGTTACCTGGTTACTAGGGGTCAGCGTCTAGTGAGCGGGCGGTAACACCTTTGGCCTTGGCCGATGGGAGAGCCCGAGCCCTGTGGCCTTGAATGACGGGTTAGAAGGATATGATCTTCTTTAAGCCCTTCTTTTTCTTCTTCTTGCTGCTCGAAACATCCTGATCACTGGCCAGGGAACTCGAGGCTACGCTTGCGGTGGCGGAACTGCTGGATGGCTGGCCTTGCTGAAGCTCATTCACCTGCACGGGAGGCGGTAAGGGCTGATTGCTGGCAGCGGTTTGGGCATCAGCGGCGGGGGTCAGCTCGTTGGGGTCAGGCTTTGACGCAACTGGAGCCGGAGCGGGTGTCAGTTCATTCGGGTCTGGCGCATTCGCGGTGGTGGCATGGGCAAACGGGTCCGCGGGCGGCGGGGGCGGGGAATCGGAGCGCGGGGCGGGCTCATTTGCAGCTGGCGTTCCGGAATTCACGGTTTCTACGCTTACACCGTTATTGCCGCGAGAGATTCCCATCGCCCGCATGGCGGTTGCTCCCGCGTCTTGATTGGCGGCGACCGGCGTTGGATCTACCAGAGTCGGGTCGCCGACTTTCGCGGCTTGGGCGACATCGGGGCCCTTTTTTACCACACTCATCAAGCGATCGTAGGTGCTAGCTTCGCGGCGGCTGTCTTCCTCCCGGCGATTCTGTGCCACGGCCGCCTTGGTGGGCCGCGGAATGGGCTGATGCAGCGCCGCCAGCCGCTTCTTGGCATCATCCTCGCGGTCCATGAGGGGATATCTGGTAATGATCTGCGAATAGGAGGCGGATGCCTCTTTGGTTAGTTCTTCAATCATGTTGGCTTTGACCTGCTCGGGGACGCAGCCAGGGTGAGGGCTGGTCTTGACGCAGGTCACGCGGGCGCGCATCTGCACGATCTGGCCTTCGTAGTTCTGGCCGAGCAGAAAAAGGGCTTCATCGGCCTTGCTGTAGAGCGGGTATTTTTCCACCAACGTCTTGAGACGGGCAATGGACGCGGGATAGGACTGGCGATAGAAGTAGAACCTTCCAATATCGAACTCGCGTTCGGCCAAGACTTCCTGCACTTCGAGCAGACGCTCTTTGCCTTCCTTTACCAGTTTCGGATTATCGGGATACTGCATGATCAGATTGCGGTATTCATCCTCGGCCCGTTTGGCGTGGGTATAGTCGCGATCGGCTTTCTCCATCTGCTGATACTGGATGTTGGCGATCTTCAACTGCGCTTCGGCGGCTTCGGGCATGTTGGGAAAGAAAGTCTCGAAGTCACGATA
>Ga0074046_10004441_pt1 | contig 11462 bp, 10 predicted proteins | sample BogForMeECP23OM3_FD_94441 | JGI IMG/M metagenome (GOLD analysis project Ga0074046, IMG submission 94441) | Bog forest soil microbial communities from Calvert Island, British Columbia, Canada - Bog Forest MetaG ECP23OM3 | ecosystem: Environmental > Terrestrial > Soil > Wetlands ...
ATGTCACGAAGAAGCGATTTGGTGCGCTTCACGTTGATGGCGAAATTGTCGTCGATGAAGAAGACGGCCATCTGGCCTTTTTCTTTGCGGGCGCGAGCTTTCAAGAGCAGCAGTTCGTTCACTACGCTCTCGTTGGTGCGGAAGCGGATGGAGTCGCCGAAAAATCCGGTCACGGTGCAGAACTCGCAGCCGTAGGGGCAGCCGCGTCCGGACTCAACCGGAATGATGCGGAATGTTCCCCAGCCTTCACCGACTTTCCTGAGCAACGGGTAAACGACCTTGGGCAAGAGATTGAACTGGTGGAGATCGATCTTGTCCCAGGGAATCACGGGATACTGCTTCAGCGAAGGCTTGCGCTCTTGGCCAAGAACATCGACGGGCGCATAAATTTCTTTGAGTTCGCCGCGAACGGCGTCACTGACGATCCGGGGCCAAGTTTCGTCGGCTTCGCCGAGAGCAACGGCGTCGGCGTGGCGAGGGCCACCGTCGCGGCCCAGGGCTTCGTCCGCAAGTTCGGTGACATGAGGGCCGCCCATGACGACGGGGATGCCGGTGGCGCGGACGGCGTCGGCGATGCGGTAGGCCTTGGCAATCATGCGGGTCATGGCACCGATGCCGACTAGCCCAATGTTCTCGTCGCGGACAAATTTCGCGATCTGAGTTTCATCCATGGGCTGCGCGTTGCCATCAATCAGGAGGACTTCGTGGCCGGGAGGGGTTAGCGACTGGAGCAGGAACATCCAGAGGTGCGGCATGAAGTTGCGGGTTACGCCGTTGTCGGGGTTATAAAGCAGAATTCTCATGACCGCTCCTCCTGAAGCGGTACTTAGTTATACGTCTGGGCCGTCACGGGCGATGCCGCGAACTGGCATCTTTGCTAGTGTCTTGCGGAATGAATTTCTCTGGGTTCCCCAGTCCTGAGGAATTGTACACCTAGGGTAGTGTCGCGCAAATACGCGAACAAAGTCAGGCCTCGAATCTGGGTTGAGGTTTCCTGGCCTCAGCGGCTAAAGCCGCTGTTTCCAAGGGCTCTTCACGGCGCGGCTGAAGCCGCGCCCTTTCAAATCGGTCGACCATTTATTCTACGAACTTGCGGGACACGACACTAGGGGAAGGTAAACTATGGTTTTCTAAAATAGTGGGTGATTTTGAACAGCGGTCGGTAACAGGGTTCGGGAGCCAAGGTTAGGATCAACTGCGACGTCCAAGGCGGCGGACAGGAGTGTCCGCCCTACACAGAAGTCAAAATCCCCATCCTTGTCTCGCCAAAGAACGGCGAGACAAGGATGGGGCACCCGATCTTAACTTACTGCGCCGGGCTTGCAGCAGCGGCCGGAGTGGCCGGAGCATCGGCACTTGCTTCGGCGGTCACCGGACTGATCTTCACCGTGGAGAGGATCTGCTCCAGGCGGTTGAAGACTTTGTCGCGGTCCACGTGCTTGATGAGGCCGTCCCCAGTCGCAACGGTGGTCACGTTCACAGCGAACTCGTAGCAGGCTCCATTCTGGAAGACATGGAAGTATTTCGAATCGCTCTGGCGCGTGCCCTCGCCGGAGACAGCTTCGGCAGCGCGGAGTTCCATATCACCAAGCAGCAACTTAGTAACGGAGGCGGGCTCAGCGGGCGAGGCCGGAGCAGCGTCAGTCGACGCTTTAACGGAGTTCGTTTGCTCGCTGGCCACGGTTGTGGCCGAGGCAGACTGAGCGGCGGCCGGCTGAGCCTCTGGCTTAGTGGCGGCAGCAGCCGAAGTGGTTGTGACGGCAGCAGCGGGAGTGGTTGTGGCTTCAGCAGCCGCGGGAGCCGGGGCAGAGACTTTCGGCTGGGGCACGGCGAACTCGTTGCATTGGTCGGCGGTGAGAGCCTTGTTGACACTCACGTTGAAGAACGCGGACGAGAAGTCGGTGTTGAGGTAGCTGGTCTCAGGCAATTCGACTGCGGCGAGCGCGATTCCACCGGGCTCGACGAAATTCATGGGGAGCGGATTCGTCGCCACGAACTGCGCGGCGGCGTCACCGGTCTCGATGGCATAGCGGCGCGGATATTCGAAGGCTACGCCGTAGGCTTTGTCAGTGTAGTTCGCGGTCGCGGGCTTCCTGTGCACGACTTTCTTCGGCGCCGGCTTATTCTCAGCCTGCATGGCTGGCGCGGCCACAATCGGGCTCTGGGCCTGCGTGACGGGAATCTGGTTGTTGGAGCTAACGGGCTTCGGCTTCTCCCTGGAGCAGCCGACGGTCAGGGAGCAGACGATCAGCACGGCAGCGAATACGAGCGCGCTGAGGTTGCCCCAGGTCATTACTCCGTTACCCCAAAATGGGGAACTGTGAGTTTCTGCGATCTTGCGTAATGGGTTGATGCGGGTCATGGTTGGTCACCTCCTGCCGACTAGCGGCGCTAGGGGGAATGCACGGTACGGGCCAGGAGCGGCCGCTTTGATTCGGCGGGAGTTAGAGAGCTAAATACGATTGCGGGGCGTGGGGCGCGGGACACGATGTGGATGGGAGGACACGGGCGGAACTCTTGTGAACCTCGGGCGTTGCTTCGCGGACTTCGCGGTCTTCTCTGCGAGCTTTGCGGTAGAAGATCTTAGACCGCAAAGTACGCGAAGGATTCGCAAAGGAGTCATCCGGAAAATTGAGGCTGCACCAGGCTAATGTGTGCCGGACTTCGACGAAATGGAGAAATTCAGCTATCGTAATCGGCTCGGTGGAAAGCGTTTCTGGGCGGCAAGCGAGATACGGAGGGACGCCGGCTGTGCGAGAAGAGCCGGGCGAACTAAGGAACTGGGCGTGAGGGAGACGAAGCGATGATCGAGCGTGTAGGGTACCGGGGTTGGGAGAACTGCTGGAAGTTTTCGAATGCATCGGTCGAGCTGATCGTGCTGGCGGATGTGGGGCCGCGGGTGATCTGGTATGGGCTGCGAGGCGGGGAGAATCAATTTCATGAAGTGGAGGAGGACACGGGGCGAACGGGATCGGCGGAATTCCGGTTGTATGGGGGACATCGGTTATGGGCATCACCGGAAGTGAAGCGGACTTATTTCCCCGATAATGCTCCAGTGATGGTTTCGCGGCAGGGCAGGGCGGTACGTTTTACCGCGCCGCGCGAAGATGCGCCGCCGGGAACGAAGTTGCAGAAGGAGATGGAAATCGAACTGGCTGCAGACGGGCCGGAGGCGCGAGTGACGCACCGGATCACGAATCACGACGGGGAAGCAACTGAACTGGCGGTGTGGGCTCCGACGATGATGCGGGCCGGAGGGCGGGCGGTTCTGCCGCTGCCGGCACGCCATGCCATGGATAGTAATCACTTTCTGCCAGTGGGCGTGTTTGGCATCTGGTCGTACACCGACTTTGCCGACCCACGGTGGAAGTTGGGCACGGAGTTTGTGCAACTGGTGCAGGCGAAACATCCGACGGGACGGTTTCGGGAGCAAATGGGGGGAATCTTCAACTCTCTGGGATGGGGAGCGCACTTCCGGCGCGGGACTTTGTTTGTGAAGCGGGCAAGCGTCGTGGCAGGGGCGCGGTATCCGGATGAAGGGTGCAATTTTGAGCTGTTTACCAATCCGGAATTTCTGGAGGTGGAAACGCTCGGGCCGCTGGTCGAATTAAAGCCGGGAGAAACAGCGGAGCATGTGGAGCGATGGTGGTTGTTCGGCGACGTTCCCGCTGGAGAGGGAGACACGTGGGTGCGGGAAGCAGTCTTGCCGTGTGTCGAGAGAACCGAGAAGTAAGGGAAGGGGTTCACGCGAGAGGAGCCAGCGAAGCCGAATGCGCGGGTTTGCCTGGGACCGAGCGAGCAGGAGTTTTTCGAGTTCTATGGGAAAAGAGTAGCGGGGAAATGACAGTCACCCTGCGGTCGAGTTACCTGAGCACCGAGTCCTCGTATCTGGATCTTGGACGCGAGTTGGCGCAGATGGTCTACGGGCACGATATCGATCATGTGCTCCTGCTGCATCTGGGGGCGTTCGGCAGCACGATTTTGCCGGATGCGCTCGATCTGCTGGAGAAGAAAGGATTCAAGCTGGTGACGATCGAGGAGGCAGAGAGCAATCCGGTGTACGAGGGAGATCCGGATGTAGGCTCGCAATACGGAGGAACGCTGCTGGAGTTGTGGATGGAGGCGAAGAAGATCAAGTTTCCGCCGGCGATGGCGAAGCCGTATAAGGAGTTGGCCGAGATCTGCAAGTGAAATGCCTCGGCTGATGCGAAGTCGAGATCCCCACTTCTCGCGACGGCAGCGAGAAGTGGGGCACCCACATTCTTGACCTCAGTGACAGAGTCAAAGTTCCGTCTCTAGCGGTGGGTTTCGCCTCCCCCTTATAATCAAGAGATTCTCTATGGCTGCGGTTCTTGACCGGATCGTTGCGGCTACGCGGGCGCGGGTGGCGGAGGCCAGACGCAGCGCCGACTTGCGCGAACTGGAGCGACGGGCGGAACAGCATGCGCCGCGCGGGTTTCGGCGGGCGCTGGCCGCGAAGGGGCGGGACGGAGTTGCAGTCATAGCGGAGTTGAAGAAAGCATCGCCGTCGAAAGGGCTGATCCGGGCAGATTTTCGTCCGGCGGAATTGGCGCGGGAGTTGGAAGCGGTCGGCGCAGCGGCGCTTTCGCTACTGACCGACGAAGAATTCTTTCAGGGGTCGCTCGAGAATCTGCGCGAAGCGTCGGCAGCAGTGAAGATTCCGTGCCTGAGGAAAGATTTCATCGTGGATGAGTTTCAGTTGGTGGAGGCGCGGGCAAACGCGGCCGATGCAGTGCTACTCATTGTGGCAGCATTGCATGAGCAGGAGTTGGGCAGGCTGGCGTCGTCGGCACGCAGCCACGGCTTGGACGTTCTGTGCGAGATACACGACGGGGAGGAGTTGCAGCGGGCGCTGGATGCCGGGTGCGACCTGATCGGGGTGAATACACGCGATCTGAGGACGTTCCAGGTGAATCTGGAGACAGCGTTCCAGCTGGTGGAGAAATTTCCTGCGAATGTCGTGCGCGTGGCAGAGAGCGGAATTCGTTCGCCGGAGGATGTTGCACGGTTGCGGGCGGCAGGATATGACGCATTTCTGGTTGGTGAATCGCTAATGCGGGCGGAAAAGCCGGGAGAAGCGTTGAGGGTGCTGCTGACGGCGGCAGCGGGCGTTCGGCAAGGAGTATCGAGTGCGCGATAGGAGAGTTTCTACGTCTCGCAAAGGAAGCGAGACATGGGGCACCCGGACTTTACTGGCAACTGGGTACTGGCAACTGACAACTGGTTTATGACTTGGATAAAGATTTGTGGGATGACGAATCTCGAGGATGCGCTCGTGGCGGTCGAGGCGGGTGCGGATGCGGTGGGGTTCGTCTTTTATGAGAAGAGTCCGCGGTGCGTCGGTGTGGAGATAGTGCGGGAAATTGTGGGGAAGTTGCCGGAAAGTGTGGACAAGATTGGGGTATTTGTAAATGAGCTGCCCGAAAGAGTATCGGCAATCGCAGATGAGGCGGGCCTGACCGCAGTGCAATTTCACGGGGATGAATATCGGAGCCCTGCAAGGTACGTGGTCAATCGAGACGCCTTTTTCTGTTTGCCCGCTGCTGAAATGGTCTGTGATCTGCGAGGCCAAGGTGTTTTTTGGGCCCTCCCCAAGTTTCCGAATCTAGCTGGTCTTTTGTTGGATTCGGGGACGCGGGAGGAGCGCGGTGGTACAGGGAAGACCTTTGCTTGGGGAGAGGCTCGTGCCATTGTGGCCGGGCTGCTGAGGTTTCATCCGGTGGTAATTGCCGGTGGGCTTACACCCTCAAACGTGGGATGGGCTGTCGACTTTTTGAAGCCATGGGGAGTAGACGTGGCGTCCGGAGTGGAGGCGAGGCCCGGGAAGAAAGATCCGGAGAAGGTGCGGGCGTTTGTGCGGGCGGCGCGGGGGATGGATCGCAGAACTTCCTGACGCACGCGGTTCTAATCGATGGAAAAAAAGCAGGCTCCTCACCGGCTTTGCCGGTTCGGAATGACAACGGTTTAGAGGCGGGAAAGTCGATGCCCACGGTTCCACGGACTACTAAGGTCACCGTCCCCACCCTAGCCGCAAAGAACGCGGCTAGGATGGGGCACCCTCAGGGTCCTTCTGTGTCGTGGGGATCTGCTTCGACCAATGAACCGGGGCGGTTCGGGGCCTACGGGGGGAGATATGTCCCGGAAACTTTGATGGCCGCGCTTGACGAGCTGGAGCACGAGTACGAGAAAGCGAAGCGCGACCGCAAATTTCAGGCGCGGCTGGAGGAGTTGCTGCGGACGTATGCGGGGCGTCCGACGCCGCTATCTTTTGCGCGCCGGCTGACCGGGAAGCTGGGCGGAGCCAAGATTTATTTGAAGCGCGAAGACCTGCTGCACACCGGCGCACACAAGATCAACAACTGTCTGGGACAGGCGCTGCTGGTGGAGCGGATGGGAAAGCATCGAGTGATCGCGGAGACCGGTGCGGGGCAGCACGGAGTGGCGACCGCGACGGTATGCGCGCTGCTGGGGTTTGAGTGTGTCGTCTACATGGGCACCGAAGACATGCGGCGGCAGGAGTTGAATGTGTTCCGCATGCGGCTGCTGGGCGCGGAGGTGCGGGGCGTGGATTCGGGGTCGCGCACGTTGAAAGACGCGATCAACGAGGCCATGCGCGATTGGGTCACCAACGTCCGTACTACGCATTATTTGCTGGGGAGCGTGCTGGGGGCGCATCCGTATCCGACGATGGTGCGGGATTTTCATCGCGTGATCGGGCGGGAGGCGCGGGAGCAGGTTCTAAAAGCCGAGGGGAAGTTGCCGGCGGCGATCATCGCGTGCGTGGGCGGGGGATCGAATTCAATTGGCATCTTCTACGAGTTTCTCAAAGATAAGAGAGTTCAGTTGATTGGAGTGGAGGCCGGCGGGCGCGGCGAGAAATTGGGCGAGCATGCGGCGCGATTTCGGGGAGGGTCGCCGGGCGTTCTGCAGGGAACGTATTCTTATGTACTGCAGGATGCGGCGGGACAAATTGCAACCACGCATTCGGTATCGGCTGGGCTGGATTATCCCTCGATTGGGCCGGAGCATGCAGCGTTGAGGGACGCTGGGCGGGCGGAGTACGTGCCAGCGTCGGATGCGGAGGCCTTAGAGGCAACTACGATTTTGGCGCGGACTGAAGGGATTATTCCGGCGCTGGAGTCGGCGCATGCGGTGGCCGAAGCCGTGAAGCGCGCTCCGAAGATGAAGAAGTCGGAGATTGTGATCGTCAACATCTCGGGCCGCGGCGACAAAGATATTGGGATTTTGCGGGAGAACTTGAAGATCGAATGAAGAAGTCAGAAGTCTCAACGCAGAAGTTAGAAGTCAGAATGCGGATTTCAGATTGTAGATTTAGGAGCCTAACTTGGGAACTGGTTTTCATTCTGCAATCTGAAATCTGACTTCTGCATTCCACTTATGCCTCTGACCTTTTACAAAAAGCCGGCGCTGGTGGCGTACGTGACGTGCGGTGATCCGGATCTCGCGACGACGCGGGAGATCGTGATCGCGGCGATTGAGGCCGGTGCAGACGTGATTGAACTGGGCGTGCCGTTCAGCGATCCGGTGGCGGATGGGCCGGTGATTCAACGGGCAAGTGAGCGGGCGCTGAAGCATGGGACTTCGCTCGGGCAGGTGCTGACACTGGCGGCGGAGATCCGCCAGCAGGCGCAGTCAACGGGGCTGATTGTGTTTTCGTACTTGAATCCGATTTTGCGCATGGGCATGGGAAAGTTTTGCAAAGTGGCGCGGGCGGCGGGCGTGGATGGCGCTCTGGTCACGGATTTGCCGGTGGAAGAAGCAGGCGAATATTTGCAGTCGATGCGGGAACATGATCTGGCCCCGGTGTTTCTGGCGGCGCCGACGAGTCCGGATGAGCGGCTGAAACGGATTGCGCAGGCATCGCGCGGGTTTGTGTACGCGGTGTCGCGGACGGGCGTAACCGGAGCGCGGCAGAAGTTGGCAGAAGACGCGCGCAAACTGGTGCGGCGGCTGCGGCGTGTAACCAAGTTGCCAATCGCGTTGGGATTTGGGATTTCGACAGCCGAGCAATTTGCTGAAGTCGGCGAGTTTGCCGACGCAGTCGTCATAGGCAGCGCGATTGTCGAGACGATTGAGCGGAATCGCGGACGGGAGGCGGCGGCCGTGGGGGAGTTTGTGAGGCAGTTATCAGCTGTCAGTCGTCAGCCGTCAGTTGCTTCACGATGAGGATCGAGTTGGTTTGTGAAAATTCCCACGTCTCGCAAAGGACGCGAGACATGGGGCATCCAGTGTGTATCGGGAGAACGAGCATCAAGTTTCCCAACCTATCTCGCCAAAGAACGGCGAGACAAGGGTGGGGCACCTAGCTGAGGGGCTGGCGGCTGGTTTCCATGGATATCGAAGACTGGCGAAAGAAAATTGATGAACTCGACCGCAAACTGGTGGCCCTGCTCAACGATCGGGCGCGGGCGGCGGTGGAGATCGGAAAACTCAAGCGTGAAACGAACTTGCCCGTATACGAACCGGACCGGGAGCGGATCGTGTTTGCGAACGTGCAGGAGGCGAACCGCGGCCCCCTGCCCAGCCGGGATCTGGTGCGGATTTATGAGCGCATCATTGATGTGATGCGGAATATTCAGAAAGAAGAAATTGCGCCGGTCGCCGAGCCGACCGGTGCGGAGACGGAACTAGATTCGGAAGTGAACGACTGATAGCTACGAGCTGTGAGCCGCGAGCTACGAGCGAGACTTCCTACCTTGGTCGCAAAAAACGCGGCTTGGATGGGGCACCCGCTAAGAGCTGGGAGCTAGGAGCTGCTTTCTATGATTGTTGCGATGCAGGAAGGCGCGGACGAGGCGCAGATTCAACAGGTGATTGAACAACTGGTGAAGATGGGATTCGAGGTGCACCGCTCGACCGGCGCGCGCATGACGGTGCTGGGCGCAGTGGGTTCCGGCATTGATCTCGATATCCGCATTCTGGAGTTGCTGCCAGGGGTGCAGGAAGTTCACCGCATCAGTTCACCGTACAAGCTGGCGGGACGGAGTTTTCGTCCGGAGGGGACAATCGTCCAATTGGCGAATGGGGTTGGTATTGGCGGAAATGAAGTCGTGGTGATGGCGGGGCCGTGTTCGGTGGAATCGCGGGAACAGCTCTTCACTACGGCGGAAGCGGTGGCCAGGGCGGGTGCGAAGGTGTTGCGGGGCGGGGCGTTCAAGCCCCGCAGCTCGCCGTATTCGTTTCAAGGACATGGGGAAGAGGCGCTCAAGCTGCTGCGCGAGGCAGGAGAGAAGTACAAACTGCTGGTGATCAGCGAAGTGATGGAGATTTCGCAGATTCCGACGATGCTTCCTTATGTGGACATTCTGCAGGTGGGTGCGCGCAACATGCAAAACTTCAATTTGCTGCGCGAACTGGGGAAGGCGCGCAAACCGGTGCTGCTGAAGCGCGGGATCGCGGCAACACTGGAAGAACTGCTGCTTTCGGCGGAATACATCATGGCGGGCGGGAATTACGATGTGATTCTGTGCGAGCGCGGGATTCGGACGTTTGAAACGTATACGCGGAACACGATGGACATTTCGGCGATCCCGATCATTCACAAGCTGTCGCATTTGCCCATCACTGCCGATCCGTCGCATGGTACCGGGCGGCGCGACAAGGTTGCGCCTATGGCACGGGCGGCGGTGGCGGCGGGAGCCGATGCGCTGCTCATCGAAGTGCACTGCGATCCGGATAAGGCGTTGTCGGACGGAGCGCAGTCGCTGTTCCCCGAGCAGTTCGCCAAATTGATGGACGAGTTGCGGATGATTGCGCCGGCAGTAGGAAGGAAGATGTGGTAGTCTCTGCGAAAACAAATCCAGAACACAGCGGACACAGAGTACGCAGAGGGGATGAAAGAAAAATCGCACTGTTGAGCTACCGCAGTCTCCGTCGCGCTAGTTGAGCGATCCAGTTCCTTAGATCCTCTGTGTCCTCAGCGTCCTCTGCGTTGTTCATTTTCTTGTCTTTATGGCCATTCGGCAAATCACGATCATCGGGACCGGGCTCATTGGCGGGTCGCTCGCCCTCGCGCTGCGCAAGAAAAAATTTGCCGGGCGAATTGTGGGTTGCGACCGCGAGGCGACGCTGGAGCGGGCCCGAAAGCGCGGCGCGATCGACGATGGAACTTCTAATCCCGGGGACGCGATCCGTGGGAGCCAGGTCGTCGTGCTGGCAACTCCGGTGCTGGCGATCGTGGATTTGATTGAGCGTGTGGGGCCGGTGCTTCCGGCGCGCGCTCTGCTGACAGATGTGGGCAGCACGAAGGTCGCAGTTGTGGAACGCGCGCGGAAGGTATTCGGAAAGAATGCGGGCAAGCGGTTTCTGGCCGGGCATCCGATGGCGGGGAAAGAGTTGAGCGGCGTGGATTATGCGGATGCCGATCTGTTTCAGAATGCAGTGTGGTTTCTGACGCCGTTTCCGGGGCAGAGTCTGAATGAGGGCCTGTTTGCGGAGTACGCGGGATGGATTGATCAGATCGGGGCGCGGATCGCCATGCTGCCGCCCGAGGATCATGACCGGCTCTGCGCGTGGATAAGCCACGTGCCGCAGATGATGTCGACGGCGCTGGCCGCGGCGCTGGTGGAGGAGTTCGGGGCCGAGGCTCCGCTGCTGCCGGCCGGTGGACGCGCGCTGCAGGAGATGACACGGATTGCCGCGAGTCCGTATTCGATGTGGCGGGATATCGCTATCAGCAACCAAAAGAATCTGGAGAATGCGCTGTGGAAAGTGGAACAGCGACTTGCGCACATCCGGGAAAACCTGACCACGCGGGAGCTGGCGACGGAGTTCGAGCAGGCGCATGCGTTGCGGAAGGTTTCGCTGAAGAAGAAATAGAAGATTGAGTAATTGGGGAATTTGGTAATTGAGTAATTGAAAAGCACGCACTACACCCCGCCAAGATTTTCAATTACCAAATTACACAATTACTCAATTTCCTTTAGAATTCTTCCGCTATGAACAAAGTTGTGGCCAATGTGGATGAGGCCATCCGGGATGTATGCGATGGCGCGACGATCATGATCGGGGGGTTCGGCCTATGCGGGATGCCCGAGAACCTGATTCGGGCGCTGGTACGCAAGGGAACGAAGAATCTGACGACCATCAGCAACAACGTGGGCGTCGATGGCGTGGGCAACGGCTTGCTGCTGGCAGCGGGGCAGATCGCGCACCACATCGGGACGTACGTGGGTGAGAACAAACTGCTGGAGGAAATGATTCTGCAGGGCAGGATCAAGCTGGACCTGATTCCGCAGGGGACATTTTCGGAACGGATTCGCGCCGGCGGAGCAGGGATTCCAGCTTTCTATACCCCTACCGGCGTAAGGACTGTGGTGGCGGAAGGCAAAGAAACGCGCGAGTTTGCCGGACGATTGTACGTGATGGAGCGCGGTCTGACGGCGGACTTTGCGTTTGTGAAGGCGTGGAAGGGCGACCGG
>Ga0074046_10004442_pt1 | contig 11461 bp, 11 predicted proteins | sample BogForMeECP23OM3_FD_94441 | JGI IMG/M metagenome (GOLD analysis project Ga0074046, IMG submission 94441) | Bog forest soil microbial communities from Calvert Island, British Columbia, Canada - Bog Forest MetaG ECP23OM3 | ecosystem: Environmental > Terrestrial > Soil > Wetlands ...
ATCACGGCATGCTCGAGTCGCCGCTTCTCGACGCCGCGAGTGCCTGGCGCGAGCTCCTTGAGCTGCTCTATCTCGAACAGGCCTTCGCAGCCAAGGGCCAGCCGGTGACCGACTCCACCGTGACGGAGTTTCTGGTGCTCGATCCTGGCAACGCGGGCAGCATCGTGCGCTCGGTGGCGCGTGCTCGCGACAACGCGCGCAACGTTCGCGAGCGCATCTCGACCGAACTCTGGGAGGCGATCAACATCCTTTTTCTGGAATTGCACGCGCGTGACCTGCGTGCAGACCTCGAACGCGAGCCGTACCAACTGTACAGATTTGTGAGAACCCGCTGCCAAACGATCAGCGGAGTCTCTGCGGAGACGATGTCTCGCGACGACGGCTGGCGCTTCCTGCTGCTCGGTCGGATGCTGGAACGGGCCGAGATGACCTGCCGCCTCCTCTCGGTCCGCTTCGGCCGTTCCAGCCACGCGGCCGTTCCATCCGACGTTCACTACTGGATCGCCGTTCTAAAGTCGGTCTCAGCCTTTGAGGCATACCTTCGAGCGCACCGCGCGCAGATTGAGCCGCAGGATGTCCTCGAGTTCCTGCTGCTCTCCCGCGAGTTCCCGCGCAGCGTGCTGTTCGCGCTCCGGGCGAGCGAATCCGAGTTGGTGCGCCTCGGTGGAGAGACGGCTCCGAGCCGGCCCGAGCGCTTGCTCGGTCGGCTTCGGGCGGACCTTGAGTTCATGGATATCCACGAGATCATCGACAACGGGCTGCCGGCGGCACTCGATTCCCTCCAGCACGGAATTCTCGCTGTCGCTGAAGCGGTCGAGCGGCACTTTTTCCGGGCCGCCGCCCCGCCCGAGCTCCATGTATTCGAATCCGTGTAGCAAGGAGTAAGACAAGACGATGCGCTTCGAGATCGACTATACGAGTGAGTTCAAGTACCCCGAGCCGGTGTGGGAGTCGCAGAATCTCCTGCGGGCCTGTCCGACCAGCGATGCGCACCAGACGCTCTTGCACTATGAGCTGCGGACCTTGCCTGTGGCCCGCGTTCACTCCTATGTCGATTACTGGGGCACACGCGTCGACGCCTTCGGGGCGCGCGCTCCCCACGATCGGCTCTCGATTCACGCGCGTTCCGCGGTCGAAACGCGGCCCAGCGGTCCCATGGCTGCGGCGCCGGCCTGGAAGCGCCTTTCGGACCCCGCGTTTATTGAGGCCCATCTCGAGTACTTGGCGCCTTCGCGCCACACGGCGTGGAATGAAGCCCTGCGCGCGGAGGCGGAACGCCGAGCGGCACCGGCGGGCGCAGACATCGTGGGTGTCGTGCTCTCGCTGCATCGCATGGTGGGGAGTTCGCTGGCGTACGTCCCGGGCTCGACCGCGGTGGGAGTCGACGTGAACGACGTCTTGCGCGGCCGCAAGGGTGTCTGTCAGGACTTTGCCCATCTGCTGATTGCGATGTGCCGCAGCCTGGGCATCCCTGCACGCTACGTCTCCGGCTACCTCTTTTCGGAGAGCTCCGAGAGCGAGCGCGAGCCCCAGGTCGAAAGCGTCAAGGTCAAAACACACGCCTGGGCGGAGATCGCGATTCCCGGTGCCGGGTGGTGGGGCCTCGATCCGACCAACCGCCAGGAGATCGGACCCCGACACGTCAAGATCGGTCACGGCCGAGACTACGATGACGTGCTGCCGCTGCGCGGCGTGTACCTCGGCGGCGGGGACCACAAGCTCGATGTCTGTGTGTCGATCCGGCGCGAAGCTCCCGCTCAGCAGCAATAGAGCAATCCTCGATTGCCAGATCACCGGTTGTACGTGCAGACTGTGCCGGTGAGCATCGCCGTCCCGCTGGCACCGACGTCGGTGCGCCGCGCGAACCTCCCGCTGCGAGCCGTTCTTGGGTATGGCGCGGGCAACTTTGCCTTCTCGCTCCTCGGCCTCGTCGTGGCCGTGAATTTGCAGTTTTTCTATACCGACTACGTCGGCCTCTCGGCCGGACTTGTTTCGTGGGCGCTGCTCTTCGCACGTCTGTTTGACGCCTTTGTGGATCCGGTGATGGGCTGGCTCTCCGACCGAACCCACACCCGCCTCGGTCGCCGCCGCCCCTTCATCGTCGGTGCCGCGATTCCCCTTGGCATCGCCTTCTATCTCCTGTTTGCGCCCCCTGAGCTCGCGAATCCCGCCCAGCAGCAGGGCAGGCTGCTCGTGTACATGCTGGGCTTCTACACGCTCACGTTCCTGATCTGGACCGTGGGCGCGATCCCCTACTACAGCCTTGGCGCGGAACTGACAGACGACTACCTCGAGCGCACCCGCGTGATCGCTGTGCGCGAGGGCTGGGGGCTCGCCGGACTCCTCGCGGCGACAATCCTTCCCGCGTATCTGATCCATCTCTACGGCGGTCGGCAGGGGTATGCCGCGATGGGAGCGATCCTCGGCGCCGCGACCGCGGCCTTCCTCTTCTTCTCCGGTCTCGTCGCACGCGAGCGTCCGGAGTTCCAGGGACGTCCCGCTCTCAATCCCTACGCGGGAATCGCCGCGACCTTCGAGAATCGACCGTTTCGCGCACTGCTCGCGGCCTTCGCTTCAAGCGCCATCGCCGGTGCGGTGCCCGCCACGCTCGTGATCTACGTCGCGGTGTATATCATCGGAACCCCTCGCTGGTGGACGGACTCGGTGCCGGACTGGCTTCCGACCTGGTCCTACTACCTGCTCCTCTACTTCCTCTCGGCCGTGGCCTCGCTGCCGCTCTGGCACCGCCTGGCAGGCCGCGCGGGCAAGCGCGCGACCTGGGCGGTGGCCATCGTCCTTGCGACTTTTACGAGTGCGGCTTGCTTTTGGCTCGGACCTGGAACAGTCGGGTTCTTCTCCGCAATTCTCGTCGTGGGCGGGATGAGCTTCGGCAACTACCTTGCGCTGCCGCCGTCGATCGTCGCCGATCTCATCGACTCTGATGAAGCCACAACCGGCCTGCGTCGCGAGGGCGCATACTTCGCGATCTGGTCCTTCGCCACGAAGGCAGGGAATGCGGTGACGGGCTTTGCGGCACTCCAGGTGCTGGAGCACGTCGGATACGCGCCGGGCGTGCCGCAGACCGAGCTCGTCAAGACGTGGATGCTGTGGATGTACTCCTGGTTCCCGGCGTTCTGGTACCTCCTCTCCGGTTTCGCCCTTGTACGCTTCCGCTTTACCCGTCAAGACCTGGACCAGGCACAGCGTCAAATCGGTCGAGCGTAAGAACCGATTCGGCGCTCTCGGTTTGCAGAATCTACGCGGGGTTACCCTTCGCGGGTGTCCGCCGGCCCTATAGGTCGAGTGTGCCGGCCGAGGAAATGCGCGCACGCGCGATTGCTTTGCCTTTGGTCCGCAACAGCACTTCGCGCGGCGCCCGAGCGATCATGGCCGCCCAGCGTGCGACCTCCTCATCGAGCTCTGCGCGCGGCACCACGCGGGAAACGAGTCGGAGCTCCCGTGCCTCCTCCGCGTCGACGCGTCGCCCCGTCAAGCACAGGTCCCGCGCCACAGCCGCACCGACGAGGTCATGCAGCGGCGAGTACAAAACGTCGCCGAAGGCGATCTCTGGGTGGGAGAAATAGGTCTCCGGCACGGCGATGCGCAGATCACACATCACCGCGAGGTCGAACCCGCCGGCGATCGCGGGGCCGTTCACCGCCGCCACGAGGGGAAGGGGAAAGTCGAGACACGCGTGGTGGTAGCGGTCACTGGACGCCCAGAGGCGACGGGCGAACGCGGGATCCGAGGCCTCTTCGAACTCCTTCAGGTCAAACCCCGCGCAGAAGGTATCGCCGCTTCCCGTGAGGGTGACGACCTTGACCGCGGGATTCGCGGCAAGTGCGCAGAGCGCATCGCTGATCTCGTCGCGCAGGGCGATGGAAAGGGCGTTCTTTCGTTCGGGTCGGCGAAGCGTCACCCCCGCGACACCGTCTTCCGGCGCAGACAGCAACAAGAATTCAGGCACCCCCGTCTCCTGCGCTAGGTCCTCGCGCCCATCGCCGCCAGCACGTTGGCGCGGTGGCCGAGGGTGTGCGCGATTCCGGAGAGCAGGGAAAAGGCACGTCCCACGAGCACGAAATCGCTCGGCACCTTGACGACGGGATTCTCGCGAACGGCCTCGAACAACTCGTCCGTCATTTCTTCCGTAAACTCGCCCTCGAAGCGCCCCGTGTCGCTGCGCCGCATCATTCGACGTGCGATTTCTAGGAAGGGCGCCGGGTCCCCTGTCTTGGTCGCAAATCCGAGCTCGCGAAAGGCCCGGATCATCGCGGCCTCGTTGAGCGTCATCATCGAGAACATGAGTTCAAAGAGGCCCAGTCCGAAGCCTTCGGGGAGTTCCTTCGACAAGCCGAAATCCATGAGGACGATCTGGCGGTTGGGACGCACGAACAGATTCCCCGGATGGGGATCGGCTTGAAAAAAGCCCGCCGCGAGGATCATTCGCACGAAGATCCGCATGAGCTCTTGCACGACATCGCTGGGATCGAGACCCGCGCGGCGCAGAGCGTCCAGATCGGTCACCTTGATTCCGTCCACCAGTTCCATCGTCAGCACGCGCGACGTGGACCACTCGCGGTGGATCTTCGGCACGACGACGGTCGGGTCGTCCCGGAAGATTTCGCGGACGCGGTCCGCGCTGTCCGCTTCGCGCCGGAAGTCGAGCTCCAACGCCAGATGAGAGGTGAGCTCCATGAGGAGCGGCAGGAGCTCGAGGGGCTGCGGATCTAGGCGTTCGTAGATCTGACAGCCGCGCCGGATGTTTTCGAGATCTGTTCGGACAATCTCTTCGATGTCGGGATACTGAACCTTGACCGCGACGGCCCGTCCGTCGCGCAGGCGCGCCCGGTGCACCTGGGCCAGCGAGGCAGAGGCCAGAGGGACCCGCTCGAACTCGGAGAAAACCGCGTGCAGGGGCTTTCCCAGTTCACGCTCGACGGCAGCTCCGATCCGCTCGAAGGGCTGCGGCGGCACTGCGTCGTGGAGCTGCTTCAGCACCCCCACAAAAGCGGGCGGGAAGACGTCAGAGCGGGTGGCCATCACCTGGCAAACCTTGATCACGACGCCGCGCAGATCGAGCGCCGTGCGGAGCATGACCCGGGCGGCGCGCTCGTGCGTGCGCTCCCGGCGGGCAGGTGTCGGCAAGCCGAGCGCGCGCCGCAGGTAGTCGGGCACTTTGTAAATTAGCCACAGGGTCACCCCCGCGCGTGCGATGCGTGCGCTGCGGCGAAGGCGTGTCGCGAGCTTCAAGCGGCGTGTCCCGCGGCGCCGGACGAGGGCTCGAACCCCGTTCTCGTGGGCGGAGCAAGAGGAGTCTCGAGCGCGTCGAACTCCTCCAGCAGCCGTCCCGGGGAGCCCGCACGCTTCATCGCTTCTGCGACGGACGCACGGGTCTCGGCTCGCTGCTCCTTCGGGCGGCTCGTGGTGAGGACGCCGAGCGTTCGATGGAGCAGCGCATCGACCACGCTGCGTCCGGGAATTGTGCCGCCCGCGACCGTGATCAGCGTGCGCGCACGGATTTCGGAGAGCGCCGTTCGCAGATACTCCACGTGCGGAGTCTCGTCGCCGCGAATGCAGCGCACCATGGCGCCCGCGCGCTCCGGTTCGGCCGAGACCTCCGGGTCGGAGAGCAGGCGGTCCCCCCAGTCAAAAGTTCCCGCCGCGAAGACCTCGATCACAAGCACGTTCGCCATGGTGGAGAGCATCCCCTCTAGGGTCTCGTCGAGCTGTGGAAAGGAGCGTCTTCGCTCGGAGGGGCGCCCACCACCGCCCATGACGCGCATCAGCACGTCCGGTGGAACGCGCGGATTCTCGAGCGCGAGGTCACGAGCGGCCTCCCACATCTGTTTGTGTCCGCCCTCGCTTCGGTGTCCCGCCTCGTCCCGCGCGTGTGCCTCGAACAGTCCGCGCTCGAGGTGCGCGAGTGCAGTCCCGTCGATGGGCTCGCGCACGAGCGCTCGCAGGTCGGGCACGCGGACGTCGCGAATGATTGCTCCGAAGCCTTCGACGATGGCGATCATGGTGAGCGCCCGAACGATCGGCTCTCGAACACCCCCTTGCAGCAAGAGTTTTGCTTGCGCCACGTTCGGGTACTGGGGCGGCAAGAGCTCGCGGGAGATCGTGACAAGGGAAGCGCCCTCGGCGGCGAGCCGCCCCTGCCATGCGCGGATCGCGGGAGCGCGGTGAAGGATGCGGGGTGAGCGATAGGTGCCGGTCGGGTCGAAGCCTCCGTGGCAGCGTACGCCGTTCGCGATCAGGGGTTCGAGGCCTGGGTCGGTGGTCAGGATTTCGTCGGCGGAATAGGTCACACGCTCGTCTGCGGGGGGTCGAGAGAAGGGGAGGGGCAGCGTCATCGCGATCTCCCGCGGCCGATGGTGTTAGTGCACGCCAGGGGTCGAGACGAGTGTTGAGGGATCCACGCCGAGACTGCGCACGACGCCCTCCCACATTTCGTCCGGGGAAGCGAAGACAACCTCGGCACGAAGCGGCGCGACCAGCCAGGCGCCCTGCGCGAGCTCGGCCTCGAGCTGACCCGGACCCCAGCCCGCGTAGCCGAGAAAGAGACGGAACTGCCCAGGGGGAGCATCTGCAACGCGTCGAAGTGTCGCGAGAGATCCTGCAAAGTGTAGTCCCGGATCGATCTCGGTGACTTCTTCGCCGTCTTCGGTAGATCCGGCCCCGACCGGGAGTCCACCTATCAAGATCCAGCCGGTGTTCGGCTGCACCGGTCCGCCCCACCCGAGGGGAGCGACCTCGTCCCCGCGCCACTCGATGCCGAGCGTGCCGCAAAGATCACCGACGGAGACGTCCGAGATGCGGTTTAGCACGAGGCCGAAGGTCCCCGTTTCATCGTGGTGCACGAGCAGCACCACGCTGCGCCGGAAGTTCGGATCGAGGAGCTGGGGCATCGCCACAAGCAGGCTCGGAGCGAGGGTGTTCCCGTCCACGACTCCACAGTAGCAGGCAAGGAGAAGCAGGCACCCCGGCCGAAGCTGTACGCTCTGCGGCGGGGACACAGGGGTTTTGCGTTTCACGAACCTTCGCCTGGCGCTCAGCTGGTGGGCATTTGCGGTTGGCGCGGCTTTGCTCTTTGCCTCGTTCGCGCCACGCGTGAGCTCAGCCGTTGGAGCCCTCGTGCTGAGCGCCGCGGCCACCCAGGCCGTTCTCGCGTTTTTCGCCCTCGGCGCAGCTTCCTTGGCCCACGAGCCGCTCCTCCAACGGCTCGGGCTGGGCGCGAACGACGCCTCGTCGATAACGCTGCTCCTGCTCGTCGTCGGCTTTCTTGGCACCTCCCAGTGCTTGGAGAGCGTCCTTGAGCTCTTGCATGTGCGCGAGACCGGGACGCTTGCGCAGCTGGATGCGGTGCTTTCCGGCCTGCGCGGACCGGAGCTTGCGCTGGCCGTGCTTGTCCTTGGTGTGGCCCCAGGTCTCGGCGAGGAGCTCTTCGCGCGGGGCTGGATCCAGCGCGGCCTGGTGCCTTTCCTCGGGCCGCAAACCTCGGTGGTGATCGCCGCCGCCGCGTTCGGCGTGCTCCACGCCGATCGCGTGCACTCCGCCGCGGCGTTTGTGCTGGGACTCTACCTCGGTGCGGCGGTCCAGCTGACGCAGAGTCTGCGCATCTCTATCCTGTGTCACATCACGAACAATCTGGTGTGGGTTTTGACCGCGGCCTATGGCGCGTCCCCGCTCAAGGCCGCAGCGAGCCCCGGGAGGCAGGTTACGCTCGGACTGTGTGGTGCGTTCGCCGGCGCCTTAGGGCTGGGCGTGGCTTTCCGCGGCCGCCGGCTCCGCCGCGGCATGGCGACTCAGCGCGAGCCAGTGACCGGAATAGAGAAAGAGCCCCAGCAACCCTAGCCACAGGAGGAGGGAGAAGAAGAGGTTGTACATCCCGTCGCGCGCGGTGGTTTGGTGCTCTTCGGGTCCGTGTGCCATGGCTCCTCCGCTGGGCCGGAGAGGGTTTTCGTGGGCGGGCGCAGCATAACCCGCGAGACGGCTGTGCGCAGCCGTCCCAAGCCGTTCGAGGGATCTGCCATGGACGACGACCCTCGGATCTTGGGGGCTGCCGCCGCGCCTACAGATCGCTTCCGGCCAGGCCGATGAAGGCGGCGGGGCCCCAGAAGGGGTCCCGTGCGCGCGCGGAGGCAACGCCCATGACCGCGTCCTCACCCGCGGTGCTTCTGCTCGATGAGGGGGAACTTGGCGAGGCCCGGGCCCTCCTGGAAGAGCTCGGCGCCGACTTTGTCCACCTGCGCGGCCAGAGCGGCCCTGCGCCGCTCCCCCTGCCCCGGATTCTGCTTATTGCCTCAGCGCGCCGCGCCCTTGCCCTTGTCCAGGAGAGAACAAAGCCGGGGCCCCGCTCGGGCTCTCCGCTTCATCCCTGGGATGCGGCTGCGCAGGGGAGGGGTGAGGGGCGACGCCCCATCGCCATGGTGATCGCGAGCGAGGATTCGCCAACCCTTCGGGGCATGCTCCGGGAGGGAGGATTCGACGTCCTGCTACGCCAACCCGTTCACCCGACCGTTCTGCGCCTATTGGTTCTGCGGGCGCTGTATCAGGGGCCTGAAAAGCGCCGCGAGGAGCGCCTCGCCCTCGGCGACCCGGTGATCTATCGAGCTGGCCCCCTGGCGCGCAGTGCACTCCTGGCGGATCTCTCCCGGGCCGGCTGTCGCCTGATCTCCGGCTACGGGGCCCGACGCGGCATGCGGATCGCGGTGGAGCTGCCCACCGACGACGGTGCGCCGCTTCTGGTCGAAGGCCACGTTTTGCGCAGCGCGCCCGCCCGTGAGGGTGCGCGCCCTCGCGAAGTTGCGATCGGCGTCGCGTTCGAGGCGCTGTCACCGACGACGCACGAGCGACTCGACGCGCTGGTTCGGCGGCGGGCCCAGGCCGCTCAACCGAACGGGGACGAGGCCGAGGCGGGGAAGTCTGCGGCGAAGCCGAGCGAACGACGCCGACACCGGCGCGGCGCGTACCCGCGGCGCGTCCAAGTCCTCGAGGAGGAGGCGAGCCGGGTTCTCATGGGGCGGGATCTCTCGGTGAGCGGAATGCGGATTGATCCCCACCCCGGCCTCGAGGTTGGGACAGAGCTACAGCTTGCGGTGTATGCCGGGATGCGGGAGGAGCCCTTCTTGCTGCGTGCCAAGGTCGTGCGTGGGGGCGTCGAGGGCGCGGTGGCTCTGCATTTCGAGGACGTGTCCGACGCCGCGGCCCGCCGCCTAGAAGCCCTGGTCGCGGCCCTTCCGCCCGTGGAATCCCTCGACGACGGCGAAGCGGGCTCGCTGGGCACAGTGGTCGCCGAAATTCTCTCGCGCTGACCCGAGGGGCGGGTTGGCGTCGCTGCGCCCGTCGGTTATAAAGCGAAACCGACTGTCCCCAGATGGAGATCCGATGGCCCGCAGCAAGAGCAAGCAGAAGGTGAAGCGCCAGCGCCACAATGTGAGGCGCAAGCGGCGGTTGGCTCGAAAGAAGACGGCGGCGAAAGAGAAGTCGTAGACCGCCGCCGTGCGCTCTCGCCTTAGGCAACCTCTTCGAGCGTCTCGATCTTCGGTGCCCCCGCGAGGCACGGCATGAGACGCGGCATCGCGCCGCGGAAATGCTCGGACGACGAGTGGGCGGCAAGCGCTGCTCGATCCACGTAGCGCTCAAGCATGATATAGGTCCGCTCACCTTTGCCGCGATGAAGCGCGTAGAGTTCACAGCCGGTCTCGTTGGCGAGGGTCTTGGCCGCAAGATCCTTCATCACCGCTTCGAACTCAGCCTCCTTGCCTTCCTTCACCTCAAGCGTCGCGATCACTGCGACCATGCCTTCCTCCGTGCGCCGGGAGCGCGGCACCGCCGCCCGTCCCCAACTTTAGAGCACCGGTAGCACCGATTGTCGGGCCAAACGAATCCTCTCGTGCAGCGCCGCCGGCCGCCAACCCCTCGACCCCCCACCCGTGAGACGGGAGGCACCGCCGCCCCGCCAACTCCGAGAAGCTGGCGCGCGCGGAGAGGACAGTCAGCCACCTTGGGCATGGAACCGGTGGCGCCCGTGCCGGGTGGTGCGTGTGGGAGATACCGCCGCGGAGCTTGGGGGGGCCTCGCCGCTACATGACCCCGATTCGCAGAAGTACGAGCGCAGCACTTCGCCCGCGAGCTGCGAGGCATGGAGCCAGTAGCGCTGCTGGAGGACCACCACCACGGCGATCGCGACGCTCGGATGGTCCGCGGGTGCGACGCCCGTGAACCACTCGTAGCGCCCTGCAGGCTCGGTACCGTTCAGGCTGCCCGTCTTGCCTGCAACCTGGATCGATCCGAGGAGCGGGTTCCCTCCTCGATCGTGGAAGCCGCGGCGGGCGGTACCGCTCACGGTGGTCTCGATCAGCATCGAGCGCAGCTCCTCGGCCAGCGCCGGCGTCATCACCTGCCGAGGAGCGTGGTGGACGGGCAACTCCAGCTCGCGGCCTTGGGCGTCCGTTGCGTGCTCAATCCACCAGGGATCGACGATCTGACCCTGGGCGAGGCTCGCGCCGAGCTGCACCGCATGGAGCGGCGTGATCCAGGTGCCCCAAAGCCCGCAGCCCAGGCGTCCCAGATCGTAGAGGTCGGAGCCGGGATCGATCGTGCCGGCCGCGTGGCCCGGCGCCGGGACCCGCAGGAAACCGAAGCGCTTGATGGCGTCGACCATGGCGTCGGTGCCGAGGGTGTGGACCGCGAGCTGGGCGAAGCATTGGTTGTTCGAGGTGGCGAGCGCGCGCTCGAGCGTCACGGTCTGACCTCGGCGCGGAGGATTGATGCGGGCCGGAGTGAGCTGGTAGGGGCTGCCGAGGAAGTGGCAGGGCTGCTCCGCGTGCTCCCGGTCATGGTGCAGCGCTGCCGCTGCGGTGACCACTTTGATCAATGAGGCCGCAGGGTAGGTGCGGTTCGGCGGAAACCGTTGGGTGTCACTCGAGACGTAGGCGAGGAGTCGGCCCGTTGCAGGATCCATCACCACGATATTTGCAAGCTGGACGCCTCGCTCGGAGAGCAGATCGAAGATGTGGCGCGTGAGACGGGGGTCGAACGTGTACTCGACCTTGAGTGGGCTCGCGATCGCGGTCTCCCCCGGCGGACTCGGCAAGAGCTCGAACAGGGATTCGTCGTCGTGGGCTGCACCGCTGCCGCTGGCCACGAGCGCAGCGGCCGGCTCCAGCACGTCGCGGGTTACGGGAAGGTGCGCAAGCACCTCGGCGGGAATCGGCTCCGGTGCGGGCTCCGCACTCGGCGGGGCGAGTGCCACTTCGGGCACCCTACTCGGGACCGCGGGCTGCGCTGCGGAGGGAGAAGGGGCGGGTGGGGCCTGCGGGCTCGGACCTGCGCTTACCCCCCGGGCCAGAAGAGTCCCGAACACGCTTAAACTCGCGGCAAGCAGGATCAAGGTGAGCCACCCGCGCATCAGCATGCGCCGGCGGCGCCTGCCACGGGCCGCTCGGGCCGGCCGCGG